>ENA-UERW01001819-UERW01001819.1-human-gut-metagenome-genome-assembly--contig:-NODE-1819-length-12920-cov-7.899400_pt1 | contig 12920 bp, 6 predicted proteins | sample MGYA00242994_ERZ507995 | MGnify/ENA primary metagenome ERZ507995 (study PRJEB26167, sample SAMN06115492) | human gut metagenome | host: Homo sapiens | place: China:Chongqing | collected 2015-04-26...
AGAACCGTATTTTGCCAATTTAATACCTATTATATTCGTTTTTACATTTGTTTATTCGATTATTTTATATGCTTTTTCAAAAGCAAAAGAAGGCAATACGCTGGTTTCCAATCATATGATAAAACACCATGTTTTAGAAGTGATAGAGAATTGATCATGCGCAGTATGGACCTGCTTCGCGGGAAAAACCCGAATCCATTTACTAACTATGTGAAGAAAGACTGCTATATTTGCCTTGTAACAATCGTTGCTGGGCAAATTATCGTATATACAGAAGCATATGAACATACAAAAATTAAAATTACTATTAGCAACAGCCTGTCTGGCTCCCCTGCCACTCACCGCCCAAATCACGGAAAGAGAACGGCCGGCAGAATGGAAACACCTCATTACAGGCGGACGCTACATGGACCGTTTCGAAGCAATGCCCGATGGCACGCTCTCCGGAGAGACGTGGGGAGCGGACAGCGTACGCCCCCGGTATATCGACAACGGTATCGAACATCCCGATATCTCGTTCTGGGGAGGCAATATCCTCCAAACGCCGGACCGGAAATACCATCTGTTCGTATGCGGATGGCCGGAAAGCGCTCCCAAAGGGCATATGGAATGGCCCAATTCAACCGTTTATCACGCAATCGGCGATCATCTGCATGGGCCTTTCACCATCCAAGACACAATCGGGAAAGGGCATAACCCGGAGGCTTTCGTCCTCAACGACGGCCGGATCGTCGTATATGTCATCGACGGATATTATATAGCCGACCAGGTCAACGGCCCCTGGCAATACGGAAAGTTTACGTTCAATCCCCGCGACCGGAAGATCATCGAAGGACTGAGCAACCTCAGCTTTGCCAAAAGGCAGGATGGTTCTTATCTGATGGTTTGCCGGGGAGGAGGCATCTGGATCAGCAAAGACGGCATCGCCCCTTACGAACAGATCACGGACAAGCGGGTTTATCCGCCTGTCAAAGGAGAGTTCGAGGACCCGATCATCTGGCGGGATTCCCTGCAATACCACCTGATCGTGAATGACTGGCTGGGACGTATCGCCTTCTACCAACGTTCCAAAGACGGCATCCATTGGGTGACGGAACAAGGGGAAGCCTATGTGCCCGGCATCTCCTTCCATCGGGACGGGCATGTCGAGCATTGGTTCAAATACGAACGTCCTAAAGTATTCCAGGACAAACAAGGACGTGTAGAGCAGATGAACTTTGCCGTCATCGACACCGTCAAATGGGACGATCATGGCAATGACAACCACAGTTCGAAGAATATCTGTATCCCGATGAACAAGGGGATGCTATTATCCGTCCTGAACCGAACACCGATAACGGCCTCCACTGAAACCATCCGGGTCAAGGTCCTGGCGGAAGAAGGCTTCGACCCGCTCCGGGAGATCGATGTGCCGTCCCTGCGGTTCGGTTCATACAACGAAGTGAACTTCGGCAGAGGGTGTAAAGTGGTCAAAACCGAAGCATCCGGAAAAGACCTTATCCTGACATTCGACGGTAAGGGAAGCGGCATCACACCGGATGAATTCGCTCCGAAGATGATCGGAAAGGATAAAAACGGAAAACTGTTGTTCGGATATGCGAACCTGCCTTATGTCGATTACAAGCCGGCTCTATTGTCCTGCCGACGTCCCGTTTACCGGGAAGGCCGGAACGAAGTCGAACTGGAAGTCCAGAACTTCGGACTATCGGCATCGGGAGAAATGACAGTCGAAATCAAGCAGGCCGGGGCAGGAATGGGCCGTCATACGGTCAAGCCCCTGCAACCGTATGAAAAAGCAAGCCTCACCTTTACCCCTGAAAAGGGGAAATGGACGGATAAAGCGGATTACCAGGTAGTCTTCCTCCGGGATGGGCAAATAGTAGAAACAAACAATTTCAATATCTCCAAATAATCATTTATAAACATGAAACACACCTTTATCCTCCTGCTCGGAGCCATGCTCTCCCTACAAGGGCAAGCCCAGGACAAGCAGATGCAATTTCAGAACACGATCAAGGTCGAAGCTGGCGACAGCCACGCGGACATCATCGCGAAAGCGGCCCATGTCGTGCCTTCGCCCAACCAGTTGGCGGCATTGCAAAACGAGTTTATCGCCTTCATCCATTTCGGACCGAACAGTTTCACCCGCCTGGAATGGGGAAGCGGAAAGGAAGACCCGAAAGTCTTCGACCTGAAAGAGCTCGACACGGATCAGTGGTGCGAGGCCATGAAAGCCGCCGGCATGAAAATGGTGATTCTGACGGTCAAGCACCATGACGGGTTCGTCCTGTGGCAAAGCCGTTACACAAAACACGGCATCATGTCCACCGGTTTCCGCGACGGCAAAGGCGACATCCTGAAAGACCTGTCCGAATCCTGCCGCAAATACGGATTGAAGTTAGGCGTCTATCTGTCACCGGCAGACCTGTACCATATCGAAAACCCGGAAGGGTTGTACGGCAACCTCAGCCCATACACCAAACGGACCATCCCGCGGGAAGTCCCCGGACGGCCTTTTGCCAACAAGACCCGTTTCGAATTCGTAGTGGACGACTACAACGAATACTTCCTCAACCAACTCTTCGAGATCCTGACCGAATACGGCCCGATCCACGAAGTATGGTTCGACGGGGCACATCCCAAGCGGAAAGGCGGACAGACCTACAACTATCCCGCCTGGAAAAAACTGATCAAGGCACTTGCCCCCAACGCCGTTATCTTCGGACGGGAAGATGTCCGGTGGTGCGGCAATGAAGCCGGCGGCACACGGTCAACCGAGTGGAACGTGATCCCCTACCTGGCAAATCCGGACACGATGTCGAACTTCGCCGATATGACCGACAAAGACCTCGGAAGCCGTGAACAGCTCTATAAAGCCAAATACCTGCATTACCAGCAGGCCGAAACCAACACTTCCATCCGCGAAGGCTGGTTCTACCGGGACGACACGCACCAGAAAGTACGAAGCACCGACGATGTGTTCGACATCTATGAACGCGCCGTAGGAGGCAACTCCACCTTCCTGTTGAACATCCCGCCCAACCGGGACGGCAAATTCTCTCCGACAGATGTAGCCGTGCTGAAGGAAACCGGCCAGCGAATCCGGGAAACCTACGGGACCGACCTGTTCCGTCAGGCAAAAGGCCCGAAAGAGGTGCTCGACCAAAATGCAGACACCTATGTGACGGCCGATAAGGACGGGGCGGGAATCGTCATCTCCACTCCCCAACCTGTCACCCTCAACCGTCTGGTTCTCCAGGAAGCGATTGCCACCAACGGGGAACGGGTGGAAAGACACGCCGTGGATGCCTGGATCGACGGAGGATGGAAAGAGATCGCCTATGCCACCAACATCGGCTACAAGCGAATCCTGCGCTTCCCGGATGTCACGACGGACAAGATACGGGTCCGCATACTCGAATCCCGCCTGACACCCGCCATCTGCACCATCTCCGCCCATCACTACAAAGCCCGTCCGCCCCGGTTGAGCGCACAGAGAAGCATGGACGGCCTGGTTACCATCGAACCGATGGCACAGGAATTCGGCTGGAAAGCGCACGGCGAGAACATTGCCGAGAACCTGAACGCAGGTTTCAAGATCTACTATACGACAGACGGAACGGAACCATCGGCAGGCTCTACCGAATATAAAGCACCTTTCCTGATGGGAAACAGCGAACTGAAAGCGGTAGCCATCCTGAACGGAGAAAAGGGAGCTATCTTGCAGGAACGGTTCGGGCTGGTCAAGAAGGGATGGAAGATAGCCGACAAGACCGCGCAATCCCTCGCCATCGACCTCGGCAGCCAGCAAACGGTAAGCGGCTTTGCCTTCACCCCGCAAAAACAAGGCGGTAAGGGCACGGTAGCCGGTATCATCCGGATCAGCAACGACGGAAAGAACTGGAAAGAGGTGGAACGCTTCGAATTCGGCAACCTGATCAACGACCCGTCCAAACGCTACCATCATTTCAAGCAAACGGTAAAAGCCCGCTACGTCCAAGTGGAAGCAGCGGAAATCGCCGCCCATACGGAGGCTGCTGCCCTTGCTGGAATAGACATCTTCTAAGGCTCGTCTACAAACAGTATATACCTTGTAAGGTAAAGTCATATACGTTATAAAGTAAAAGAAAAAAGGTTATAGGGAATTTTATTTTACCCTATAACCTTTTTTCTTTTATTCGTTCCTGTGCTAGCCCGGAAGAGCAAAGACAGAACTACATCGCAAAAGGTGTAGCTTTCACATACGCCTTATATCCTTTGATCATGCCGGGGAATCCTTCTTCTGCACGGGGCAAGTAGCGGAACCCGGATATCGTCTGCTCTTCCTTCAAATCGATCACGACCTGGTGCGGATATTTGTCTCCCTGCTTCGTGCTCCAATAGGTAGATTCCTGCAAGTCATAGATCTTATCGGCAGTGAAGTTACCCCACTGCGTGCTTTCGCTGTCCGCATAAGAGATGTTCCAATGCTGGCGGGGGAGCGGTTTGCCGTCTTCGTCCAACAGATAGAACTCGGCCATAGCGGCATTGTCCTTGCCATCCTGTGCATCCAATGCTTCGAGGCAGAAATAGCGGCCCTTGACAGTCCGGCCAAACTTCACTTCCTGCCAGCCGTTTCCGGGTTTCAGCGCACCGTTGGCAACCGGTTTCTCACCTTTCAGGTTCAGCGTCTGCCCCTCTTCACGGTGGGTAGCCGGGGCTTCAGCCCGCAACATATCCAAGATCGGTTCCTTCCGGCCTTCCACTACAGCCTTTTCCGGGCCTAACAGGTCGAGGATGATGATCTCGTTCTTTCCCTTCTTCAACCAGCATCCGGGCATAAACAAAGTCTGCTGAGGTCCGATCTCCCAGAAGCGGCCCATCGCCTTTCCGTTTACCCAAACCATGCCTTTTCCCCAGGTCTGCATGTCGAGGAACACGTCTCCGACTTCATCCAGCTCGAAAGTAGTCCGGTAATAAGCCGGTCCGTCGAGTTTGTCTCCCGCTGCATACTTCTTGTCCTGTACGAAAGCGTAATCGACCGGGAAGCTGTAAACCTGCCAGTCTTCCAGTTCCTGTCTGCCGGTGTCGCTGATCAGTTCCACCTTATCCGTAATCCCCTTACGGTCGTGAATGGCAACATCGAAGTTGACACGTCCCATCGCCTCCACCAGGATATCCAGGCGCGTTCCTGCTGCCAAAGCCGGCAGCACCACCGTGTTTTCACCTCTGCGACGATCCAGACGGCCCAACAGTTTGCCATCGGCAAAGACCTGTGCCCAGTCATGCACCTCATCGATCAACAGGGTCGTTCCTTCCTTTACGGCAGGCAGAGTCGTCCGGTAAAGGATCGTTCCCCAACCCTGATCGAACTGCTCCATCGGTTTAATCTCTTTCGAAGCCTGGGGAGCAGGCAGATTGTCGAACAGCGGAGCCACTTCGCCGACAGTGAACGCCGGAATCTCGATCAAAGGATAAGCTGCCGGGACATCGGGTATGACCTGACCGGAATCGGCATATTGTGTCAGCAGTTCACGCAACTTGTAGTATTTGGGAGTCGCCCACCCCGCCTCGCTGATCGGGGCGTCATAATCGTAGGAGCTGCACATGGCGGAATAGGCCGGGCTGTTCGCACCGCCCCAATGTCCGAAAGTCGTCCCCCCATGCGCCATATAGAGCGAGAAGGAGATATGGCGGTCCAGCATGTCTTTGATACCGGAAACCATCACCCCGGCATCGCGCGTCTCGTGCTTGCGTCCCCAATGGTCGAACCATCCGCTCCAGAACTCGCTGCACATCAACGGAGCATCGGGACGTGCCTCTTTCAACTTCTTGAACTGGGCATCGATATTGGCTCCTGTCCCGAAGTTGATCGTCCAGACTAAGTCATCCAAACCGTTCAACTGGAAAGTAGAGCTCCAGTCACACTGGAACAACGGGACATCGGTAAAGCCTGCCGCCTTCACCGCATCGCGGATATTGGCGATATACGCCTTGTCGGTAGCATATGCCCCATACTCGTTCTCGACCTGTACCATGATGATATTCCCGCCCCGGGTCACCTGCAAGTCGGCCAACTGCTTGCCGATCTCGTTCATGAACAGCTTCGTCCGTTCGAGGAAATAGGGATCGTTGGTACGGAGCTTGATATCCTCCTTCTTCAACAGCCACCAGGGCAGTCCGCCCATCTCCCACTCAGAGCAGACATAAGGGCCGGGACGCAACATGATATACATGCCTTCTTTCTGGGCCAGCCGGCAAAAAGCGGCGATATCGTTCTGCCCCTTGAAGTCGAACTCGCCCGGTTTCTGCTCATGGATATTCCAGAACGCATAGATACAGATCGTATTCATGCCGAGCGCCTTGCACATCTGAATACGATGTTGCCAGTATTCGGCGGGGATACGGGTGTAATGTATCTCCGCCGCCTTAATCACAAATGGTTTGCCATCCAGCAGGAAGGTTCCCTTCCCGATAGAAAAATCGTGCTTCTCCCCTTGTCTGGGATTGCATCCTGAGAACAGGAGGATAACGCAGCAGGTTATCAATCCTGCTAAAATCTTGTTTACGTGTTTCATATAAGTTAATTGTATTGTACTGTCACTGTTTTATCTTTCTCTGTTTCCAGAATCAGAACTCCTTCCTTCTCCAGTTTATCTCCCTTGTTGCCCGTTACGGAAGCGACTTTGCATCCTTCAGGGATAGCCAGACGCAACGTCCCGCCCTGTTCGGGCAAGATACGGACTTGCCGCACCTGCCCCGCCACCTTTTCGGCCGAGACAAGGAAAGCCCCCATGGCACGCAGTTTGTCGAAAGATACATCCTGCCAGGCAACCGGTACAGCCGGGAACACCCGGATAACGCCCGTATGGCTCTGGAGCAGCATCTCCTGGATACCGGCGGCAAAGGCGAAGTTTCCTTCCAAAGTAAACGGACGGTAGGTGAATTTCGACTTTCCGCTTTTCGTCTGGTCGCCGTTTGTATGGAACGTATTCGGGAGGCAAAAACATTCGGCAAAGGTGCGCAACGCATCAGCAGCCCCTTCCCCGTCGAAGGCACGAGCTTTCATATTCCCGAACCAGCTATAGGAATAGCCGCACCAGTAATCAGGCCCGAAATCTTGTAGCTTCTTCAAGGTCGCTTTTATAATCTCCTGGGATTTCTCGCCCTGGCTCCAATCAACAAGGCCGAGCGGATGGATCGACATGGCGTGGGAGAAATGACGGTGTGACTGGTCGTAAGGGAAACCTTTTGCAAAGGTCAAAGCCCCGTCTTCATCCAGGTTCAGATCGGGCAGTTGAGCACCGATCGCTTTCCAGTGGGCGGCCTCGTCTGCCAGCTCCAATTCGGAAGCGGCATTGAAAGCGAAGTGCATCAAGGAAAGGTCATAGTTTGTCATATCCTTGAACCACGCATTGATCGAGTTGTCGAAAATTTCCGGGCTGGAACTCAGCGGCAACCGGCGTACTCCGTCGGCATCGACTGTGGAGATCTGTTCGAGATAAGTCGCCACGTCCTTCAGAAACGGGTAGGCCCGCTCTTTCAGGAAAATGCGGTCGGCCGAATACTTCCAGTGCAGATAGAAATGCTGTCCCAGCCATGCGCTGACCGTCGGCGACATGGAGTACTGTACCCATCCTCCCATCGGCTCGCCGGTCAGGGTGCAAACGCCGGGAACATTCATCCCGTCCGTCCCGAAATACTCGCGGGTATATTTCTTATACACGTCACGCTGTTCCCAGAGGGTATTCAGATAGCCCATCCCCTCCTGCAAATGGTTGCCGGTATAGGCAGGCCAATAACTCAACTGTGTGTTCAGGTCATGATGGTAGTCTCCTTTCCAGGGCGGCAACATCCCGTTATCGGCTGTCCAGACTGCCTGAAGGGAAATCGGATAAGAGTCCTCGCGGGCAGCCGACCCGAACTTGTACATCTCGTTGTCGTACTGTTTCTGCAGGAGCGTATCCGGCAGCGAGACGGACGACTGTGTCCAATAGCCTTTCCAGAAGTTCATATGCGAGCGGTAGTCTGCCTCCACGCCACGCTCCATCGCCTCTGCCGTTTCCTGGTCGGCCCGGTCGGTAGCCAAAGAAGAAGTCAGGCTCCATACGCCGCTGAGCGTGCCGCCTTTCTGCTGCCAACGGACGACCACATCGTACGAAAAGCCTCCCCACCCTTCCTGATGGAAAGTGGTCGTACCGGCTTCCTTCTGTATCGTCCCCTGTTTATATCCGAGGCGTCCCAGGGCCGGACCGGCATGCGAGTTGTCACCTGCGACCTCGTCCGGGTTACTGTAGCGGGGTGCAATGATCTCCGGCGAAACCGTATCCGGCAGATTCTCGAAGACAAACCATCCGACCGGTTCGTCGGCATGCACGAACGTTTTCAACTTCGTCCCGTTCTCCCAAAGCACCTCACAAAGGGCATTATTGAGGAAAAGATGTACGGAAAAAACCTTTCCGATATTCAACGGGAACTCCAAAGCCGCCCCCGGTATCTTAGACGGGGCAGGCAAAGCATTATAGGGGTGGTCGAACTTCTTCTGCACCGGCAGATAATCCCCTTTCCTCACCTGCTCACAGACCCAGGCAAAACGATTGTTCGGTCCTGCAATACTATCCATCGGGCGCAAGTCCCAGAGATCCGTCCGATCCAGCGAAAAACGTAGCACAGAATCGCGTTGCCAGACTAATGTTCCTACTGTGGCATTTCCCAACGGGATTCCTTCATCCCAAGTCTTGGCCAAGTGACCAAACTGCAAGTCACTGCTTGTCGGTGTGACAGGCAGTGACTCCTTTTCGCAACAGGCAGCCAATAGGCATACACTTATGCAAGTTAGCCAAAATTCCTTTTTCATTCGTATTAAATCGATATTATTCTTTTCTCCTGCAAAGATACGGTTTATTGATTTAATAACTGCTTGATAGCTTCGTCCGAACGAGTTTCCGTCTCCCGGATTTTGTTATAGTCGAACAAAGCATCGAGTTCGTAAAGTTGCAGGGTAACAGTCGGGGCAAAACGGTCGGAAGCGACATAGTTGCGAACTGATGTCAGCAATTGTTGCATGGCCAGGCGTTTCTCTATATCCTTAACCGGATCGACCACAAGGACAAACTGCTTGCCGCTTGCCGCAATCTCTCCGCTTTCGCTTTCGAGCTGCCAAGTCAACTGCCCTTTACGGATCGCTTCGGGACCGAAATGATAGATGCCATCTTCGCAGTAAAGGTCTCCGCATTTGTGTAAGCACGCTTCTGAAGGCGCGCCAGCAGGACGATCGGAGCACATGATTCACGGTATTTCTCAGGGGTTACCAACCCTTTGCTTTCCCAGAAGGCATCCAAGATACCGACTACTTCTCCCGCCTCTTCAGCAAGATCATGGGGATGCCGCCGCTGGAGTACAAGAAGATGAAGAAAGGATGATTACCAATAATACTCATCCATAATCTCCTGCATCCGGGGCGTTGCGGCATCGGTATCGCCAACCTCGCGACGGAGTTTCAGCAGCTCGCGCTTCATCTTTTCGATTTCACCGGCATAAGCGGGGGAATTGTAGACGTTATGGTCTTCGTGGGGGTCGGCGAGCAGGTCATAGAACTCCCACGACGGCGTGACGGGAGCCTTATCCGATCCGGTCGCATTCAGCGGATCGCCGTAGAGGAACATCAGTTTGTAGCGATGGTTGCGGATGCCCATGTGGGCGGGACGGATCTTGTGGTGCGTCCAGTAGCGGTAGTACATGGACTGCCGCCAGTCGCGCGGAGTCTCGCCCTTCAGATTGTCGCGGAAGCTGCGGCCTTCGCTGCACGACGGGGCGTCCACCCCGGCATAGTCGGCCAGCGTAGCGGCAAAATCAATATTGAGGATGATGTCGGAATTGCGCGTCCCGGCCGGGATCTCCTTCGGGTAGCGGATAACGAACGGCATGCGAAGCGGCTCCTCGTACATCATGCGCTTGTCGAAAAAGCCATGCTCGCCGAGGAAATAACCCTGGTCGGAGACATAGACTACGATCGTATTCTCGGACAGCCCCTCTTCGTCAAGGAAACGCAGCAGGCGGCCGATATTGTCATCGATGGCCGCTCCGCAACGCAAGTAGTCGCGAATCAACTTCTGATAGATTTTCCGGCGCGCATCTTCCTTGTCCATTCCTTCTATGGAAAAAGGCAGTTCCGGATACTTGCACCACCAGGAATCCGGGTCTTTCGAGGCGATCCCCCATCGGCGGGCCATATCTTCCAACGGTTGTCCGGGGAACGTACGCCCGGATTCTTCCGGCCCGAACTCCATCATGTTTGCCGGTTCGGGGAACGTGACTCCGTCATAAATATGTTTCAACCGTTCGGGAAAATCCCACGGTTCGTGCGTCGCCTTGAAATGGCAACACATCATGAAGGGTCGGTCCTTGTCGCGCGAACGGATCCACCGGATCGTCTTGTCGGTCACCAGGTCGGTCGAGAAGCCCTTCTCCACCTTGCCGCTTTTCCCTTTATCATCGTCTATCCAGCCCTCCGCGGTCTTGAAAAGCGGGTCCCAATATTCCCCCTGGTCATGGAAAACCGAAAAGGTGTCGAAACCCGACGGCTGCGTCTTGAGATGCCATTTGCCGAAAAGGGCCGTCTGATACCCTCCCTCCTGCATGCGTTTCGCAATATTGTCCAAAGCCGGATCGAGCCTGTCTTCAAGCGTATAGACCCCGTTATGATGGCTATAGGCGCCTGTCATGATAGCCGCGCGGCTGGGCACGGAGATCGAGTTCGTGCAAAAGCAGTTGTCAAGCACGCACCCCTCGGCCGCCAGGCGGCGGATATTCTCGTTCTTCACGTATTCGCTCAGTATTCCTCCATAGATTCCCCACGCCTGCGAGGTATGATCGTCGGAAAGGATGAAAAGGATGTTCGGGCGTCCAGAGTCCGCTTCCGGCTCTTCGTCTGCCATCGCAGGAGAGGCAGACGCCAAAAAGCCGGTCGTGATGATTAGTTGATCGAATGTTTTCATGACATTTTTTGTTTTTCTTTCCTACAAAAGTAATGAATTTAAATAGATACCAACAACTTTATCTTGCAAATGAAACCCCTCGTTTCATTTGCAACATGACAAGGAACCTTATCGATTTCCGAAAAAATCATATCTATAATTAATTATTCATTTGCTTTCAATATGGCGGAGTTTCTTGTCTTCTCTATTTCTATTTGCTTAAATGTATGCTTTTTACCCCAGTTGAACCGATAACTCACATTCACATAAAATACATGATCGTTTATTTTCGGACCATAATTCCGGGAATATGAGCTATAGATATCCGAAGTATACTCTCTCTTTTTTACAAAAGTAGAAAATGGATTACGTGTTCCTAATTCAAAATTCCAATTATTAAGATTATATCCTACGTTAAAATTGTAGATAAGTGGAGTACGATAGAAAACTCCGACATCATCATAATTCTTTTGGGGAGTTATGAGTTGTCCGGAAGCCATGAAATTTTTATATATAAACAACAATTTAGCTGAAGCATAAAAACAATTGACATCTAATTTTCTCCATGCATGTATAACTCGTTTTTTATAATATCCGGCCAAATCGAATGTCAATTTTCCAGGTATGACTTTTAGCTTCATTCTTGGACCTGTCACTAAATCAAATCCGGATTTAGCTATGGCATAATCATGTATAAACAAATTCCGGCTTTCATCATAAGATACTCGTTCATAAGGGACATCTGTCGTCACTTCAAACGAAGTATGATAAGTAAGATTGAAAACAGGCGTATTTAAAGAATAAGTCAAACCCGTCAAATAAAATTTCAATACCTTTACCTCTGGATTACCTCTGCGTATCTGATATTTATCAATTCTTTGCTCTGTTAAAGAACGATATTGCAACCCAAGATCACCCGATTCAAGAGCCGTGGTAAAACGTATCGAATTATTCTCATTAATCATATAAGTCATAAAAAGTCCGGGACTGAAAAAATGTTGTAAAGAAGATTCTTTCTTATTATCGATATAAGTCAACTGATCGGCCCATTGAACAGTCATTTTCAATTTATTTTTTAACCGAAAAGCATATCCTAATGTCAACCTCCCTTCTCCCTTTGTTTGGTAATCATCCGAAAGCTGTCCATCGATTTCATATTGAGTATGGGCATAAGTATGGTCATAGTTCAACAGGACAAAGAGAACATCGCTTTTTCGTACAGTTTTCCTATACATCAGTTGAGGAATTACCCTATAATTATTTTCTTTTGCATGTGTATTATAAGCTAAAGTAATTTTGTCATTTTGTAAAGCCTCATACTGTCTGTCATACTTATTCTGATTGTAATTTCCACTTAAACGGAAACGTATATACTGTTCGTGTTTTAGACTCCCGGTATATTCTATCCTCAAAGCAGGATTAAAATTATGAGAAGAAGAATTGTCATCCACTTTATACCGGACCGGGTCATTGCTGTACGTTTGCATACTTAAATCATCCTCATCCGATTTTTCCTGATTCAAGACTAAAGTTGTATAAAGTTGATTGTGCTTATCATGGTAAAGATAATTAAAATAGCTATTTATACTATTACTATTTTGAGGAGAGGGTAAACTTGAAGCTTCATTCACGATCGTTTCCTTTGTCGATTTTAAATAAGTCGAAGTTTCATAGCCACGTTTAGGAGTATAATTATTATAGCTGTCTGAAACTGAAACAATAAACTCGGACTTTTTGTTAAAAATCTGTCCTGTAGCTCCATAACTACCGTTTCCTTTATTCAAATGCTGTTGCCCATTCATAGCGACCATCCCTCCTCTATCATGATGTTCTAAAATATAGTCGACAACAGAATTCGCATTCGGATATTCAGGATGATGTTGATCATAAAAATCAATACGGAGAATATCTTTGGGATTCAGGTTTCGGATCTCATCGCTCGAAGCTTCCCGTCCATTGATGAGG
>ENA-UERW01001822-UERW01001822.1-human-gut-metagenome-genome-assembly--contig:-NODE-1822-length-12915-cov-4.227528_pt1 | contig 12915 bp, 8 predicted proteins | sample MGYA00242994_ERZ507995 | MGnify/ENA primary metagenome ERZ507995 (study PRJEB26167, sample SAMN06115492) | human gut metagenome | host: Homo sapiens | place: China:Chongqing | collected 2015-04-26...
TATCTTTCCACTATACCGCTTTAGTCCAGACTCTAACATAATTCCATTTTCATCCTTATAAGACACAAACAAGCCATAAGTAGTATTATCCGTTCCTCCTCTCATACTTATTTGGTGATTATGGGAAATAGCGGTTCGATATGCCTCATCTTGCCAATCTGTATCATATAAAGGTTTCCCATTTGCATCAAACAAGTTCGGATAATTTGAAGGGAGATTACGATTTGCATATTTACCTTCTTCATATCCTTTAGGATCATATTTCTTAGCATTTTCGTATAAGCTATTATAAACTTGCATGAATTCTTCAGAATTTAAGACATCTATTTTCTTTGCAGGAGTACCAATAGCCATATACCCTTCATAAGAAACTATAGGTTTACCTTTCAGACCTCGCTTAGTAGTAACTAACACAACTCCATTAGCACCTCTAGCACCGTAAATAGCTGTAGCTGAAGCATCCTTTAAAACCTCTATTGACTCTACATCATTAGGATTCAGCAGTTCACTCGTAACCCCAATGATTCCATCAACTACATACAAAGGTTCATTTGATGATTTAATAGAATTATCACCCCTTATTCTCATTCTTACATGTCCACCTGGTGCTCCTGAATTCTGGAATACTTCAACACCCGCAACTTTTCCTTGCAAAGATTGAGTAATATTAGTGACTGGCCTATTTAGCAATTTATCCGATTTAACATTTGAGATTGATCCAGTTAAATCACTTTTTTTCATAGTGCCATAACCAACAACGACCACCTCGTCCAAAGCTTGCATATCCTCAGATAATATAACTTTTATAACAGATTCATCCCCTACTGCTATTTCTTTATCTACATATCCGATATAAGAAACTATCAATACGGCATTCGCTGGAATATTTTGTATAGAGAAATTTCCATCAAAATCAGAGATCGTACCATTTGTTGTACCTTTTATAACCACATTAGCTCCTATAATAGGTACTCCCTTAGAATCCAAAACAGTACCGATTACTTCAATTGCTTTTTTAGAAGTCTCCTTTATACTTGAAGTTTTCTTACGTATAATGACATTCTTGTCTCTTATCTCATAGGTCAACTCCTGACCACGCAGAATCTGTTCGATTACCGCATCGACTGATTGATTCTCAGCAGACACAGATACTTTCTTTCCTGTATCCACGTCCGCCGACGAAAATACAAATGAGTAGCCGCTCCTACTCTTCAATTCATCCATTGCTTGCTTCACTGTTATATTACTCACTTTCAATGTTATATCCTGAGCACTAACAGTTAGATTTAAGCAAAACAAAGCTACAGCCACATAAATGGCCTTTTTTACAACTTTCATAAATAGCTTAATTTTTAGTAATTTAACTTGTGATTGATGATGACCTTTCAGAGTATTGATTACATTTGTATTCCTCATCCAGATCATTTGCATAATGTAATTTGAGGATTTATGAGTCGGAGGATCTAGCCCATTCTCCGATTCCTTTTTTATCCTGTTACTCTTTTTTTAATCTCCTTCCATATTCTCCATATTAAAACAATTTTAAGGTTAAACAATTATTTATCACTTCGCATAAAGCAGAATACTATCACCTTCCACTTTATATCTTACTTGATTTGTAGCAGTTATAATATCTAACACATTATATATACTCTGTTCTTTTCTATTGAATAACGCATAAAAGCGATTATGGGCCAATTGCTCATCCACGATATGAATCTTCACATTATAGCTACGATTCAGTTCTTTCACGATGTCAGAAAGAGGCATCTCATCGAAGAAAAGTCCGCCATTCATCCATTCCTTAGCGTTTTTCACTTCCGCCCGGCTTATAATCATTTCCCCGGTAAGTTTATTCAAGGTAACCTTCTCTGAAGGAGACAAGTAGTTTATTCCCATCTTCTTCACATAATTCTCCAGCTGAACTTTTCCTTCCAACAGATTCACGGTTACCTCTTCGTCCTCGTCATAATTCCGGAAGTTGAATTTAGTACCCAATACTTTTACATTCAACTCTTTCGTCATTACATCAAAAGGTAACTTCTCATTTTTCCTCACCTCAAAATAAGCCTCTCCATTCAGCCGAAGATGGCGGTCTTTCACCCCAAAACCTTGCGAATATACGATCTTTGAGCCAGCGTTTAACCAGACCAATGTGCTATCCGGTAAAATCAGCTTGGTCTTGGCCCCTAAAGGAGCTTCCACCAAGATATCCGCAAACTGGTTCTGTAATTGCCGCTCACCCCACCAATAGGAAATCGTAGAAGCGATCAATAATAGGATAACCGCTGCCGCACCATAAACGATTTTAGGAATATTGAAAACCGTACGGCGTTTTTGCTGGGTACGAGAAACAAAACGATCGAACGCCTTATCGACATTATAGGCACAGGAATCATCGGCAGCCAAAGCAGAGAACCAAAGTTCTTGTTCTTCATGATCAGGTAATGATCGCTCGTTTTTCGTATGTGATTTCTTTTCTTCCATATAGATTAAATATCCAGCTTTTATATATAAGACAGTTATTTCTCCTCAAGGGGTAGTGAGAAACATCAATTTTTTCATTCTCACAAGGAGAAAAATGATATCAACAAGATCAGATACTTCCTCAGATCTTGATGTAGGCGGGTTAAAGCCATCTTTATGTGGTATTTAACCGTATTGACAGAAATTCCTAGCTCTGTAGCAATTTCCTCATTTTTCTTATGCTCAAAACGGCTTTTTCTAAAAACTCGTTTACATTCATCGCCTAAACTATCGATTGATTTCATGATCTCCTTCTCTAACTCCCGTTCAAGTAATATACCGAGCGGCTGTTCATCCGATTGTATCATAGCGTCCCACCCCAAGGTCTCAGGCTCAATCTTCGAGAAACGGACTTCCTTCTTTTCCTTTTCTGATGAGATATGGTTATAACAGCGGTTCCGCACAGCCCGCATTAGATAAGCACGAAGAGAGCTATTTATATCCAATGTCTCACGGATTTCCCACAGATGAAATATCACATCACCAACTATAGTCTCCGCTAGAAATGGATCGCCAACCAACTCATTCGCAAATTGACATAGTACCACATAATGACGATCATATAAATATCGATACGCACCTTGGTCGCCATTCCGTAATTTCTGTACTATTGACTGTTCCTTAACATCCATCTCATCGCAAAGATGAGATTTTAAAATGAAAATTAAAAATATTATTTCTAATTATACGATCTTCCATCCACAGCTTTTTCATTTACCGCTCCGTTTAAATGAAGCTTCTTGTAGATTTTTATATGCGCTCTGGTTTTCAGTGGAAGGATTCGGGACAAACACGTACGACTTTCATCCAAAACACGTACATGTTTTTTCAAAAAGTCGTACATGTTTTGGATGAAAGATCATCGTGCTTTTTTGACTCTGATTTTTAGCATTTTATGCACTAGACTCATCAGTGGTCTTATTGTACGGAATTTGTATTGAGAACAAAGCTTTCCGGCTTAACCCAAACGGATGGGTTGCCATTTCATATACGTGCCGGTCCGCCATAACCACTCCATCGGGCCGTAGCGCAAGCCGGACAGCCAATATTGGCTAAAGGCTATCTGTATGGCCGTAAATCCAAGGCAGACCAATACACTCAAGAAAACACCCAAATGGCTCCAATCCAAGCCAAAACCGGAGAAAATAAAGACACCGGTCACGGATTGTACGATATAGTTTGTCAATCCCATACGCCCATAGCTAACCAATGGTTTCATGGCATTTTGAACTTTTACCGAGCGGTAAGCCTCTAAGACCAACACCACCCACAGATAAGCCGTCATCAGATTAATCAAGTTAGTTGTCGTAGCACCCATCCACGCATTGATAGAGACCTCACGCCAAGATGCGGCAGGTATATAAGGTTTTAGCAGATACAACAAGCCGATTAAAACCAACGCGACCAACGCCCCGTAATTCAAACGGCTACGGAACTCATCCATGCGTTGGAACAAGCGGATTCGGCCTACGATAAATCCGAGGATAAACAATCCCAAGGTCAGATAGATACGACCGCTGGCAAACTGGAAATTCATTTTTCCTACCAATCCGTCCCAAGCGTTGTTCTCAATGGTCTCGGCTAATGTCGGGACTCGCCGGGGAGCCTCAGCACGAGCGATAGGTGCGGCAGCCGGTCTCTCCACCACTTGCTCGACGGTAGGAGCCGTTACAGCCTTATACGCTACGGGAATTAGCGAGGCACCGCCCAAGAAAAGGAAAAGGGTGATTCCCACCAATAATTTAGTCGGCCATTTATACATCAATACCAATACAAAACCAAGCAACGCATACACCAACAAAATATCTACACGGGCCAATAAACCATGAACAAAACCAATCACAAGCAACAATACCAATCGCCATAAGAAACGAGGACGGAAATCAACACCTTTTTGAGCTGCCCGGTCCATCTGGATAAAGAAGCTCAAACCAAACAGGCAAGAAAATATAATGAAGAACTTGCCAAACACCAAGTAATTAATAAACCACCGAAAAATCTCATCCAGCGTCCCTTCCCAAGGGAACATGGCTTGGGGAGCCATCGTACCCATAGCGCCAAAATGCTGCATCCCATGAATCAAGCAAATACCAATCAAGGAGAAGCCACGCAGAGCGTCGATTACCGTAATACGTCCACCGGACGAAGCAAGTGTCTTATTCATTTCCATATCCGTAATAATTTTTATTCTTATTCGTTTTTTCAAGTTTGATAACGCAAAAGTAAATGGTGGCACTAAACGCCGCAATACTTTCAAACTCCAAAACGAAAAGAATAAGCCTTATCACGAAAAGAATTAATTCACGGTAAGATAAGCAATTATAGTCCCAATGGCCAAAATAGCGCCGATCGCGGTCTCATAAGGAATCAGCCTCAACCGCTCACGAATGCTTATATCCGCTACCCCACCAGTAGCGTGGAAGAACGATCCATGCGGCAAATGATCAAGCACGGTAGCACCGGAATTAATCATAGCGGCTCCCCAGACACCACTGATACCGGCGGCGATAATAATATCTGCGAATGACGAAGAGGCAACTGTCGCTCCGGCTGTAGTAGAGGCTGTAGCGGCAGACATCAATACGCCGGAAACCGGAGCCAATAAAAGCTCTCCCATATTCGTATGCGATAACGCATCTAATAAAACATCCTTGATAGAGGAAGCCTTGATCACTCCCGCTATAGTGCCTGTCCCGACCAACAGGATCGAGACATTCGACATCTTCTTGAGTCCATACGAGAGGCTGTCCGTAATCAATGACCATTTCCTCATCGCCAGAATCCCAACGATTCCTCCAACGGGCAAGGCTATCATCGGATCGATCGCCACATGGAATAAAGGGCGAAACGACAGCAGTAGGATCGTCACTACCGGAGCGACCATGCTAGAGGCGAAGGAGGGGAGATCCGCTTGCAGGTTATCTATCTCCTCGTTCGCATAAAATCCATTTTGCCGGGGTAAGAAACGGCCTATGACATATACCGTAAACAACAAGCCAACCAACGCCGGGATCAAGTTCGCATACATGACAGAGTACAAATCCGCATGAAAATTCTCAGCGGCGATAATCGTATTCGGATTCGGAGAAATGATATTGCCACATTTTCCTCCACCGATCATCATCAACAAAAGGCTACCCCGGGGAACCGCCAGTTTCCGGCCGATACTCAACGCAATCGGAGCCACCGTAATAACAGCAACATCAATAAACACTCCAATAGCCGTCAGCAACATCGTAGCGAAAGCGAGCGCAAAAAACACATGCCGTTCTCCCAATCTATAAATGATCGTATTGGAGATAGAAGCCGCCGCACCTGTTTTCACCAATATCCCCGACAATACCCCCGCCGTCAAGATCCGAATGACGGCCGGAGTTACGTCATTTACTCCACTGATCATTAAAGAGACCGTTTCCGGCAACGACACACCCCCTAATAATCCTCCTACTAATGCCCCTAAAATAAGGCTATAGACTGGCGATACCTTTCTTATAATCAAGAAAATCGACACTAATAATCCGATAAAAGCTCCCCATGCACTCATAATACCCATGTATTAGTGATTCATATAGTATTGGATTACACGCAATTGTTGTTCCAAGGCACGCCCAATATTCCAGCAAGTGAAATCCTTATCCATCGCCTGCTCCAAGGAAACCGGATAAGGAAGAAGTGGCAAGACCGCCAGAAACCCGGATTTATTAAGCGCCTCTACCTCCTCTACGGAACCACCCATTACGATAACCGGGATACCCTGTCTCATGCCTGCCTGCAATACTCCGCATGGGGTCTTTCCCATGCAAGTCTGTTTATCCAGTTTACCTTCTCCCGTAATAATTAGATCCGCCCCCCGTATACATTCATCAAAACGCAAGGCATCCAGAACCATCTGGATACCGGGTTTAAGTTCAGCCTTTAGGAAAGCGACAAATCCTCCACCTAAACCACCTGCGGCTCCCGCACCCGGAATGTCGTCTATCTCTATTCGTCCCGTTCTTTTTATGACTTCCGCAAAATTTCGCAAGCCCTCATCCAGCAAACGGACCATAGTGTCGTCCGCTCCCTTTTGGCGGGCAAAGACATACGCCGCCCCTTTCTCACCATAAAAAGGGTTATTCACATCGCAGGCTATGGTAAATGAAGTTTCCCGCAATTGCGATAATGCCCTTGAGCAATCTATCTCATAAATCTGATTAAGGATCTGCCCACCCAATCCCAGCTCATTCCCGTTTCTATCAAGAAAACGAAAACCCAAGGCCTGCAACATACCGGTTCCTCCGTCATTCGTTGCGCTTCCTCCTATTCCTATCAAGAAATCCCGGCAACCACGATCCATAGCGTCTTTTATCAACTCTCCGGTTCCATACGTCGTTGTTCTCAAGGGATTACGCTCCGACACAGGCACTAACGTAAGACCACTCGCCGTTGCCATCTCGATAACCGCCGTACGATTATCTCCCAGTATCCCATAAGTGGCCTCGACCGATCTCATCAACGGATCATGTACGACACAAGATACGGCTTCTCCACCCATCGCCGTAATTAAAGTCTCCACGGTACCTTCTCCCCCATCCCCAACCGGGATTTTCACGACCTCGCAATCCGGAAAGACCTTATGGATCGCCAACTCGGCACATTCAGCCACTTCAATAGAAGATACTGAGCCTTTAAATGAATCGGAAGCAACAACGATTTTTTTCATTTAATCTCCTCCTTATACCTATTCAATATTTTAATAGCATTCTTATTATATATCTTCTCCAATACTTCATCCGGCAAATATACACCATAAATCATCCATCTCGCTTGAAATTTATGTGCAGGTGCAGGATCAAAAAACTCATCATCCGTTTCCAAGAAACGATAATGTACACGATAAGCCTCCGCATTCGGTTGAGTATCAGTAGCAAAAAGAATACGATCTTGATATTTAATCATAAATTTTCTTGCGGTATACGGTTGACGCCCCAATTCGCTGATTCTTGCGTCAATATCAATATACAAATTAGGATATTTCTCCAACCATAAGGCTACACGGCCCAAGTCTTCTGCTAAGTTTGCCATATGAGCCGCAATAAAAATCGTATTTGGATGCCGTTCTATCACTCGATTTCTCTGATCCAATAAATCCTCCTTAGACGGAATATTCGTATTAAAATAAGCCCAAGCCGGATTAGCGATCAATTCCTCATACCGCTCATTATATTTATCCACAGGACCATCATGAAAAGCCTTTGGATCTGAGGAGTGAATCATAACAGGGATTCCCAATTCACCACACTTTGCCCAAATAGGATCTATGCGAGGATCATCGATTCGAATCAATTTGCCATTCTTATCTTTTAAAGTCAGCCCCAATGCCTTATAAATTTGTAGTCCCCGAGCCCCCATTCGCACGGCCTCTTCCAATCTTTCAGCTTCCTTTTCGCCAAAACCGGTCTCATCAATCCTACTAAAATCAGGAGAAAAGAAAACGAGAAACCTTTCTCGCGAGATAGCGTGATACACGCTCAAATTTTCCTTATAAAGATCATTCTCTGAAAGACCATCCAAATTAGCACACATCCAGACTCCAGCCTTATCCATCTCTTTCAAATAATACTCGGCCTTACTAAGATCCCTTAAATGATTATGAATATCGATCACTGGATATTTAGGCTTAATTATTTTGGTTTCCTTAACGACCAATTGACTTTTAGGCGACCAATCCACAAGTCTCAAATCCGAAGTCTGCGCGGACGTGGCTATCGCATAAGAGATGAAACAAGTAAATAGGAAACCGTATCTTTTGATAAATATCTTCTTCATTTTAAATCCATCTTTATTTACCCAGTAACATATCCATCATGCGAATTATCGCATGATGGTATGCCACTGATTATCTAGTTAAGTAAGTACAACCACCTCGTGATTAGCGATAGAAGTAATTTGGAATGTACTCCAGCCTTTCTCCACATCCGCGATAATTCTTTGTCCGGATACAAGCAATGTCGGATATTCCCCTTGGATATGATCCTCTAATTTAATCTTAATCTTAATGGGACCCACAGGAATGTATTCCTCCAAAGGCGCACGCCATGTAGCCGCACTTGTTAAATTAACAAGGTGAAGAATCATTCTACCCGGCTGTTTATACAGGCTACAATCGATCAGCCCCGGTCCGGAAACTACAATAGGCAATTCATCCTTCAATGTCCATTTGATTATATTAGAGAGTAAATTACCATGATCAGGAAGATTATAACGAGCGAATTGCCGATCTATATCAGCAGGCATATAAACGATACGACTACCATTCGACAATGTATTCAGAATAAGTCCCGGTATATCCGTTTTCGGTTCTCTCATCCAAGCTGTTTCCGGAGGATAAATAGGGAATTCAGGAATAAAAGTCATCAATACATCCGCATTCGCATCCACTTGAAGAGGCCATAGTTCTCCTCCGAAAGGAAGGATATCCGTTTGCTCAAAACCTTTCAATATAGCATGTCTTTCTCCCGTGATCCCGGGCTCCGTACCCGTCTGCGGTCCATAAATATTCGCCCGAATTTCAGGGGTCAGTCTTAAATAAGTATGAAGTGTCTTATTAGAGACTTTTAAACGATCATTCTTTAGATGCGCCTTGAATAAATCTCCCAATGCGAAATCTTTTAAGGGTTCGCCAAATTCATCATACAAAGAGCTTTCTCCCGTAGCAAACAAGCTTCCCCCATTCTCGACGAATCGTTTAACACTAGCTATTTGTTCTTTTGTCATACTTCCCACATTCGGTAATACAAGAGTCTTAAATCTTGAAGCGTCGCGATCTATATGATCCGCATTGACAGGCAGGTAAGGGATTCGAGCACGGATAAGAGCCTCCACAATGCCTCTCCAAGGAAGATTCACCTTATTTTCCGTATCATTACGACCATAAAAATCATGGTTTCCTTGAGACCAAACGACACCGACCGTGCCTATGGGTTCCCGGTTAATCAGATATTCCTCATTCGCTTTATGCCATTTGAATATCGGCTCGGCCGTATGATACATACGACGGTCCTCATGATAAGCCGCGATATGATGCCACCAAGGTTGGATTCCCCCGGCAAAGGCCTCGATCATCCACATATGTGCTTCCTGTACGGGTTTGGTAGAAATCCTGAAAGTCGGCCTTCCCGCTTGATACATGGCCATACTATTGGGTATTAATTTATCCCAACCTAACAAGCCATGGATTAGTTTTCCGGCATCCGCTATATTCTGGAAACCTGTAGCATCATTCCTTGATTGGTGATCAAGCATAATGATATCCGCTCGTTTAGCGATCTCCTTAAAATCGCGAAAGAATCCGGATTGGGTACTTATCCACCCACTATTCATGCCCGACCAAACACAATTCGGACCACCTACCGCTTTCGTCGTACGATTATTCAAATCCCATATTTCTAATCTTTGCTCATAACTCCAACGTATCCATTGGCGATAGACAGGATCATTCCAATCTTTCTTTTTAGGCAGTTCTTTTCCTGTTTTAGCACGAAAACTCTTCCTGCAATTCTCACAATAACAAATGGACTCACGTCCTAAACCACTCCAGCTATTATCCGTAAACCCCTCGGGATGATACAACTCATATATCTCTTTCAATATCGAAGGGATATGTTCCTTATAATAAGGACCACTTATGCAAGTAATATACAAATCGCCCGCTTTATAGGGCTTTCCTTTCGCATCCAAGGCAAACCAATCCGGATGAGCCTTATAAAGCTCTTCATTCGCACGGTTTGAATCCATACGGGCAAAGACAGCCAACCCATCCTCGTGGGCGGCACGGCATAGATCACCAAACAAGTCCCGTCCCTGTAAATATTGTGCTTGATAATGATAAGGAATCTTTGTTGGATAATAAGCTACGATACCTCCCGCATTTATGACAACACCTTGTATTTGCGTTTTTTTCCATTGATTACGCCACCAATCAATATCATAAATGATAGGATCTTTCTCCGTAATATTGGTTTGTCCCCATCTTGTAACTTTACGAAACCAAGGAGTTTCATTATTATCCATCGATTTATTTTCCACCTTAGCCGTAGGTACGGCATCAACTACCGAAAAAAGACTAGCGCCTGTAAACGATAATGTGGCGGCTGTCGCTCTCTTCAAAAAAGACCTACGGCCATTGTTCGCATCCACAGACTTTGCTAAATTATCTAGAGAATGATTTACTTTATTAGATTTCATTAGATTCAAAATTAATTAATACTTAGAATTATATATAAATAGACCCTAAAAAACACCCAAGACATACGATCAATCATATCCGGGATTTTGCGGAAATATAGTAGGATCATTTATGATTTGAACCTGACTTAAAGGTATCGGGAATACGGTCATATAAGGAGCCATTCCCTTATCTTTCATAACCTCATAAGCCTTACCGGTTCTCACCAAATCAAACCAACGGACACCTTCGAAAGACAGCTCCAAACGTCTTTCAAGCACAATAGCGTCTCGTGTCTCAGTCTGGGACATCGTATTGGGATACCCCTCTAATCCTGCTCTAGTACGCACTTGATTCAAAAAAGGAATCGCTTGTTGAGGCTTACCATTTTCATTCAATGCTTCAGCATACATCAACAAAACATCCGCATAACGAATTACCTTCCAATTCGCTTTACTATCAGCTCGAACAGGTGAACTATCAAAATACTTCTTCGTATACGTCTGGTTCGTACTTGTAGGTAACGCATGGAAAACAGAATCCGCATCATAAAAGCCTCCCGGAACACCAACTGTCACCTCTTTCCGAGTATCACCCGGCACAAACAGGCTTATCAATTCTTGCGTCGGATTGTTATATTCTTGTCCTGCCCCTGTAATATTGAAGAACTCATTCATCTCACTGAAATTAGGAAAGAACGCAGTCGTAAAAGTACTACCCTCTCCAATACCGGACTGGTACTCTATATCAAATATATATTCACTATGATGTTCCGATTTGGTATAATCAAAAAGATCCTCATAATTCGCTAATAGTTGATATCCCATAGTGGTTACCTCTTTTAATTTACTCTCTGCATTCAAAAAGTCTCCTTTGGTTAAATAAACCCTTCCCAACAGGGATTTAGCGGCTCCACTAGTGGCCCTTCCAACCTCATCCCCTGAGCATTTTGCCGGTAAAGCGGATTCCGCAGCAATGAAATCTGGAATGATAATCGTCTCATACACATTTTCAACCGGTTCCCTAGGGACCCTGTAAGAGCCCTCAATACTAACCGGGGTGGTAACCGCAGGCACAGCTCCAAATATTCTCACCAAATCAAAATAAGCCAAAGCTTTAAAAAAGTAAGCCTGTCCTCGATAAAACTGTCTCCGTTCATTCGGCATCTCAACAACATCGACATGCGACAGCACGGTCTCTGCCCCCATAATCACCTGATACCAAGCTTCCCACAAATCAGCTGTCCCAGCTTCCAATTCCAACATCCGGGCACCCCTCCGAGATTCATCCGCCTCATCGGCATAAGCTCCTTTTTCCACTTGCAGCAAAGCATTCCAACATACCATATCCCGTACCCCTGCACCAACACCGTATACTAATGCTTCTACATCCTTTTCTTTGGTAATATTTCCAAAAGTCAAGCTGTTCTCCGGCTCAACCCGTAACTGATCCGTACATCCCGCAAGGAACAACACGCATAATAAAATAACGATCAACTTCATAACTTAAAATTTCAAAGTTAAACCTATTGTAAACTTCCTAGCCAAAGGATAATTTCTTCCGCTATCAATACCAGTCCTAATATCCACGATCTCCGGATCAATACCCGAATAATTCGAGAAGGTCAGCAAATTTTCCCCACTCACAAAGCAACGTAACTGTTCTATCTTCCCATTCCGGATCAAGGACTTGGGTAGGTCATATCCCAAGGTTACAGTCTTCAATTTCAACCAATTCACCTTTTCAACATAGCGATCAATCACGCTCACCTCATTCGGGAAAAATTGCATCTGGCTATCGGCTTGTAATTTGGCATAATCCGAATTATCTCCCGGTTGTTCCCAGAAAGTGACATTTCGTATATCCATCAAGATAGGGTGTTCCAATCCGTTGTAATTAGGAATAATTGAACTTCCGGGAAGAGTATTATACATATGACGTCCCAATTGGTATGCCCATGAAAAATTCAAATCAAACCCTTTCCATTTCAACTCACTGACAATACCGCCACTAATTTCAGGTAAAGCACTACCCAAATACACCTGATCTCCGCGTCCGATAGAACCGTCTCCGTTTACATCGACAAATTTCAAATCCCCAGGTTTGTAGTACTGAATCCCCCCCATTGGAGCACTCATACCTACATTATTGTATACAATAGGTACCTCATCCTGACTGTTAAT
>ENA-UERW01001841-UERW01001841.1-human-gut-metagenome-genome-assembly--contig:-NODE-1841-length-12812-cov-2.615234_pt1 | contig 12812 bp, 12 predicted proteins | sample MGYA00242994_ERZ507995 | MGnify/ENA primary metagenome ERZ507995 (study PRJEB26167, sample SAMN06115492) | human gut metagenome | host: Homo sapiens | place: China:Chongqing | collected 2015-04-26...
GTTCGCCCGACTCCCTGCACGTCAAGCAGGCGCTCTGGACGCAAGCCTGTTACCGGCGAAAACTGCAGCTTTATTTAGGCCGCGCACAGCGGCGAATGGGAGATTTTTATGAAAAAGCTCAATGAAATCCTGGGAACCAAGTACCCCTTTATCCAGGGCGGTATGGCCAACATCGCCACCGGCGAGTTCGCCGCCGCCTGCTCCAACGCCGGGGCCCTGGGCATGATCGCCACCGGCGGCTGGGACGGCGACCGTCTCCGCCAGGAGATCCGCCGGGCCAAGGAGCTGACGGACAAGCCCTTCGGCGTCAAGCTGATGCTGATGAGCCCCGATGCCGACGACATCGCCCAGATCATTCTGGAAGAGGGCGTGAAAGTGGTCACCACCGGCGCCGGCAATCCCGGCAAGTACATTCCCGCCTGGAAGGAAAAGGGCATCAAGGTGATGCCCGTAGTGGCGGCGGCGGTTCTGGCCAAGCGGCTGGATCGCTATGGCGTGGACGCCATCATCGCCGAGGGCACGGAGTCCGGCGGCCACGTGGGCGAGATGACCACCATGGCCCTGGTGCCCCAGGTCATCGATGCGGTAAGCGTTCCCGTGGTGGCGGCCGGCGGCATCGCGGACGGCCGTCAGGCGGCTGCGGCCTTTGCCCTGGGTGCCTGCGGCATCCAGGTGGGCACCTGTTTGCTTGCCAGCGAGGAGTGCCCCATCCACCCCAATTACAAGCAGGCTGTGCTGAAGGCCAAGGACAGTGATACGGTGGTCACCGGCCGCTCCATCGGCGGCCCGGTCCGAATCCTGAAGAACAAGATGGCCCGGGAGTATCTGGCCCTGGAGAAGCGCGGCGCCTCTCTGGAGGAGCTGGAGAAGGTCACCCTGGGCGGCCTGCGCCGGGCCGTGCTGGAGGGCGATGTGGAAATGGGCAGCGTCATGAGCGGCCAGGTGGCTGGTATGCTCCACGAGATCCGGCCCGTGGCCGAGATTTTCCGTGATCTGTATGAGAGCGGTATCGCACGGGCGAAGGCCACCGCCGCAGAATGGAGCGACGCAGAATGAAACTGGGCTTTTTGTACGCCGGTCAGGGCAGCCAGCATGCCGGCATGGGCGCCGATCTGTACGAGGCGTTTTCCGCTTTCCGGGCTGTTTACGACCATGCGGAGGTGGATTTTGACCTGAAGAAGGTCTCCTTTGAGGACCCGGACGGCATCATCAACCAGACCCGCTACACCCAGCCCTGCATGGTGGCCTTTGCCGCCGGTATGACGGCGGTGCTGCGGGAGAAGGGCATCACCCCCGCTGTGGCGGCGGGCCTCTCCCTGGGTGAGTACTCCGCCCTTCACGCCGCCGGTGTGTTCGACGCCGCCACAGCTATCCGTCTGGTGGCTTTCCGGGGCAAGGCCATGGAGGAGGCGGCTGCCGGCCGGGAGAGCGCCATGATGGCCGTCCTGAATCTGGACCGCAGCCCCCTGCAGGATGCCTGCGACGCGGCCTCTGACCTGGGGTGCGTGGTAATCGCCAACTACAACTGTCCCGGCCAGCTGGTCATCGGCGGTGAGAAGGCCGCTGTGGAGAAGGCCGCCGCCATTGCCAAGGAGAAGGGCGCCCGCCGGTGCCTGCCCCTGAAGGTCAGCGGCCCCTTCCACACCCCCCTGATGGCCCCTGCCGGGAATGCCCTGCGGGAATACTTCCAGGGCGTGGCGTTTGCGGATCCCCAGATCCCCGTGATCTTCAACTGCCTGGGGGATGTGAAGGATGACAGCACCCCCATCCAGGAGCTGTTGGTGAAGCAGGTGCAGAGCAGCGTGTTCATGGAGGACTCCATCCGGAAGATGGCCGACATGGGCGTGGACGCCATCGTGGAGATCGGCCCGGGCAAAGCCCTCAGCGGTTTTGTGAAAAAGACCGTTCCCGGCATACCGGTCTGCGCGGTGGAGACCGCAGCGGATGTGGAGAACCTGCCCGACACGCTGGAACAACTGATAAAGGAGAAGGCATGATGAATTTTGCTGGAAAGACCGCCGTGGTCACCGGCGGCAGCCGGGGCATCGGCCGGGCCATCTGCGAGGAGCTGGCCCGGGGCGGCGCCAATGTGGTGCTGTGCTACGCCGGCCGGGCGGAAGCTGCCCAGGAGACCGTGACCGCTTGCAAGGACCTGGGTGCCAAGACCCTGGCCGTGCAGTGCAACGTGGCGGACGAGGCCCAGGTGAAGGCCCTGATGGATGCCGCTGTGAAGGAATTCGGCCGGATCGACATTCTGGTGAACAATGCCGGCGTCACCCGGGACGGCCTTGTGATGATGATGAAGGAGGCCGACTTCGACGCGGTGATCGACACCAACCTGAAAGGCACCTTCCTGTGCATGAAGGCCGTGTCCCGAATCATGATGAAGCAGCGGTACGGCCGGATCGTGAACCTCTCCAGCGTGGTGGGCCTCCGGGGCAACGCCGGCCAGGTGAACTACGCCGCCAGCAAGGCGGGTGTGGTAGGCATGACCAAGTCCCTGGCCAAGGAGCTGGCCTCCCGGGGCGTGACGGTCAACGCCGTGGCCCCCGGCTTCATTGAGACGGACATGACCGCTGCCATGCCCCAGGCCGCCAAGGACGCCATGATGCCCACCATCCCTATGCAGCGGCTGGGTGCACCGGAGGATGTGGCAAAGGCCGTGGCCTTCCTGGCCAGCGACGAGGCCGCCTATGTCACCGGCCAGGTCCTGGCCGTCGACGGGGGCATGGCGATGTGAAGCATTCAAGGGGGACAGTGTCCCCCTTGGACGCTCCGCCGGTATGCCACCGGCTCCGCTGAACCCCCATCACCAGTCTGCACCCCAAGGGCACTTCCGCGCCGCTTTCAGCGGCTTGGGTCAAAGTATTTTCGGCAGGTACAGAAGGTGAATTGCCCCGCAGGGGCAAGAGAAGCCGCCCTGGGGTGCGCCCTGCCGAAAATGATTGGAATTTCTTGATCTGCCTCTGGCAGATCAACCGGGGAACCCCGAATGGATTTCCCCAGCCCCCTTCCTTTTGCGGGGCCTTTTGGAACACCTTTTCCGGGTGCTCCCAACTCTATCTACAGGAGGTATACTATGGAACGACGGAGAGTCGTGATCACCGGCCTGGGGGCCGTGACCCCCATTGGCCTTACCGCGGCAGAGAGCTGGCAGGCTGTGAAGGACGGTGTGTGCGGCATCGCTCCCATCACCCAATTCGATCCCACCGATCTGAAGGTCCATCTGGCCGCGGAGGTCAAGGGCTTCGTGCCGGAGAACTACATGAGCAAGCCAGAGGCCAAGCGGATGGGCCGCTTCACCCAGATGGCCGTCGTCTCCGCCAAGGAGGCACTGGACGGTGCTGGCTTCACGTTGGATGAAGCGGAGGCGGATCGCTGCGGCGTCATTGTCTCTAGCGGCATCGGCGGCCTCTCCATCACGGAGGCAGAGCACGACAAGGGCAAGGAGAAGGGCTGGGACCGGGTCTCTCCCTTCTATATCCCCACCGGCATCTGCAACATGGCCGCCGGCCAGATCGCCATCCACACCGGCTTCCGGGGCATGTGCTCCTGTCCGGTGACCGCCTGTACCGGCGGCACCAATGCCGTAGGCGATGCCTTCCACTATATCCGGGACGGTTATGCTGATGTGATGCTCTGCGGCGGCACGGAGTCCGCTGTGACGCCTCTGGCCATCGGCGCCTTCACCTCCATGAAGGCCCTGACCCAGAATCCCGATCCCAAGCGGGCTTCCATCCCCTTTGACGCGGAGCGCAGCGGCTTCGTGCTGGGCGAGGGTGCGGCCATCCTCCTGCTGGAGGAGCTGGAGCACGCCAAGGCCCGGGGCGCCCGAATCCTTGCGGAGGTCGTGGGCTACGGCGCCACCTGCGACGCCTATCACATGACCGCTCCCCGGCCCGACGGCAGCGGTGCCGCCAAGGCCATGGAGATGGCCCTTGCAGACGGCGGCGCCAAGCCGGAGGATGTGGACTATATCAACGCCCACGGCACCTCCACCCCCCTGAACGACGCCGGCGAGACGGCCGCCGTCAAGACTGTGTTCGGTGACCACGCCTACAAGCTGGCCATCAGCTCCACCAAGTCCATGACCGGCCACATGCTGGGCGCCGCCGGTGCTGTGGAGGCCATGTTCTGCGCCATGGCGCTGCATGACGGCTATCTTCCCGCCACCATCAACTATCAGGTGCCGGATCCCGCCTGCGACCTGGACGTGGTGCCGGGTCACGGCCGCAGCGCCGATGTGCGCTACGCCATGTCCAATTCTCTGGGCTTCGGCGGCCACAACGGCAGCCTGCTGTTCAAACGATGGGAGGCGTGAGACCATGGCAAACGAATTGAATTCCAACCAGATCGCGCAGATCCTACCCCACCGGTTCCCCTTTGCTCTGGTGGACCGGATCACCGATTACGAGCCCGGCCAGTGGGCCAAGGGCCGCAAGTGCGTCAGCGTCAATGAGCAGTTCTTCTGCGGCCACTTCCCCCAGGAGCACGTCATGCCCGGTGTGCTGATCTTGGAGGCCATGGCCCAGGTGGGCGCCGTGGCCATCCTCTCCCTGCCGGAGAACCAGGGCAAGATCGCCCTGTTCGGCGGCGTGAAAAACGCCCGCTTCCGCCGGAAGGTGATCCCCGGCGACGTGCTGGAAATGGAGTGCGTTCTCACCAAGCGCCGCGGGCCGGTGGGCATCGGCGAGTGCAAGGCCACGGTCAACGGCGAACTGGCCTGTACGGCGGAACTGACCTTCGCCATCGGTGCGGAATGACAGCCGACGCTTTCCCGCCATGCGGGCAAGGCGCGGGAAAGAGGGCTTGCAGCCATGCTGAAAGACGCTTTTTTTAACGTGTACACCAAGTTCAAGCTGCACTTTTACCAGGAGATCTTCAGCCGCTTTCAGGATCGTGAGGCCAGTCTGACGACGGTGGAGACCTTCTGCATGGAGGCCATTCAGGCTCTGGGCAGTCCCACGGTGAATGAATTTGCCACCTTCATGCGGATCTCCCCTCCCAACGCGGCATACAAGGTCAACAGCCTCATCAAGAAAGGCTACATCCGCAAGGTCCAGTCTTCCGACGACCGGCGGGAATACCATCTGGAGATCACGCAGAAGTATATCGACTACTACAACATCAGCACGGCCTACATGACCGCCGTCATGAACCGCATCACGCAGCGGTTTACCCCGGCGGAGTGCGCCAAGCTGGAGGAGATGCTCACCATCATCAGCCGGGAGCTGATGGCAGAAGTGGAGATTCCAGACGCCCTTTCGGGACAAAGCAACTAAAGAAGCGGCACAGGCTGTCAGCCTGTGCCGCTTCCTTTTCAAAACAGTCCCTCCGGAATGCGGATATCCGCTCTGGGGACCCTCTCCCAGGCAAAGTCCTCCAGCAGGCTCTCCCCGCTTCTGGGTTCTGCCGAGGGGTTGAAGCCTGCGAGATATGCCAGCTTTCCCAGGATTTCCGGTGCCGTATACCGCTCTCCCAGCGTGTCCAGCCCTGCATCCGCGTTCCGCTTGCTGAGCCGCTGTCCATCGCTTCCCAGAAGCAGCGGGAAATGGTAAAACGCCGGTGCCTCCAGTCCCAGCAGCCGATACAGCAGCAGCTGCCTGGGGGTGGACGCCAGCAGGTCCGCACCCCGCACTACTTCTGTGACGCCCATGGCCGCGTCATCCACCACCACCGCCAGTTGATAGGCAAATATGCCGTCCGACCGCCGCAGCAGAAAATCCCCGCAGTCCGCAGGCAGCCACTCCCTGTACTCCCCCATGTGGCCGTCGGTGAAAGTGATCTCCTCCTCCGGCGCCCACAGCCGCAGGGCGGGGGCGCGGCCTGTGCGCCGGGCCCGCTCTGCCGCCTGCTCCGCGGTCAGACCGCGGCAGGTCCCCGGGTAGACCACCTGTCCATCCTCCCGGTGGGGAGCACTGGCGGCATGGAGCTCCGCCCGGGTACAGAAGCAGGGGTAGACCAGCCCCTGGGCCTCCAGTCGCCTCAGAGCAGCCTGATACAGCGCCGTCCTCCGGCTCTGCTCATAGGGGCCGCTGGGGCCGCCGATGACAGGTCCCTCGTCCCAGTCCAGTCCCAGCCACTGGATGTCCCGGCACATCTGCTCCCCATAGCGCCGCGGACATCGCGCGATATCCAGATCCTCGATCCGCAGGATCACTCTCCCGCCCTTCTGCCGGGCGCTGAGCCAAGCCAGCAGGCAGCACAAAATATTCCCCAAATGGATGCGCCCGCTTGGCGACGGCGCAAACCGTCCGGTCACCGCCATGGTCTCCTGCCCTCCTTGTCCGTTCATGCCACCCCATTATAGCGGGATTTCTCCGCTTCTTCAAGGCCGTTCCTCCCGTTTCTCCATGGTGAAATGTATCAGATGCAAAACATGCGCAATATCTTCGCTCTATTTATGATATAACCATAACGACAGGCAGGTATATGCCAGAAAAGCGTGAACATGACAGTTGAATTCCCCTGCCTCATCCCATGCTTCAGCGTTCAGCGTGCATCTCCTGATCGGCATTTCTCATAAAAGATCGGCGTGGACAAGCAAAGGAGAAAATGAAACGCCCCGTCTTTCCCGACCGGTACAGTACCCTCTGCAGCTCCACACGCTGTATCCCTGTTACGCTGTCGGGCAAATCTGGAGGTATATGGGGGCTTCCCGCATTTATATCCTCCTGGACTGCACACTGGAGTTTTGCCGCGCCATTGAGGCACCATACCGTTCTTCACGAAGCAACAAGGGCCGCCGCTTGATAGCGGCGGCCCTTGTCATCGGGAAACGCAATCAGTTCTTGATGTGGATGGCGCGCTTCTGGACGTTCAGGGCGCACTCCCGCACGGACTCGGAAACCGTGGGATGAGAGTGGATCGTGGAGATCAGCTCATCCACGGTGGCCTCCAGCCGCAGGGCCAGAGCACCCTCGGCAATCAGGTCCGTAGCCCGGGGCCCGATGATGTGCATACCCAGCACTTCCTCGTACTTGGCGTCAGCGATGATCTTCACCAGACCCTCGCCGCCATTGATGATGAGGGACTTGCCGTTGGCCACCAGCGGGAACTTGCCCACCTTGTAGTCGATGCCCTTGGCCTTGCACTGCTCCTCGGTCAGACCGACAGAGGCAGCCTCCGGCTCCATATACACGCAGGTGGGGTTGGTCTTTTCGTCATACACGGCAGGGATCCCCATGATGTTCTCCGCAGCCACTTCGCCCATGGCGCTGGCGGTGTGGGCCAGCTGGGCCTTGCCGAAGACACAGTCGCCGATGGCGTACACGCCGGGCACGCTGGTCTCCATCTTGTCGTTGACGATGATCCGGCCCCGGTCGTTGGCAAGGCCGGCAGCCTCCAGGTTCAGGCTGGCGGTGTTGGCCTTCCGGCCGATGGCCACCAGCACCTTCTCCGCCTCAAAGCTGACGGTCTCGCCGGCCTTGTTCTTGCAGACCACCTTGGCGCCCACGGGAGAGGCCTCCACGGCCTGCACCGGGCACTCCAGGTTGAACTCCATGCCCATCTTCTTCATGTGCTTCACGCCGATGGCAGTCAGGTCGCCGTCCAGCATGGGCAGCATGTGGTCCAGTGCCTCCACCACGGTGATCTTGGTGCCGAAGGCCGCGTAGGCGCAGGCCAGCTCCAGGCCGATGACGCCGCCGCCGATGACCACCATGCTCTTGGGCAGCTTCTCCAGGCTCAGCGCACCGGTGGAGTCGATGCAGTTGGGATTCTCCTTCAGCCCGGGGATGGGCGGCTGGGCGTTGACGGAGCCGGTGGCCACGATGATGGCGTCGGCGGTCATCTCCTCCACGGAGCCGTCGGACTTCTTCACAGAGAGGGTCTTGGGGCCGGTGAAGCTGGCCTCGCCGTCCACGCGGGCGACCTTGTTCTGCTTCAGCAGACCGGCAACACCCTGGGTCAGCTGCTTGCTGATGGCGTTCTTGTGGGCGATCACCTGGGGGAACTCCCCTTCCACACCGGAGACCTTCACGCCGATGTCAGCACCCTGTTCCTTGATCTCGGACACCAGCTCCGCGCTGTGCAGCAAGCACTTGGTGGGGATGCAGCCGATGTTCAGGCAGGTGCCGCCGATGTGCTCGCGCTCCACCAGGGTCACCTTGGCGCCCAGCTGGGCCGCCCGGATGGCAGCCACATAGCCGCCGGGGCCGCCGCCCACGACGATAACGGTCTTCTGGCCAGCTGCGGCGGGGGCTGCAGCCGGGGCAGGTGCAGCAGGAGCGGAGGCAGCGGGTGCGGCGGGAGCCGCGGCGCCGGCAGCATCGGGAACCGCCTCTCCGGCGGCGCCGATCCAGGCGATCACGCTCTTGCAGGGGGCGGTCTCGCCCTCCGGCAGCAGGATCTTCAGCAGGGTGCCGTCCTCTTCGCACTCCACGTCGTTGGTCAGCTTATCCGTCGCTACGGAGAACAGGATGTCCCCCTTCTTGACAGCGTCGCCCTCTTTATATTTCCACTCTTCAATGGTGCCCTCGGTCATCGTCAGGCCGAGCTTGGGCATCAATACTTCAGTTGCCATACTTGAAAATCTCCTTTTCAACAGGCATTAAAACATGCCCTTGATGCCCTTTACCAGGTCCTCCGGAACCACTTTCACCATCTTCTCCAGGGTGGGAGCGAAGGGGATCGGGCAGAAGGGAGCGCCGTACCGCAGGATGGGGGCATCCAGATACTCCATGGCCTCCTCCGCGACGGTGGCGGAGATCTCCGCGCCGAAGCCGCCCTGCTTGACAGCCTCGTGGACGATGCAGAGGCGGTGGGTCTTCTTCACACTGTTCAGCACGGTCTCCTTATCCCAGGGAGACAGGGTGATCAGGTCGATGACTTCGGCCTCAATGCCCTCCTTGGCCAGCAGGTCCGCAGCGCCGCGGGCATTCTTCATGCCGATGGAGTAGGACACGATGGTCACATCCTTCCCCTCACGCTCCACGCGGGCCTTGCCCAGGGTGTAAGGCTCCTCCTCGCCGATCTCGGGCACTTCGCCTTTCTCCTTGTACAGGATCTTGTTCTCGAAGTACAGCACGGGGTCATCGCACTCGATGGCGGCCTTCAGCACCATCTTGGCGTCATAGGGATTGGAGGGCGCCACAACCTTGATGCCGGGGATGTGGGCGAACCAGGACTCCACGCACTGGGAATGCTGTGCAGCGCCGCCGCCGGCAGAACCGTCGGGCGCACGCAGGACCAGGGGCACCTTGGCCTGGCCGCCGAACATGTAGCGGACCTTTGCCATCTGGTTGAAGATCTCGTCCATGGGCACGCCGATGAAGTCGGCGAAGTGCATGTCCACCACGGGACGGGCGCCGGCCAGAGCCGCGCCTACGCCGCCGCCGATGATAAAGGTCTCGGAAATGGGGGTATCAATGATCCGGCCGGGGAACTGCTGGGGCAGGCCCTTGAACTGACCGAAGATACCGCCCTGACGGGCCAGGTCCTCGCCCATTGCGAATACAGTGGGGTCTTTCGCCATCGTCTCGGCCATGGCCTCTTGAGTGGCCTGAGAAAAAGTGATCTTACGCATCGTATTTGTCCTCCTTCGCCTTAGTCATCCACGTAGACGTACTTCATGTACTCGGACGCATCGGCGTACTCGCTCTGCATAGCGTACTCCTTGGCGTCTTTGATCTTCTGCTCACACTTGGCATCGATGGCGTCGCACTCCTCGGCGGTCATCAGCTTCAGCTTGGCGGCCTTGGCGCGGAACATCTTCAGAGGATCGGTGTCGTGATAGATCTTCTGGGTCTCGGCGTGGTCACGATACAGTTCAGGGTCGCCCACGAAGTGGCCCTCAATGCGGTAGGTCTTGGCCTCGATGAACGTGGGGCCTTCGCCGGCACGGGCACGGGCAACAGCCTCCTTGGCGGCCTCATACACAGCAAAGACATCCTGGCCGTCCACGATCACACCGGGCACATGATAACCCGCCGCGCGGTCGGAGATGTTCTCCACATTGCAGGTGGTGCGGTAAGGCGTGGTGGAAGCCCAGCAGTTCATCTCGTTGACGAAGATCACGGGCAGCTTCCAGGCGGAAGCGACGTTCATGGCTTCGTGGAAAGTGCCGCGGTTGGAGGCACCGTCACCGAAGAACACCACGGAAACCCGGTCGTTCTTCAGGATCATATTGCTGGCCAGGGCAGCGCCGGTGGCCAGGTTGTAGCCGCCGCCCACGACGCCGTTGGCGCCCAGCATACCCACAGAGAAGTCGGCAATGTGCATGGAGCCGCCGCGGCCCTGGCACAGGCCGGTCTTCTTGCCGAAGATCTCAGCCATCATGCGGTTCACATCCGCGCCCTTGGCCACACAGTGGCCGTGGCCGCGGTGAGTGGACTCGATCATATCGTCCTTCCGCAGAGCGGAGCACACACCAGTGGCGATGGCCTCCTCACCGATGTACAGGTGCACGAAGCCGGGAATCTCACCATTCAGGAAGTCGTGCTTCACGCTCTCCTCAAACTTGCGGATGGTGCACATGGTCTTGTTGCTGCCATAGGAAAAACTCCCTTCTGCCGACTCTCCTGTCGGCACTCTTTGAAATTTGCTGGGACAGATGCGCTGGGCGGTGAAATCGTCAAAATTTTCACCTATGTTCTCTGAAAAGACGTGGCAACAGTTTCCTGCAGCCACGTCCTCTCAGCTAACGCAACTTACGAAACCTTAACCGTTGTTTATACGGAAACGCAGGCTGCCTCTTCAATTAGGCGGCGGGCTCAGTGGTGCCAGCATCAGCCTGAGTGACGCTGGTGAAAGCCTCGATCAGCTCGGGGGTCAGCTCGTCGGCGAACTCGTCGTACACGGGGGCAGAAGCCTCAGCGAACTCAGCAGCAGCCTCGGGAGTCAGCTCGGTGATCTCAACGCCAGCCTCGGCCCACTTGTCCATGATCTCCTGATCCTGGCTGCGGTTCAGCTCACGCTCGTACTCGCAGGCAGCCTGGCCGGCCTCGTCAACGATGGCCTGCAGCTCGGGAGACAGGGAGTTGTACAGCTCAGCGTTCATGCAGAAGAACAGGCAGTCATAAGCGCCGGTCCAATAGGTCAGATAGCTCTGGACCTCCTGGATGGAAGCGGCATCAGCGGTGGGCAGGGGGTTCTCCTGGCCGTCGTAGGTGCCGGTCTGCAGAGCGGTGAACACCTCGGACCAGTTGGCGTTGGTGTAGTCGGCGCCCCACAGCTCATAGGAGCGGTTCAGCAGCTGGGAACCCGCGACACGCATCTTCAGGCCGTTCATGTCAGCCTTGCTGGCGATGGCGTGCTTGCTGTTGGTGATGTGGCGGAAGCCGTTCTCCGCAATGCCCAGCAGGTGCACGTTGTAGGTGCTCTCCAGAATCTCGCCCAGAGCCTCGCCGCCGGCGCCGTCCAGGGCCGCGTCAGCCTCTTCCGTGCTGCTGAACAGGAAGGGCAGGGAGACCACGTTGAACCGCTGGTCGAAGGAGGACCAGATCAGGTTGGAGTGCATGGACAACTCGGTGGTACCGTCCATCAGGGCCTGGATGCCGTCGGTCTGGTTGCCGGCGGTCAGCTGGTCAGCGGGATAGTACTGAACGGTGATGGCACCGCCGGTCTTCTCGCCCACGATCCGGGCGAACTCCTTGGCGCCGTCCACCCAGGGAGAGGTCTCCGTGGCGGAGCAGGCGAACTTCCAGGTCATTTCCTCGAACTCGCCAGTGGAAGCGGCAGCATCATCGCCGCTGTCGGCAGTGGTATCGCTGGCAGCGTCATCGCCACCGCCGCAGGCCACCAGGGCCAGAGCCATGGTGAGCGCCAGGAGCAGTGCAAGAAACTTTTTCATTGTTTTGCCTCCTTAAAATAGTTGTAGCAGGTATTATCTGAAACCGCAAAGCGCGGTTACAGCCAAGTCAGGAGATGCTTATTTGCCGAACAAGAGCACGGTAGAGAACCAGGGCACATAGGTGATGAGCAGCAGCGCAATAATGCATGCCACAATCTGGGGCCACACAGCCTTGGACATAGAGACAATGGTGACCTTGGTCTTGTCCCGCAGGCCCTGAAGCTTCTCGGACACACCGATGGCGACGAACAGGTTGACACCCACGGGAGGAGTCACCTGGCCGATAGCCAGGTTCACTGTGGCGATCACGCCGAAGTGGACGGGGTCGATGCCCAGCTGGGTGGCTACGGGGTACATGATGGGGATAAAGATGTACATGGCGGAGTTGGCGTCCACGAAGCAGCCTGCAATCAGGAAGATCACGTTGACGATCAGCAGGAAGATGTACTTGTTGCCGGAGATCTCCAGCAGCAGAGCCTGGGCCGCCTGCGCAATGCCGAACACCGTGCACACATAGGAGAACAGGGTGGCCGCGCCGATGATCAGCATGATGCCGCCGGTGGTCTTGCCGGAGTCGACCAGAATATCGATCATATCCTTCATCTTGACCTCACGATAGATGAAGACGCCGACCACCAGACCGTATACCACGGAGACGGCAGCCGCCTCGGTGGGGGTGAAAACGCCGCCGTAGATGCCGCCGATGATGATGACGGGCATCAGGAAGCCCCAGAAGGCCTCACGGAAGGACTTCCAGCGCTGGCCCCAGGAGGACTTTGCCTTGGATGCCTGGATGCCCTTCTTGCGGCACTCGATCATGATGATGATCACCAGGGACAGGCCCATCATGATGCCGGGAATCCAGCCGCCCATGAACATATCGCCCACGGAGACGCCGGTGATGGAGGCGTACACCACGAATGCGATGGAGGGCGGAATGACGATGGCGATGGAGGAGGCGCTGGCCATCAGGGAAGAGGCGAAGGGGGCGGAGGAGCCGCCGCGGTTGATCATGGCGGGA
>ENA-UERW01001864-UERW01001864.1-human-gut-metagenome-genome-assembly--contig:-NODE-1864-length-12631-cov-2.978573_pt1 | contig 12631 bp, 10 predicted proteins | sample MGYA00242994_ERZ507995 | MGnify/ENA primary metagenome ERZ507995 (study PRJEB26167, sample SAMN06115492) | human gut metagenome | host: Homo sapiens | place: China:Chongqing | collected 2015-04-26...
TCCCTCCGCTTGGAGCGCGCCGCGCTCCCGCCGGAGCCTGCTTTTCATCCGCAACCACAGGGAGTCATCATGTTCTACGAATCGCTGTTCAATCCGTCCATCCACCGCCCGGTCAAGGCCTGCCTCACGGGCGCGGGCGAATTCGGTGCGTCCTTCCTCTTCCAGGCGAAGGGAATGCCCCTGCTCGAAGTCCCCGCCGTGTGCACGCGTACCGTGCAGCGCGCGGTGGACGCCTATGAAAACGCGGGCATCCCCGCCTCCAAGGTCCGCGTGTGCGAATCCGCCGAGGACGCGAAGAAGGCTTACGCCGACGGCTTCAACGTCGTCGTGGACAGCTTCGAATACATCGCGGGCCTCCCCCTCGACGTGCTGGTGGAAAGCTCCGGCGCGCCCGAAGCCAGCGCAGCCGCCGCCGAGCTTGCCATCGAGCGCGGTATGCACGTCGTCATGGTCTCCAAGGAAACCGACTCCGTCGTCGGCTCCATCCTGGCGCGCAAGGCGGCCGAACGCGGCCTCGTCTACACCACCGGCGACGGCGACCAGCCCAGCCTGCTCATCGGGCTCATCAGCTGGGGCCGCGTCCTCGGCATGAATATCGTGGGCGCGGGCAAATCCAGCGAATACGATTTCATCTATGATCCCGCGCGCGACATGGTGCTCTGCCCCGGCCAGAAGCAGGAAATCGCCACCCCCGGCATGGGCTCGCTGTGGCAGTTCGGCGACCGCCCGGCGGAAGAGGTCGTCGGCAAGCGCCGCGCCATGCTCACCTCGCTCTCGCACCGTTCCGTGCCCGACCTCTGCGAAATGGCCGTGGTCGCCAACGCCACGGGCATGATGCCGGATCGCCCGCTGTTCCACGCGCCGGTGGCCCGCATCGACGAAATGCCCGATCTCTTCTGCCCCAAGGCCGACGGCGGCCTGTTCGACGCGCCGGGGCGCCTCGACATCTTCAACTGCTTCCGCCGCCCCGACGAGGCGAGTATGGCGGGGGGCGTCTTCATCGTCGTGGAATGCAAGGACAAAAAATCGTGGCAGGTGCTCAAGGCCAAGGGGCACCCGTGCAGCCGCAACGACCGCTACGCCGCGCTGTACCATCCCGCCCACCTGCTCGGCGTGGAAACGGGCACCAGCGTCCTCGCGGCGGCCCTCATGAAGCACGCCACCGGCGGCGGCAACCTGCGCCCGCTGTGCGACCTGTGCGGGCGCGCCGTGCGCGACCTTCCCAAGGGGACCGTCCTTGACATGGGCGGCCACCACCACACCATCAACGGCGTGGAAGGCGTCCTCAACCCCGCCGCCGCCATCGGCCCGGACGCGGCCCTGCCCTTCTACCTGCTCAGCCACCGGACGCTGTGCAGGGACGTCCCAGCCGGGAAACTGATCACCCTCGGCGATCTCGACATGCCCGAAGAATCCACGCTGCTCCGCCTGCGCCGCGAACAGGACAAGGCGTTCGGCCTCGTGAAGTAAGCGGCGGGCAATCCGCCTTCAGGGGGGCTGGCAAGCGTGCCGCCCCCTTTCCCAAAAGACAGACAGGATCACCTCTTGCCGGGGCGATCCTGTCTGTTTTTTGCAAAAGCCCTCACGGGAAAGGCGGCCCGCAATGGCACGGGCACGGGCAGCGCCTCCGGGAAACAAACCGGAATGCGCGGCGTCTTCGCACCGTTCCCGGCTTCCCCCAAAGCGCCGACCGCCGAGCCCATCCCGAGCGGGAACGGCGGCAAAACGCCTTCTTCTTGCAACATACCCGCTCTCTTCCGCCCTCACCATGAACCGCGGCGGGCCTGCGCATGGCCCGCCGCGGTTTCCTGTTTTTGCGGATTGCCCGAGCCCCCTTTCAGTCAAAGGGAAAATGCCCTATACCTTTTCAAATTTAAAGTGACATAACGCTCGGAAACAGTTCCGATGCCCCGCAACACGGTGTGGATTCTACCGAAAAAGACGCTTTCCGGCGGAACGGGCCTTTGCTCCGGATAGCGCCGTCCGCCCCCGGATCAGCAGAGCCTGCCGCGACGTCCCTTTTCCCTGAGCGGTCGCCCCTGCCCCATAGCGGGAACCCGCCTCCGCACAGCACTTGGCAGGGGCACAGGGGCCCCTCCGCCCCGCACACGAGCCCCTCCCGGACAGGCCTCCGGGACCGGCAAAGCTCTGGTCCGCTTCTTGCTGCATAGGAAAACATCGTACACCCTTTTCAGAAACGAGGGAGCCTCATCATGTCGCAACTTCATGGAATCAACGGCGCGCAACAGCCGCAGGCCACGGGAATTTCTCCTTCCGTCGGCAAGCTCGGCCTTCACAGCGTGCAGCTTGGAACCAATCCGCCCGTCCGCCTTGACGCCATCAAAGGCAACAAAATTCCCTTCGCCGGGTTCAGAACCGCCACCAAAGTGGTCAACGCCAAAACCGGTGCGCGTGAAAACGCCGCCCTTGCCCTCCGTTCGCTGGCCTCTCCGGACGGCAAGCTGGACGCGAAGGCCCTCCTCAACGCGGCCAAGTCCATGCAGACCCACCTCAACCGGCTGGGCACGCTGGGAGAAATACGCGGCACGATGGACGACGCCGTGATCGCCGCCTTCGCGCCCGAGGTGGAAAGCCTTTCCAATACGGAACTCCTCAACGCCTACCAGCAGTTCCTTTCCCCGGAAATGAGCCTGCTCAAGCGGGCGCTGCAAGCCGAAATGAGCGCCAATCCGCGCAATGAGGACGTCATGGCCGCGGCCGCCAACCTGTTCAGCCTCGAAGCGCTCGTCACCAAAGAGGCGAGCAACCGCATCATCATCGCGCAGGGCCTCGCGCAGCCCGAACAGATCCCCCCCCTCTCCGCCCAGTACGGCGCGGGCATCGAAGGCATGGGCGCCGCCCGGCCCCACGAGGCCCCGGCGGACATGAGCGCCGTGAGTATGCACGTGCTCATGGACGTGGCCATCGACAGCTCCGCGCGCCGGGAACGGGTGGGCGGGCTCGTCGCCGATATGGCCAGCCGCCGCAACCTCGGAAACATCGACGCAAGGCAGTTCGGGGACGTGCTCCGCTCCGCCGGGCTGACCATCAACGTGGATCTCGGCTTCCTGTTCGGCATGAACGGGCCCAAGCCCCTGCTCAAGGCAGGGGGGGCGTGGGAGCACATTTTCCACTCCATCGAAGCCGCGCCCGACGAGGCCAGCCGTCAGGCCGCCATCGACGTGAAAGGCGCGGGCTACATCCAGAAACGCGACAACGTGGAGCGGGGGCTGTTCCCCGAACTGAGCGAGGACCGCCCGGCGGTAGCCAACGAGCGCCCCACCTACGCCGCGCTCAACCTCCTGCGCCAGCGCACCGGGGCGGCCCCCACCTACGGCACCGTGGCCCTGCACCTCAAGCCCGAAGTCGCCCGGCGCGCCACCTACACCGTGGACGATACCTTCGTCGCGCTGCGCCTGCGCTATACCGAAGCGGGGCGTCAGGCCGTCCTTGACCTGCTTCCGGGTTCCCCCGGCATCAGCGAGGCGCATAAGCTCGATCTGATGACCGAAGGGAGCGAGCTCCGCCGGCGCCTCGACGCGATATTCGACGGCATGGCCGCCAAGGGGGAATTCCGGGCGGACCTGTTCAAGAACGAGTTCCAGCTGTTCGGGCTCGAGGACGACGAAAACAGCGCCCTCGCCGGGCTGTTCATCAAGGTTTTCAAGGATACCCAGTCCACGCGCAAGGCAATGGCCTCTTTCGACAGCCTCGAAACCCTGCTCCCCGAGCTGGGCGACATGGACGCCGTCAGCCTCGCGCGCGCCGCGCTGGACAGGCAGCAGCACGGCATGGGCCGCGTCGCCAGCGAATGCAACTACATCGAAGCACAAGTGCACGGCCCCATCGTTTTCGCCCGGGATGTGGCGGAAATCGTCATCAACAAGGAATTCGGGCTCGATCAGCTCCCGCAGGCTCAAAAGGCATGGTTCAATGCCGTGGTCGCCGTGCTCGGCGGCAAGCAGCCCGCCGCCGCGGACATGGACGCTTTTTCGGCGGAGCAGCGGGCCGAACTTGCCGCCATCCGGGAACAGCTCGGCGGCGCGGTTATCCCTGTGCGCATTGAAGAGCAGATTCCGGAGCTGGATCTCAAAAATACCGTCAGGTCCGAAGAGCGCGCGTTCTACGCCGCGCACCTCGATCAAGCCCGCATCGACGCGAAGCTCCACGACGTGCAGCAGGACGACGCCGGGCTTCAGGCGTTCATCAGCCAGATGCTCAGTATACGCCCCGGCGGAGCGGCGGTTTCCCGCATCTTCGGCACCGTGCCCCTCGTAGCGGGCGGGGACGCGCAAAACGTCCGCGAAGCCTTTGCCGCCTATGTAGAACAATACCGGCATGTTCCCCTGAGAGGGCAGCACACGGAGGATGACGTGCTGCAAAACGCCATGTGGCAGGCCGTATCTGACGTGATGGGCAAAGGGCGCCTCGATTCCCTTGCCGCCATTGAAGAATTGACGGCTGACCCCGCGCAGCGGGCGACGCTCAGGGATTTCGTCATGGGGCATCCGCCCATGAGCGGGCAGGCGTTCCGGGCGCTGGCCTCCGCCGCGCTTCAGGGGGCCGGGGTTCTGAACGGCCTAGCCCCTGCGGAAGGCGAACCGCTGGATGATGAGGCGATGCTCACGCGATTCGGCGGCGCGGCGGCCTCGTTCCGCCGTTCGTTCGACGCGATGCCTGAAGAGGAGCGCGATGCCGCGGGCGAAGGCAGGCTGTTGCAGGCGTTCGGCGGGCTGGCCTTTTCCCTGATGCGCGACGCCTCGCCCGAGGTGTCCGACCGGGTCGCCGAGCGGCTGAACGGCCCCACCATGCGGGGGCTTTCCGGCGTGCTCCTCCGGCTCGGGGATGCCGAACGCGGTTTCCCGCAAGATGCCGGATTCCGTGACGCGCTGGCCTTCAACGCCTTCCAGTCCGGCCTGCGCGCCGCGCTCGGCGGCAGGGCGGACCCCCCGGCGGCCTTTGCCGGGGAACTGTCCCTCATCCCGCAGGCCGACCGAGGCCGTCTGCGCGCCGCCCTGCCGGGCCTTGCGGACACCCTCGACGCCTCGTTCCCCGCCCGTCCGGCCTTCCCGCCCGCCCAAGCGGGCAAGCTGGCCGCAACCCCGGCGCAGCACCGCGATTTCCTGCTGTCCATGCTGCCGATCTATCACGATCACGAGCGCCCCGGCGCGTTTGATCACGGCGCGGCCTATCACGGGCGCGGGCACATCTGCCGGGCCTTCATTTTCGCGTCGACGATGGCGGGGCTCATGGAGGAAATGGGGCATACCGTGGACAGGACGGCGCTCCTGTGCGGCATAGCCGGGCACGACGCCGGGCGCGAGCGCAACGGCGCGGACACGCCCGAGCAGGAAGCCGAAAGCGCCCGGCTGGCCCTTGAGAAGATGCACGAGCGTTTCGGGGCGGACACGTTCGGGGACGACTACGAGCGCGAATTCACCGCCGCCATCGTCGGGCACGCCAGCCCCACGCTGGAATCCATGCTCCTCAACGCTGCGGACTCGCTGGACATCGGGCGGGTGACGGAATTCGACTTCAAGTATTTCCCGTTCCTGCGCGGCGGGGAGCAGGAAGGCCCCAAGGCCCTTGTCCCCGAGTACCAGAATCTGCGCCAGGCTCTGCATGAGGAAGCCGACCTGCTCGCACGCATGACCGACCCTCTGACGCAAACCCGCGATCTGCGCATGAAGCTCATTCAGGCCGGGGAAGCCGAGGACATGGTGTATGTCCAGCGCGCGGCGTCCGAAGCCGTGGCCGGGCAGCTCGCCCTTGACGCGGAAGAAGATTTCCTCGCCTTCGTGGAAGGCAAGATCCGCGCCCATCCGGACATGTTCCCCCTGCTCACCCGGTACTACCTCGATCCGTTGGCATAATGAACCTCCCTCCCCGCGCCCTTCCACCGAGGGGCGCGGGTACGACACTCCCACAGCTGCATAAGGAAAGATTATGGAACTGGCATCACTTATTGAAGATCTCGGAAAAGCCTGCGGACTCGAACTGACTCTCGACGAAGGCCGCTGCACCCTGCGTTTCGACGGGGAGCACGACGTGACCATCGAGCGGGACGGCAATGCCGTCATCCTGCACGGGATCGCAGGGGACGGGGGCTGCCTGTCCAATCCCGACAATCTCCGCATCCTGCTCACTGCCTCGTTCCTCGGGGCCGAGACGGACGGCGGCGCGCTCTCCGTCTGGGAACGCACCGGGGAAATCGTGCTCTGGAAGCGGTTTGACGCCTTCACGGACTATCCGGACTTCGAAGCCGCCATCAATGCGTTCCTTGCCCAGCTCATCCACTGGAAAGCGCGCATCGACGCCCTGCCGTCCGTGGCGGTGTCCGCTTCGGCCACATTCACCCCCGGCGGGATCATGGTTTAAGGCAATATTGGGGAAGGGAGGGAAAACGTTTCTGGAGACTCCCCACGTTTTTCCTCCCTTGTAAAAATTTCAGCGTGTTCCAGCACAGACTCACGCGTTCCGGACAAGCCGCAAGGTCAATCCCTCCGTGCCCCGGGCCGCGAGAAAGACCTTGAGTTCCTCCAGACGCTCCTCCGGATAGGGTTTTCCGCAAGTGTACGCCTGTCCGAGCTGGCGGTACTTGCCCTCCCCATAGCGGTTAGGGCAGCAGTTCCACGCCCGCGATGTCGGCCCCTTGTGCCGCTTCCTCCCGCAGCATGGCGAAAGCCGCCTCCAGCCCGGCGGGATCGTCGTTCAGGCCGGGGAGCAGCGGCATTCGGATCAGAACCTTTTTGCCCATGCGGAACAGCACGCGCAGGTTGTCCAGAATCCGCCGGCTGCACGCGCCCGTGAGCCTCCGGTGGGCCTGTCCATGTGCTTGATGTCATAAAAAGAAACAGATCCAGATGCGGGGCCAGCTCCCGGAATGTTTCCCAGTCCGCCAGCCCGCAGGTTTCGAGGGCCGTGTGCACGCCAGCGCGCGGGAGGCGGAAATGTGGGGCTTCGAGGCCAGATAGCCGGTGCGCAGCCGGGCCACGCGCCGGACAGCCCGGAAGCGCCGGAGGGGTTCGTCGGGGTACAGCAGGACATGGGGGACTCCTTTGCAAAAAGGGTTTCGCCGGGCGGCGGATACGTTTTTCGGCGTTACAGGAAGCGCTCGACACGGCCCTTGCCGTACTCGCTGAGCGCATAGCGCTGCGTGAGCGTCCCGGCCTCAAGCGTTTCCTCGGCGATGCGGACGATGCCCACGGCCTTGAGCGCCTGCAAATGGCCGTCCACGGCGTCCGGGGAAAGCTGGCGTTCGCCGGGGTACTGCGGGCGCAGGGCTTCGAAGACGTCCCGCGCGGTGCGGGGCTTGCCGTCGCGCAGCAGCGCCGCGATGGTCAATCGGATGGGGTGTTTCATGAGCTTACGTTGCGGAGGTTGATGATGTCGCGCGGGTTGCCGATGACGAGGAACATGCCCGCAAAAATCGCGGCGGCCCCGATCACGAGGCTGCGGGTGATTTCGACGTCCGTGAACAGCGCGCCGAACAGCACGCCCCACAGGGCGTAGGTGATGTTGAGGGCCATCGCACGGCTCACGCCCGCCATGTTCATGGCCTTGTACCAGCAGCGGTACGAGATGCAGCCCACAACGCCCGCCAGCGCGAAGCACCCCACGCCGGGGCTCGAAAACGCGCGGGCCAGCAGGCCGGGGATGTCGCAGCCCGGCGCGGACGCGCTCAAATGCCACAGGGCCAGCGGGACGATGATCCCGGCGTAGAGCAGGCTGGACACGATCTGATAGACGTTCAGGGCCACGGCGGGCTCGATGAAGTCCATACCCGAGGTGACGCACACGCCCTCGGCGGCCCAGCCGAACGCCGCGAGGAACGCGAAGGCGATCCCAAGATAGAACAGGCCGCCCCCGGCCCCTTCCGGCGGGGTGTAGCCGATGGCGATGGCCCCGATCACGCACAGCGCGAGGCCCCCCCACGCCCTGAGGCTGACGCGCTCCTTGAGGAAGACGAGGGCCAGCAGCGCGGCGATGGCGGGATAAAGCGACGTGATGGGCAGGACATACGCCGGGCCCGCCATGGACAGAGCCATGAGGTAGCCGCCCATGCCGAGCGGAGCGCCGAGCAGCGCCCCCCAGATGCAGGCCCGCCCCGCCTTGCTGCGGAGTGTCCGGATCACTTCCCGGCCCTTGCCCTGCGCGCCGTTGATCGCCAGCGAGAGGCACGCGGCGCAGAAGTCATGGAGCCCGGCGGCGAGGAGCGGCGCGAACAGCCACAGCGCCGGGCTGCCGAACGGTTCTTCCGCCAGCCCCTTGCCGAGGATCAGGCCGTCGGAGCTCCAGATCATGCCGGACATCAGGGCCAGCGCCAGCCCTTTCTTGGCGTAGCGCAGTTCTTTTTGTTCACGCAGGCTGGCGAGGTTGGTCATTGTTGGCGTCCTTTGGGGTGTGGGGGTTGACTGGGGAGACGCCCCGAAGGGAGCCCCTATCGTGCTTCAGGCGGGAAGGCGTTCCCGGAAATTCAGGCCGGGGCACGGTGGGTTTTGTCAAAAACGGCGTTTCTCGGCGGATGGGGGCCGCCGTTCCCCAGTTTGGTGAAAGAAGGGAAAGGTACGGTTTACAGTCCGAGGAGGGCACGGTATCCGGCGGCATCAAGCAGGGATTCGGCGGATGCGTCCGGACGGATGCGGATCATCCAGCCTTCCCCATAGGGAGAGACGTTCACCAGCGTGGGCGTGCTTTCCAGTTCCTCGTTCACGGCGACGACCTCGCCGGGGATGGGCATATACAGTTGATTGACCGATTTGAGGGATTCGACCGTGCCGAAGTCGCTCCCGGCATCGAACCGCACACCCACGGCGGGAAGGTCCACAAAGGCGATTTCGCCGAGCTGATCCTGTGCGAAATCGCTGATGCCGATGACGGCTTCGCCGCCGTCCATGCGCACCCAGACGTGCTCGTCGGTGTAGCGGAGGGATTCGGGGAGGTTGAGTTCTTCATTGCTTTTCATGGGAAGTTCCTTTTCTTGGAATATATTCAATTTGAACGGCGGAGTAGCCCAAAGGGAACCTGTTTTTGGGAACGCCGTGAACTGGGATTGGATAAATACGAAAGCCTTTGGAATGGGAGGGTGGGGCTTGGGGAAGGGGGAAAGCGGGCTCCCCTTTCTTCAGAAGAGTTTCCCTTCCCCAGTGCTTCATCCGCCAGCCTCGACGAGGGAAAGCGCGGCTTCGTACAGGCCCTCCGCCAAGGTGGGGTGGGCGTGGATGGTTGAGGCGATGTCCCGGACGGACGCGCCCAGACGCAGGGCAAGCCCGGCTTCCGCGATGAGATCCGTGGCATGGGCCCCGGCGATATGTACGCCGAGCACCTTGCCCGTGGCCCCGTCCGAAACGATCTTGAACATGCCGGGGAGTTCGCTCATGGCCTGCGCCTTGCCGAGTTCGCGCATCTGGAACGTGGCCGTACGCACATCGCGGCCCGCCTCGGAAGCCTGCGCTTCGGCAAGCCCCACGCAGCCGATTTCGGGCGACGTGAAGATGCCGGACGGCACGGCGGAATAGTCCATCCGCCCGTCATGCCCAAGGCAATCGCGCACGGCGCACAGCCCCTCGGCGGCGGCGACATGGGCCAGCATGATTCTGGACGGCCCGAGCGCGTCGCCCACGGCATACACGCCGGGGAGGGAGGTGCGCATGTGCTCATCGGCCCGTATCCAGCCCCGCCCGTCCACGGCGACCCCGGCTTCGGCCAGCCCGAGCCCGGCGGTATTGGGCGCGCGCCCCACCGTGACCAGCACGGTTTCGGCTTCGATGGGCGTTTCCTTCATCTGTGCGGGCGTGGGCTCCTTGATGAACGGCGACGCGCCGAGCATGGCCCTGACCATGCCGCCCTCCACGCGCACGTCCTTGAGCGTCCGGCCCAGCTCGCAGCCGATGCGGCGTTTCTTCATTTCCCGCTGGAGCAGCGCGCTCATGTCCGCATCCACGGAAGGCAGGGGCAGCAGGCGGTTTTGGCCTTCCACCACCGTGACCTTGGACCCGAAGGCCTGATAGATGAACGCCAGTTCGCAGCCGATGACGCCCCCGCCCACGATGGCGATGGACGCGGGCACCCGGTCGAGCGCCAGCGCATCGTCGCTGGTCAGGATATGCGTATGATCGACGGGCAGGCCGGGAAGTTCCAGCGCGCCCGAACCCGTAGCGAGGATCACGCGGTCGCCCTCGACGGAAACCGGGCCTTCGGCTGTGGAGGCTTCCACCAGCCCGGCATGGACGAGGCGCCCCCGCCCCTTGAGGAGCCGGACGCCGAGGCTCGCGCAAGCCTTTTCGAGCCCGCCGCGCAGGGTGGAGCAGACCTTTTCCTTGCGGGCCAGCACGGCGGCGGGGTCCACAGCCGGAGCCCCCTGCCCGGTGATGCCGAACTGGGACAGGCGCAAGGCCAGCTCCAGCGCGTCGGCGGAGGCTTTCAGCGTCTTGGTGGGGATGCAGCCGTTGTTCAGGCAGGTTCCGCCGAGGTTCCCGCTTTCCACGAGGGTCACGGACATCCCGGCGCGGGCGGCGGCAAAGGCGGCCGTGTACCCGCCGGGGCCTCCCCCGATGACGGTCAGGCGTATGGGCATGGCGCGCCTCCTAGTCCTCGTCGCATTCGAGATTCAGATTGTATTTCACCGGGAAGGCCGCTTCGAGCGAGCCCGTGATCAGACAGCCCTGCTTCATGATCTTTTCCACGCGGTCGAAAATGAACTCGTATTCCTGATCCATGAACACGGTCACGTCCAGATCGATCCCGGTCACGCGGCCCCGGCCCTTGTCGTCCGTGCCGGTGCGCACCGTGGCCTTGCCTTCGATGCGGCGGTACTTGGCGCTGCGGGTTTCGAGCGCCTTGTCCAGCGCGGCGCAGTAACAGTAAAGCGCGGAGGAGGCGAGCAGCTTCTTGGCCGTGCCGGGCCGTTCTTCGGCGGGGATCTGCTCCCCGTCGATGGAAATGACGCCGAAAGCGGCGGATTCCATATCCAGATCGATTTTGGCGCCCCGGCGGGCGATGGAAACGCTGAGTTCGTGTGACATGGGCAGATCCTCCCGGATGGATTACGGAACATGGCGGCGCTGGCCGCGTTTGGCTTTCCTTGGCTGCCTTTTCTTTTGCATTTTGGATGCCAACCCCATCCGGGGCCTTTGCCGCCCTCCCCTCCGCCCGGCTTTGTCCCCCCGGAAAATCCCGTTTCCCTATCCGGGCATCTTTCTTGGGAAAAAAAGAGCGAACCGCCGACATGGGCCGCTTTTCCCCGCGTCTGGCCTTGCCGTCCGCCCTGAAACGTGAAATACTGCACAACAAGAGCGACAAAAATGTCGTTAAACGCGACAAATCATTCAAGAGAGAAGACGATGGAACTGTTCGCGTCCGCTCCCGGCCTTGCCGTGGAGGAAAGTTACGTCAGATTGCTCAATCACCTGCCGGGGCTCGCCTACCGCTGCCGCGTGGGCCGCACCGACCCCATTGTATCGGAACGCCTTGAATATACGTTGGAATTCGTCAGCAAAGGCAGTTATGATCTGCTCGGCATCCCCGCCGAGGACATGGTACGGAACAACAACAATACCATCGAGCGCATGATGCATCCCGACGATCTCCAGAAGACGCGCCGGAACATGTATGACAGTATTGTCGCGCACCAGCCCTATCAGGTGATGTACCGGGTTTCACTCCCGTCCGGGCGGCTGAAATGGATATGGGATCAGGGCGAGGGGGTTTTCGACGCCGACGGCGAACTGCGCTACCTCGAAGGGCTGATGATGGACATCAGCGAACAGAAGTTCCAAGAGCTTGAGCTCAAGGAAGAAAACCGCCAGCTCAAGGCTTCCGTCAGCAATCTCTACGGGTTGGGGAACATCGTCGGCAAAAGCGAGGCCATGCGGCGGGTATACGGCCTCATCCTCAAGGCTGCCGAAACGGACACCAACGTCATCATTTACGGCGAGACAGGTTCGGGCAAGGATCTCGTCGCCAAGGCCATCCACGAGTACAGCGCCCGGAAGGGCAACTACGTCCCGGTCAACTGCGGGGCCATCCCCGAGCAGCTTCTCGAAAGCGAATTCTTCGGGCACACCAAAGGGGCCTTCTCCGGAGCGCACGCCAACAAGGAAGGCTATATAGGCGCGGCCCACAACGGCACGCTGTTCCTTGACGAGATCGGCGAACTGCCCATTCATCTCCAAGTAAAACTGCTCCGGGCCATCGAAAACAAGATGTATACCCCTGTCGGCAGCAACACCCCCAAGGCCTCGTCTTTCCGTCTGGTCGCGGCCACGAACCAAGACCTTTCAAAAATGGTTTTGGAAAAAAAGATGCGCTCGGATTTTTATTACCGCGTACATGTGCTTTCCATCACATTGCCGCCCCTGCGCGAGCGGCACGGGGACAGCCCGCTGCTGGTCGAGGCCTACATGGAGCGCAAGGGCATCAGCTGCGCCCTGCCGCTCCAAGTGCGTTTGGCGATGGAACATTACGACTGGCCCGGCAACGTGCGCGAGCTGCACAATTTTCTCGACCGTTACACGGCTTTCGGGGATGTGGCCCTTGAGTCACTCGGCGATGCGGGCAAGACGGAGCTGCTTTTCCCCGCCCTGCATCACGAGGGGCTTACCCTTGAGACCGCCACGCTTCAGCTTGAGGA
>ENA-UERW01001882-UERW01001882.1-human-gut-metagenome-genome-assembly--contig:-NODE-1882-length-12501-cov-2.664118_pt1 | contig 12501 bp, 11 predicted proteins | sample MGYA00242994_ERZ507995 | MGnify/ENA primary metagenome ERZ507995 (study PRJEB26167, sample SAMN06115492) | human gut metagenome | host: Homo sapiens | place: China:Chongqing | collected 2015-04-26...
GGTATATTCACCAATTTCAAGACTCGTACAGTCTGCCGTCAAACCGCTATGTAACGCAGAAGACACGCGAGGTCCTAAATCACGTCCCACGCTGGTAGCTCCCATCAAAGCCACCTGTGGTTTCTCGGCGTCAAACAAACGTACCAACATTTTCGTGTGAGGTAACGTCGTGTAAGGAGCCAGTCGAGCATCGTCACCAACCCAAAGCACGTCCACACCATAAGGGAATACTTGTTTTTCAATATTTTTCAATCCTTCGCCTAAAGCGATAGCCTCCAACTTCACGCCAAGTTTTGTTGCAAGGGCACGTCCTTTGGTCAATAATTCGAGACTCACGTCGGCAACCGTTCCCTCTTCTATTTCGCAATATACAAATACACTGTTCATATCATTTAAAATTTTAGATTTTAGATTTTAGATTCTATAAATTCAAATTGCCTCGTTTTAATACTCTTCAATTTAAAATTTACAATTTAAAATCTAAAATTACCCGATTGTATGGTTCGTTATCAACTCTTTCATCATGGCATCCAATTCAGCATCCGTGCCGGTAAGTACTTTGGCCTCTTTAGCTTGGAATACCACACTCTCGATATTCTTCACCTTGGTTGGTGATCCGCTCAAACCGAGATCTTCCGGGTTACTCTGAATATCGTTCACGCTCCATTCGGTCAATTTCAAATACGGGCGTTCGTTCACCAGTGCAAAATAATCCTCGTTAGCATCCTGAGCCTCTTGAGTTCCTTTCGCATTTTTGTATTTCATCACGAAACGTGCATTTCTCGGACGACAAGCTGCGGCAGAACCGTTCACGGTTACCACGCAAGGCATCGGGCAAGTCACCACTTCAATACCTCTTTCCAAACGGCGTTTGATCGTCACGATCTTCCCGTCACAGCCTTGAATTTCTTCTGCATAAGTGACCTGCGGTAAAGCCAATTTCTCTGCTACCTGCGGCCCCACCTGAGCGGTATCCCCGTCAATAGCCTGACGACCGCAAATGATCAGATCATATTCCAAATTACGTAATGCACAAGACAAAGCGTAAGAAGTTGCCAACGTATCCGAACCGGCAAAAGCACGATCAGACAATAAATAACCTCCATCTGCACCCCGGTACATAGCCTCACGGATGATCTCGGCAGCACGGCCGGGGCCCATCGTCAGCACATGAACGGTCGTCCCTTCAATTGTATCTTTTAATCTTAAAGCTTGCTCTAAAGCATTTAAATCCTCAGGATTGAAGATGGCAGGTAAAGCTGCCCTGTTTACAGTTCCGTCTGCTTTCATCGCATCTTTCCCCACATTTCTCGTATCGGGAACCTGCTTAGCAAGAACAACAATTTTTAGTCCTTTCATATTAATATCCAATTTTATGTTCCAAGTGACATGAAATATTCCTTTGATCTACAACCAGAGACATGAATTCACGCCACGGAATACTCCATATACCAAATATTTTCAACACTAATAAAATTTTAAGCGTGTAAAGATACTATTTCAACTTATAAAACCAAAATTTTAACATCAACTCTTACCAAAATGACCATATAAACCTCTGAAATAAAATATATAACACACAGACATTTGCAATAGAACCGACTTTTGAAGTAATTTTATTTTCTATTCTAAACAAATCCCCTAATTTTGTGTCCCGATGATTCAACACTAAAATTATTCACATTATTAAAAATATAAGAAATGAAATACGACTTAATCGTAATTGGTAGTGGTCCCGGAGGATACGTGGCCGCCATTCGTGCGTCTCAATTAGGAATGACCGTGGCCGTCGTAGAACGTGCCGAACTGGGTGGAATTTGCTTGAACTGGGGATGTATTCCCACGAAATCTTTGCTCAAATCGGCTCAGGTGCTGGAATATGCACATCACGCCGCAGATTACGGGGTAAAAATCGAGAATGCCACTCCCGATTTCGATGCCATCATCGCCCGCAGCCGGGGAGTTGCCGACAAGATGAGCAAAGGAATTCAATACTTATTCAAAAAGAATAACATCACCGTGATCGAAGGTCATGGAAAATTGACTGCAGACAAAACAGTAGAGGTAACAAATGCTGCTGGAGAAAAGACCATTTTCGAGGCTCGACATATCGTTTTAGCCACGGGCGCACGTTCCCGTCAACTACCGAATATCCCTCAGGATGGAAAACGGATTATCGGTTACCGTCAGGCCTTAACTCTTGACCACAAGCCGGAATCCATGATCGTGGTAGGCTCCGGGGCAATCGGTTCCGAATTAGCATATTTCTACAATGCCATGGGGACCAAAGTATTGCTGGTTGAATTCATGCCGACCATCCTGCCACTTGAAGACGAGGAAGTTTCTAAACAAGTGGGACGTTCCTTCAAAAAAGCCGGTATCGACGTGATGGTGAAATCTTCCGTGGAAAGCGTGGAAAGCGGAGAAGGCCTATTGAAAGTGAACATCAAAAACAAGAAAGGCGAGATCGAAGTACACGAGGCTGAGATCGTGTTGTCTGCCGTGGGTATCGCCCCGAACGTGGAAAACATCGGTCTGGAAGAATTGAATATTGAAATGGAAAGAGGTCGTGTGAAAGTAGACGACTACTACCGCACGAACGTGGAAGGCGTTTACGCTATCGGTGACATCGTTCACGGTCCGGCTCTGGCTCATGTGGCATCTGCCGAGGCTATCTGCTGCGTGGAACACATCGCTGGCGTACACACTGAACCGATCGACTACACCAACATCCCCGGATGTACCTACACGACACCGGAAGTTGCATCTGTCGGTTTGAACGAGGCAAAAGCACTGGAAGCCGGTTATGAAATCAAAATCGGTAAATTCCCATTCACGGCATCAGGTAAAGCGAGTGCAGCCGGGGCAAACGAAGGATTCATCAAATTAATCTTCAATGCTGCCGACAACACCCTGCTGGGAGCTCACATGGTAGGAATGAACGTGACCGAAATGATCGCCGAGATGGTACTTGCCCGCAAAGTAAAAGCGACCGCTCATGACATCATCAAAACGGTTCACCCGCACCCGACAATGAGCGAGGCCGTGATGGAAGCTGCCGCCGCCGCTTACGATGAAGTAATCCATATCTAATTGGAAATGGAGAATTGAAAATTCAAAATGAGAATATAAAATGAAAATCACACTACTCACAAGCTCTTTATTATTCATCGGAGCGTCATTATGCGCTCAAACGATCGGTGAAAAAGAACTGAATGACATCAAAGGGAGCTTCCAGAAAGACGCTTCCACGAAAGCCATTCAGAACGTGTTGACCAATGACAAGAATATCCGGGATAATGCCCTTAACCGGGAAATTCAAGGAAAAATAGACCACTATTTCAAATATCGGGTAAAAGTACAGGGTATCACGGATCAGCAAAGTTCCGGACGCTGCTGGATGTTTACCTCCATGAACGTGTTACGCCCGAGTATTATCGAGAAATATAACCTCACGGGATTCGATTTCTCTCACAACTACCTTTACTTCTGGGATATGTTCGAGAAATCTAATCTTTTCCTGGAAAACATGATTGCCACGGCCAACAAGCCGATGGATGACCGGGACGTAACTTTCATGTTCCAAGCTCCCGTGGGTGATGGTGGTGTATGGAACCTCTATTATAACCTGGGAGAAAAATACGGTGTTGTACCCAAGGAAGTCATGCCGGAAACCGCTCACTCGAACAACACGAGTGCCATGGGATCATTGATCAACGAGCGTCTCCGCAAGGGTGGCTACACCATCCGGGAAATGGCCACTCAAGGCAAAAAGATCAAAGAACTACGTGCAGAGAAAGTTTCTATTCTGAAAGACATTTACCGAATCTTGGCTCTTTGCCTAGGTGAACCACCAACCACATTCACTTGGAGATACAAGGATAGAAACGGGGAAATCAAGGAACTGGCAAATTACACTCCCCAACAATTCTACAAGGAGATCACGCCAGCCGATTACAGCCCGAAAAATTACATCATGATCATGAACGCCCCGACCCGGGAATATCATAAAGTATATGATATTCAGAACTACCGGAACACCGTCGATCAACTGGGTATATCTGAACCTGCCGAACGAGGACATCAAAGAAGCTGCCATTGCTTCCATCAAAGGCAACGAGGCCATGTATACCTCCAGCGACGTGGGCAAATATTTCAACCGGGAAACCGGAATTCTTGACCCGGAAATGTACGACTACAATTCATTGATGGGTGTAGACTTCTCCATGGACAAGAAAACCCGTATCCTGACCCGTCAAAGCGGTTCCGCTCATGCCATGTCATTGGTTGCCGTGGATGTTGACGCAAACGGCAAACCCACGAAATGGGAATTCGAAAACAGCTGGGGGCCACAAGCCGGACACAACGGTTACCTCACCTTCACCGACAAATGGTTTGACGAATACATCTTCCGGGTAGTTATTCACAAAAAATACTTGGGAGAAAAAGCATTGAAAGCATTAGATCAAAAACCGATCTTGCTGCCGATGTGGGACTATATGTTCTAAAAGAAATTCAAACAATAAGCATAACGCCCGGAGAAATCTCCGGGCGTTACTTTTATTTCATCAGTTTCCGCCCATCCATATCCGCCAACACTCTCATTTGCTGGATGGCAATCCGGTTCAATTTCAACAAACGCTCTTGTTGATCCATACCTTCCTGGATGAAAACGGCATTCAAGTTTTCCATGTTCGAAAGGCAGATCAATTCATTGATCGTGGCATAATCCCGAATATTACCCTTCAAATCCGGATGCACCTCCCGCCATTCGAAAGCTGTCATCCCGAACATGGCCACATTCAACACGTCAGCCTCATTGGCATACACTTGAGAAACCCGTGTCGGAGAAAGTTCTTCCGGGATCAAATTCTGCTTAATCGCATCCGTGTGGATATGATAGTTGATTTTTGAAAGTTCCCGTTTGGCCGACCAACCGAGTTGAGCTTGCTCCTGTTCTTTCAGACGCTGGAATTCCTTGATCAAGTATAATTCAAATTCCACGGAAACCCAACTGGCAAATTTAAACGCAATATCCCTTTGGGCGTACGTACCTCCTCCCGCTCCATTTTTCGTGATAATACCAATAGCACCCGTTGTTTCCACCCAACGAGACGGACTCATCGTGAAAGCATTGTTTCCCGCCTCGTTCAAAAGGGGGTCGAATTCGACCCCTTTAAAATTGAGATTATTCAATTTCTCCCACAGACCAAGATATTCCAAAGTATTCTTTACCCTCATCCAATTCTTCACCACATCTTTAGGTTCAACTGGGTTCTTCTGACGAGCAATATCCGTGATACAGATGTAGTCTATTCCATTTTCCTGTAATGTCCGGATCATTGTGTCCCGAACCTGTATAACCGCCTTCTTTACCATTTATCTAGTTTTTCAATTTTCAAGTTACCCATTACATTTTAAACACACCGAGTCAGAAGTGTCCTTCCCATCTGCCGCACGGGCAAAAACATAAACAACCAGCCCCTCCATTTCTGCCTCTTCCGGGAAATCCATGCTCTCATTCCAATCCTCCCCACGCATTCCTAATCGCATCACTTTACAGGAATGCGTCGATTCGTGAAGAAGTACACCATAAATCTCGTCATCCAAGAAACAATCTATAGCTTCCACGGCCATTCTTCGGTGCGAGAAATGCACCTTCCGGTTCCCTGACTCCACCTCGCAAGCAACTACCGGGCTGACAAGCGCACCCGCCGCCACGCGAAGTTTCGAGTAATCAATAATCCCCCGGTATTCCTGGATAGCTTTCTTATAGCGGACTATCGGTTTCATGGGATTAACCTTTTCAACCGTCACCGCCGTTGTCACGTTCGCACTCGTGAACCCGTTAAAGCCTTTCGGGTATTGGTTTCCCGGAAATCCCAATCGAATCGCCCGAGCCATCCATCCTCTTCTACTCACCACGACAGCAAAAGCCGCAGCTTGTTGCTTTTGCGGCTCCGTGCTAGGTTTACGAGAAATACTCGCTCCCTTACAATAATTCTTACCGTTAGCCCGCACATAGGCAACCTCGTTTCCGAATTTTCCCCGCACCTGACCAATAGAGTTTACAAATTCCGCCATAATCCTTTTATTTAATTAAGACCCGCAATATACGACAACTAATTCAAAAACAAAGCTAATTAGCATAAAAGTTGAAATAAAAATTCATCTTCATTTTTTGAGGAATACCGAATTAATATCTTTATAAACCTTATAGATACCTTATAGAAACCTTATATAAACCTTATATATAATAAGGTTTATAAAGTGTAGATATTGTTTATTCAAAATATTATTACTACTATTGTACCGGTATTCATCAATTATTCATTTTTAAATCAGTATTGACATGGACATAACCTCTCCTCTATTTTTAGCCTTACTTGCAAACGGCCCGGTTAAAGCCGACGGGTATACTTATTTTTTGTACGGAGGGAAAGCCCGGAAATGCAAATCCAGCCGGGGCCCCAGAAAGTCCAGAACAGAGGGAGAGAAACAAACCACGGACCGATTCACGGAAGCCCGCAAAATGTGGAAAATTTACAAACGGGCTATCGGGGACTTGCCAATATGGCGAATCGCAGCCCGAGAGAGAGGGTTTTCCAAGAGCGACTCTTTATTCCATTCAACCAATGGAGGATGCCTACTCCCGGGCAAAGGAGTATGGGCATTCAAAACTTTCCGTTTTTCCATGGGAACCCTAGAAGCTCCCGTCATCACCAATTCAGAACGTAACGGGTGGACGGTCACCTTGAACTGGGAAAACGGTATCGATTGCCCGAAAGCAAGCGCCTCGGATCAAGTGTTCGTGGGATATTTCTACGACACGCTACGACGTTCACCCTGTCTACTTCGTGACATACCCGCCCGCAGGGGCGACGAAAGCGTAACTATAGAAATCCCCTCCGGGGACCAACCGGAAGGGACACCACTACATCTTTATTTATTTTTTGGAGACAGCGAACTCGCCCGATTTTCACCCAGCGAGTACACCCAAGTATAAAATCTACCGAGAGAACAACAGTTCCCGGTATTTCGGCAACGGCCAGATCTCGTCGTCCACGAGCAATTCCAGCTTATCCACGTGATAACGGATCTTCTCCAGATAAGGACGGACTTTTTCCGTGTATTCCTCGGCCCGCACCACTTCATCGGCAATCGCATTGGCCTGCTTGCGAGCTTCCGTCATATCGGACACCATCGTCTGTATCTCCCGGATATGATAGGAAATCGTGCGGATAGCCTCGATTTGCACGTCGGCCACGGACTCGTAGTCCGGCAGGATATTCTTCAAAGCGGTCACATTCGTCAACAGCGTGTTCTGATAGGTGATCGCCGTCGGGATAATATGATTCAACACGAGATCCCCCAAAACACGGGATTCAATCTGCAACTTCTTCAAATAAATTTCATTCTTGATCTCGAAACGCGCTTCTAGCTCCCGTTCACTCAATATCCCGTTGTCCACGAACAATCGCTTGGTCTTCTCCGAGCAATAAGCCTTTAAAGCCGGGATACAATCCACCTCCGTGGACAATCCCCGACGGGCAGCCTCTTCCCTCCATTCCTTGCTGTAACCGTTCCCCTCGAAACGCACGGGCTTGGACTCGATGATGTATTTACGCAATATCTGGAAAATTGCCTCATCTTTCTTAACGCCTCTCTCGATTAAAGCATCCGTTTCCTTTTTAAAGGCGATCAACTGCTCGGCAACAGCGGCATTCAACGCGATCATCGGCCCTCCACAATTAGCTGAAGAACCCACAGCGCGGAATTCAAAACGATTCCCGGTAAACGCGAAAGGAGACGTACGATTTCGGTCCGTGTTATCCAGCATGATCTCCGGAATTTTACCCACGTTCAACTTCAACTCGGTCTTCTCGTCCGGGCTCATCTTCCGGTCGCTCACCTTCTCCACCAACTCATCAAGCATTCCCGACAAGTAATTCCCCAAAAACACCGACATGATTACCGGAGGAGCCTCGTCTCCTCCCAGTCGGGCCTCGTTTCCTTGAGAGACGATCGATGCTTTCAGTAAATCACCATGTTCATACACGGCCTTAATTGTCGATACCAGAAAGATCAAGAACTGCATATTCGACTTCGGATTCTTACCCGGAGACAATAGGTTCACTCCCGTGTTCGTCAACAACGACCAGTTATTGTGTTTACCCGAACCGTTCACCCCCTTGTAAGGTTTCTCGTGCAACAACACCCGGAAATTATGACGACGTGCCACTTTTTTCATGGTGGACATCAACAACTGATTATGATCGACAGCCAGATTCGCCTCTTCAAAAATAGGGGCACATTCGAATTGATTCGGGGCCACCTCGTTATGACGGGTTTTGATCGGAATTCCCAGACAATGACACTCGTATTCCAGCTCCTCCATGAAAGCCGTAACCCGTGCCGGGATAGAACCGAAATATTGATCCTCCAGTTGTTGATCCTTCGCGGAAGAATGGCCCATGAGCGTACGACCACACAATTTCAGATCGGGACGGGCATTATACAAAGCCTCATCCACCAGAAAATATTCCTGTTCCCATCCCAACGTGGCAATCACTCGCTGCACGTCTTTATCGAAATACTGGCAAATATCCACTGCAGCCCGATCAATCATTGCCAATGACTTTAGCATAGGAGTCTTGAAATCAAGCGCTTCTCCCGTGTAGGCCACGAATACCGTGGGAATACACAACGTGCGGTTATTAATAAAAGCCGGGGAAGCCGGGTCCCAGGCCGTGTAACCGCGAGCCTCGAACGTGTTGCGAATCCCCCCGTTCGGGAAACTGGATGCATCAGGTTCTTGCTGGACAAGTAGTCGCCCGTCAAATGATTCGATCACGTCACCATCCGGCAACAAATCAATAAAAGAATCATGTTTCTCCGCCGTGGCACCATTCAAGGGATGAAACCAATGCGTGTAGTGGGTAACTCCCCGTTCAACAGCCCAAGCCTTCATCGCGGCAGCCACTTGATCAGCCAACCCTCGATCGATAGCCAATCCTTCAGACATTGCCTTTTCCAGCTTTTTATAGGCTTCGATGGAAAGATAGTGACGCATTTTATCCATTGAAAACACGTTTTCTCCAAACACGACAGAACACCTGGGACGTTCCCCGCACTCCACGGGTTTACGACGGGCAATCTCTTGTAAAGCTAAGAATCTAAATTTTGCCATAAATTTGTATTTTTAAAGTAAGCCCTATATTTTCAGGGGTCAAATATATAAAATATTGTTTATTTTCAATATACACCCCTATATTTTTAATACAAACCCTTCAAAAAAACTCAATTTAACAAGACACACCCCCATAAAACATACCCACGATTATTTATATTCAAAACATGATTGCTTCGAAGGAAGATGAAGGTTCCACCTTTTGGTTCATCTTGCCGTATGTTCCACTGAAATAAATTTTATTACCTTTGGGGAATAAAGAAAACGATTAATCATGAAGAAAATTGCCGCCATTCACGACCTGTCTGGCTACGGAAGAGCTTCATTAACCGTGGCCATCCCCATACTTACACACATGGGATTCCAGGTTTGCCCCCTTCCCACTGCCATACTATCCGCCCATAGCGAATACAAGGATTTCCGCTCGCTGGATCTGACCGATTACATGGAAAGTTTCATCTCTCACTGGAAAGAGTTACAACTCCAATTTGACGCCATTTACACGGGCTACTTGGCCTCCGTGAAACAGATGAGCATCGTTAGTGATTTCTTCGCACATTTCAAGAATGACCAAAATTTCATTCTCGTCGATCCCGTACTGGGAGACCACGGGGAATTATATTCCAGCATGACACCCGACATGGTGGAAGGAATGCGGAAACTCTGTTCCCAAGCCAAGGTGATCACCCCGAACTTGACGGAAGCAGCCTTTCTGCTCGGGTGCAACCCGCAGCAGGAGATTTCCGTGGAAACCGCTGTACAATGGTGCAAACAATTGAGCGAACTCGGTCCGGAACACGTGATTATTACCTCCGCTCCCGGAAGTAACGCCAAAAACGTGGCCACCCTCGCTTATAATCGCCTGGACCAACGAACTTGGCGAGTTCTATGTGATTATATCCCGGCATCGTATCCCGGTACGGGCGACGCTTTTGCCAGCGTAATCACCGGGTGTATGCTCAACGGGGACAGCCTCCCTGAAGCCCTCGACCGAGCCGTACACTTTATCAACATGGGAATTAAAGCTACCTTCGGCTACACTCATAATCCCCTTGACGGCATGAACCAGGAAAAAGTGCTTCACTATCTGAATGAACCACTCCCTTATTACAAGTATGAACTCGTAGAAAATTGAAAATAATATTTAAAATTATTACATGATTAAAGCTATTATCATCGATCTGGACGGAACCACTCTTCCTCGCAACTGGCACCAGATAAGCGAGGAAAACCGGGTTGCCCTGGAAGAGGCGGGACAACAAGGCGTGGTTCGCATCCTAGCCACGGGACGTTCCGTGTTCTCTCTCAACAACACGCTACCCGAAGGCCTTCCGGTGGATTACATGGTATTTTCCTCCGGGGCCGGCATCATGCACTGGGATGACAAAGAGATTCTTCTCACCCGGGAATTATCGGCCGAAGAAACACGAGACATTGCTACCCATCTCTGGAAATACGATATAAATTTTACCATACAGCAAAGAATTCCCGACAACCATCATTTTTATTACCGGAATATCTCCTCTCTTCACGAAGATTTCCGACGTCGTATCGAAAATTATCCCGGTTTGGGGACTCCCATCTCTTCAATCGACGAGATACAGGGCGGGGCCACTCAATTTCTTGTTATCCTAGACGCACAACAACTCCAACTTCACGGTGATATTCAACAAAAATTATCATCCGTTCCACGTCCCCCATCGACAACCAAGCAATCTGGACCGAAATTTTCGCTCCCGAGGTCAATAAAGGTACATCTTGCCAATTGTTGCTAAATCAATTAAACCTGCGTTACGAAGAGTGTGCCGGGCTAGGAAACGACTACAACGACATCGATTTTCTCAACCGCTGCGGCCATCCCTTTGTTGTCTCCAACGCCCCGGAATCCTTACGGGAGCAATTTGACACGATGCCCGCCGACGAAGATAACGGACTGGCTGCATTCGTACGGCACTCATTAAACTTGTAAAGTTCCACGACAGCCAAGCCCATTACCCGTGATATCTATTTGAATACATAAAGAATCATCACAGGGTTCTTTTCCGCTTCTACCTGCCGGAAAAGTTGCTCCACTTTCTTCGTCAACACCACTCCTTCCTTTTTCATTTTATCCCTCATGGCTAACAATTCCTCCGGAGTATATACAGCCACCAACTTCTCGCCGTACTCACCCCATAAATCATCCGGATAAATCATATCCCCTCTCATCGCCACATTTTTAGGCATATAAAAAGCTTTCTCCATTTTCTTGTTATAGATCAACTTACCTGCTTCATAAGTGATGATAAACCAATTCTTCGTTTCATATATTTCATCTTTCGAGAAATATCCTTTTTCTTTTTCCAAACGTGCCACACAAGTGAGATAATCTTTCTGTCCCGGGTCAAAATTATCCGGCACGGAACGATGTACCTTGGTCACGAAACGAGGTTGCAATTTATGCCCGTCATATTCAAAAATCGTATCACACAACGGGGTCACAAAAGAAATCCGCCCATCATAAATCGTTATCGGGTGCCGGGAAAAATCAACCACTCCCATCGGAAAACGGACGTAATGAGGACGCAAGGTGTCAAATTTCGTGAACTTTTTATCCGAAATAAAATAACAGAGTTTGCTCTTACTACACGTGATATACCCCAAATAACGATCTTTTTCCAAGGGATACACCCCCCGCACATAATGCATATATTCCTCACATGCACCATCTTCCTTAAAATCGCCTTCAAAATCATAGGTCACGTATCGTTTCCTCAAAAAACCATCATACACCCCAATCTCCCGTTCCAACGGATCCACGCGAACCCAACCGACCATTCCATACTGTTCCTTGCCTCCTCCTTGACTACCGATTTGCCGCAAAAACTTTCCGGAAATATCAAACAATAAAATATTCTCCCATTGATCTCGTATTCCCCTAACCACAACCAAATCATCGTAAACGGCCAAGCTCTGGATTTCCACGGCATTCCGAGCATCCATCTTCAAAGGTACGGCTTCCCACGACTTGATAAAACGATTCCACTCTTTCGCATCGTTCAATTCAATCACATTGTGTTTATCTAAAATAACCGGTTGATTTTGGGCATACACACTACCTGCCCACAAAACCAGAAACAGGAAAAAATAAATTCTCATCTCTTTACATTTCATTTGTTCAATACTTTTTCAATTCGCGAACTCAACATGGCGTACAATTTCCGGACGGCCCCGTCCTCGTGTTGCCCGGCCAACGCTTTCAACCGTTCACCAAGCTCCTGTAACTTCCATTTCACGACAGGAACGGAAGCATCAGCCACACTCTCCAACAA
>ENA-UERW01001883-UERW01001883.1-human-gut-metagenome-genome-assembly--contig:-NODE-1883-length-12499-cov-4.228707_pt1 | contig 12499 bp, 8 predicted proteins | sample MGYA00242994_ERZ507995 | MGnify/ENA primary metagenome ERZ507995 (study PRJEB26167, sample SAMN06115492) | human gut metagenome | host: Homo sapiens | place: China:Chongqing | collected 2015-04-26...
CCTGAGGGTTGCCCGTCAGCCGGAAAAAGTGGCAGACGTGATATCCGAGGGTGCCGTACCCCACGGCAGCATTGCGGAGTGCGTAAAGGCCAGCGAGGTGGTCATCACCATGGTGGGCTTCCCCAAGGATGTGGAGGAGGTCTACTTTGCCCCCGGCAATATTCTGGACAGTGCCGCCAAGGGCATGACGCTCATCGACATGACCACCACCAGCCCCACCCTGGCCCAGCGGATCTACCAAGAGGGCGCCGCCCGGGGACTGCGAGTGCTGGACGCCCCCGTCACCGGCGGTGACAGCGGGGCCCGTGCTGGAACGCTTTCCATTCTGGTAGGCGGCGATCAGGCAGATTTCGACGCTTGCCTCCCCATTTTCCAGGCAATGGGCACTAACATCACCTATTTCGGTCCCGCAGGCTGCGGCCAACACGCCAAAATGGCCAATCAGATCATGATCGCCGGGGCGCTTTCCGGCGTGTGTGAGGCTCTGACCTACGCCAAGGCGGAGGGGTTAGACGGGAATACTTTGCTGGGCGCCGTATCCACCGGAGCCGCTGGCAGCAAGCAGCTGGACTTTCAGGGCAAGAAGATCCTAGCAGGTGACTTTGCCCCCGGCTTCTTCATGAAGCACTTTGTGAAAGATATGCACCTTGCGGAAGAGGAAGCAGAAAACGCCGGGCTGGATCTGAATGTTTTGCAGCAGGCGCTTTCCAACTGTCAATCCTTGATCGACCGAGGCTGCGGTGATCTGGGCACTCAGGCTCTGATCAAATTCTACGAAAAATAACAGATGAAAACAGGAGGCACAGCGCTGACGCTGTGCCTCCCTTTTGTTTCATCTATCGATCGGTAGAAACCGGTTGAATTTCCAAATAGTAATGGGGCTGGTTCAAGTCCAGTGTCACCTCCGTGACGCCATTTTCCAAATCAAAGCCAAAGTTCTGTCCGGCGATCCGAATCGCTTCCGTATGGGTAAGAGAGGCCGTCTGAGCCGTGAAGGTCAGCGTGGAATCCAGCGTGGTCATCAGATCATATCCCTGTAAATTCCGATGCTCTGAGCCGGAACAGGCAAAGTCGAAGCTGGGAGCCTTCCAGTACCGTGCCGTCACCTCCGCCGTACCGCCAGTCGGAACGGTAACCTCCGTTTTCAGATACAGTACCCGATCCACAGACAGCACCTCGTCCATCAGTTCATCCAGCCGTCCGCTGTCATAACGGTCCACCGGTTTATCCGACAACAGGCCGTATTGCTCCAACGCCCGCTCCGCCAGCAAACAATAAGTTTCCGGGTTCAAAACCTCCGCCGCCTCGCTGAGCCAACCGTAATAGCCGGGGTCTTCTTCCATTGTGTCAAGGATCTCCCGGCACAGGGTCAGCAGCACCTCATGAAGCGTGGTCTCACTCCGAGTAACGGTACAGGAAACACCGTCGATCTCCTCGCCGGGATCGCAGCCGCCGTCCCGATAGCCTTGTAATGTGTAGCCCGTCAGGTCCGTCCCGATCACGATCAGCTTCTTGTCGGTTTTACTCCGTCGCTGCCCGTCAGGCACGAAATAGCTGTAAGTGACCTCTCCGGTGCGTTCATCCCAGCCGTACCCCTCAAAGCCGTAGGACAGTACCGTGGTACGGGTTTCATCCGCCGTAAACGTCACTGCCTGAGTAGCCGCCTGATACTGTTCCGTGGGCGCTTCAAAATCCGTAAAGGTGTAGACTGTGACCGGAATATCCGCCGGCGCTTGCGTCCCGGCGGCCGCTTCCCGGTAACCGCCGCCGTCCAGAAGTGTCTGATAATCCGTCCATTGGCTGGGATACCGCAGATTCAGGGTAGAAGTGTCACCGCCGCCGGCGCCGCCAAAGCCACCCGCATAATCGCCGATGACCAGCTCTGCCCCCACTGTCTCTCCGTTCACCGTCAGACCGGGATCTATGGAAAGCAGATCCCCGATCCCGCCCACAATGGGATACAGCAGGGTCAGCGTCACATCCGTATCGGTTGGATTGCCGAGGATATAACCGTCCGTTATCGCCGCGCCCCACTGAGAATCGTACCCCTCCGGGTCTGTCCGGGGGGTAAAATTCCAATCCGTGCGGCGTTCCGCCGTCACGCCGGGGGTTTCTTCTGCTGTGGTCAGGGGCAGCACCGGCCCCGCATACGACATAAAGGTAAGGGCATCCGCAGTGCTGCCCGCGTTGTTGATCCCGCTGCCCCCCGCACTGGCCCCATGGTCGTGAAAGCCGCCGGTAACCAGATAGGCGGCTCCCGCCCCGCAGAGCACCATCAAGCAGGCCGCCGCAGCCGCATACCGCCGCCAGACGGGTCGCTTTTTCACGGGGGTCTCAGCGGCCGTCTCGATCAGATCCTCATCCACCAAGCCAATGGCCCGGAACAATCGCTCCGCTTTCATACCGTGATCCCCTCCTTTTCCAAAAATGCCCGCAGCGCCTTTCTCGTGCGGAACAGGACAGATTTTACCCGGCTCTCGCCGCAATCCAGACGCTTTGCGATGGCGGCGATATCCTCGCCGTACCAATAGCGCCGCAGGAAGATATACCGGTTATCCGCCGTCTGTCCCCGCAGAAACGCGCTGACACATTCCGCCAAAACCCGCTCCTCCGCCGCCTGCTCCGGTCCCCGATGGTCGGGGATGCACTCGTCCAGTTCCCCCAGCAGCGTCTCCATACCCGCGCCCCGGCTTTGGGTCCGCCCTGCCTTCCAGCGGTCCAGTGACAGGTTCCGGGTGATCCGCCCCAGCCAGGCCCGCAGTGCACCTGGTCGCTCCGGCGGCATGGCGTTCCAGGCCCGGAAATAGGTATCGTTGACGCACTCCTCTGCATCGTGATGGCTGCGGAGGATATTCCAGGACAGAGCATGGAGAAAGCTGCCGTACTTCCCGGCGGTAGCCGTAATGGCTCCCTGATCCCGGTCCCAATAGAGGTCAATGATCTGCGTATCGTCCATAGCCGTGCCTCCTTTTTGTCTCTCTGCCCATATAGACGAGAAATCTGTGCGTTCCGTCGCGTAGAAAACAAAAAATTCTCCGGGGAATCTTCCCCGGAGAATATGGTATCAGATTTTCATACCGGCATCAACCGTTCAGCGGCCTGCCGTGTTCTGATAAGGGTCCAGAAAGGGGGTCGGTGCCTTCCGATAGGTAGCCAGACTGACTCCAACCAATGCAGCAGCGCAGGCAATGGCGCCGGGGACCGTAGGCCCGAGGCCGAAGGGCACCCCCGCCAGTTTCCAGCCTACACAGACCGTGAAACCCGCCACCATACCGGCGATGATGCCGGCCTTGGTGGCCTTTTTCCAATACAGCGCTGCAAATGCCGGCAGTCCCGCCGCCGCCGCGTAAAAGCTCCACGCGAACATCAGGATGCTGTAAGCGTTTTTGATGTACAGGGCGATCACCAGCGCTCCCAAGGGTAGGATCACCGCGAACACGCGGGTCAACCGCAGTTCCTTTTTCTCAGAAATATTGGGATTGAAGACCTTATAAATATCGTGGACGCAGGTCTGCACGGAGACGATCAGGTAGCTGTCCGCCGTAGACATGATAACGGACAGAATCCCCGCCAGTGCCAGACCCGTCAGGCCCACCGGCAGGATCTCAATGGCCAGAGCCGGGACTACCGCGTCCGTAGAGCCGTACTGGGCCAGCTTTTCCGCCGGCACCAGCTGATGTGCCACCACGCCCATGAACCACACCAGCGGAATGGTAAGGCCGTAGGCCAGCGTCCCCAGAAACAGCCCCTCCTTGGCCGCCTTCTGGCTCTTGGCAGCGAAGGCCCGTTGCCACATTTCCGCTCCCGCCAGAGTAAAGACGAAATAGGTGATGATGTCGCCCACGATGCCGCCATCCAGATAGGGCTTTGCTAATTCCGGAGCAAGCCCCTCCAAAAAGGCGGACAAGCCGCCCAGCTTGACCAGAGACGCCGAGGGAATCAGAATGTAGACAAACAGAATCAGCATGACAAACTGAAATACATCCGTATAGATCACGCCGAACAGGCCGGAGGTGGCCGTATAGACTATAAACACGACACAGGCGATGAGCGCGCCCATCTCGTAGGAAATTCCGATCTCATTGCCCAGCATATTGATGATGGTGGCGGTGGCCGTCACCTGGGAGGCCACGGTGCCCATCATGGTGAAGGCAATGAGACAGCCCAGGATCACCTTGGTGGTCTTGCCGAAGCGCTGCTCAAAAAGGTCCGGGATTGAGGTCACATGGAACGTAGTGCCCACTGCGGAGATCCGCCCGGCAAAGCCGGAGAAAATAAACATACCCAGAAGATAGGGCAGTGCCGTCATAATGGCCTTGAAGCCGCTGGAATAGGCCACGCCCGCCCGGCCCATAAGGCCGCTGCCGCCAATGATGGTGGCGCACACGGTAGCCATCAGCACCAGTGGACCGAAGGACCGGCCGCCCAGATAGTAGTCGTCCATGCTCTGAACTTTCTTGACCACCACCACGCCGATCAAAACCATGGAAATCAGGTAGGCTGCGATGATGATGAGGTCGATTGCGTGAAGTTGATTGTGAACCATAGGCTGCTCCTTTCCGATTAAGGACCCTTGCCGGATCCGGTTTCCTGCTCTGTGTTCAGGAAGCGTTCCACCGCCTCCTTCGCTTTCTTTTCGCCCACAAAAATAACGGTATCCCCGGCGTACAGCTCCGCGTAGGGGCCGGGGCGGATGGCGGCCACCGTAGCGCCGGTAGCCTGCCAGAATCGCAGGTCACCCAAATTTTTTCCGATGCCGTACCAGCCATCCGGCACCCGGCAGCTAAACGTAGGCAGCGTCTCCGCCGGTTGAACAGGATAAAGGGTATCCTCCAGAATACTCTGGCACAGTTCCCCCATGCGGCGGTTCAGCGCCTCCTTTTCCTCGATCAGTTCCCGCAGTTTCCGGCGTTTGCTCATCAGATCTGCCCTGTTCTCAAAGTTTTGCAGATAGCGCTTGGCGTTGTCCGCAGAGAGCACATATACGCCGCTCTGCTCCTTCACCGCCACCACCCGCATATCACTGAGAAGCTGGATGGCCCGCCGGACAGTCTCCGGCGACACCTCGTATTCCGATGAGAGCTTGGACCGACCGGAGATTTTTTCCCCTTCCCGCAGTTCTCCCGCCGCGATCCGCTCAGCCACAGAGATTGCAATTCGCATATACTGGGTCAATCCGTCATTGTCCATAAAGCTCACTCCTTTATTTATACGCCTATTATACAAACTGACAACCTTGATTGCAAGAAAAGTTTTTAGTTTTTGCAAAATTTTTACGTCACCTTACGCAACGTAAATTCATTTCGATTCCCGTTTTACAAGGCTCTTGCAAAAAACTCCAAATTCTCTTCGGCTGTCTTGCCGGTCATACGCCCGTCATTGCAAAAAACAGAGGTATGCGTCAAATCAACGCATACCTCTAAATTTAAATGAGTGTCAGTAGAAGCCACTCAGGGCCTTCCGTCTTTTGATCTTAACTCATCATGCCTTATTTTCCACGGTTCCGGGCCCGGCGCGCCGTAGAGGAACCGATTCCCAGCTCGATCCGGTATTTTGCCACGGTGCGGCGGGCCAGGAAAATTCCCTCCGCCGCCAGCAGGTCGCAAAGTGTCTGATCGCTGAGAGGATGGCCGGAATCCTCATCCTTGAAGCGAAGCAGCATCCGCTGCTTCACCGCCTGACGGGACAGCCCCTGCTGTCCCACCGCCCGACTGAAAAAGTATCGCAGCGGATAGATTCCCTGACGGCATTGCAGGTATTTATCCCGCACGGCCCGGGAAACGGTGGAAGGGTGCAGGTCCAGCGTCTCCGCCAGGGAGGACAGTTTCATGGGTGACAGTTCCACAGTCTGTCCGGAAAAGAAGGATCTCTGCGCGTCCAGGATGGCCTGCGCGCAGCGGCGCAGGGTGCTGCCCCGGCGTTCCAGGCTGTCCAGCAGCCATTTGGTCTGCCGCAGCTTCTCCCTTAAATAGGTGCGGGTCTCCGGATCGTCACTCTCCTTTGCCATACTGCTGTAATAAGGGTTCACAGTGACCTTTGGAAGATAGTATTCGTTCAGCAGCACCTGCAATTCCCCTTCCAGCTCCACCACGAACACGTCCGGCCGGACGTAGAGGGTCGGCTCTGCCGGCTGAAACGCCTGACCGGGGTGAGGATCCAAGGCAGCGATGGCCTTCTCCGCCGCCTGAATTTCAGAGATGCTGGCCCCAAGTGCCTTGGTGATGGGTCCATAGTGACTGCGGCTCAGTTCCGTGAGGAACCGTGCAGCAATATCCATGGCATAGGGAACGTTATCCTTCCGGCGGCTCAGCTGAAGCACCAGACACTCCGACAGGTCCCGGGCGCCCACGCCGGCAGGCTCCAAGGACTGAATCGTATCCAGTGCCTGATCTACCATCGTCTGGGGGATCTTCATTTCTGTCAGGCCGTCCAGATCCTCCTGCGTCAGATATCCGTCCTCGTCCACCAGCTCCGCCATATATTTACACAGGGCCAGCATGGGCTTCGGCAGTCGTTTCCGTTCCAACTGATCGCAGAGAAACGCAGACAGGCTGTCCAGTTCCTTATCAGTCGCCCCCGGCTCCGGGGGACCGTCCTCCTCATGGGCAAAGGAGGTTCCAAAGGTCCCCGCGTCCAGCCAACTGGCTTTCTGCCGCAGCTCCGCATAGGCAGAGCGAAGCTCCGAGGCCTCCGAAAGCTCCAAGGTGGGATTCTCCTCGGAGAGCTTCCCCAGATAGTCCAGCAACTCCTGAGAATTCATCTGCAAGACTTCCATGGATTGCAGTAGCTGCGGCGTCAGCTTCAGCTCCTGCCGCAGTTCTGTTTTTAAAGAAATGAGATTCATAACAGCTTCATTCCTTCCGGACCTTCACATATTTGGCGATTTTCCGGACAGCGGTGGCCTGAGAGATGCCCAGTTCCTTCGCCACGGCCACCGTGGTGCCGCAGCGGCGATAGGAATCCCGGATGATCTGTCCCTCGAAGGCATCCATCCGCTCCGCCAGAGTCCCCTCCTGAGAGGGGAGGTCCGGCGTGCTGCCGCCGCTGTTGTATTCCAGCGGCAGGGCCGTAATGTCCAAAATCGGATTCTGGGCGGTGATGACCAGCCGTTCCATCAGGTTTTCCAGCTGACGCACATTGCCGGGCCAGGGATATTGCTCCAGAAAGGCCACAAACCGGGGACTTAACGCCAGCTGCTTACCGTATTCCTTGCAGAACCGCTCCAAAAACTGGTGTGCCATAGGCAGGATATCCTCTGGACGTTGCCGCAAGGGAGGGATGTGGACCCGGATGACGTTCAGCCGGTAGAAAAGGTCCGAACGGAACAGCCCCCGCTGCACCTCCTCCTCCAGATTGCGATTGGTGGCCACCAGCAGACGGAAATCCAACTCAATGCGCTTGGTGCCGGACACCCGCTCGATGGTCTTTTCCTGAATGAGCTGCAGCAGCTTGGATTGGATATGAGGCGGCAGTTCTCCGATCTCATCCAGAAACAGGGTGCCGTGGTTGGCCAGTTCGATTTTACCGATCTTACCGGCGGAAGCCGCGCCGGTAAAAGCACCCTTTTCATAGCCGAACAACTCGGATTCAATGAGGTTTTCATGGAGCACCGCGCAGTTGACCTCGATAAAGGGGCCGTTGGCCCGGTTGCTGATGGCGTGGATGGCCTTGGCCACTGCGCTTTTGCCCACGCCGGTCTCTCCGGTGATGAGGATATTGGCCTTCGTGTTGGCGGTGTTCAGGATCAGTGTCCACAACCGCTGCATGGCGGGACTTTTCACCACCAGATCCGTGGCGGTGGCCCGGAGCCGCAGTTCTGCGATCTCCTGCGTATACTGCTGCAAGGAATCCTGTAAATGCCGGTAGTTCTGCTGAATGGTGTTGATCTGCTCCATGGACACCGTGTTGAAGCACACGGCATATTTCAGCACACCGTTTTGGTCAAACAGCGGAATCCCCACCGTCATGACATTTTTATGGGTGTGGTTGATGGTCTGGGTGGCGGTAATCTTTTTCTTCTGCCGGATGACCTCCGCTGTGATACAGGGCCGGAAGGTCCCGTTCGCTTCCAGATCAAAAGCCGACTTACCCACGATGGAATCGTGGGTAAAGCCAAAGTTCCGCTCATAGTTCTCACTGACCCGGAGAATGATGCCGTCTGCGTCAGAGAGCATCATATCGTCTGCCAGGACCAGATTGTTTTTGGGGCTGAGGATGTCGAAAAGTCCCTCCAGATTGATATTTTCCTCAAAGAAATGAGGAAGGTCAGGTGTATGCGCCATGAGAGTACCTCCCGCGTGTGATCTATTCATTTTTGATTATAGCATATTCAAAAACGAATAGAAAGGGCCAGTGCCAAGTTTCTTCTGTATCTTTTGTAAAAAAATACCCGCCGGCTTTCGTGGTTCTTGCCGAAAGGATGTCCTGCGCAGGGAAAAATATATGCGCATCCAGCCTATTCATTTTTGAATAATTCCAGAATGAGGTCGCTGAAAAAAGGAAAACACCGCCGAAATACCCCGGTTTTTTTGTCGAACCCGCACAGTTGTCAGCCCTATTTTTGTAAAAAACAGCTTGCCAATCTTGGCACATAAATTGCTATATTACTCACTGTACAACCATGGATAGGCTGACGGGTGCAGCTGGACCCACATCTCCGTCAGCACAGACGCTTACATATTATTTTTGAGGAGGAATCTACTTATGTATCAGACCCTTCGTTATGAAAAGCAGGAAAACATCGGCATTCTCACCATCAACCGTCCCGAGGCGCTGAACGCACTGAACTCCACCGTCATCGGCGACCTGGAGCAGGCCATCACCGAGGTGGAGAAGGACGCCGAGCTGGGCGCTCTCATCATCACCGGCGAGGGCCGTTCCTTTGTGGCCGGTGCCGACATCGGCGAGCAGCTCCCCCTGGATGTGGCCGGCGGCCGCAAGTGGGGCCAGCGGGGCAGCGCCCTGATGCGCCGCATTGAGAAGCTGGAGATCCCCACCATCGCTGCTGTCAACGGCTTCGCTCTGGGCGGCGGTTGCGAGCTGGCCATGAGCTGCGACATCATCCTGGCTGCCGGCCCCAACGCTGAGGGCAAGGGCGGCGCCAAGTTCGGCCAGCCCGAGGTTGGCCTGGGCATCACCCCCGGCTTCTCCGGCACCCAGCGCCTGCCCCGCCGCGTGGGCATCGCCAAGGCCAAGGAGCTGATCTTCTCCGGCAAGGTCATCGGCGCCGCTGAGGCTGAGAAGATCGGCCTGGTCAACGCCGTGTATGCTCCCGAGGAGCTGATCCCCGGTGCCATCGCCATGGCCAAGTCCTTCACCGCCAACGCTCCCATCGCCGTGAAGTATTCCAAGGCCTGTATCGACCGCGGCATGCAGATGGACATTGACGACGGCATCGCTCTGGAGAACGAGCTGTTCGCCATGTGCTTCGCCACCGCCGACCAGAAGGAAGGCATGAGCGCCTTCGTTGAAAAGCGCAAGGAAAAGCACTTCCAGAACAAGTAAGTTAGACTCCGTATCCATCGCTTAAAAAATTTCTGACAAAAGAGGAATTTACAGCATGAAAAAAGTACGTGTCATTACCGCTGAGGAAGCGGCCCTGATGGTCAAGGACGGTGACACCGTCTCCACCGGCGGCTTCGTTAGCTGCGCCTGCCCCGAGGCGCTGACCAAGGCTCTGGAAAACCGTTTTGTGGAAACCGGCCATCCCCGCGACCTGACTCTGTTCTTTGCAGCCGGTCAGGGCCACCGGGACGGCACCGGCGGCGACCACTTCGGCCACGAGGGTATGTGCAAGCGGGTAGTCGGCGGTCACTGGGACCGCGCCGCTAAACTGGGCGAGCTGGCTCTGGCCAACAAGCTGGAGGCCTATAACCTGCCTCAGGGCGTCATCACCCACATGTACCGCGACATCGCCGCCCACAACATCGGCACCATCACCCACGTTGGCCTGAACACCTTCGTAGACCCCCGTCACGAGGGTGGCAAGCTCAACGAGTGCACCAAGGAAGACCTGGTGAAGCTGGTGAACATCGATGGCGAGGAGCGCCTGCTCTACAAGCCCATCCCCATCAATGTGTGCCTGGTCCGCGGCTCTTACGCCGATGAATACGGCAACTGCACCGTCCATCGTGAGATCGGCCCTCTGGACGTCACCGCCCAGTGCCAGGCCACCAAGAACTCCGGCGGTATCGTCATTGTTCAGGTGGAGAAGATCGTCCAGGGCGGCACCCTGGACCCCCGCCTGGTGAAGATCCCCGGCATCTATGTGGATGCCATCGTGGTGGGTTCTCCCGAGGAAAACAACCAGTGTCTGGGTATGCCCTATGACGGCGCTCTGTCCGGCGAGTTCCGCATCCCCGTGGACGATATCCCCCCCATCCCCATGGACGCCAAGAAGATCCTGGCCCGCCGGGCCGCTATGGAGCTGCCTCAGGACGCTATCGTGAACCTGGGCACCGGCGCTCCCGAGAAGATCGCCAACGTCTGCGCTGAGGAGGGCATCTCCAACAAGATGACTCTGACTGTGGAAGCCGGCTCCATCGCCGGTGTGCCCTACGGCGGCACCCAGTTCGGCGGCGCAGCCAACTCCATGGCCATTCTGGACCACAACGTCCAGTTCGACTTCTATCAGGGCGGCGGCCTGGACGTGGCCTTCCTGGGCCTGGCCGAGACCGCTCCCAACGGCGACCTGAACGTCTCCAAGTTCGGCACCCGTCTGGCCGGCGCTGGCGGCTTCATCGATATCACCCAGAACGCCAAGAAGGTCGTTTACTGCGGCACCTTTACCGCCAAGGGCCTCAAGACCGAGTGCAAGGACGGCAAGCTGGTCATCACCCAGGAGGGTGCCAAGAAGAAGTTCGTCAACAAGGTGGAGCAGATCACCTTCTCCGGCGATTACGCCAACAAGGTGCACCAGCCCGTTCTGTACATCACCGAGCGCGCCGTGTTCGAGCTGCGGCCCGAGGGCGTGACGCTGGTGGAGATCGCCCCCGGCATTGACCTCCAGACCCAGGTTTTGGATCAGATGGAGTTCATGCCCAAAATCGCCGATGACCTGAAGCTCATGGATGAGCGCATCTTCCGTGAGGAACTGATGGGTCTGGCTAATGACTAAACATCCCTCTAAGGGGGGAGCGATCCCCCCTTAGTCCCCAAATTAATTAGGAGGATAACAAAAAATGGCATTGATGACCCCCCAAGAATACATTGAGTCCCTGCGGAAGCTGAACACCCGCGTCTATATGTTCGGCGAGAAGATCGAGAACTGGGTGGACCACCCCATGATCCGCCCCTCCATCAACTGCGTGGCCATGACCTACGCTCTGGCTCAGGATCCTCAGTACGCTGAGCTGATGACCGTGAAGTCCAGCCTCACCGGTCACACCATCAACCGCTTCACCCACCTGCATCAGTCCACCGAGGACCTGATGAACAAGGTGAAGATGCAGCGTCTGCTGGGCCAGAAGACCGCTTCCTGCTTCCAGCGCTGCGTGGGCATGGACGCCTTCAACTCCGTCTTCTCCACCACCTATGAGATCGACGAGAAGTACGGCACCCACTATCACGAGAACTTCAAGAAGTTCCTGACCTACGTTCAGGACAACGACCTCACCGTGGACGGCGCTATGACCGACCCCAAGGGTGACCGTTCCAAATCTCCCAGCCAGCAGGCTGATCCCGATATGTACGTCCATGTTGTGGAGCGCCGCCCCGACGGCATCGTGGTCTGCGGTGCCAAGTGCCACCAGACCGGTTCCATCAACTCCCACTGGCACATCTTCATGCCCACCATCTCCATGGGTGAGGCCGATAAGGATTGGGCTGTCAGCTTTGCCTGCCCCACCGACGCCGAGGGTATGTACATGATCTACGGCCGTCAGTCCTGCGACACCCGGAAGATGGAGGAGGACGCCTCTATCGACGTGGGCAACGCCAAGTTCGGCGGCCAGGAGGCTCTGGTGGTTCTGGATCATGTGTTCATCCCCAACGAGTACATCTTCCTCAACGGCGAGTATGAGTTCGCTGGTATGATCGTGGAGCGCTTCGCCGGTTATCACCGTCAGTCCTACGGCGGCTGCAAGGTGGGCGTGGGCGACACCCTGATCGGCGCCGCCGCTCTGGCCGCTGAGTACAACGGTGTGGAGAAGGCCTCCGCCGTCAAGGACAAGCTCATCGAGATGACCCACCTGAACGAAACCCTGTTCTGCTGCGGCATCGCCTGCTCCGCTCAGGGCTTTAAGACCAAGGCGGGCAACTACCAGATCGACCTGCTGCTGGCCAACGTCTGCAAGCAGAACGTCACCCGCTTCCCCTACGAGATCGTCCGTCTGGCAGAGGACATTGCCGGCGGTCTGATGGTCACCATGCCCTCTCAGGTGGACTTCCACAGCGAGACCGTCGTGGGCCGCAACGGTGAGACCATCGGTGAGATCTGCAACAAGTTCTTCGCCGTCAGCGAGGGTGCCTCCACCGAGAACCGTCAGCGCATCATGCGCTT
>ENA-UERW01001898-UERW01001898.1-human-gut-metagenome-genome-assembly--contig:-NODE-1898-length-12383-cov-5.332846_pt1 | contig 12383 bp, 9 predicted proteins | sample MGYA00242994_ERZ507995 | MGnify/ENA primary metagenome ERZ507995 (study PRJEB26167, sample SAMN06115492) | human gut metagenome | host: Homo sapiens | place: China:Chongqing | collected 2015-04-26...
CAATTCAGTTGATGAGGCACTTGCTGGATACTGTACAGAAATAGAGGTTCAGATTCACCCTGATAATACAATTTCAGTCAAAGATAATGGTCGTGGTATTCCTGTAGAAATGCATAAAGTTGGCAAGCCTGCTGTAGAAGTAGTTATGACTATCCTGCATGCCGGCGGCAAGTTTGGTGACGGAGGCTACAAGGTTTCCGGAGGTCTGCATGGCGTAGGTGTATCCTGTGTTAATGCGCTTAGCGAGCATATGGAGGTTGAGGTACGTCGTAGCGGTAAAATTTATGGAATTGAGTTTTCCCGTGGTAAAACAGTTGTGCCGCTTTATGAAAAGGGTACTACTGAAGAAACAGGTACTACTGTACATTTTAAACCTGATCCGACGATTTTTACGGAACTTATCTACAGTTATGAAACCCTGCGTTTAAGAATACGTGAACTGGCTTTTTTAAATAAAGGTATCCGTATTAATCTCAATGATGAACGTACTGGAAAACAGGAAAGCTTTCATTACGAAGGCGGTATCATTGAATTTGTAAAGTATGTAAATGAAAATAAGGATAAGCTCCATGATGATCCTATCTACATCGAAGGTATCAAAGATACTAATATTGTTGAAGTAGCTCTGCAGTACTGCGATACTTATACTGAAAATCTATTTACTTTTGTCAATAATATCAATACTGAAGAAGGCGGCACACATTTAAGCGGTTTTAAACAGGCAATGACGCGTACTATCAATGATTATGCCCGTAAAATCGGTGCTTTGAAAGACGGAGAAGAAAACCTCAGCGGTGATGATGTCCGTGAAGGTATGACTGCAGTTATCAGTATTAAGATTCAGGAGCCTCAGTTTGAAGGTCAGACTAAAACTAAGCTTGGAAACAGTGAAATTCGTCCGATCGTTGATAATCTAGTCAGCGAAGGGTTAGGAGAATTTTTTGAAGAAAATCCTGTTATTGCCAAGAGGATTGTAGAAAAATCAATTCTTTCCGCCAGGGCACGTATGGCAGCACGTAAAGCACGTGAATTAACAAGGCGTAAAAGCGCTTTGGAAATCAGCAGCCTGCCTGGTAAATTAGCCGATTGCCAGAGTAAGGATGCTTCAGAAACAGAGATTTATCTTGTCGAAGGTGATTCTGCAGGCGGCAGTGCCAAACAGGGACGTGATCGTCGTTTTCAGGCTATTCTGCCTTTGCGCGGCAAGATTTTGAATGTTGAAAAAGCAAGATTAGATAAAATTTTAAGCAGTGACGAAATCAGAAATATGATTACTGCCTTTGGCTGTGGTATTGGTGAAGATTTTGATCTGGAAAAAGCGCGTTACGGTAAAATTATTATCATGACAGATGCCGATGTCGACGGAGCTCATATCAGAACTCTGCTGTTGACTTTCTTTTATCGTTATATGCAGCCTTTGATCAAAGAAGGACATGTATTTATCGCTCAGCCACCTTTATATCTGGTCCGTAAAGGTCAGAAGCATTTATATGCTTACAGCGATGATGAACTGCAGACTGTTTTGGATGAAGTTGGTCGTGACAGCAATCCCTATATCCAGCGTTATAAAGGTTTAGGTGAAATGAATCCGGAGCAGTTATGGGAAACAACTATGAATCCTGACGGAAGAACGATTTTGCAGGTACATTTGGAGGATGCTGCTGAAGCAGACGCAATTTTCTCCATATTGATGGGTGATAAAGTAGAACCACGGCGTCAATTTATTGAGGCTAATGCCGGTAAAGTAAGAAATCTGGACCTGTAATTACGGAGGTCATTATGAAAATCAAAAAAAATCTTTCTGATGAAGAAATGTTTAAAGGCTATGTAGAAAAAGAAAGCTTTGAAAATGCTTTTGATGCTGATGAAAAAATAGTTTCTTCTAAAATGAAAAATAAAGCCGCAGCAGCGAAAGAATTATTATTACCTGCTGAAGCTCAAGAAAAATTAAATCAGTATTTGCTGGAAATAAGCATGGATTGGTTTAAAAATGGTAATGGTGACGTTGTCTGGAAAATTTATAAGGAACAGGGACAAATCATAATTAAACCTGCACCTGCTAAAAAGAAGGATTTAAGGTAATGGAGAATTGGAAGCTACTTTTGCCTCAGGGAGAGCTGGAAATAAAAACTTCCAGGAAGGGTTCTTCTACAGCTTTATTATTGGCCGGAGGTAGAAAGCCTGCGTCCGAATGGCTGGTGCAAATAGCTGCATCTAAAGATATTTACTGCGCTGATAAAGGGATCGAATGCTGCTGTGAAAATAATTTAAAACCTGTTTGGTTATGCGGCGATGCTGATAGTGCGGCAAAAGACTGCTGGGAGAAAGCACAGCTTTCAGGAGTAAAAATACTTCTGCATGATCCTCTGAAAGATGATACAGACTTACAGCTTTTACTGGCAGCTATGCCAGAAGCTGTAAATATTGTTGTCAGCGGTATTTGGGGCGGCAGATTTGATCATTTGTACAGTAATGTTTTTTCTTTGCTGAATTATAAAATTCAACGTGATGTGCAGGTTGTTATGGCTGATGAACAGGAAATTTTATTACTGCTCCAAAAGGATGAAAGTTTGATTTTCAAACCTTTCAGTACTGAAAATATAGAAGCTTTGTCGTTGCTGCCATTAACAGATTGCAATGAAGTTACTTTGCAGGGCGTTCAATGGAATTTAGAGCATGCGCCACTGCTTTCAGCTCATCCTTATGCTATCAGTAATATGGTTGAACAGGAAAAAGTGGTTTTTACCTGTAATCAGGGTCGCGTAGGTTTTTATCTTAAATATAAACTTTAAGCTTGGTGATGGGTGAGGGGAAAATTTTGGAAATTTTAGATCCAAGTACGATTGCTTTTTTATTGTTAGCAGGATTTATAGCCGCATTTATCGATTCAACTGTTGGCGGAGGCGGTTTAATTTCTACGCCGGCATTACTGGCCCTAGGGTTGCCTGTAAATTTTGCTTTGGGAACTAATAAGCTGGCTGCTTCTATGGGCGGTTTGATGAGTGTTTTTTCTTTTTGGCGTGCAGGAAAGATCAATCAAAAGGTTGCCATAAGTCTAATGCCGCTTTCTTTTCTCGGATCGGCTTTAGGTGCTTATGTAGTTTATCTTCTGCCGGAACAGCTGATGAAAAATGTGATCGTTGTCCTTTTAGTCGCAGTTGCTGTTTACACCTACCGTCGTAAAGACTGGGGCGATGTATCGGCAGTTAAACAATTGGGATTGGCAGCCTTGCTTGGGTCTGTAGTAATGGCCTTTGGTATTGGCTTTTATGATGGTTTTTTTGGTCCGGGAACAGGTTCGTTCCTGATTTTTGGATTTTTATTTTTGGGTTATGATTTTGTAACGGCAGCCGGTAATGCTAAGGCCCTGAATTTTGCCAGTGGTATCGGAGCGCTGTTGTCTTTTACTTTAAGTGGTTCAGTTTTGTGGACTTATGGTCTTTTGATGGGCTTTGCCATGGTGGTAGGTGCTTATTTTGGTTCCCGTATGGCTATCAGGCATGGTGCTTCTTATGTTAAACCGCTTTATTTGATCGTAACCACGCTTTTAATAGGCAAGCAGGTTTATGAATTGTTGTTTAAGTAATTATGAGATGTTGAGGTGATATTGTGGATTTAGAGACAGGTACTGGTAAAGTTTTACCGGTCTACATTGAAGAAGAAATGCAAAAATCCTATATCGATTACGCAATGAGCGTTATCGTGCAGCGTGCTTTGCCTGATGTACGTGACGGTTTAAAACCGGTACACCGCAGAATTTTATATGCAATGCAGGAAGCCGGTATGGCATCCAACAAGCCTTATAAAAAATCTGCCCGTATCGTTGGTGAAGTTCTCGGTAAATATCATCCTCACGGTGATATTTCCGTTTATGATGCCATAGTACGTTTGGCACAGAATTTTTCGACACGCTATCTGATGGTAGACGGTCATGGCAACTTCGGCAGTGTCGACGGTGACTCGGCTGCTGCTATGCGTTATACGGAAGTGCGTATGGCCAAGGTTGCTGAAGTTATGCTGGAAGATATTGAAAAAGAAACTGTTGATTTTGTGCCTAACTATGATGAATCGCTGAAAGAACCAAGCGTTTTACCGGCGAAGGTACCTGCTCTTCTCATTAATGGCAGTGCCGGCATTGCTGTAGGCATGGCCACCAATATCCCGCCGCATAATCTGAGTGAAGTAGTTGACGGATTGATTATGCTGATCGACAATTCTGATATAGAAATACCGGAATTGATGACAGCAATCAAGGGTCCTGATTTTCCTACCGGAGCTACGATCCTTGGAAACGAAGGCATCCGCAGCGCTTATACTACCGGCCGTGGTATAGTAAAAATCCGCGCACAGGCAGAAATAGAACCCATGCAGAAGGGCAAGCACCGCATCGTTGTTACGGAAATTCCTTATCAGGTCAATAAAGCCCGTCTGATCGAAAGTATTGCTCAATTAGTTAAAGACGGTGTGATCGAAGGCATTACTGATTTGCGTGATGAATCTGACCGCCGTGGTATGCGTATCGTTGTCGAATTAAGAAATGACGTTGTTCCTGATGTTATTTTAAATCAATTATATAAACATACCAAATTACAGGATTCTTTCGGTATTATCATGCTGGCTTTGGTTGACGGGCATCCTAGGGTTTTAAATCTGAAAGAAATCCTTGTCCACTATCTTAACCATCAAAAAGAAGTTATCACCCGTCGTACAAGATATGAATTAGGTAAAGCCAAAGACCGCGCTCATATCTTGGAAGGTTTGAAAATTGCCCTGGATAATCTGGATGCAGTTATCAATACTATCCGCAGCAGTGCTAATGCAGATATTGCTAAAACTGCGTTAGTAGAAAAATTTACTTTAAGCCTGCGTCAGGCTCAGGCTATTTTGGATATGCGTCTGCAGCGTTTAACAGGTTTGGAACGTAAAAAAATCGACGATGAATATATCGACGTTATGGAAACGATTGATTGGTTGGATAGCGTTTTGGCAGATGAGCAAAAAGTCCTCAATATTATTAAAGAAGATCTGTTGGAAATGAAAAAGAAATTCGGCGACGCACGTCGTACGATTCTTTCACATGATACTTCTTCCATGGATATGGAAGATCTGATCGCTGAAGAAGATATTGTCATAACGATCAGCCATCAGGGTTATATCAAACGTCAGACTCTTGATAATTTCCGTAATCAAAAACGCGGCGGTGTCGGCAAAACCGGTGGCAGCGGCAAGAAAAATGACGATTGTGCAGAGCATTTGTTCCTGTCGACAACTCATCATAATATTCTTTTCTTTACCAATAAAGGTCGTGTTTATCGGCAAAAAGGCTATGAAATTCCCGAAGCTGGACGTACGGCTAAGGGAACGGCGATTATCAATCTGCTGCCTATTGAGCAGGGAGAAAAGATTACAGCAGTTATCCCTGTGAAAGAGTTTAAGACAGAGCAGTATATGTTTATGGCTACAGATAAAGGGACAGTCAAAAAGACCAATCTGGAAGATTTTAACAGTGCACGTAAGGTTGGATTGATTGCTATTACTCTGGATGAAAATGAACAGCTTATTGGTGTAGAATTGACTGATGGCAATTCAGAAATCATTCTGGCTACCAGAAACGGTATTGCGATCCGTTTTGATGAACAGGATGTGCGTCCTATGGGACGTACTGCTCACGGTGTACGCGGTATTCAGCTGAATTATGGTGATGAAGTTGTTGCTATGGACAGCGTGACCAGTGAAAACAGTGAAGTATTGACTGCGACTGAGCAGGGACTTGGTAAACGCACCTCTGTCAGCGAGTATCGCAAACAGACTCGTGGTGGTAAGGGCGTAATAAATATCAAAGTAAATGAAAAGACCGGCATTGTGATTGGAATGAAGGTTATTACTCCGGGGCAGGAGATTATGATGATCACTGCCGCCGGCATCATTATCCGTATTGACGTCGAAGGCATTTCCCAATTTGGACGTAATGCTCAGGGCGTTAAACTGATGACATTGAATGATGATGATAAAGTAGTTTCTTTGGCTGCCGTTCAGCAGGCTGAAGATGACGTTACAGAAGAAGTAATAACAGATGATGTGCAGACGGAAACAGTCGATGTTTCTGATGAGATCATAGAAACATCCCAGGCTACAGAAGAATAAAATAAAAAAGCCCTGCTGAGCAGGGCTTTTTCTTTTTTGTATAAATTTTACCAGCCGATACCGATACCGCCGCGATGTCGCCGGCCGATACCGATTCCGATACCAACATTTACACCGTCATCATAAACAGTGCTGCCGCGGGGGATTTTCATAAACCAGAACTTATGAATATTTGCCTTTTTGTTTTCAGCGCCGGCATCAGAATCATCTTTACCACCCATATAACGGCTGTTATCATAAAGACGGCCTGATTTTTCCAGATCCTTTACTACATCAAAAGCCAGGGTGAAAGTCTGCTCACTGGCTGTCAGTAAATAAAGCACTTTGTTAGTAGGAAGATTTTTTAACAGTTCTTTACGGACTGCTTTTTTATCTTTAAAATCGGGATAGACCTTGTAAGCATCTTCGTCTATCTTAACATAAGCAGCCGGATTATCATCAGCCTGCAAAAGCTCATCGACTTGCTGTTGGCTCAGAATTTTATCTGAGGCGGAAGAAGCTTTTTCCTCAGCCCAGGTTAAAGCAGTAAAAAATGTCAGACAAAGCATGATAGTTAAGGTCAGATAAAGAATACGTTTCATTAGTTATCACCTGCTTTTCTTTTTAATTTTATTCTAATTTAATCGAATGAAGCTGTCAATTTTTCAAGAGAGACGATTGAAAACTATTTGTAAAAATTAAAGAAAATATGTTAAAATATACATATAGCTAAATTTTAGAAATGAGGTAACTATGAAAAGAATATTTTCTGCCGGCAGAGGGCTGGCTTTTATAGTTTTTATGACGGTTTTTTTGTTTACTGGCTGTGGCCAGAGTGCTGAACCTAAATCGGAAGTAAAAAATCCGACATTGCATGATGCGGCTGTAAAAATGGTTGCCGGTATGAGTTTAGAAGAAAAAATCGGACAAATGCTGCTGATCGGTATTGATGGTACGGAAATAGACGAGGGTGCGTTGAGCATGCTGCGAGATTATCATGTTGGCGGCGTGATTTTATTTGACCGCAATATGAATAATAAATATCAGGTTACAGGACTGAATGCTAACCTGCAGCGACTGAATAAAGAATATAATAAATTACCGCTTTATTTATGTGTTGACCAGGAAGGCGGGATGGTTGCCAGAATGAAGCAGGGGTTGACCGTTGCTCCTGCAGCAGCCAGAATAGCTGAACAGGGCACTCCTGAAGATGCACGTCGCTGGGCTTACCAGACAGCTATGGAATTGGAAACGATTGGTTTCAATGTAAATTTTGCTCCTGTTTTAGATATTGGTATTCCTTATGGAAGATCTTATGGGCACGATGCTGCGTCCGTGAGCAAGTTTACCGAAGCGGCCTGCCGTGGTTATGATCAGGCAGGAATTATTTACAGCTTGAAACATTTCCCCGGTATGGGAAAAAGTGAGGTCGATCCGCATACAGAACAATATCGGATTACAGCTTCTAAAGAGATTTTATTGCAGGAAGACACAATACCATTTAAAAATATTATCCAAAATTTTGACAACCAGGATTTTATGGTTATGGTAGGGCATTTGATTTATACAGGACTGGATACATTGCCGGCCAGTGTTTCACCTCAGGTAATCAATAATTTTCTGCGTAATGAGCTTGGTTTTCAGGGTATCGTCATTACAGATGATATGGAAATGGGAGCTTTAACAAGTATGTATGGTTTTCGTGAAATGGGGGTTGCAGCAGTTCAGGCCGGAGTTGATGTTTTGCTGGTTTGTCATAATTATGAACATCAGCAGCAGGTTTATCAGGGTGTACTGGAAGCTGTAAAAACAAATAAATTGACAACAGCCGCTATTGATGCAGCAGCTGTAAGAATAGTGGAAAATAAAATGATTAAGTTATTAGATGCAGGCAAACAACAGGAATTGTTGAATGACTTGCAGAAAGAGGCGCAGTAAAAGGAGTCGGAAGTGGGAAAAAACTTAGGAAAAATTATATTTTTAAATGCTGTAGGTTTAACAATATTTTTTAGCTGGTATTTACCTGCTGAACATGGTTTTTGGTTTACATTGGATAAAAGTATTTTCTATTACTTTAATGAACAGCTTCAACCTGAAAGCTCTTTTACGTATTTTGTCGGTCTGACTAATGTACGTCATTTCGATATAATTTCTTTAATGGCTATGTTGGCATTATATGGTTATTATTATTCTAAACAGGATCATTTAGGTAAACGAAAAATGTGGTTTATCGGTGTCACGATGCTGTTTTTTGCGGTAATATTAAATCAGCTGGGGCATTTGATTCCTGTACAGCGATGCAGTCCGACAGGATTTTTTGAAAATATTCATCGTGTCAGTAAAATGCTGGTTTTTAAAACTAAGGATTATTCTGGCGACAGTTTTCCAGGCGATCATGGTCTGATGCTGATGATTTATGCCGGTTTCATGCTGAGATATTTTGGCAAAAAAGCTTTTGTCGTCAGCTGCATTATTTTAATAATTTTTATGCTGCCGCGTATTATGGCCGGAGCGCACTGGTTTACAGATATTGCTGTAGGTTCTTTAAGTATTTCTTTGGTTGGTTTGAGTTGGGTTTTACTGACGCCGGTGAGTGATAAATGTATAGATTTTTTAAATAAAATTTTTCTGGATAAAGCTGTAAAATAATTTTAAAAATATCCTGTCAAATTTGACAGGATATTTTTTTAAGCAATAGGGACTTTAAAAGTCCCGCGGGTGACAAAAAATGAAATTTTTCTTGTAAAAACTATAAAGTAAGTTCTTTTTTTGTAAAGAATGTGATAAAATTACTAAGTATAACTTAGAATTTTTGTTTAGGATGTGAAATGATGGAATTTTTCAAAACAGCGGATGTCGTTGTTATCGGCGGCGGTATTGTTGGTACTGCAATTCTGCGTGAGTTGTCGAAGTATGATTTAAAATGCGTGCTTGTTGAAAAAGAACCGGACCTTGCTGCAGGTACTACGAAAGCTAACAGTGCTATTTTACATGCTGGTTTTGACGCGCCGACAGGCAGTTTAAAAGCAGTTACTAATGTACGCGGCAATAAATTATATCATGAGCTGCAAAAAGAATTAGGTCTGGATATTGAATGGACAGGTTCTCTTGTTGCTGCTACCAGTGAAGAAGAAATACAGACTTTACAGGAATTATTGGAACGCGGTCAGAAAAACGGCGTTGAAGGCCTGCGTATTTTAAATAGAGAAGAAGTTTTAGACAAAGAAAAAAATCTGACAACAGTTGTTGGCGCTTTATGGGCGCCGTCGGCAGGCGTTTGCTGGCCTTTTGCCATGGCTGTGGCTTTTGCGCAATGTGCAGTGCAGAATGGCGCTGAAGTAGTTACGGACTGCCGTGTAACTGGATTTATTAAGGAAGCTGGCAGAATTACGGCTGTAGAAACTTCAAAAGGTTTGATCAAGGCTGCTTGTGTCATAAATGCCGGTGGTGTTTATGCAGATGGTATCGCTCGTTTGGCTGGCGATGAAAGCTTCACTATTCATCCGCGCCGCGGCGAATATATTCTTTTTGATAAAACTGCAGCAGCCAGTTTGGTTAAAGGCGTTGTTTTCCCAACACCTAATAAAAAGTCTAAAGGTATACTGATCTGTACGACTACGCATGGCAATACATTTATCGGTCCTAATGCACAGGATATGGAGAATAAGGAAGATACTGCCGTTACTCTGACAGGGATGGACGAAATTATGAATTCTGCCAGAAAACTGATTCCAAATTTGCCGATGGGTGCTTCGATTACTGAATTTGCAGGGCTGCGTGCAGTTTCCGGCAGCGGAGATTTTGTCATCGGCGCTTCACCTGTAGCAGGTTTGTTTAATGCTGCAGGGATGCAATCGCCTGGACTGACAGCTGCTCCGGCAGTAGCCGAAATGATTGTTGAAGCTGTGTTGGCATATTGTCCGGCCGCTGTAAAAGCTGATTTTAAAGCTGTTTTACCGCAAAATCCTCTTTTTCATAGATTGTCACATGAGGAGCAGGCAAAGCTTATTGAAAAAAATAGATTGTATGGCCGTGTTATCTGTCGTTGTGAAACGGTCACGGAAGCGGAGATTATCGCTGCTATCAAAGCGCCCTGCGGAGCTAAAACAGTTGACGGTGTTAAACGCCGTACGCGTGCCGGTATGGGACGCTGTCAGGGCGGTTTCTGCGGTCCGCGCGTTACCCAGATCCTGGCACGGGAACTGGGTATACCCGTACCGGAAGTTTTGAAAGAACGTGCTGATTCTCATTTGTTTTATGAAAAAAACTCTGCAGATGAGGGGGAAGCATAAAAATGAAAAATTTATATGACGTAATTATTGTCGGCGGTGGTCCGGCTGGACTTTCTGCTGCTTATAGCGCTTGGCAGAATGGTGCTAAAAGTATTTTGGTTATTGAGCGTGACCGGGAATTAGGCGGCATTCTGCAGCAGTGCATTCATAATGGTTTTGGCTTGCATCATTTTAAAGAAGAGCTGACTGGACCCGGATATGCTTATCGTTGCATTGAAATGATCAAAGATAAACCGGAAATAGAAACCTTGGTTGATATGATGGTTTTGGAAGTTTTGCAGGACAAAACGGTAATTGCAGTCAGCCCTGAACATGGACTGCTGAAAATTGCAGGCAGAACCGTTATTCTGACTATGGGCTGCCGCGAACGTACACGCGGTGCGATCAGAATTCCGGGTGAACGGCCGGCCGGTGTTTTTACTGCCGGAGCGGCGCAGCGGATGGTCAATATGGAAGGTTATCTGCCTGGACATAAAATAGTAATTTTAGGCAGCGGTGACATTGGATTAATCATGGCGAGAAGAATGAGCCTGGAAGGCTGTAAAGTGCAGGCTGTTTTGGAAATCTGCCCGTTTTCCAATGGTTTGACCCGTAATATAGTGCAGTGTCTTGATGATTATGATATTCCTTTGTATCTTTCCCATACTATCACAAAGATCCATGGACGTGATCGCGTTACCGGTGTAACTGTAGCAAAGGTCAACGAAAAAATGCAGCCGATTGCCGGGACGGAATTTGATATTGAATGTGATACTTTACTGCTTTCTGTCGGCTTGATTCCGGAAAATGAACTATCGCGCAGTTTGGATTTAGAGATGCATCCGCTGACCAGCGGCCCTATCGTAGACCAACGCCGCCGTACCAGTCTTCCTGGTTTTTATGCTGCCGGCAATGTTGTACATGTACACGACCTGGTAGATTTTGTTTCGGAAGAAGCGGAAATAGCAGGTAAATTTGCAGCGTTAGATGCGCAGGAAAAATTGGATGGCGACTTGCGTACAGTAAATGTGATTGCCTCGAACGGAGTACGTACATGTGTACCGCAAAGACTGTCTCTGCCCGAAAATGGTGAAAAAGCACGTTTATTTATGCGTGTTGCCAATCCGGAACGTAAAGTAAAATTAGAAGTAAAGAGCGGCGAAAATGTCATTTTGACAAAAATGCTGCCTGTTGCCAAGCCAAGTGAAATGATTGCTGTCGATATTCCAGCAGAAAAGACAGCGCTTATCGGAGAAACTTTGACTGTGGCATTGAACAAGGAGGCATAAAAATGGCTGTAGAAACTCGTATAATGAACTGTATCATGTGCCCTTTGGGGTGTGAGATGACTGTTACTATAGAAGACGGTGCGGTAACAAGTGTTACCGGTAATACCTGCCCCCGTGGTCCTAAATATGCCCATGATGAAGTAGTTGCCCCCAAGCGGATGCTGACAAGTACCGTACAGGTAAAAGGAGGACTTTTACCATTATTGCCCGTCGTATCTAAAACTACACTGCCTAAAGAACGTATTTTGGATTGTGCTGCGGCATTGCGCCAAATAGCCGTAAAGGCTCCGGTGACTGAAGGCCAGATTATTGTAGAAAATATTCTGGGATTGGGAGTAGATATTATTGCCAGCCGTTCGATGGAGGCACATCGGGAATAATAGTTTGGATTAAGTTGTTCGAATCCGGTTTTGCTGTAGAAGGCAAAGCCGGATTTTTATTTTTAGTGTGGCAGGACTTGTAAATTCAGTAAAAGGTAAACTATTATAGAAGCGTTTTTGGACGGCGGACAATGCAATAAACAGTTATTTTTTCAAAAAAATAACTGGGGAATGGCTTGTAGTCAAGCGGGAGACGTTGCCAACGCTGCCTGGTGTATCATGCAAAAATATAAAAAATGTTACAAAAAAGGTGTTGACAGAAGTAACGGGGAATGCTATTATATACAAGTCGCCGAAATGCGGCGGCAGGCAGAACCTTG
>ENA-UERW01001899-UERW01001899.1-human-gut-metagenome-genome-assembly--contig:-NODE-1899-length-12383-cov-3.525760_pt1 | contig 12383 bp, 12 predicted proteins | sample MGYA00242994_ERZ507995 | MGnify/ENA primary metagenome ERZ507995 (study PRJEB26167, sample SAMN06115492) | human gut metagenome | host: Homo sapiens | place: China:Chongqing | collected 2015-04-26...
GGCGCTCCCCCCGGCTGAGCATCTGGATGCACTGGGCCGCCGAATCCGCCCGCTGGTCAAACTGTCCCGGCAGCGGCTCCACGGCAAACACCGCCGCGGCACCGTCAAATGCCGGCCGGTCGGAGACCTCATCGAGCTGCGGCTCTGAGAACACCGTGCGCCGCGCATAGTCAAAAAGGGCGGCATCTATATTTTCCGCGTCATAGCGGTTCCAAATTCTGATGCGCTCCAGTCCCGTCAGACCCAGAAACGCGCGGCAGTCCGCCAGCAGCGAGGTCTCCTCCGGGGCAAGGCCCGGCTTCTTTGCAACATATACCCGATCAACCATTCAGCTCCTCCCCTCCAATGCTGCCAACGCTTTTGCGCCGATATCCCGGCGGAAAAAGCGGTTTTCAAATGGAACACCACCCATCAGACGGTACGCCTCCTTTACGGCTTCCGGCAGTGTGTCCGCCACGGCGGTGACGCCTAAAACCCGCCCACCGGCGGTCACGAGTTGTCCCTCCTGCAGCCGCGCTCCCGCCACATAAGCGTGAGCGGCGCTTTCCGCAGTCATGGTGATGGGAAAGCCCTTTTCATAGGCTGCGGGGTAGCCCTGCGACGCGGCAATGACGCAGCAGGCCGCACCGTCGGCAAGCTCCACTGGCGTCTGCGCCAACGTACCATTTGTTGTTGCCTGCATGACTGTCAACAGGTCGCTTTTCAAAAGGGGCAGAACCACCTGCGTTTCCGGGTCGCCGAAACGGCAGTTATACTCAATGACCTTGGGACCGTTGGGCGTCAGCATCAGTCCGAAGTAGAGGCAGCCCCGGAAGGTACGGTTTTCCGCGTTCATGGCCTCCATGGTGGGCAGGAAGATCGTCTCCATGCACACGCGGGCCATGTCTTCGGTGTAGTAGGGGTTGGGGGCCACGGTGCCCATGCCGCCGGTATTCAGACCCTCGTCATGGTCATGGGCCCGCTTGTGGTCCATGGAGGACACCATGGGGACCACGGTCTTGCCGTCGGTAAAAGCCAGCACGGAGACCTCCGGGCCGGTGAGGAATTCCTCAATGACCACCTGATTTCCGCTGTCGCCGAAGGCGCGGTCCAGCATGATGGATTCCACGGCGGCAACGGCATCCTCCCGGGTCTCAGCGATGAGCACGCCCTTGCCCAGGGCCAGACCATCGGCCTTGACCACCACGGGCAGGGCGCAGGACTTCACATAGTCCATCGCGGCGGCAGCATCGGTAAATACCTGATACTCCGCCGTGGGGATCCCGTATTTTTTCATCAGGTCCTTGGAAAAGACCTTGCTGCCCTCAATGATGGCGGCCTTCGCCTCCGGGCCGAAGCAGGGGATCCCAGCGGCCTCCAGCGCGTCCACCGCACCCAGCACCAGCGGATCGTCCGGCGCCACCACGGCGAAGTCAATGCTGTGGGTCTTGGCAAAGTCCACCTGCGCGGAAATATCCTTCGCGCCGATCTCCGGGACGCACACAGCGTCAGCAGCGATGCCGCCGTTGCCGGGAGCGCAGTAGATCGTCTCCACAGCGGGATTCTCTTTCAATTTTTTGACGATGGCGTGCTCACGGCCGCCGCCGCCGATAACCAGAAGGTTCATGGTTCCCTCCCTGAATGATTTTTAGCTGCTGCCCCGCAGACGTCTCCCGTAAATCGGAAAAGCGTTTACGGAGGAACATGCGGGGCAGCGGAACGGATCTGCGTTTGCGTCTGTGTGGACGCGGAAGCTTTGACTTGTGCAGCGGGTTAGTGATGGAACAGCCGTGCGCCGGTGAAGGCCAGCACCATGCCGTATTTGTCGGCGGTGGCGATGACATGGTCATCCCGGATGGAGCCGCCGGGCTCGGCAATGTAGGTCACGCCGGACTTTCTGGCCCGCTCCACGTTGTCGCCGAAGGGGAAGAAGGCATCGCTGCCAACAGTGACGCCGGCCTGCGTGGCGATCCACGCCTTCTTTTCCTCCGGGGTCAGGACCTCGGGGCGGACCTTGAAGGTGTTCTGCCACACACCGTCGGCCAGCACGTCCTCATACTCGTCGGAGGTGTAGATGTCGATGGCGTTGTCCCGGTCAGGGCGGCGGATGTTGTCCACGAATTGCAGACCCAGCACCTTGGGATGCTGGCGCAGATACCAGTTGTCCGCCTTTTGACCAGCCAGACGGGTGCAGTGGATGCGGCTCTGCTGGCCTGCGCCCACGCCGATGGCCTGGCCGTCCTTCACATAGCAGACAGAGTTGGACTGGGTGTATTTCAGAGTGATGAGGGCCACGATCATGTCGATCTTGGCAGCCTCCGGAAGCTCCTTGTTTTCAGAGACGATGTTGGTCAGCATCTCCCTGTCGATCACAAGGTTATTGCGGCCCTGCTCGAAGGTGACGCCGAACACATCCTTGTGCTCCACGGCGGCGGGGACGTAGTCCGCGTTGATCTGGACCACGTTGTAGCCGCCCTTCTTCTTGGTTTTCAGAATTTCCAGCGCCTCGTCGGTATAGCCGGGGGCGATGATGCCGTCGGACACCTCGCCCTTGAGGTACTGGGCGGTGGCGGCGTCGCAGACGTCGGAGAGAGCGGCCCAGTCACCGTAGGAGCACAGGCGGTCAGCGCCCCGGGCGCGGATATAAGCGCAGGCGATGGGGGAGAGCTCGGCGGCGTCATCCACGAAGTAGATCTTCCGGTCCACCTCGCTCAGGGGCCGTCCCACGGCGGCGCCGGCGGGGGAGACGTGCTTGAAGCTGGCGGCGGCGGGCAGGCCGGTGGCGGCCTTCAATTCCTTCACCAGCTGCCAGGAGTTCAGCGCATCCAGCAGGTTGATATAGCCGGGCTTTCCGTTCAAAACGGTAAAGGGCAGGTCAGAGCCGTCCTGCATAAAGACCTTGGACGGCTTCTGGTTGGGATTGCAGCCATATTTCAGTTCCAACTCGTTCATTTCGGCACCTTCTCCTTAATCTCCCAGATTTTTGTTGAACAGGCGCACCTCGCCGTTCACGTTGGTATAGAGGGACACCTTGTTGTCTCCGTTCAGAGAGGCCCAGACCTCCTCCGGCTTGGGAACGGTGACCTCCAGAGGCTCACCGGCAAAGGTGGGCAGAGGATTTCCGTCGCCCTGATAGGTGCTGATGAAATAGCCCTGATTCTCGTCGCAGCCCTCATAGCAGAAGAATTCCCGCAGGCAGCGGCCGTTCTTGTGCTTCAGAATGGACATCTCAAAAGAGCCGTCGGCATTCAGGATGGCGGAGATGCGGGGGGTCCAGTTGGGCTCGTCCGGCTCGTATTCCCGGGTCATCAGACCCTTGCGGAAATCACCGTGCTGGCAGATGGTGTCCGTCTGGTCGCCGTTGGTGACCACCAGCGCGTCGCCCATGGTCCGGACGGGATGATAGATGATGAGGCTGGGGTCCTCCAGCTTGGCGGGATCATGAGCCTCGGTGCGGATGCCGTCCTCCGTTTTCACGAAGATCCGGTTGCGGCTGTTGGCGCTGCGGCCCATGATGAAATAGTAAACGAGGTCCCGGCTTACAAGGATGCCCCGGCCGGGGTAGGGATTCTCCCGCAGAAGGGTCAGAAAATCAAGCATTGCTCTTCTCCTTTACGATTTGTTCCGAGACCAGCTCCGCTGCCCGAGGCAGAAGCAACCATTCGGCCTGCTCCATGACCCGGCGCTGAAGGGTTTCAGGGGTGTCGTCCGGCAAGACCTCCACCGCTTTTTGCAGCAGGATCTCTCCGCCGTCCGGGATCTCATTGACAAAATGCACCGTGGCTCCCGTGACCTTCACGCCCTTGGCCAGAGCGGCCTCGTGGACCTTCAGACCGTACATCCCCTTGCCGCAGAAGGCGGGGATCAGAGAGGGATGCACATTCAGGATGCGGGAGGGCCAGCGGGCGGTAAAGTCCGCACTGAGGATGGTGAGGAAGCCGGCCAGAACAATGAGGTCGATCTCATGCGCCGCCAGCAGGTCGGACAGGGCGGACTCAAAGGCCGCCTGACCGCCGCAGCGCTTGGGGGAGACCGTCTCGGCAGGAACGCCGGCGTTGGCCGCCCGGGTCAGGGCGTAGGCTCCTTCATTGGAGGAGACCACCAGCGCGATCTCTCCGTGGGGCAGCAGTCCCGCCGCCTGCGCGTCCAGCAGTGCCTGTAAATTTGTGCCGCCGCCGGAGACCAGCACGGCGATCTTCGCTTTTTTCATAGTCATGATTTCTCCTTTGCCGCCGATGCGCCGATTCCTTTCAGCGCGCCGGAGCAGTATACGTCAGGATACCGCGGAAAAGCGGGACAGTGCGTACCGGGAGCGGTTTCACTCAGCACAAAGCAACTTTTTCTTCGCCGGCAACGATCTCACCACAGACATAGGCGTCGATCCCCTCTGCCTTCAGAGCGGAGAGGGCCGCGTCGGCGGTCTCGGGGCTGACGATCACAGCCATGCCCACGCCCATATTGAAGGTGTTGAACATATCGTGCTCGTCGATGCCGCCCTTTTTCTGGAGCAGACGGAAAATGGCGGGTGTTTTGATAGCGGCCTTGTCGATCCTGGCGCACAGGCCGTCGGGGATGCAGCGGGGGACATTCTCATAGAAGCCGCCGCCGGTGATGTGGCTGACGCCCTTCACGTCTGCGGCCTCGATGCAGCGGAGGACGGGCTTGACATAGATGACGGTGGGACGGAGCAGGGCCTCGCCCAGAGTTTCACCCAGCTCGTCATCATACCGGCCCAGATCGGCGTTCTCCACGTCGAACACCCTGCGGACCAGAGAGTAACCGTTGGAGTGGAAGCCGGAGGAGGGCAGAGCCAGCACCACATCGCCCGCTGCCATGCGGCCGGAGTCGATGACCTTGGGCTTGTCCACCACGCCCACGGTGAAGCCCGCCAGATCGTAGTCATCAGCGGCCATCATGCCAGGGTGCTCGGCGGTCTCACCGCCGATGAGGGCGCAGCCGGCCTGGACACAGCCCTCTGCCACGCCGGAGACAATGGCTGCCACCTTTTCCGGCACGTTCTTGCCGATGGCAATGTAATCCAGGAAAAACAGGGGCTTCGCGCCGCAGCAGATCACGTCGTTCACGCACATGGCCACGCAGTCGATGCCGATGGTGTCATGCTTGTTCAGCAGTTCGGCCAGACGCAGTTTGGTGCCCACACCGTCGGTGCCGGAAACCAGCACCGGCTCCGTCATACCGGTCAGATCAGGGGCAAACAGGCCGCCGAAGCCGCCAATGTCAGAAACTACGCCGGGGATGTGGGTGCGTTTGACGTCCGCGCTCATCAGCTTGACGCCCTTGTAACCGGCAGTGATGTCCACACCGGCTGCCGCATAGGCGGCGGAGTGAGATGTTTCCATGTCGATCATTCCTTTCCGTTCCAGCAGTAGGTACAGACCTTATCCCGGTCAATGCCGATGGCTTCCAGCACGCCGTCCAAAGACTGATAACCGAGAGAATCAAAACCGAATTTTTCACAGATGGACTTGAGCAGGCACTGACCCCGCTCCGTGGAGGAATCGGAGTACTCATCCAGATGCTTGTGGCCCTCGTCACCCTCCAGCTCCTGAATCACCCGCCGGGCCAGCAGCTCCATATCGGAGTTGCCCCGGGAGAAGTTCAGGTACTTGCAGCTATACATAATGGGCGGGCAGGCAGAGCGCATGTGGACCTCTTCCGCACCGGACTCATAGAGGAAGTCCACCGTTTCCCGGAGCTGGGTGCCCCGGACGATGGAATCGTCCACAAACAGCAGCTTTTTTCCCTGAATCAGCTCGGAAACGGGGATCTGCTTCATTTTGGCCACCTGATTGCGGACCTCCTGATTGGCAGGGGTGAAGGACCGGGGCCAGGTGGGGGTGTACTTTACAAAGGGGCGGGCAAAGGGTTTGCCGCTGCGGTTGGCGAAGCCGATGGCGTGGGGCACGCCGGAATCCGGTACGCCTGCCACGTAGTCCACCTTGGGAAGCCGCCCCTGCGCCACCTCGTCACGGGCCATGATCTCACCGTTGCGGTAGCGCATGACCTCCACGTTGACGCCCTCGTAATTGGAGTTGGGGTAGCCGTAATAGGTCCAGAGAAAGCCGCAGATCTTCATTTCCTTACCCGGAGGAGAGACGGTCTCATAGCCGTTCCGGGTCAGGGCCACGATCTCACGGGGACCTAACTCGTAAGCATCCTCATAGCCCAGCTTATGATAGGCGAAGGATTCAAAGGATACGCACAGGCTGCCGTCCGGGTGCTTGCCTACCAGCACAGGCAGGCGGCCCAGCCGGTCGCGGGCAGCCAGAATACCGTCCGGCGTCATCAGCAGGATCGTGATAGAGCCTTTGATCATCTCCTGCGCGTACAAAATGCCCTCCACCAGATTTTCCTTCATATTGATGAGGGCGGCCACCAGCTCGGAGACATTGACCTTTCCGCTGCTCTGGGCCATGAACTGATGTCCGTGGTCGGAGAAATAGGTATCGATCAGCTCATCGATGTTGTTGATGATACCCACCGTGCAGATGGCGTACAGGCCCAGATGGGAGCGCACCAGCAGCGGCTGGGGGTCGGTGTCGCTGATGCAGCCCATGCCGATGTGGCCCTTGAACTCATGCAGCGCGCTTTCAAATTTCGTGCGGAAGGGGGTGTTTTCAATATCGTGGATCTCCCGGACGAACCCGGTCTCCGGCCCGTAAACCACCATGCCGCCCCGGCGAGTGCCCAAATGGGAGTGGTAGTCCGTGCCGAAAAATACGTCCAGTCCCACATCCCGGTGGGAGATCGCTCCAAAATAACCGCCCATTACGCGAAGAACAGCTGGGAGAGGGTCATGGGATCGATGTATTGGCCGTCCTTATAGACCCGCATGTTGCCGCTGGCCACCTCGTCGATGAGCATAACGCTGCCGTCGGGTGCATAGCCGAACTCAAACTTGATGTCATAGAGGACCATGCCCTTTTCCTTCAGATCATCGGCCACGATCTGAGTGATCTTCTGGGTCTCCTCCTTGATGGCATCATACTGCTCGGCGGTCATCACGCCCAGAGCAACCAGCGCGTCCTTGGTCACCAGAGGATCGCCCTTCTCGTCATTCTTGAAGGTGGTCTCCACATAGGCGGGCAGGTCGGCGCCCTCAGCGATATACTCGCCGTAGCGGCGGATGAAGGAGCCGACGGCCTTGTGACGGCAAATGACCTCCAGACCATGGCCAAAGACCTTGGCAGGGAGGACTTCCATCGTGGTATTATTCAGGTCGGCGCTGACAAAATGGGTCTTGATGCCGGCGGCGTTGATCTTCTCAAAGAAATAGATGCTCATGCGCAGGTTCACATCGCCCACGCCGTCGATGGTCAGGCCCACGGAGTTCTCACCGGGATCGAATACGCCGTCCTTGCCGGTGCAGTCATCCTTGAACTTCAGCAGATAGTTGCCGTTTTCCAGAGCGTAAACGTTCTTGGTCTTGCCAGTATAAACGAGTTCCATAGTATTGTACCTCCAAAATGTTTTGAATATCGGTTTTATCAGGAAAAGATCAATGCTTGTGTGAACAGCTTAGTGGGCCAGCTCCGCCTGAAGCTTGGCCTCCTTGGCGGCGATCTGCTCTGCCATCTCGGAGCGCTGAGCGTCCAGCTTGGCGGCCAGCGCGTCATCGCTGACGGCCAGAATCTGAGCGGCCAGCACAGCGGCATTCTTCGCGCCATTGATGGCCACGGTAGCCACGGGGATGCCGCTGGGCATCTGGACGGTAGCCAGCAGAGCGTCCAGCCCATCCGCAGCGCCGCCCTTCATGGGGATGCCGATGACCGGCAGGGTGGAGTTTCCGGCGAAGGCGCCCGCTAAATGGGCCGCCATACCGGCGGCGCAGATCAGTACGCCGAAGCCGTTGGCCCGGGCGCTTCTGGCGAAGTCCGCGGCGGCGGCGGGGGTGCGGTGGGCGCTGAGAATGTGGGCCTCATAGGGGATGCCGAAGGTCTCGAGCTGCTGGCAGGCACCCTTTACAACGGGCCAGTCAGAGTCGCTTCCCATAATGACTGCTACTTTTTTCATGCGATCCTCCTTAAAAAGATAAAAATGCAAATAAAAAAAGGGTAAACCGCTCCCCATGGATCTCCATGGAGAACAGGTTTGCCCAGACGGTCGACAGTACGTATGACAGCAGGCTTCCATGTGGTGCTCCACGTTCCGTCAGTTGCCTGTGCTTCAATGTAATCATTATCTCAGACGCGACAGAAAATGTCAATTCCTGACACGGCTTTTTCCGTGGGACCTCGCCACAAAAATTTGAAAAGATTGTTGCGATTTTTGCACAATATGTTAAAAAAGTATCTATTTTCAACGAAATAAGTTATGCTAATTGGAGGTATTACCTATACTTCTTCTGGGGGGCCTTATGCCTTTCACAGCTATAAGGCGGCGTCTGCCTGTCTGACCGCTGAAAAACCCTTATGAACAGGGGAAACGCACCTCTTTGCTCTTGCACCGGGGCGGGCGCGCAGGTATAATGATGAAAAAGAGCATTAACAAATGACGGTGGTGGCTTCATGTACGAAAACGGGAAGATCTATATGGGTCTGGCAGGTGGCAAGCGGGTGGAACTGGCGCTGAATATGTGCAACCGCCACGGACTGATCGCTGGGGCCAGCGGCACCGGCAAGACCGTCACCATGAAGGTGATGGCGGAGTCCTTTTCCGACGCCGGTGTGCCGGTGTTTCTGTGCGATGTGAAGGGCGACGTGGCGGGCATCTGTGCGCCGGGCCAGAGCAGCGAGGGCATGGAAAAGCGCATCGACAAATTCGGCCTGCGGGACCGCTTTGTCTACCAGGGTTATCCCACCACCTTCTGGGATGTTTATCAGGAGGGCGGCCACGCCGCCCGGGCCACCGTCAGCGACATGGGACCGGAGCTTCTCAGCCGGATTTTGGGCTTGACGGCGGTGCAGGAGGGAATTCTGCACATTGTGTTTCAAATTGCGGATGACAAGGGGCTGCTGCTGATCGACCTGAAGGATCTGCGGGCCATGCTGACCTATGTCAACGAGCACCGCGCCGAATACATGATGACCTACGGCAATATCACGCCGCAGTCGGTGGCGGTGATCCTGCGGGCGCTGCTGCCGCTGGAGCAGCAGGGCGGCGAGCTGTTTTTTGGCGAACCGGCGCTGGACATCCACGACTGGATGCGCACGGCTGCTGACGGCCGGGGCATGATCAATGTGCTGGACTGCGTCAAGCTGGTGCAGAATCCCACGCTGTACGCCAGCTTCCTGATGTGGATGCTGTCGGAGCTGTTTGAGATCCTGCCGGAGGCTGGCGATCTGGACAAGCCCCGGATGGTATTCTTCTTTGACGAGGCCCACATGCTGTTCCGCGATGCGCCCGCCGTGCTGCTGCAAAAGGTGGAGCAGACGGTGAAGCTGATCCGCTCCCGGGGCGTGGGCGTATACTTTGTGACGCAAAGCCCCAGCGATATTCCCGACACCGTGCTGGCGCAGCTTTCAAACCGGGTGCAGCACGCCCTCAGGGCCTATACCCCCACGGAGCTGAAGGCTGTCCGCGCGGCGGCGCGGGCCTTCCGGCCCAATCCTGCGTTTCAGGCGGAGGATGCCATCATGGAGCTGGGCGTGGGCGAGGCGCTGACCTCGTTCTTGGACGAAGCGGGCGTGCCCGCTATGGTGGAGCGCACGAAGATTATCTGCCCCCAGAGCCTCATGTCAGTGCCGGAGCCCATGGTCCGGGCCAAGGTGATGATGCACGACGGCATGGAGAAGTATGACGAGTTTGTGGATAACGTGTCGGCCTACGAGGTGCTGACAGCGGAGCGGGAGGAAGCGGAGGCCGCCAAGCAGGAGGAGGCCGACCGCAAGGCCCGTGAAAAGGAGGAGGCTCAGGCGGAAAAGCTGCGTCTGAAAGAGGAAGAGGCCGAACGAAAACGTAAGCAGAAGCTGGAGGACGAGGCTCGCCGCAAGGCGGAGCGCCGGGCGGCCAAGATCGAGTCCCAACTGATCTCAGCAGGCGGTCAGGTGCTCAAGCGGGGCCTGCTGGGTGTGCTGAAAAAGTGGCAACGCGGTTTTTGACGGAATACCTATTAACAAACATGAAAAGGAGAACGTGATATGAAAAAGAGAATTTCGGTCCCATTTTTAGCGGCTGCGATTGTGGTTTTGGCCCTGCTTGCGGTGATCGTCATTGCAAAACCCTTTCCCCAAAAAGCATCGGCGGTATTCCCGGAAAAGCTGTTGGAGCTCCCCTGCACCGTGGCGCGGGAATCCATAGACGGCGCGGAAAAGATTGATCTTACAAATGACCAGAAGGGAGCCCTGTTGAATGAACTGGAAACCGTTCAAGCAGTACGGCTGGGAACCTCTGACAGCAAGGTCGGCCCCTACGATCGGTATGTGTACCGCTTCAGCTTTGAAAATCAGCAGGAGATCTCAATGGATGACCGCGGAACGCTCTATACGCAGAAGGGCGGCTATACGATGACCGGGGATATCTCCGGTGTGCTGGACCTCTTGAATGGCTGGTTCTGAGCTGAGCACCGGAGCCGGGCAGAATAAATGGCAAATAGAGTCTTGCAGAGTGCGTATTCATAAATGCTGATTGAAATAGCGACAGATAAGAAAATGCTCTGCAAAAGCCTGCCTTCCATTTGGAAGGCAGACTTTTTTCGCCTATCAGCCGGTAAGGGTCAGGCTGCGCTGAACTCCTCCCGCAATTCCTCCATGGCCTCGGACACATGATCCGCAGAAAAGCAGAACCGGCCGTTTTCATCATATACCTCAATGTGTCCCATCACATACCGCAGTTCAAATCGCTCCATTTTTATAACCCCTTCCGTGGTGTGTTGTTTTCTGATTACAGACTCAGTATACAATACATACTGTCCTATAAAACGGACACTGTCACCATCTGCGATCTCTGTACGGCGTATTTTCCTCAGATCGATCCGCGGCTCAGAGCATGATACTGCCGGTTTCTCTGCCGGCCATCGCGGTATTCAGCAGCGTTTCCTTGCAGACGGCGGCGAAATACCGGCTGTCTTCAAATCTGCCCGGGTAGTGCTTCTCAATAAACGCCAGAGTTTCTTTTAGCTGCAACATGGCGGCGAACATATGCTTGCAGGCGTAAGTGCAGAAACAGTCGCAAACCAGATTTCTGATCTCGCCATCGATGTAGTCACATTCCAGCTCGTAGGGCTGTGTCCCTTCCACAATGGCCCGCACCCGAGTCTTATCCAGAGAGATGTACCGCACCCGGTTTTCTCTGTAATAGTCATGTCCCCGCTCCGCAATGGCGTCGCTGATCTTCATGGTTTGCAGATCATTCAACTGAAAGCCGCTGCCGTCCTGTTCGGAAACAATCTCCGTATCCTCCTTCTCAGGTGCCTTGAACCAGGTGATGACCTGTTCATAAGGGAGTGCGCTGCGGTCAAAGGTGACGAAGTGCGATCCGGCAAAATGGAATTCACCGTGGACCTTCGTATCGGCGACGCTGATGACCCGCTTGTAGTCGGACAGCTTGATCTTGAAGGTATAGCAGACATCCACCACATGACCGCGGAAACCTTCCAGCTTTCCCTCCACAAAGACCAGATCGCCGCAGTGGAGATCAAATTGATCGTTGTAGTAGGAGAGCGTCATGTTGCGAGCAGGGAAGTGGATCAGCACCAGGGATCTGGTAGGCTTCGGCTTTCTGGAAATAACAAACCGCGCGGCAGCCTCGTGCCTGCTTTCCTTTTCAGCGGCGGAAAAAACGATCTTGAACTTCATAAAACCCCTCCTTCAAAATGATCGGGTTTCCTTCCAGTGTCATCATTCTACATCTTTATCTGTCCGAAAAACCGGACTGTGACGAAAAAGAGCGGTTCTGACCGTAATGGTCAGAACCGCTTTATCTGAATTTGATTCAGTTTTTATGTCTGGGGGCTATAAAGCGCCGCAACGGAGCTAATGTGATCCTTCATACCCTCTACAACATGATCAGGCCCGATAATCTGCGCCTGAGGGCCAAAGCCCAGCACCCACGCAAAGAACTGGGGACTGACCACCACGTCCGTCCGAACAGTGAAGTGACCCGGTCCGTCGGGAACAATGAACACGTCTCTGCCCAGCCGGTCCAGAACGGCGCCCACCAGATGATTTTCAAACCGCATCTGCACGTTTGCATCCTCACCGGTGAACATGCCGAAGGTTTTACGAGCATAGACCGCCATGTCCAGGGCCTGATAGACCTCCTGACCGTCCCGCTCCTCATCCAGCGTGGAGATCTTCTCCATCTTGTCCACGCGGTAGTGCTTGATGATCCCGGCCTCAGAGTCATAGGCCACCAGATAGTAGTTTTCATCGTCCCAGGTCATGGCGAAGGGACTGACCACATAGTACACGCCGCCGTGGCGGTACTGCCGCTCCTTGGCTACA
>ENA-UERW01001903-UERW01001903.1-human-gut-metagenome-genome-assembly--contig:-NODE-1903-length-12351-cov-4.453642_pt1 | contig 12351 bp, 8 predicted proteins | sample MGYA00242994_ERZ507995 | MGnify/ENA primary metagenome ERZ507995 (study PRJEB26167, sample SAMN06115492) | human gut metagenome | host: Homo sapiens | place: China:Chongqing | collected 2015-04-26...
TCCGCCTGGGGCTCGAACCCAGGACCCCAACATTAAAAGTGTTGTGCTCTACCTGCTGAGCTAGCGAATCAATCCTTATTTGCGTATCAGTTATTTCCTGATTGCGGGTGCAAAGGTAGTGACTTTTTTTATATCTGCAAGCTTTTGGGTGAAAAAAGTTTTATTTATTTTTCGTCATCTCCCTCTATCTTCTGATTATCAGATGTTTCATGTGTGTCGTATTTTATTCTCTCTTTGTTGATGATGAAACGTTGATAATAGGAGAGCATTAGGGTGGTGAGCGGAAGTGCTATGATCATACCTAACATTCCGAGCAAGGATCCCCAGATGGAAAGAGATAAAAGAATGATGGCAGGGTTGAGCCCTGTGATCTTTCCCATGATTCTTGGGACAAGGAAACCATCTTGGATGGCTTGAACAACAATAAAAACAACGAGGGCACCTGCCAGGATTACCCAGAAATTCTCACCGGTATCAGCAGCTTTTAGGATTGCTAATATGACGGTAGGCAAGAAACCGATAATCTGCAGATATGGAACCATATTGAGGGCACCGATGAAAAGTCCCAAGGCAATAGCCATCGGAAAGTCGATGATCAGGAACCCAATGCTGAACAAGATGCCGACACAGAAGGCAACAAGTGCCTGGCCGCGGAAATAGCGATTCATTCCATCCTGTATGTCATTGACCAGATTGGATGCAAAGGTACGGTATTTGCCTGGTAATAGGTGAAGCCATCCTTCTGCGATGGATTCATAGTCGAGCAAGATGAATACCACATATAATAAAATGATGAATGAAGCGAATACGCTAAACAGAATATTAATAGATTCCGCAACGAGTGCCCAAAGTTTAGGAACAGTCTCTTTAATGGTATTCATTATATTTTCTTCACTTAAGATTCGGTTCAGTGCCTGAAGGTCGATATGTCTGTGGATAAATTCCGAAAGAGTAGGAGGCACTGTTCCGGAACGATAAGCACCATTAGTCAGATAAGTAACCAACAGATCGTTCATTCGTCCTATTTCGGCAAGCATTGGGGGCACTAAAAGGTAAAAAATGGCAATTCCTACTATGGTAATGCTGAACAATGCGCAGAAAATAGAAATGATCCTGCTTTTAAAGCGTAATTTATACTGGAAAAATTTGACGAGCGGATAAATCATATAAGCGATAAGCCATGCCACAAAAAAAGGTAGCAGTACGCCGCTGAGCCTTTTAAAAAGTATCAGTAATCCCACAATGAGCGCACAGCAGATAGAACCACGTATGAAACTATCAAATGTAATCTTTTTCCTTTCCATAATAATCTGACGTTTGATGTGCGACCTCACCGGAAATGTCCGGGCTTTGCTACCGTGAGGTCATTATGATTTTTCTTTGTCCTCTTGCAGGGCTTTCTGGTAACACTCCCGACATAAAGGTTCGTATTCGGCTGTTTCACCCAATAGCACCTGTTTGTCGTTTTTCACCGTACGGTGTGAAAAAGAGGCTAATTGTCCACATTTTACACAAATGGCATGTACCTTGGATACTTCGTCGGCAATGGCACACAAAGCCGGCATCGGACCAAACGGTATGCCTTTGAAGTCCATGTCCAATCCGGCTATGATGACACGTACCCCGTTGTTTGCCAATTGATTGCATACATCTATTAATCCACTGTCGAAGAACTGTGCCTCGTCAATGCCTACCACATCAATTTCGGATGTGAAAAGCAGTATGCTGGCTGAAGAGTCGATGGGGGTGGAGGAAATGGTATTACTGTCATGTGAAACAACGTCCCCCTCAGAATAGCGCGTGTCAATGGCAGGTTTGAATATCTCTACGCGTTGGCGGGCAAACTTGGCCCGCTTCATGCGACGGATCAGTTCTTCGGTTTTTCCTGAAAACATGGAACCGCAAATTACTTCAATTCTTCCTCTTCTTCTCGTCTCTTGTATATGATCTTCTGAAAATAATACCATGCTGATGTATGTTATAATTGGTTGCAAAAGTAATAGTTTTATTGGCTTCTCGGTGTTTTTTCATTATTTATTTCTACATTTGCGAAGTCATTCAAGAAGAAATTCAGATGTAGATATGCAAGCATTGTTGAACGATATAGAATTGGATATTCAGGAACTTAAATGCCTGATGGAGGCCGTTTCGCGTAAACCGGACTCTGCTTTGCGTGAAGTGGCAAAGAGAAATATTGTGCAAATGCGTGGCCGGTTGGACATCTTACTGGAACAGTTGGACCGGGGAGCACTACCGGAAAACGAACTTCCTGACCGGATTATAAATCCAATGCCGGAACCTGTGTCAGCAGCAGCAGCAGCAGCAGAAGAAGAAGAAGAAGAAGAAGAAGAAGAAGAAGAAGAAATAGTTGTGGGTAACCCGGAGAAAGATGAAGAGCCTGTAATAGTTCCGGAGGCTCCGGAGATGCCGGAATCTGAACAATTGGAATTGCCTGAAGTGACCGTAGAACCGGCACAATCGGCTGAAGTATCTATGAAGATTGAAACCAATACGGCTTCTACACCTATTTTGGCCGAGCGGATTAAAACAGCTGGAGATTTACGCCGTTCAATCAGTCTGAATGATTCGTTTCGCTTTTCCCGTGAACTGTTTGGGGGAAGCATGGAGCAAATGAATCATGTGTTGCAACAGATTGGGGAGATGCATTCACTGGATGCAGCTCTTGTTTTCTTATCTTCTAAAATAAAGGTGGAAGAGGAAAATGAAGCTAAAGCTGATTTAGTGGAACTTCTCAAAAAGTACTTTATATAAAAACGTGATTATTAGGATATGGGAAAACTATATGTGGTACCGACGCCGGTCGGGAATTTGGAGGACATGACATTTAGGGCTATTAAAGTCCTGAAGGAGGTCGACTTGATTCTGGCGGAGGATACCCGTACTTCCGGAATCTTGCTGAAACATTTTGAGATTAAAAACGTGATGCAATCCCACCATAAGTTTAATGAACATAAAACGGTGGAGAGTGTTGTTAATAGAATAAAGGCAGGAGAAACCATTGCTTTGATTTCGGATGCCGGAACACCGGGAATTTCTGATCCGGGTTTTCTGGTAGTTCGTGAATGTGTGCGCAATGGTATCGAAGTACAATGTCTGCCCGGAGCGACAGCTTTTGTTCCGGCGTTGGTAGCATCGGGATTGCCTAACGAAAAGTTTTGTTTCGAAGGTTTTCTCCCTCAGAAAAAGGGGCGTATGACAAAATTGAAATCGTTGGTGGATGAACACAGAACAATGGTGTTTTATGAATCCCCACATCGTTTGCTGAAAACATTGACACAGTTTGCCGAATATTTCGGTCCCGGACGTCAGGTATCTGTGTCCCGTGAAATTTCAAAGATTCATGAGGAAACGGTTCGCGGGACTTTGAGTGAATTGATAGAACACTTTACCGTTACCGAACCCCGGGGCGAGATTGTGATTGTACTTGCAGGAATAGACGATTAATAATAACTTCATTTAAAAACGTAAAACGTAATCGTATGAAAAAGTTAGTAGTTTTATTAGTATGCGCAGCTATGTTGGCTTCGTGTAACGGCCTGGGTGGTGGAAGTAAGGACCTGAAGGCAGAAAATGATTCTCTTTTGATGGAGTTGACCCAGCGCAATGCCGAATTGGACGAAATGATGGGTACTTTCAACGAAGTTCAGGAAGGATTTCGTAGAATAAACGCAGCTGAAAGCCGTGTTGACTTGACCCGTGGCACTATCTCTGAGAATTCTGCAACCGCAAAACAACAAATAGCATCTGATATTGAATTCATCACGAAACAGATGGAAGAAAACAAGGCACAGATCGCTAAGTTGCAGGCTATGCTGAAGAATAGTAAGAATAATTCGGCACAATTGAAAAAAGCCGTTGAATCTTTGACCCAGGAGTTGGTTGCTAAAACTCAGCGTATCGAAGAGCTTCAGGCTGAATTAGCTTCTAAGAATATCCGTATTCAGGAGTTGGATGCTGCGGTAACCGGACTGACTGCCGATAAAGAGTCATTGGCTGCTGAAAATGAAGCCAAGGCAAAGACCGTAGCAGAACAGGATAAGGCCATCAACAGTGCATGGTTTGTGTTTGGTACTAAATCGGAACTTAAATCTCAGAAGATTCTTGAAAAAGGGGATGTGCTGAAGAGTGCAGATTTCAACAAGGATTATTTTACTCAGATCGATATTCGTACTACTAAAGAAATTAAATTATATTCTAAACGTGCTGATTTGCTCACTACTCATCCGGCTAAATCTTACGAGTTGGTTAAAGATGATAAAGGTCAGCTGACTTTGAAGATCACGAATCCGAAAGAATTCTGGAGTGTATCTAAATATCTGGTAATCCAGGTCAAATAAGTAGTATAAAACAAACGTAACTGATAAGGGCACGGACTACACAGTATGTAATCCGTGCTCTCTTTTTTGAAATGTACCTGATATATTAATATGAAATATAGAAACCTGTTTTTTGATTTAGATGATACTCTCTGGGCCTTTTCCCAAAATGCGTATGATACGTTTGAAGAAGTTTACGATAAATATGGATTGGGAAGGTATTTCGATTCGTTTTCCCATTTTTATTCTCTTTACCAAAAGAGGAATGCGGAGTTGTGGGTAGAATATGGAAACGGGGAGGTGACTAAAGAAGAGTTGAATCGACAGCGTTTTTTATATCCTTTGAAAGCTGTTGGCGTTGACGATGAAATGCTTGCAAAACGTTATTCTGACGATTTCTTTTTGATAGTTCCTACTAAAAGGCGGCTAATGCCGTATGCGGAAGAGGTACTTTCGTATTTGGCACCTAAATATAATTTGTATATTCTTTCGAATGGTTTCAGGGAATTACAATCCTGTAAAATGCGTTCGGCAGGCATTGATACATATTTTGATAAAATAATTCTTTCGGAAGATTTGGGAGTGATGAAGCCTTGGCCGGAAATTTTTCATTTTGCTTTGTCGGCTACACAATCCGAACTACGTGAATCATTAATGATTGGGGATAGTTGGGACGCTGATATTGTTGGTGCCCATGGAGTGGGAATGCATCAGGCTTATTATAATGTGTCCGGACGCACTGATTTTCCTTTCCGTCCTACTTATTCAATGACTGATTTGAAAGAGTTGGTGGAACTGTTGTAACATTTATAGATATATTGTATTTTTGCGTTCAATATAGAACGCATAAAAATACAACAATGGACACTCTCTTGCCTTTTGCTTTACTCTGTTTCACTTCTTTCTTTACATTGACTAATCCGTTGGGTACAATGCCCGTTTTTCTGACCATGACTCATGGTATGACTGATAAAGAGCGGCAAGCGGTTGTTCGCCGTGCCACTTTCGTTTCGTTTATCACTTTAATGGTATTTGTTTTTGCAGGGCAATTCCTTTTTAAATTCTTCGGTATTTCGACCAACGGATTTCGTATTGCAGGTGGAGTGATTATTTTCAAGATAGGCTTTGATATGTTGCAGGCACGGTACACTCCGATGAAATTGAAAGATGAAGAGATTAAAACCTATGCTGACGATATTTCGATCACTCCACTTGCCATACCCATGCTTTGTGGTCCGGGGGCGATAGCTAATGCCATTGTTTTGATGGAGGATGCCCATACCATTGAAATGAAAGGAACGTTAATTGGCATTATTGCTTTGATCTATTTTATTACCTTCTTGATTCTGCGTGCGTCTACCCGATTAGTTAAAGTGTTGGGGGAGACCGGAAATAACGTGATGATGCGTTTGATGGGACTTATTTTGATGGTGATTGCTGTTGAATGTTTTGTTAGTGGATTGCATCCGATATTGGTAGGTATCTTGAAAGAAGGGTTGCTATAAATCAGATACTGATTCGTTCAGAAAAAGAAGAATGCCCGGATACGTTTTATATGTAAATCCGGGCATTCTCTTTATTGTTTGATAAATACTTTAGAAAGCATTATGCTGATTAGCGGCTGCCACCGGCCCACCAAACCGGATCGGTATATACATACTGGCCGTTTCCGAATGCAGATTCTACGTTCGGGTTTGCACTTACATCATCTGCTCCATAAGGTGCGCGAAGTGGGAACTTGTAAGGGTTGTCCAGTTTGATATATTCCTCACCCATTGCTTTGAGGCGGCGTACATCGTTATAGCATTCTGTTGTCTCACCGAAGGCTCCAAGGAATGCAATATATTTCTGTACCATTACCTCTTTTACAGGATTGGCATCGAATAATGGTTTTACGTTGTTGGTGAAATACTCTTCTGCTTCAGCAGTTGTGATAGCTTTAGTAGTCTCTTTAACGCCTCCGTAACTTTTTACTGTAGGAGCGTTAAGTGCAGCTGTTACACCTGTTTCTGCATTTGCAATGGCTGCAACAATAGCATCTTTCAGAGCATCTGCCGCATCATTGGTCTTATTCAAGCGAGCCAATGCTTCAGCTTTCAGGAAAAGTAATTCATGATAGCTCATTAATAAGGTTGGACATGTTTGCGAATATACGAATATAGGAGTATTATATTCATATTTAACAGACTCTGCCGTACCATTATCGGCCATTAGGAATCTTGGATCATCTGCACCGGTTACTTGGATGGACACAGCTTTTTCTCCTTCAGTTACCTTACCTTGTCCAATGCAAAAGATACGGCGTAATCTCGGATCCTTACGTTCTATTAGTTTATCAGCGTAGCTTTTACTTGCAGCCAATCCGTCACGGCTCCACTGGAAGTCAAATAACGGGTTTAAGTTTGTTGCACTATAAATAGAGAAAGCAGCTTGATCCTGAATAGATGTATATGATTTCTCTATGTACTCTAAAATATTTTGTAAATCAGCTTCTTTTGAAGAAGAACGAGCTAACAGACGCATTGTATAACGAGCTTTCAAGCCGTATGCTAGTTTTAACCATGCTTCTCCGTCACCTTTATATATGAAGTCATACTCACCAATTTCATCGCTTTTGTCACCTTTGGGAAGATCAGTGATTGCTGCATCCAAATATTCCATAATGGTAGTATAAATAGCTTCTTGCTTATCTAATTCCGGAGTCATAAATTGGGGTTGTCCATTGACTAATTCCGGAAGAGCAGCCTGACTGAAAGGTGCATCTCCAAAAGAGTCTGCAATAAGTCCTGCATTGATTGCCGCCAATACTTCGGCGATACCTTTAGTTGTATAGTTGCCTTTCAATTCATTAGAGCTGATATTAATGGCGATACGTGCGTTTTTCAGTGTAGAGTATAAATTGCGCCATACATTGTTAAAAGTAGAGGATGCCGAGGGCTCTCCGTTACGTTTCTCCGCATTTGCCAATTGATTGTCTACTCCAACCATATGCTCTACGTAGGTAGAATAATATGTATTAAAGTCGCCTCCGATATTGCTAAATGCAGTTGCAGTGATTACGTCAGCCAAGATGAATTTGGCAGGTACACTGGTTGTGTGGTCTTTGTCTTCATTAATACGATCCATTGTATCTTCCGAACAGGAAGCAAATGCAACGGAAATCAATGCCACAGACAATATGCCTTTTGATAAATTAAATATTGATTTCATTTTTGTCCTTTTTAGAATTTAACTGTAATACCAAAACCATAGCTTGATGTTCCCGGGAGCGAGAAGCGTTCGAAAGCACCAGCCATGTTGTTATTTCCCTGTGATGATTCAGGGTCAATACCATTATCCATTTCTGACCAAAGCAATAAGTTACGTGCAAAGACGTTTACTGTTACGCCTAAGTACGACTTATCCAGTACCGGATAACTTAAAGCGATTTCGCGTAATTTCAGGAATGAAGAACCGTATACTCCGGCTTCAGAGATCGTACTCAATCTGTCGAAGTAATTATAAGCGTTCTCACCGCTGATTTTGATGTCATTAGGTGCGTAAGAACCATCTGCCAACTGTTTTACAGCCGGTTTATTGAAGTAGAAGTAATCAGCTTTACGATAGTCTGCTGATTTCTGGGTTACACCATAATAGTCGAGTGTTGACACAGTACCGGCATACATACATCCACCTTGCTTCCAGTCAAGTACTGCAGAGAGGCGGAACTTATAAAATTCAAAAGTAGTATTGAAGCCCAGTCTGAAGTCAGGAGATACACTTCCCAACACTCTGTTTTCACCTAATGTCGGCATACCGTTTTCATCTACAACAATCTGGCCTTCCTCGTTTCTTTGATAGCTTGTACCATAGATAACCGGGAATTTATCACCGGCACTCAGACGTACTTGCGGATCAACAAAACCTCCTAACATGATGCTTGATACACCCGGAGCTAATTTATCGACATAGTTGTCGATTTTAGAGAAATTGAATGCAAAATCCCAGTTGAAGTTCTTAGTTTGGATCGGATTTACACTCAAAGTGATTTCGTGTGAGTTTGTATGTACCGATCCACCATTTGTGATCAATTCGCTATATCCGGTAGAAGTAGCCAAAGGTACCTCGAATATCTGATCCTTTACATTCTGGCGTGAATATGTATAGTTCAATGAAACTAAACCGTTCCAGAAACTGAAGTCTGCACCGATTTCGTATGATTTGGTGTTCTGAGGTTTCAGATTAGGATCATAAATTTTGTAATATGGAATATATGAGCTGATCGATCCAATAGGATACTGGATAGGAGTTCCTGAAGAGAATCCGCCACCATAGACCGGAGTTTTATAGTAAGAAGGATAGTAAGTACCTGCCTGCCCTACTTCTGCATAAGAAGCGCGAATTTTACCATAAGTCAGAACATCATTCTTCAGTGCTTCCAATTCGGTAAAGATGAAACCAAGAGAAACGGAAGGGTAAGTGAATGAACGGTTGTTGCGTGGCATGGATGAAACAATGTCATTACGAACAGTAGCATTCAAATACAACATGCTACGATATGCTAATGAAATGTTACCGAAGTTACCAACGGTACGCTCGCGATGGTAGGTTCCTGTAGACGAATAGATTGATGCGTTAGCTATATGGTTCCATCCTGGGAAATTGAAGTTATTTCCGAGGTTGTATTTGTATTTTGAAGAATTATCGACTAATTCATTACCATATAATACATTTAAGTCAAGTTCCGGAGTGATTTTCCAGTCATAAGTAACAGTTAACAATGAATTTATTTCATTGTTTGTAACGCTCTGCTCTTCAATGCTACCTGTTCCGTTGGAGTGTCCATATCCCCATGTATCGGTATAGTTAGTGGTATAAGCATCGGTACCTAACTGGTATTTTACATCCAGTTTATGATTTTCTGTACCGAAATCAGTAGAATATTTAGCAAATGCATTTCCAAAAAAACGTTGAGTACGTTCTTTAAAAGAGTTATTTTCAACGGCCCAATAAGCACCATCAAAACCGCCTGTTGAACGATACGTGTTTTGTGTATAAGGATCTCCATCAATGTGTGATGGGATACCGGCTAAATCGTAGCTGGACGGTGCACCATATACAGTTGCCAGGATACCATTGTTGGCACCGGTTTGCTTTTTGATTTTAGAATAAACGAAGTTTCCATTGAAACCGGTAGACCAATTCTTGTTCAATTGAGCTTGTGCAGTTAGTTTTGCATTATAACGATCCATACCTGTAGAAGGTACAATACCGTTTGCAGTAGTACTTCCTAAAGACAAAGAGTAACTTCCTTTATCGAGGCTTTGTGCCACGTTTGCACTGCTGTTCCACGTTACACCTGTATTAAAGAAATCTTTAGCATTGTCATATGCACGAGGAGTAGCCCATGGGTCCAGTCCTGCTTTGGCACGCTGGTCTACATAGTATTGCCCCTGATGTTTACCGTATTTCTGGGTATAGGTATTATCCGTATTGCCACCATATTTGGGATCGTTAGCCAGTTCTGAGATCAAAGGACCCCAAGAACGAGAATCTGATGGGCTAAAAGCACCATTAAATCCTTGTGCGAATTCTTTTTGGAAATCCGGCATAGTAGAAACCTTATCGAATGATAAACCAGTGTTGATGGTAACTTCCGGTTTACCTTTACGTGCACCTTTACCGCTCTTGGTAGTGATTACTACCACACCATTTGATGCGCGCATACCATACAGAGCAGAAGCAGCTTGACCTTTCAGGATGTTGATGCTTTCAATGTCATTCGGGTCGATATCTACCGCACGGTTTGCATAGTCAGAGCCTGTGACAGAGTTGAAAGTATCCAAGTCTGTAGATGATGAGATAGGCATACCATCCACAACATACAGGGGAGTGTTATCTCCTGTAAACGAGCGTGATCCGCGAATAGTCATTTTGGAAGAGGCACCCGGCATACCTGATGACGGTGAGATCTCCACTCCTGAAACTTTACCTTGTAAAGCGCTGGAAAGGTTACTACTTGATGCTTGAGTCAGCTTATCTCCTTTCACATCTTGTACGGCATACCCTAACGCTTTTTTCTCTTTTGAGATACCCATTGCTGTTACTACGACTTCGTCAAGTGCCTTAGCATCAGTCTTTAATATCACTTTGATTATCGGTGCAATTGCTACCTCAGCAGTCTGCATACCGATATACGAAATCTGCAAAGTCTTTGCAGAACTGTAGCATATACTAAAACGCTTATAATGTGCGTATTACACAACGATATTGAACTTAGTGAAAAGAAAAAGATATTTATTAAAACGCTTATTATCAAAACACTACAAATCTTCTATTTTATTGAGAAGCTCAAAATGAAACACTTCATATATCTTACAATAATCAGATAATACATTGATTATCAGTATAAATAAGATTCTGCATTCTATTTCCTATTCTACTACATTTTTCCTTTGTACTAATTGACTATTTGCTTTATATAGATATTTTATTCACCTATCAATAGTCGAAATTTAGAGTAGTGTCACATTCACAGATCGCATATAAGATAAATATTTTTTAATGTGTCTTTCATTTGTATCTTGAAATAAACGACATTTTTCTATTGAAAAACAGTTTGAGTTACTTTTGGCTAATATACAACAAATGTCATAATGAAACTCAATAGGAAGTTCCATTATTGTGAAATAAAAAAGGCCACTCCCTTTAAAGAAAGCAGCCTTTTAATTACATGATTAATCCACTATTAATATCCGGGATTTTGTTGAGCTCTCAAGTTTGGATTTACATTTGTTTCATCAACAGGAATCGGAAGTATAGCTCTAAAGTAAGTTCGGTCAAAGCTTTGCGATTCTTTAATTAGTGAATAATGATACCCCTTATCTGCTTCATCTTTATAGCGAACGATTGTTTCATTATTGCGTAATGCATCGAAGTAACGTTGACCTTCACCAATCATTTCTTTTCTTCTTTCAAGAATGATTCTTTCTACTGTAGCATCTGCTTCCGAAACAGCCTTAGCTTCCGGATTCGCTCTCAGAACAATTTCATTCAGGTATTTAGCAGCTTTATCCTGGTGTCCCCCAAGCTTAGCCGCCGCTTCTGCAGCGCTCAAATATACTTCCGAAAGACGAAGTAAAGGCAGATTATTTAAACGCATTTCACCTACGTCGTCCTTATCAGCCGGGAATTTATTAATGAAGATTTTTGCATCGCCATATTCTTCTTTAAGATCCTTATCATACTGAGCCGGCAATACCATACCTATACGAACATCTTTAGGATCCTGACTCAGCATAGCCATAAAGTTTTTTGTAACTATTGCATCCGCATATCCGTTCTCGTTCAGCAAATAAGCAATACCATTACGGTCAGTCCAGTCATCATTACTTGCATTTATAACTTCGAAAATCATTTCGTTCGTATGTGCTCCATTGTTTTTATACCATGCATCTACATATTCTTCATTAGTCCAAAGTTTATATGGAGAGTTGGTTATAATATCTTCAGCAACTTTAAGTGCATTCTCGTTATCACCTTTAGTCAGATAGACTCTGGTAAGCAAGGCTTTTGCTGCCCATTCATTGATATATCCCTGAGTCTTATCTTTAGCAAGATATCCAGAATTAATAGCGTCAGTCAAGTCTCTGATGACTTGTGTATAAACTTCTGCTACTGTATTTCTGGAAGGCAAATCATTTCGTTCCAAAGGTTTCAAGATAACCGGGACACCCAAAGAAGCTCCGTTATCGGCTGTATAAGGCATACCATAGATTCTCACTAAGTCAAAATGAACCAATGCCCTGACAACCAATGCTTCTGAATATATTTTACCTATTTGTGCTTCTGTTGCGTCAGTCACCTTTTTTTCGTTAATTGCTTGAATCAGACGATTGGCACGGCGAACTACATTATAAGGTATATTCCACATATTAGGAGCATCATCCACAGTATAGCGCATCTCATAGCATGATGACGAACGCATACCCTGAGCTCTGGCTTGCATATACTCAGCACGGACGTCACCATAGTA
>ENA-UERW01001907-UERW01001907.1-human-gut-metagenome-genome-assembly--contig:-NODE-1907-length-12319-cov-2.338343_pt1 | contig 12319 bp, 14 predicted proteins | sample MGYA00242994_ERZ507995 | MGnify/ENA primary metagenome ERZ507995 (study PRJEB26167, sample SAMN06115492) | human gut metagenome | host: Homo sapiens | place: China:Chongqing | collected 2015-04-26...
GCAGGCTCATCCTGGGCGGGGTAGAGATATCCTTGGAAAAGGGATTGCTGGGCCACTCAGACGCGGACGTACTGACCCACGCGGTGATGGACGCGCTTCTGGGAGCGGCAGGACTTGGGGACATCGGCACACATTTTCCCGATACAGACTCCGCCTACGCCGGGGCGGACAGCATAAAACTGCTGGAGAGAGTGACCGCCCTGCTGGATCACCGGGGCTGGAAGGTGGGGAATATCGACGCCACCATCCTGGCTCAACGGCCTAAGCTGGCGCCCCATATTCCGCAGATGCGGGAGCGGCTGGCCAGAGCTATGGGAGTGTCCCCGGAGCAGGTCAATCTAAAGGCTACCACGGAAGAAGGTCTCGGCTTTACTGGCTCCGGTGAGGGGATGGCGGCGCACGCAGTAGTGCTGATTTGGAAAGGTTGAACGGCAAGCACGAACGTTGCAAATAGTTCGACTCCGGCAAGTATCAGGGGGGGCCATTTTCGCCTGGCGAATGGCGAAAATGGAGATATGGGCTGTTTGACCATTGTAAAGAGAAAGCAAGTCTGCGGTGTCACCGCCTGAAAAAGAGCATACAATGGAGATGAGAGGGGAACGCAGGCTCCCCTCCCAGCTATTTCCGAGGGGCGGCCGACAGACTGTCCCGAGAAAGGAACCAAGTCATGCTCTATTATCTCATTGTATGCCGCTCTCTGACCTACGCACAGCGGACAGCCGCCGCCCTGGAGCGGGCGGGCATCACGGCGCGGATTCTCCGCTCGCCAAAGAGCGTGGCGGGGGAGGGGTGCAGCCACTCGGTCAAGATATCCCAACGCAGTCTGCCTGACGCCCTCCGGGTCCTCCAGCGGACGAATCTTGAGCCAAAGCGTATCTATATCACCGCCGGGGACGGCAGCTATCAGGAGGTGGAGCTGTGATCTATCTGGACAGCGCGGCCACCACCCTGCAGAAGCCGCCCTCTGTGGCTCGCGCCACCGCACACGCCATTGACCACTTGGCCAGCCCTGGACGGGGAGGACATCGGCCGGCTATGGCTGCCGCCGATACTGCCTTCGCCTGTCGGGAGGAGGCGGCTGCCCTCTTTCATGTGACCAGCGTCGATCAGGTGGTTTTTACGTTTAACGCTACCCATGGACTCAATATCGCCATAAAAACCCTGGTCCATCCTGGGGACAGAGTGGTGATTTCCGGCTATGAGCACAACGCGGTCACCCGGCCGCTCCACGCGATTCCGGAGGTGGAAATTTTGGTGGCCCGATCGCCTCTCTTTGACAGGCAGGGAATGATAGACTCCTTCCGCCAGTGTCTGGACCAGGGGGCGGACGCGGCTATATGTACCCATGTATCCAATGTGTTCGGTTTTATCCTCCCAATCCAGGAGATCGCGGAGCTGTGTCGGCAGCGGGAAGTGCCTCTGATTGTTGACGCCTCACAGTCCGCAGGCGTCCTGCCGCTGGATATCCAGGAACTGGGCGCCGCCTTTGTAGCGATGCCGGGCCATAAGGGGCTCTACGGCCCACAGGGCACCGGCCTGCTGCTCTGCGGGGCGGAGACCCACCCACTACTCATGGGCGGCACCGGAAGCGCCTCGGCGCTCCAGGCCATGCCCGATTTCCTGCCCGACCGCCTGGAGGCAGGCACCCACAACATGCCCGGCATTGCCGGCCTGCTGGAGGGACTTCGTTATGTTCAGACACAGGGGACGGAGCGTATTTTGACCCATGAGCGCCGCCTGATCCGCCAAGCGGCTGCCGGACTGTCCCGCATTCCCGGCGTGACTGTCTACGGGGATGGGGGAGCCGTCCAGGCCGGCGTGCTCTCCTTCCAGATAGACGGAATGGACTGTGAAGCGGTAGGCGAGGCCCTGGGCGCCAGAGGGATTGCCGTCCGTGCCGGCCTGCACTGCGCGCCGCTGGCCCATCAGTCGGCCGGGACGCTGGAGGCTGGGACAGTCCGCGCCAGCGTCTCCGCCTTCAATACACCCCAGGAAGTCGAGCGCTTCACACAGGAGGTTGCGCGGCTGACCGCCGGGCAAAAATAGCCGCGTCTGCGGCTATTTTTTGTGTCTGCACACAGGGCCTGTTCACAGAAAATTGATTTCCCTTCTACTTGTCAACCGCCTGTGAATACAGTATAATAAATCAGTTAAAGGATATACATGTACTCTGCGGGAAGCAAGGATGCCGGCGCGGCCGGAAGCGGGAGACGAGGAAATGGAAGGCATTTTGTATTTGCTCCAGGAATTCAAGGGAAAGGTCGTCCTGTTTGGTATCTCTGATGTGGTTGATATCGCGATCATGGCCTTTCTTATCTATAAGGTGATTATGCTGATGCGCCGCACCAACTCCGGCGCGGTGGCCAAGGGCGTACTGCTGCTGCTGTTTGCCCTGGGTGTCTCCACCTTTTTCCACCTCAACACGGTCAGCTATCTGCTTCAGCAGCTCATGGTGTGGGGTGTGGTAGCCCTGGTGGTCATTTTCCAGCCTGAAATCCGCCGCTTTCTGGAGCAGATGGGCCGCACCAGCCTCGGGAAGGTGTTTACACCGGAGGAGGCACGCAACGAGCTGGATAGTGCCATCACTCAGACGGTGGATGCCTATATGTCCCTTTCCAAGAGCAAGACCGGCGCGCTGATGGTGTTTGAGCGGAAAAACATGCTAGATGACGCCATTAAGACCGGAACCGCGCTGGACTGTACGGTGAATGCCGAACTGCTGAAAAATATCTTCTGGAACAAGGCCCCGCTCCACGACGGCGCGGTGATTGTCCGCGCTGGACGGATTGTGGGCGCGGGCTGTATGCTTCCCATGTCGGGCAATGTAAATCTGTCGCGGGAGCTGGGCATGCGCCACCGGGCAGGCATCGGAGCAAGTGAGCACACGGACGCCGTGGTGGCTATTGTCTCGGAGGAGACCGGCTCCATCTCCGTGGCGGTGGGCGGCATGCTCAAGCGCCACCTGGCGCCGGAGACTCTGGAGCGCCTGCTCCGCAATGAGCTGCTTCCGGAACGGGAGAATGACGAGGCCGCGTCCAAATTCAAGCTGGGCAATCTGCTCCGCTTTGGAAAGGGGAAAAAGCAGGATGGGAACGAAAATTCTTAACAGCCGGTGGTTCTATGTGGTGCTCTCCATCCTGCTGGCGTTTCTCCTCTGGGTCTACGTCGGCAACGACCCCAACTCGGTGGACACCGGAACCCTGCGGAATGTCCGGGTGGTATTCAGTGGATTGGAAAAGCTTGAAGAGCGGGGACTGATGATCTCTGAGGGAGCAGAGCAGACGGTCAATTTGCAGCTGTCTGCCCGCGGCGAGGTGTGGAGCCGCCTGAACCAGGGAGATACCACTGTGGTGGTGGATGTCTCCGGTATTACCGAGCCAGGGGAGCAGAGTGTGGCTATTACCTCACGCAACATCAATTTTCCCCGCTCCATCACCATAATCGACTCCATTGATGTACGCTACACCAGCCCAAGTACCATCGACTTCACCGTTTCCCGCTGGAGCAGCAAGGAGATCCCGGTTCAAGGCACCTTTAACGGCAGCGTGGCCGAAGGCTTCCAACGCCGTGACTTCTCCTTCGCGCCGGATACCATTACCGTCAGCGGCCAGGAGGAGCTGGTCAGTCAGGTGGATCACGCCCAAATCACCATCTCTCAGGAGGACATGAATTCCACCTACAGCGCCGACTGTAGCTATACCCTCATCGGCACCAACGGCCAGCCCATCGCCGCCGGCCTGGTGGAGACGGAACCGGAGACCGTGCTGGTCACCCTCCCGGTGGAGAAGATGAAGGAGGTGGAGCTGACCGTGGATCTCATTCCCGGCGGCGGTGCCACCGCAGATAATGTAACCGTAGACATTGAGCCCAGAACCTTGATGGTAGCGGGCAGCGCAGAGATCCTGGATCAGCTGGACCGCATCAGCCTGGGTGAGATTGACCTGTCCAAGGTATTTGGCACCCTGACACAGTCTATGACGATCAATTTGGACCCATCCCTGACCAATGTCAGCGGCATTACAGAGGCCAAGGTAACCGTCACCGTGGAGGGCTTGGTCACTAAGACACTGGAGGCTGGAAATATTGAGATTGTCAATAAGCCGGGCGGCTATGAGATCACACGCAACACCCAGTCCTGCACAGTTTTGATCCGCGGCACCCAGGAAGCCGTAGATGCGGTCACGGCTTCCCAAGTCCGGATTGTGGCCGATCTGTCCAACCTGGATCTGTCCACCGGAAGCCGGACAGTGCCGGTCAAGGTCTATCTGGATGGCAGCAGCGAGGTGGGCGTGGTCGGTGAGTACAACATTTCCATTTCGGTCTCAAGATCGTAGAAATCAGGTGAAAGTATGGTTCAAACAGCAAAGGTAACCCGCGTCCTGGCTGACGGCAGGGCGGAGGTGGCCGTCAAGCGTCAGTCTGCCTGCGGCCACGACTGCTCCAAATGCGGCGGAGGCTGCAGCGAACTAATGGTCAGCTCCACCGTAGCAGTGATTGCCGCCAATCCGGTCCGGGCCATGCCCGGCGACATGGTGACGGTGGAGTCCTCCACCAGCCGGGTACTGGGCGCGGCTGTGATCGTCTATCTGGTGCCCTTCCTGCTCTTTTTCGCCGGCTATTTCCTCTGTGCGGCTTTCCGGCTCTCTTCGGGAGTCAGCGCGGCCGTCGGGGTGGCCGGGTTCGCACTAGGGCTCCTGCTGGCCGTTCTGTGGGACCGCCGGGTGCGCAGGCAGCAGGCCATTTCCTTCTGCATTACCGCCATTGCGCCGGAGGCCTGATGTTCGGCTATGTGCGCCCCAACCGGGACGAGTTGAAAGTGCGGGAGCTGCGGGACTACGAGGCCCTCTACTGTGGACTCTGCCACGCATTGGGAAGGCGGCACGGCTTTTTCGCCCGGTTCTTTCTGAACTACGACTTTACCTTTCTCGCCATGCTCTTGGACGGCTCGAAGCCTACGGCGGAGCAGAAGCGCTGTCCGGCCCGCCTCTGGTGTCGGAAAAAGGGCTGCATCTGCGCCGGAAGCGTGGATGCGGCGGCGGACGCCGGAACCATCCTCAGCTATTGGAAGCTACGGGACACGGTGGCGGACGGTCCCTTCTGGAAGGGAACTGCCGCCCGGGTTCTGTCCTTTCTGCTCCGACCCGGCTACCGCCGGGCGGCCCAGGCCCGGCCGGAGTTTGACCGGGCGGTGCGCAGTTGTCTGGAGGAGCTCCAGGCCCTGGAGCAGGAGGGCTCTCCCTCACTGGACCGGACGGCGGACACCTTTGCCCGCATCCTGGCGGCGGCCGCCCTTCCGGCGGAGTCCTCCGCCCGGACCCGCGCCCTGGAGCAGCTCCTCTACCATGTGGGGCGGTGGATTTACCTGGTGGACGCCTGGGACGATCTGGAGGAGGACGGACGCACCGGGTCCTACAACCCCATTGCCGCCCGTTTTCCGGAGCAGGTGGAGGCCAACCGGGATTATCTGCGCACCACCCTTCTCCACTCTCTGAACCTGGCCCGCTCCGCCTGTGCGCTCCTGGAGCTGGGCCACTGGCAGGGCGCCGTGGAGAATATCCTCTATCTGGGGCTGCCTATGGTGGAGGAGCTGGTCTTTACCGGCCGTTGGAAGGCCGTCAATCATCAAAACAGGAGAAGGATTTCATGACAGATCCGTACATTGTGCTGGGGGTCAAGCCCGACGCCAGCGACGAGGAGATCAAACGCGCCTACCGGGAGCTGGCCCGGAAATACCACCCGGACAACTATCAAAACAACCCCCTGGCCGATCTGGCCGAGGAGAAGATGAAGGAGATCAACGAGGCCTACGATACCATTACCAAGATGCGCAGCGGGGGAGGGGCCTCCGGCGGCTACCAGAGCCAGGGGGCCTACCGCGGCTCCTACCAGGGCGGCTATCAGCAGCAGTACTCCAGCGCCTCCTCAGGGAGCCTCTACAACCAGGTACGGCAGGCCATCAACATGGGCGACATCGGCCGGGCCGAGCAGCTCCTCCGCGGCGCTGCCAGCCAGGATGCCGAGTGGCACTTCCTAACCGGGTCCATCGCCTACCGCAAGGGCTGGCTGGACGAGGCCACCCAGCATTTCCAGATGGCCTGCAACATGGACCCGGCCAACGGGGAGTACCGGCAGGCGCTGATGATGATGCGCCAGGGTGGACAGGCCTACCGCCCCTACGGCTACGGCGGTGGGATCGACGCCTGCGACTGCTGTACGGCCTGCCTGTGCATGAACATGTGCTGTGGGAACTGAGCCATGCGAAACCATACTGAAACGGGCGCAGGCCGGGTGGCCTTGGTGGGCGTGCTGGCCGCGCTGTCGCTGATCGCCCTCTATCTCTCCGCCGTCTCGCCCACGGCGCGGATGGGTATTGTAGCCATTGCCGGCCTCTTTCCTGCGGGGGCGGTGGTGTCGGCCGGGCTGAAGGCGGGGTTCTTCTGCTACGGCGCAGCAGGCCTGCTGGGCCTGCTGCTGGTGCCCGACAAGGCCAACGCCCTGCTCTACCTGCTCTTTTTCGGCCTCTGGCCCATGCTCAAGAGCCTGCTGGAGCGCATTCCCGTCCGGCCGCTGGAGTGGCTGTGCAAGCTGGCGGTATTCAACGCCGTTCTGACCCTGTTCTGGTTCGGTCTGCACAGCCTGTTTCTGCCCTTCCTGCCGGAGACGCTGCAAGCGCCTTGGATGGTCTATGCGGCGGGGAACGCAGCCTTTGTGATTTACGACGTGGGCTTCTCCAAGCTCATCTCCTTTTATGTGGCCCGGGTGGACAGGGTATTGCGAAAGACTTCCTAGTCTGGTATAATTTTTGAATAGCCTCAGAACAAAAGACGAATGGAACAGGGGGAACCCGCGTTGGTGAAAAGTATGACGGGCTACGGCAGGGGAGAGGCCGTGGTCCATGGCCGCTCCATCACTGTGGAGCTGCGCTCCGTCAATAACCGCTATCTGGACTGCACCATCAAGCTGCCCCGCATCTATGTGTTTGCGGAGGACGCCATCAAATCCAAGGTACAGGCCCATATCTCCCGGGGCAAGGTGGATGTGTTCGTCACCATCGGCCCGTCGGAGAACGGGGATGTATCCATCTCGGTCAACAAGCCTGTTGCGGATGGCTACTATGCCGCGCTGTGCGCGTTGCGGGACAGCTACGGCTTAAAGGACGACATTTCGGTTTCCCTGCTCTCCCGGTTCCAGGATGTCTTCCTGGTGGAGAAGATCCAGGAGGATCTGGAGGCCGTGAGCGCGGACATCTGCTCCGTGCTGGAGCTGGCCCTTCAGGACTTTGACGCCATGCGGGCGCGGGAGGGCGAAAAGCTCTTCCAGGATGTGACCGGCCGGGCACGTACCATCGAGGCCCTCACTACCAGGGTGGAGGAGCGCGCCCCCGGTATTGTGGCCGACTACCGGGCCCGCCTGAGCGCCAAAATGGCGGAGGTGCTTCAGAACACCCAGCTTGATGAGAGCCGCATCCTCACCGAGGCCGCCGTCTATGCCGACAAGGTGGCTGTGGACGAGGAGACCGTCCGCCTGCGCAGTCACCTGTCCCAACTGGACCACATGCTGGCCCAAGAGGGACCCGTAGGCCGCAAGCTGGACTTTCTGATCCAGGAGTTCAACCGGGAGGCCAACACCATCGGCTCCAAATGCAATGATATTGAGACCGCCGGATACGTGGTGGATATCAAGGCCGAGATCGAGAAGATCCGGGAACAGATCCAGAACATCGAGTAAGGCGGTGGGGCAGGATGAAGCTTATCAATATCGGATTTGGAAACATGGTTTCCGCCGGACGGCTCATCGCCATTGTCAGCCCGGAGTCGGCCCCCATCAAGCGCATGGTCCAGGAGGCCCGGGACCGGGGTGTGCTCATTGATGCCACCTATGGGCGGCGCACCCGGGCGGTGCTCATCATGGACAGCGACCACATCGTTCTCTCGGCCCTACAGCCAGAGACAGTGGCCGGGCGGCTGGGCGGCCGGGAGAACGAGCCCGCCCCAGAGGAGGATGAGGACGCATGAACCTGAAAAAGAAAACCAGGGGGCAGCTCATTGTGCTCTCCGGCCCGTCTGGTGTGGGCAAGAGCACGGTGATTTCCGAGCTCCTGAGCGAACGGGAAAACATCTACTTCTCCGTTTCTTTCACCACCCGCCAGCCGCGGGTGGGAGAGGAGGATGGCGTCAACTACAATTTTGTCAGCCGGGAGCAGTTTGAGTCCATGATTTCCGGCGGTGAGCTGTTGGAATACGCCGAATATGTCCATAATTACTACGGCACCTCCCTTCGCCTGATCGAGGAGAAGCTGTCCGCCGGCACCGACGTGCTGCTGGATATTGAGGTGCAGGGTGCGGCCAAGGTGCGGGCCGAGTGCCCAGACGCGGTTTTTATCTTTATCATCCCCCCCTCCTTTGAGGAGCTCTCCCGCCGCCTGCACCGCCGGGCCACCGACGCGGAGGAGGTCATCCAGGGCCGCCTCCAGAAGGCCCGTGAGGAGTGCAAGCAGATCCCCAATTATGACTATCTGGTGGTCAACGACAAGGTATCCGAGGCCGCGGGCGAGATCATCGCCATCCTGACGGCGGAGAGCTGCCGTACCAAGCACCGAATCAATCTTGTGGAAGGAGTCTGATCCAATATGATGCTCGAACCCCCGATGAACCAACTGCTCAAGCAGGTACCCAGCCGCTATATGCTGGTGAACGTAGTGGCCCAGCGGGCCCGCCAGGTGGCCAGCGAGGCGGAGGATGCCGGGATTCCGCTGGACGACAAGCCCGTGACCATCGCTATCCGTGAGGTGGCCGAGGGCAAGGTTGAGCTGAACGACGAGGAGTGAGCATAAGGCAAGCGACGGGGAAGCGCCCGGCGCTTGCCTTTTCTGGAGGAAAGGGGGCGGAGAGATGGAGGGGAATACCGTGGCCAAGATCGCGTTGCAGGCCGCTACCTACGCCATCGACAAGCCCTACGACTACCAGGTACCGCTGGAGCTGCTGGACACCCTGCGCCCCGGTATGCGGGTGATCGTCCCCTTCGGGGCGGGCAACCGCCGGACGGAGGGCATCGTCCTGGCGCTGGAGGGCGGGTACCCGGACGACCCAAGGCGCAAGAGCATTCTCACCGTTCTAGACGAAGAGCCGGTGCTGGACGGCGAGGCCCTCCGGCTGGCCCTGTGGATGCGGGAACGCTGGTTCTGCACCGTGTACGACGCGGCCCGGGCCATGCTCCCGGCGGGGCTGTACTTCTCCCTTCAGGACCGCTGGAAGCTGGCCCCCGGCGTGGACCGGGAGGCGGCCTATGCGGCGGCGGGCCGGTCAGAGCACGCCCGGCGCATCGTGGAGTTGCTCTTCGCCTCGGGGCGGGAGGCGGATGTGGCCCAAATCAAGGAGGCGTTCGGGACAAAAGATCCCAATCCCGCCCTCAAGCTGCTGCGGGACAAGGGCATTCTCACCTTGGAGACCAGCGCCTCCCGGGGGGTGGGGGACAAGAAAGAGCTGGTGGCCTCGCTGGCCATCCCGCCCGAGGAGGCCATGGCCCTGGTCACGCCAAGGCGCCGCTCCGCGCCCCTGCGGTATGCCGTGACCGAGCTGCTGTGCGCCCTCGGCAGCGCCTCGGCTAAGGAGCTGTGCTACTTCACCGGGGCCGCCAACGCCACCCTGCGCTCTTTGGAAAAGAGCGGTATCCTGTGCCTGGAACACCGTGAGGTGTTCCGTCGGGTGACGGTGGAGGCGGGGGAGCGGGCCGCTCCCCCGGTGCTCAACGCCGAGCAGCAGGCGGCCTTTGAGGGACTGGACGCCCTGGCGGCGGCCGAAAGACCCGCTGCCGCCCTGCTGTACGGGGTGACGGGCAGCGGCAAGACCCAGGTGTACCTCCGGTTGATCTATGAGGCCCTGGCCCGGGGCCGTACCGCCATGGTGCTGGTGCCCGAGATCGCCCTGACCCCCCAGCTCCTGCGCATCTTCGCCTCCCACTTCGGGGACGACATCGCTGTGCTCCACTCGTCCCTGCGGGCGGGGGAGCGGTACGACGAGTGGAAGCGGGTGCGGAGCGGTCAGGCCCGGGTGGTCATCGGTACCCGCGCGGCCGTGTACGCCCCCCTGCGGAATCTGGGGCTGCTGATTCTGGACGAGGAGCAGGAGTCCACCTACAAATCGGAGAACGTCCCGAAATACCACGCCCGCGACGTGGCAAAATACCGCTGTGCTCAGAATGACGCCCTGCTGGTACTGGGCTCCGCCACCCCGTCGGTGGAGAGCATGTACCACGCCAGGCGGGGGGACTACCGCCTGTTCACCCTGCGCCGCCGGTACAACGAGCAGGCCCTGCCGGAGGTGCTTATCGCCGACATGAAAAAGGAGCTCCGCGCCGGCAACGGCACCTCACTCAGCGGGCCCCTCAGGGCCGGGCTGGCCGCCGCCATGGAGGCGGGGGAGCAGAGTATTCTCTTCCTCAACCGCCGGGGGGCCAGCCGCATGGTCACCTGCGGCGAGTGCGGCGAGGTGCCCACGTGCCCCCGCTGCTCCGTCCACCTGACCTACCACTCGGCCAACGGTCGGCTCATGTGCCACTACTGCGGCCACTCCGAGCCGCTGCCCGACGCCTGCCCCTCCTGCGGCGGGGCGTTGAACTTCCTCGGCTACGGCACCCAGAAGGTGGAGGAGGAGCTCCACGCCGCCTTTCCGGGGCGGGAGATCCTGCGGATGGACACCGACACCGTCTCCGCCACCCAGAGCCACGAGAAGCTGCTCTCCCGGTTTGAGAAGGAGCGGATTCCCGTGCTGGTGGGCACCCAGATGGTGGCCAAGGGGCTGGATTTTGAGAATGTCACCCTGGTGGGGGTGATCTCCGCCGATCTCTCCCTGTATGTGGACGACTACCGGGCGGGGGAGCGCACCTTTTCCCTGCTCACCCAGGTGGTGGGCCGGGCCGGGCGGGGTGCCAAACAGGGGAGGGCGGTCATCCAGACCTTTACCCCGGAAAACGATGTGATCCAGTGCGCGGCTCGGCAGGATTACCAGGGGTTTTATGAGCGGGAGATCCGGATGCGGCGATTGCGGCGGTTTCCGCCATTTGCAGACCTCTTCACCTTCACCGTCTCCGGTACCGAGGAGGGCGCCGTCCTCCGGGCCGCCGTCGCAGTGCGGGAAGAGCTGCGCCGCCTCTGCGCCCTGCCGGAGCTGGCGGCCGGAGAACCGGAGGTGCTGGGTCCCGCCCCTGCGCCGGTGATGAAGCTGAATAACCGCTACCGCTACCGCTGCCTGCTGGTGGGAAAGAACGACAGGCCCACCCGAGAGGCGGTGAGCTGGCTGCTGAAGGCATTTGCAAACGACCGCGCCAACCGCGGGATGAATCTATTTGTGGACTGCAACTCCATGGAGTGAGCAGCGTTTTGAAGGAGGTCAAGGACTTATGGCTTTACGGAAGATCGTGGTGCAGGGAGAGGAGTGCCTGACAAAGGTGTGCCGCCCTGTGACGGAGTTCAACCCTCACCTGCACCAGTTGCTGGACGATATGCTGGAAACACTGGAGGATGCCAATGGCGCTGGGCTGGCCGCTCCCCAGGTGGGAGTGCTGCGCCGGGTGTGCGTGGTGCTGGACGAGGACTCTGAGGAGTATATCGAACTGGTGAACCCGGAGATCGTGGCTCAGAGCGGCGAGCAGACCGGGCTGGAGGGCTGCCTCAGCGTGCCCGGCAAATGGGGCATCGTCACCCGGCCGGACGTGGTCCGGGTCCGGGCCCAGGACCGGTATGGTGACTGGTTCGAGGTGGAGGGCGAGGGCCTGACGGCCCGAGCCTTCTGCCACGAGATCGAGCATCTGGACGGCCATCTGTTTGTGGAGCACATCGACCACTTCCTCTCTGATGAGGAGCTCCGGGACTATCTGGAGCAGGAGGAGCGGGAGGCCCGTGAGGCCGCAGAAGCTCAGGAAGGGGAGTGAGCCCATGCGGATCCTGTTCATGGGCACGCCGGACTTCGCCGTGGCGTCCTTGCGGCGGCTGGTGGCCGACGGCCATGAGGTCTGCGGCGTGTTCACGCAGCCGGACAAGCCCAAAAACCGGGGACATAAGCTGGTGCCAACGCCTGTAAAGGAATTTGCTTTGACAGAAAATATTCCCGTCTATCAGCCTTTGAAGATGCGGGACGGCACGGCGCTGGAGCTGGTGCAGTCCCTGGCACCGGAGCTGACGGTGGTGGCGGCCTACGGCCGCATCCTGCCGGAGGACATTCTGGAGGCGCCCAGATACGGCTCTATCAACGTCCACTCGTCTCTGCTGCCCAAGTATCGGGGGGCGGCCCCCATCAACTGGGCCATCCTGAACGGGGAGGAG
>ENA-UERW01001912-UERW01001912.1-human-gut-metagenome-genome-assembly--contig:-NODE-1912-length-12314-cov-4.807551_pt1 | contig 12314 bp, 19 predicted proteins | sample MGYA00242994_ERZ507995 | MGnify/ENA primary metagenome ERZ507995 (study PRJEB26167, sample SAMN06115492) | human gut metagenome | host: Homo sapiens | place: China:Chongqing | collected 2015-04-26...
ATTTCAGCTATGATGCCTTTGACCAGCAGAATTTTGCGGATACGGCGAACGTCTGCATCATGAAACAGGCGGGGATGCCGGGCCTACCCGACTCAGTGATGTGGAATGCCTACACTGTACCGGACAATGAGCTGGCGCGCCTGACATTCGACGCGCCGGGCTTCCTCGCGCTCTATGCTGGCGGGGCCATGCGGCACAAGAACGGGACGATGCAGCGCGGCGGGGAACGCAAGGCGGTGGTGGAGGCCGCGACCACGCCGGAAGAGGTTGAAGCCGCATGACCTACGGCAAGCGAACATTGATCGCCGTCGACCAGCTCATCAATACGCTCCTCGGCGGCTGGCCGGACGAAACCCTGTCCTCGCGCTGTTACCGCTGGGCGCGGGACGGCGTGCGGGACTGGCCCCGCAAACTCATAGACGGGCTGTTCTTCTGGCAGAGGGAACACTGCAAGAGCAGTTATGAGAGCGAGAGGGAGGGGAGGCAGTCGCCGCCGGAATTGCGGCGCGTGACCCCGGAAACATAAACCGTTAGAGTATGTTCAGGCAGAGGCGGGGGAGATTGGACCCTCCCCCACCGGCCCGGTGTACGACCACCGGACCACGGCCCCACACGATGCTGTAATCATCGTGCAAGGTTTCCGCCTGCGGTTGAGTGCCCATAGCGAGGGGCGCGCAAAGGCTATCAGGCGATGCTCGGGGGCGCAAGATAGGACTTTCAACGAATGAGAGGGATTGAAAAAGAGATTCGGTGCGGCAACTGCGGGCGGTTGCTGGCGAAAGGAACGGCAATCGCCCTTGAAATCAAATGCCCCCGCTGTGGGGAGATCAAATACGTGAGGGACATGATCCCCGGCCTTGAGCCGCATGACGGCCGAGATCGCAACAATGCAGACAAAGAAGGACAGCGGGCCTGACACCCGTATTATCGTCGGCCCCTATCGCATTCCCCTTTCCCGCGAACGGTTCCTTTTGCTTGAGCGGGACCTCATGACCACGGCGGGCTTTACGAAAGCCGAGATCCACGCGGAAATCCTGCGGAGGCTTGGCGTATGTGCGGAGTAGAGCTTGTGCCTGTCGAACGCCTGAAGCCCGCTGACTACAATCCCCGCCGCGCCGATGCGGAACGCCTTGCGCTGGTGAGGCTTTCCCTGTCCCGGCTCGGTTTTCTGCTTCCCATCGTCGCAACGCCGGACGGGGAAATCCTTTCCGGCCATCAACGCCACGCCGTGGCCATGTCCATGGGGGCGCGTCAGGTTCCCGTGATGTTCGTGGACATCCCGCAGGAGCGGCGGCGCGGCCTGAACATCCTTTTCAACCGGGCCACAAACGACATCCCCATGACGGCCGATGAGGTGCGGCTTCGGGCAGAGCTTCAGTGTGCCAATGCTCATGAGCTTGCCGAGCGCCTGCCCGACCTTGATCCGAATGGGCCGGAGTTTTGGCCGTGCCTGTCTTTGGCCACGCGGAGCGTCCGGGAACTGGCCTGCCGGAATGTGGCCAGTTTTCAGCCGCAATCCGCCAACGTAGGCCGGACTCTGGCGCGGCTTGGCGTCCAGTTGCCCATTGTGCTTACTGAGGACGACGCGGTGGTCAACGGCATCGGGCGGCTTGAGGCTGCGGCGCGGAAGGGCAGGGAAACGATAGAGGCGATCACCGTATCCCCGGTGAAGGCAGAACTTGCGCGGGCAATGCTGAACCTGTTGAGCATGGATTTCCATTTTGAGGGGGACAACGCGGACATGCTGCGATATGGGGCCTTCCGCCGCAGCAGGATGAGACGCCGCACGTTGGGGACAGCCTATGTCATCCCTGTTTTCCGCAGCCGCCGCAACGCCGACTTTGACATTGCGGATCCTGAGCACAGGGCGAAGTGGCTGCACGTTTGTGGTGATTCCGTGCTCGATTTCGGTTCGGGGCATGGCGACGAGGCGCGTATGCTCCGTGAAGCGGGGATCGACGTTACGGCGTTCGAGCCTTACGAAAACGATGGGCACGAACGGATTTCCTTTGACCGTGGCAAGCGGTCAGCCGAGGGGTTCATTCATGCTGTACGTTCCGGGAAACGCTTTACCTCCCTCTTTCTTTCGTCCGTCCTTAATTCAGTGCCCTTTGTTTCCGACCGGGAACACATCGTTTGCATTTGCGCCGCACTGTGTGATGGGGATTCCACACTGTACGCTTCGGCGCGCTCCACCAAGGGGGCAAACTGGCAGTGCCACACTCGCGGCCCTAGCTTGAATGAGCATGGCATGTGTGAAGGCACGTTCCGCGTCGCTTGGGAGAGGGGGGTCACGATTGGGGATCTCGGCGTGGCTCCAAAAGTACAGAAATACTATGATCGCGCTGAGTTCAGGGAGCTTTTCCTTCAGTTTTTTGGTGAAGTGGAAATCTGCCCCAAGTCCACGTCAATCGCCGCAATCTGCCGCAAGCCCCGCCCTGTGAACCCTGAACGCCTCGCCGCCGCGCTCCGGTTCGAGTTCGATCTGCCGTATCCCGGCGGCCGCAGGCTCGGCATGGCGGAAGAGGCTCTTGCCGCCTTCAGTACCCGTCTGGGGGTGAGCTTATGACGCGGGCGGCGCGGGAGTTGAAGGACTGGACGTTTCGCGGCTTCTCCGGCCAGTTTGACGGGCATGTCCGTGAACAGCTTCCTTGGTACGATATGGCGACGGCGGCGGTGGCCATGATTGCCCGGCATTACATCCCGCAGGGGGGCAAGGTGTATGATCTGGGGTGTTCCACCGGGAACATCGGGCGCGTGCTGGCGCCGACGCTGCATGAGCGGGAGGCGCGGCTTGTCGCGCTGGACGAGTGCCGGGACATGGTGGCGGCGTACCGGGGGCCGGGGAGGGCGATCACGGCGGACGTGGCACGCTATCCGTACAAGGCTTTCGACGTGGGGATTGCCTTTCTGACGCTCATGTTCCTGCCTGTCCCGGAGCGGCGGCGTTTGCTTGCGACGCTGCGGGGGAAGGTGAAGCTGGGCGGGGCGATCATCGTCGTGGACAAGGAAGAATCCCCCGGCGGCTATCCGGCTACGGTACTGTCCCGGCTGACGTGGGATTGCAAGCTCAGGCAGGGCGCGGAGCCGGGGGCGGTGATGCGGAAAGAGCTTTCATTGTCCGGCGTGCAGCGGCCTCTTTACCGTGGGGAGTTGGGGCCCGACGCCGTGGAGGTGTTCCGGTTCGGAGATTTTGCGGGATGGTTGATTGAGGCGTGACGCCAGAAGCCCCGGCGGGAGAGATTCCGCCGGGGCTTCTCGTTTATGTGGTGCGGCGGACGGTTTCGGCCATCCAGCGGATTTCGTGTTTTGTGGCCTGCCCCATGAAGAGGAAGGGCAGGGCGTTACGGGTGAGGTGGAAGAAGCGTTGCCTGTTCCCGGCGGCATCGATGCGGGCATCCGGGATGAAGGCCGTGGCCGCGAAGTCCGGCGGGAGGATGGAGCGGAGCCGGTCTATGTCCCGCAAGAGCTTGGCGTGCCTGCGCTGCATGTCTCTGGCGGCGTCGAGGGTGGTGAGCATGGCTGACCTCTCACCGTGCGTTCATGGCGCGGGCGCAAGCCAGCAAGAGCATTGCGGGGTTGTGCCTGTCGGGAAGCAGTTCGGCAAGTGATGAGAGGCTTTCGAGCAGGCGCTCCGAGAGGAACCTGTCGAATTGCCCTCGGATGGTCATGTCCGAGGAGGGTGCCGTTCCCTGCCCCAGTGCGGCCCGCTGTTCAAGCTGGGCAAGAACAGGGGTACCAAGTTGGTGGAGACGACTAAAGAAAAGCTGATAGTTACGGCGGTAGGTCTGTTGGGCACGGCGGATATCTTCCGCCAGTTCGAGCAAGGGGGCTTCATCAAACAGCGGTTCGGCGGCGGGCAAGTTCAGTTGTGCCGGGGCGGGCAGGGCGGCCTTCGGCTTCCGGGTTGCTTGCCCCTTTGTCCAGTAGTTCCAGAGAGCGTCGTCGCATTCGTCTTGGTAGAGGCGGATGCGGTCGCGGAGTTCGGGGCGTACCTTGTTGGGGTTGATGCTGGCGAAGAAGGCGGGGAGCTTGCGGACGGGCATACAGAGGGTGTCTTGGTTCCCCGATGCCGAGGGTGTCACCATAATGGTGATACCCCATCTTTCCTTATTCGCGGTGAGCTTTCGTTGCTGCGTTTGCCATGCAAGGCCCATGTCTTCCACGATGGGCTTTATGGGGGCGTAGGGTTCGCCCTTGTGGGTGACGACGAAAATGGTTGAGCCGTGGAACTGGACGGGAGAAAGGGTAGCCTTTGCCATGATGCACCTCGTTACTGTTTGGGATTTGGAAACAAAAAAGGCAAGGTGACGCTCCCCGGCCAGTAACAGCCGCCGGTCCTCACGGATACCGGACGTCACCTCGCCAATATGTAACCAACACCCTGAAAAAAGGATGCAATGGTGGCAAGATGCAAAAAAATCCGCTCTTTTTCACCATGTGGGGCATGGCAAAGGCGACGGATACGCCTGTTACTGTCTGGGGAGGTCAGATCGCCAGAAAATGGGAGGAAAGTCAAGGTGCAGGAGAATCCTCAGAATTTATTCAATAATAGAATATTCAATAGATTCATCATCAAATTTTTCTGCCATTCTGCTAACATGATCTCTGCCACATATAAAGAGAATAACAGTGTCGTTTGGAACAAATGGACAAATTATATCCATCCAATATTGTTCACGTATTTCAAATTGTCTTTCTAAAGTATCATGGAGATCCTGATCACTCCATCCATAAGCAAAAGCTTGTGCTCTAATATTATTCACATCATCAATATTTAAACTTTCTCTTGTTTCTAATGATGGTTCACAATAGACATGTTCGATATTTAATTCTTCTGCAACGCAATATGCAATTACTTTTAGACAGTTAGCTATAATTGCTGCGTCGTCATTGTATTCTTCGATAATAGTTTGAATATCGAATTCATTGCAATATGTTTTTACATATTCATAAAAATCAAGAGCTTTTTGTGTGTTATCTTCTTTTAAACATTGCATGTCATGGGTAACTCCACATATATAAATCATAGCATTTCCTATGTTTTTAGTATTCAGTTATCTGGATAAAAGCAGATCAAAATAGCATTCGATACATCATATATGATAGCAACTTGCATAATCAGGCTAAACAGTAGCCCCGTTGGAAGCCATATTTCAGAATATGGCCATGAAGAGGCGTTGGGACTTCGGTATAAAATAGCCATCAGCAGAACGCAGCCCATCCAGAAAAAGTCCTCAAAGAAACTTTTTCTTATTTCTTGGCACGTTGGCTTGAAATCTATATCCATAACTTTCCCTAATATTGCCAATTGGCTAACTAGGATAGCTGATGAAGCTGCATGAATCGCAAAAATTGCCCCTCCGAGCAAAATAGCATTTTGAGAGAAAAAATTCAGAAAATATGGGCTGTTCACTTGATTGCTGATAAAACAAAATAAGAATGATATAGAAAGCATAGCTATATATTTACTTTTTTTCTCCATGTACTTTTCTCCGTATTCTTTCAAGGACGGTAGATAGATCCTTAAATTGAAGTTCGTTGATAGCAATGCTAAGTTGATAATCATCAGTTTTAAATTTTGCAGAAACTCCTCTTGCTGTTATGGAAGCGGAACCGCCACCATCAGATATGTATTCTATCATACTACCAATTAATTCATTCTCTCTATCTATTAATAAAGAAGCACCTTTTTCTGCTTTTATTGAGAAGTTTGTTTCAGATGCTTTTGTCTTTTTTGCATTTTGTTTTATTTGTTCAGATAACTTTGCAGATATGTTAGACATATTTGGCGTTATCAGGGTAAATGATATATTTTGAATATCATCCTTATTGTTTTCTATGTAATCCCAAAATTTATCATTTCTTGATAGGGCTGATGGTTTAACAATTAAATTGTGTTTTGCAAGTATACGATCTATGGATTTTGCTATTTTATTTATCAAGCCGGTTGTTTTAGGATATTCAGGAGTCCTTTCAATAGCTATGATTTGCCATTGTGGTTCATTATCTATAATTATATGTATTGGAGGATATGAAGTTTCATATTTTTCTTCTCCATTTTCCGTATAGAGTTTTACAGCTTTTTTTCTTAAAATTGTACCAGTAAACGAGTTGTTACCACGTTTTTCAATAGTAAATTTATTTCTATTGTTTACATTTTTAGTCTCAAGAAGTGCATTTTCAAAATATAGATTCTTTTTTTGTATAACTTCATCCATATTATACAATAAATTTAACTGCTTTTGTGCAGGAATGATTTGATACCGATAGAGATCAAAACGTCTTGTGGCCATATGAGCTCCCCCCTTAGTCCCAAAAAGGATTTTTCGGCGAGTATGGCGACTATTGATTTTTCTATCAAGGAAAAAGAAAGAGATGTTACCAGCTACGGACAGGGGAAAAAGAATGTATATTTGGTGAAATATATTATAATTCAAATAGGATATTTTTTGTTTAGGTATTTTTGTTGATAAGTATCTCTTGCCCATTTTGGCTTAGTAATGTCCTGTCACGTTGTATCGTTAAGCGTTGGAGGGGAATACCCTGAACGTGTTCCGGTTTGAAGATTTTATAGATTGGTTGATTGAGAGAAAGAAGCCGTAGGGCGGGCAGTTGCCCTACATGCTTACATAACACCTTGTTATTGTATATTTTAAATCCGTCCTCAAAATCCGCCGATGGCAACATCTTGCGAGTTCAAGTCTCGCTCCCGGTACCAGAATGAAATAAGGCAGTTACGGAAACCGTAGCTGCCTTTTTTCGTGTCGTTTTGGGGTGTTTTTGTAGGGCACTGTAGGGCGTTTGCCCTACAAGGAGAAGATTGCCAGCTTTAGCAAAAGCCGCTAGGTTGCCCGTGGGCCTCCCCAGTTCAGTCATTAGCGGGGGATTGCAAGGAGGTTCCATGTCGCATGTTCGGGTTTCTCCGACTGCTGGCAAAAGCCGCTGTTACGGCTGCTCTTGTCCGGCTGTGTAACTGGCTGATGGATTTGTTCCTCTAGCCTGACCAGCTCTCCAGACAAAGCAAGCCCCTAACAGTGGTCAAGACTGTTAGGGGCGATCTGGGGAGAATGTGTTCTCATCTGGGGAGTCCCGAAAAAGACCCCGCATAAAGGGCTGGAGGTGTTTGCCGCACTTCCGGCCCCCTTCTTTTGGGAAGATAAAATCTTTTCCGAGGACTGTCAAAAGTCGTCTTCCTTTTTGTCCATACCTAATACGGGCATGACCTCAGCCGCGTGGAGCTGCGCCCTTGGCACGACATGGGCGTAAGTGCTGGCCGTGGTCTGGGTGCTGGCGTGGCCGAGCTGCGCGGAGACGGCGGGAAGGTCGGCTCCGGCGGCGAGCATTTCCGAGGCCGCGACGTGGCGGATATCGTACATACGGATTCCGCGCCCGGACATTCCCGAGTCGGCAAGGGCCTTGCGCCAAGCCTGATTGTAGTCGAGGACACGTTTTCCGGCGCGGTGGCAAACCCACGGGATACCTGCGCTCATGTCCTCTTCATAGTGGCCACGGGCTTCTTGCCAATACAGCGGCGGCGGGATGACGCGTTTCATACGGCCGGTCTTGCCTTGCAGAAGCTGAACGTATCCGAAGCGCCAGTTGAAGGCACTCCACGGCAACGAGAACAGTTCCACCTGACCGGGGCGCAGGGCCAGCGCGTAGGCGGTTTTCAGGGCCCAGACCAGCCAGTCGGGACAGTGGGGCAGGATCATCTGGAAATCGCACAGCGTTGTGGAGATGATGCGGCGTTGCGCCTTCAGATACTTGAAGTCACGCCACGGGTTGGAGGCGACAAGCTCCTGATCCGCACCCCACGCGAGAATGGCGTGGATGTACTTCTGGTATTTGTTCATTGTGGCATTGCTTGTTCCGCGTGCCCTGAATGCTTCGCGCATGGTTTCCAGATCGGAACGGTCAAGGCGTTCGGCGTACTTGTCCCGGAGGAACTCCCCTGTTCCCTCAATATGCTTCCCCGTTTTCCTGTCTTCATGCCCGGCGAAGAAGTAGACGATGTTCTTGCGGGTTTTGGGGTGTTTGTCAGGATTTGAGCGGAAGTAGAGCGCAACCAGTTCGCCAAGGGTGAGTTGGCGGGGGCCTTCCTTTTGTTCCAGCCGTTCGCGTTCAAAGGCGTGCGCTTCCTGCTCGGTTTTGAAGTACCGTTTTCGGCGCACGCCGTTTTCCTGCCACTGAACGCACCAGTTGTTCCGGGGACTGTAGAACTGGACTCCCATCACACACCACACAACATTCTGAATTGTTCTCTAGACAGCGGCTTTTTCGTCGGGCGTGTTTCTGTATTCATACCGAGCAGTTCCTTAATCCTGCCGTCGAGCTTTTCACGTTCAACGACAAGCTTCCGCAACTCGGTGAGCGCCTTTTCGTCAATAGCCTTTTTTTGTTCCTTCATTCCTCTGCCCCTGTGCAAACGCCCATTGCAGGCGGCATTCTGTGCAGTTCGGGACGTCCCCGGTTTCATATCGGCATAGGGTATGCTGTTTGTGGTATGGGCAGTCGGGGACGCTGGCCAGCTTCAACGCCATCCCTGCCAGCTTTGCGAGGGTTTCGGGGGTGGCCGTCCGGTTCCAGAGTTCCGAGGCGTCGACGGTGGGGTTGTGCTCAAGTCTGGCCACGCCCTTAATCCGTATCAGCCATGTCCGCACGCGGCGGGGAATTGGAAGCGTGAACATCAGAGCAGCCTCCCCTGTGGTGCCGGCTGGCGGTTTTTGATCCACCCGAAAGTCTTTTGCAGTTCGTCATCCACCCGTTTTTCGATCTCCCTTGCTTTCTTCAAATAGGCCTTGTCCCGCGTATCGAAGTAGAGCTTTTGGGCTTCGCGCATATCACGGACGAGGCAGGTAAATTCAGAGATCTTTTCAGCCATTGTTCACCTCGATTTTTCCGCCGTTGATGGTGGTCGGGATAGGCCACACTCTGAGGCGGCCGTCACAGGGAATACGTTCCGGGATGCGGCGGGCTTCGAGGATGGGCCAGTGCCAGAGATCCCCGACTGCCCACGATGAGGGATACCGTCTCACCGGGCGGTCGAACCGTATCCATCCGATGATGCCGCCGTGGGGCAAGTCGTTCGGCGTGATGTGGGGCAAGTGTTCCAACATGGGCTTGGCGAAGATGGCGAGTTCGGCCAACATTGGGTTCCGTTTGCCGACATGGAGGGCGAGGGGTACGCCGATGAGGTCTTCCGGGAGCCGCCAAGAGCGGTTTTCAACATCCTTCCCGTAGCTGAGGATAGCTTCGGCGTAGAGCGGGCAAAGGGTAAAGGCGTGGGTGATGAGCATTATTCATCCTCATTTTTCAAGTTGTTATGGGTAGTGTTCATTGCGGTTCCTCCTGTCGGTAGTCTATCCGGCGGGTGAGGGCCTTTTCACGGAGCGCCCGCCGCAGCCGGACGGCTTCAATGGCAATCAGCCCGACGATGAAAAGGGTTGCGGCCCCGCCGAGCGTCAGCGCGAGGAAGCGGAGCCAGTGCCATGCCCATGTCCACGTCATCGGTTTGACCCCCTGCGGAAGCGGCAGAAAGGGCACTCGCGCAGGCTGTGGACGGTGCCGCACCGGGGACAGGGTTCTTTCTTGAAGTTCCCGGCCAGTGGGGCCGTTTTGCAGGAGCCGTTGATCTGGGCGAAGTTTTTTTCTTTGGTCTGCTGTTTCATTTCTGCACCTTATTTATCCTCTTCCGTTCCATGAGCTTCTTGACCGGGACGCTTCCCGACCAGCCGTAGCCGTAGGCGTTCACATAGAGGGAGGTGCGGCCCTGCCCGTAATCTTTGGGGTATGGAGCCGTTGCGACGGTCACGCTGATAAGCTGACGTTCGCCGCCGATTTTCGCCCGGTAGTAGAAACGCTGGCCGGGGAAAATTTCTTCCAAAACAGGACATTTTGGTCTGCCGTTCATGTTTCATCACGCCCATTTTTCGAGAAGTTCCGCCATCTTGCCGCCGGGACACTGGCTTTTGATCCAGTACATGACCTCGGCAAACTCTCTGCGGTTGAAGATGAGGGAAAAGCGCCGATCCCCGGCGTTGACACTTTGCCGATTCTGCGGGTAGTTTTTTACCACATCCATGAGTGCACACCTCTGGATGTTTTGCCCTCGGTGCCGTTACAGCAGCGCCGGGGGCGTTTTGTTTTTGGGCGGGGCGGCGGGATGACTGTCTGCGCCTTTGCTACGCCGCCCGCCGCCCGGGAGAGCCCGATTGCTTGGCAACGCCTGTCGTTGCCAACGCACCCTAACGTTTATCGGTCGTCCCTCCCGGCGATCCTCGGAACCCCGGCTACCACAGCCGGGAGGACAGGCACATCATTGTCCATTGTGTTCGTCCAAGGATCGCCGGGAATGGCGGCGTGTCTGATAATGCATTGGAGCCGGATATAGCTGCGGCATAGTTCCGCTTCTCTGTCGTCCAAGCGGCGTAACGCCGTGGGGTTTCCCCGCCAGACGCCGGACTGCTCAACTTGGTGGAGTGCGTGAAGTTCCGCATCAATATTTCGAAATGCCTGTTCTTTGGGGGAATAGGTATGGGCAAGGTCCTCGACTTCAAAAAATTCATATTGTTCCTGACTGTTACCGACAGGTTGCGGATTCAGTGACATGGTGCTTCTCCTTGTCTTTTGAGTAGGTGAACTTTTGATTACGACAATATGTCGTATCAGTCAACAAAAAAAAGCGACAAATTGTCGCTTTTATCCTCTACCTATCACTCTCCATCGGGCAAAGGAGGAGGAATACTAACCAGTTTTGACTGATTCTGGAGAGCCCTTCCCAGATATCTTTCCCATTCGCTGGCGGGCTTCGATGATTAGAGTTTCTGGATGCACTCCGAAAAAGTCAGCAAGTTTATCCAGTTCGTCTATAGTAAGTTGTCGTTTTTTATTTGTGGTATTTCGGCCTTTTACAATGTGATTCCATTTGTCTCCAGCAACACGGGGTTCTGGGCTTGCAGGAAATATGGCCATCCCTACTTGAATTTTGGTCATGCCACGTTTTTCGCGCCACTCTTCAACTCCCTGAATAATTGCTTCTTGTAAGTCCATTTTTGCCCTCTTTCGTAGGGTGGCATGACCAAGGAGTATCTACAATATGACAAAAAGTCGGTTGATTAAAACGACAAAATGTCGTATTTACTCCCCATGAAGACGTTAATCGAACAAATCAAAGACGTTTTTGGGACAGATGCAAAAGCCGCAATCGCCTTTGGCGTTTCTCCCCGAACTTTTCAGCGTTGGAAACGTAAAGGGGATTTCCCTCGCGGAATTTACAGGGAAAAGGCTGTGCAACTGATTGTCAGCAAAGGAAATATATTTGAACCTGTTTTCCCTAACAAGACATCTGAAAGTGTGCAATCCTGTGCATAAGCTCAATGGCCTGATCATCGATCTCTTCGCGGGTGGCGGCGGGGCCAGTACAGGCCTGACATGGGCACTGGGGCATTCGCCTGACATTGCGATCAACCACGACGCGGAGGCGTTGGCCATGCACGCCGCGAACCATCCCGGCACGCTGCACCTGTGCGCCAACGTGCTGGCGGTCAATCCCTTGTACGCGACGGGCGGCCAGCCTGTCGACGTGCTGCACGCTTCGCCGGACTGCACGCATTTCTCGAAAGCCAAGGGCGGGAAACCTCGTTCGCAGCACATACGGGATCTGGCGTGGGTCGTCGTGCGGTGGGCGGAAGAGGTGCGCCCGAGGCTGATCACGTTGGAGAACGTGGAAGAGTTCCAGACGTGGGGGCCGCTTGATGCCCACGGCCAGCCGATCAAGGCGCAGGCCGGGGCGACGTTCCGGGCGTGGGTCCGGCGGCTGCGGCGGCTCGGCTACCGCGTTGACTGGCGGGAACTCCGGGCTTGCGACTATGGCGCGCCGACGACGCGGAAACGGCTTTTCGTGGTGGCGCGGCGTGACGGCCGCCCGGTGGTCTGGCCTGAACCGACGCACGGCCCCAAAGACTCGCCAGCCGTCCTCTCCGGAAAACTCAAGCCGTATCGGACGGCTGCGGAATGCGTGGACTGGACTGCCCCGGCGCGGTCGATTTTCGTCCGAAGCAAACCGTTGGCCGAAGCCACGCAACGGCGCATCGCCGAAGGCATCCGGCGGTATGTGCTCGGAGCGGGGGAACCGTTCATCGTGACGTATTACGGCCTCAAAAGCACAGACGATTTCCGTGGGCAGGATATGGGCCGTCCATTGCCTACCCAAACGACGATGAACCGTTTCGGGCTGGTTGCGCCCGTGTTGATGACGAACACCACGGGGCACGCTCCAAGCGGTTTGGGCGTCCCGGTGCCTACCGTGGCCA
>ENA-UERW01001917-UERW01001917.1-human-gut-metagenome-genome-assembly--contig:-NODE-1917-length-12297-cov-4.234206_pt1 | contig 12297 bp, 10 predicted proteins | sample MGYA00242994_ERZ507995 | MGnify/ENA primary metagenome ERZ507995 (study PRJEB26167, sample SAMN06115492) | human gut metagenome | host: Homo sapiens | place: China:Chongqing | collected 2015-04-26...
GAAAACGTCTCAATTGGAAGTGTCCGGCTGAAGTCTTTTATTCAGTAACTTTGCACTTGATTTGATAATTCACCAGAGAAAATAATGTGTTATCGTTCATAAAAAATCTGTTGCAAACCGAAGGAACACAACTGTAAATGGATACTGAATAGCCGTACTTGGTTATTATATCAGGGATTTTTTTGGTTTTTTGTTATCTTCATCCCCTGTACCGGCGCCATTCATCATAGGACACTTTCTCTTACCTAAAATTTTTTTAGGGAGAGAGCTTTGACGATGAAAAACGAGGATCCTTTAAGAGCCATTCGTGCGACTAGTCGTATGACTAGTTCTGATTCGGGAACCTCGGAAATTGAGGTCAAAAAATTAGTTTCGGAAGGACTTTCAGATCTTTCTGGCGATGGTGCCGTGATGGCTGATGATGAGCCTCCGGTGATTGTCGACAGGGAAACCAGGAATCACTGGACTGCAGAATAAAATCTGGCGATCGAAAGCTAAGAAAGGGGTATTGGCATTGGGGACACAGCGAGGGAAAGAAGACTGTCTCCGCCACCCAGTACGCCCAGGCGCTGGATGACATCCAGCGCCTGCGCTCTGAACCTAATATCGGGCGGGCTACTGGGTAAGGCGCACCGCCCTTTTTTGGTCTTGATTCAGGACATCCGGGGTGACTCCGGACGCCTGAAGAAAGAATCCGTCTCTCGTCCGAAACTCAGAGACTCGCGCGGAGAACGGCGAGGACCGCTTCCTTATCCATCGGGACGAAGGCGTACTTGTAGTCCCCGACCCAGGCCGTGGTGACGTGTTCCGCCATCGCTTCAAAGTGCGAGTCGTCGATCCCGAAGTCCTTCAGTGTCTGCGTGATGCCGATCGAGCGGAAGAATGCCGCGGTCTTTTCGATCGCCTTCTTCGCGTTCACTTCAACACCATCCGCCGGATTGAGACCGAAGACATTCACGCCGTACTGCGCGAACTTCGGGGCGACGAGCGCGGGGTCCGTATCCAGGCACCACTGCATCCAGTGCGGGGTGATGATCGCAAGGCCGACACCGTGCGTAATGTCGTACCAGGCAGACACCTCATGCTCAATCCCGTGGCAGGGCCAGGGGGACGGGGAGCGGCCAAGCGACAGAAGTCCGCAGCAGCCAAACGAGCTTGCGGCGAAGATTTCGCCGCGCGCCTCGAAATTATTCGGCTCCTTGATCGCGATCGGACCGAAGTGCACCACGGTCTTCAGCATGGATTCGCAGAAGCCGTCTGAGAGCATCGACGCCTCACGCACGAAATACTGCTCAAACGTGTGCGACACGATATCCGCGACGCCCGCCGCGGTCTGGTTCGCGGGGACGGTGAACGTGTACTCCGGATCCATGATCGACGCGACCGGGAAGCAGCCGTTCACGGGGAGCTTCTCTTTCGTTTCCTCATTCGTGATCACGCCGCCGAAGTCGTACTCGGAGCCCGTCGCCGCGAGCGTGATGACATCAAACACCGGAAGGGGCTTTCCGACACGCTCCGGGTGCTTCACGAGATCCCAGGGGTCGCCGTCATAATTCGCGCCGAGCGCGATCGCCTTCGCGCAGTCGAGCACCGAGCCGCCGCCGATCGAGAGGATGAATTCGACGCCTTCTTTCTTACAGAGCGCCACGCCTTCCCGCACCGACTCAATCTTGGGGTTCGGGGCGATACCGCCGAGTTCCACGACGTCGCAGCCAGAGTCCGCGAGGATCTTCTTCGCTTCGTCGTAAAGCCCGATCCGCTTGACGGACCCGCCGCCGTAGGCGAGCAGCACCTTCTTCCCGTAACCCTTGATCAGGTTCCCGAGCTCCGCGACCCGGCACTTGCAGAAACCGAGGAGAGTCGGCAGGTAAAGGTCATAAGACTGAATCATGTTCTTTTCCTCTCTCTTTTTAGAGACGCCGTTACAGATGACACCCCGGCGTCACGCATCAAAAAATGTCACCGCTCGATCCAAAACGGATAGACCGCGCGGCGGACAGCGGACACTCTATAGGCAATAGCAGAACGCTGTGAGGCTATGAAGTGGGATTTAGGTCTTACTTGCCTGATTTTCTCATCGATTCGCCGGAATCCTCAAAAAAAGAGAAAAACGGGCAATCAGTAAAGATTGCCCGTTTCTCTTCAGAAAGCGTTTTCCCGCCGCGCGGGTTCTTCAGTCTTCCTCCCCTCCTCCGCTTCTCAATGAGGCGGAGGAGAAGAGATGAAACCTCAACGCGGAGTGGAGCCCTGAAATCAGAGGCTCGCCTTCAGGATCTCAACGACCGCCGCGTGATCAAGCGGCGCGATTGCGGTGCTGAAGTCACCGAACCAGGCCTTCGCGACGTGATCCGCCATTTCGTCGAAATGAGTGTCATCGATCCCGAAGTCCTTAAGGGTCTGCGTGATGCCGATCGACCGGAAGAATTCCGCGGTCTTTTCGATCGCTTTCTTCGCGTTCGCTTCCACGCCGTCCGCGGGGTTGAGCCCGAGGACATTCACGCCATACTGCGCGAGGCGAGGCGCGACAACCGAGGGGTTCGCTTTCAGCGAATACGCCATCCAGTGCGGGGTGATGATCGCGAGACCAACGCCATGCGTAATGTCGTACCAGGCCGAAACCTCATGCTCAATCCCGTGGCAGGGCCAGGGGGACGGCGTGCGGCCAAGCCCAAGGAGCCCGCAGCAGCCAAAGGACGACGCGGCGAGCACTTCGCCCCGGGCCTCAAAGTTTGTGGGATCTTTGAGGGCAATCGGACCGAAATGCATCACGGTCTTCAGCATGGATTCGCAGAAGCCATCCGAAATCATTGAGCCTTCCGCCACGATGTACTGCTCAAAGGTGTGCGAAAGGATGTCCGAAATTCCGGCCGCGGTCTGGTTTGCGGGGACCGTGAACGTGTATTCGGGGTCGAGGATCGAGGCCACCGGGTAGCAGCCGCCGACAGAGAGTTTCTCCTTCGTTTCTTCGTTTGTGATCACACCGCCGCCGTCGTACTCAGAACCGGTTGCCGCAAGCGTAATCACGTCAAAGATCGGGAGGTGACGGCCGATACGGTCGTTATGGATCACGAGATCCCAGGGGTCGCCGTCGTAGAACGCGCCGCAGGAGATCGCTTTCGAGCAGTCGAGGGTGGAACCGCCGCCGATCGAAACGATGAACTCAATGCCTTCCTTCTTGCAGATCTCAACACCCGCGCGCACCGACTCGATCTTCGGGTTCGGGGCAATGCCGGAGAGCTCAAAGATTTCGCAGCCCGCGTCCGTGAGGATCTTCTTCACGGTGTCGTAGAGACCGATACGCTTGACGGAGCCGCCCCCGTAGGTCAGCAGCACCTTCTTCCCGTACCCTTTAATGAGGTTACCGAGTTCCGAAACACGGCCCTTCCCGAAAACGAGATGGGTCGGAAGATACAAATCGTAAGACTGAATCATGACTATTCCTCTCAAAAACCGGCCGCGTCCCGTCAGACCACAAACGGAAAAGAGCCGGCGGTAAAACAAAAACTGTTGGGCTCCGTCCCCTCTCTGAACCCAGCGTCACTGTAGAACGATTAAAAAAATAACGCGAGACGGAGCTTCTATTCATCTCCCGGAGGGGCGGACATGCTGATTCGAATCCATCCCCTCCCGGAAATCGATCTCTTAGAGCGACGCCTTCAGGATCTTAAGGATTCCCTCGCGGCCGAGCGGCGCGAAGGTGTACGGAGGACGACCCGCGAACCAGGTGGTCATCGCGTGATCCGCCATTTCGTCGAAATGCGTCTCATCGATCCCGAAGTCCTTAAGCGTCTGCGTGATCCCGATCGAACGGAAGAATTCCGCGGTTTTCTCAATCGCTTTTTCGGCATTCACGGCTGCGCCGTCCGCCGGATTGAGACCCAGGACATTCACGCCGTACTGAGCGAACTTCGGAGCGACGACCGCCGGGTTGTTTTTGAGGCAGTACCGCATCCAGGCGGGCGTAATGATCGCAAGACCAACGCCATGCGTGATGTCGTACCAGGCGGAGAGCTCGTGCTCAATCCCGTGGCAGGGCCAGGCACCGGCTTCGCGGCCGACGGCAAGCAGCCGGCAGCACCCAAACGAACTCGCCGCGAGCAATTCACCGCGTGCCTCAAAGTTCGTCGGATCCTTGATCGCGATCGGCGCGTACTTCATTACGGTGCGCAGCATCGATTCGCAGAAGCCGTCTGAGAGCATCGCGCCCTCGGACACAAAGTACTGCTCAAACGTGTGCGAGATGATGTCCGCGGACCCCGCAGCGGTCTGGCTCACGGGGACGGTAAACGTGTACTCAGGGTCGAGGATCGACGCGACCGGGAAGCAGACCCCGACCGCGCGCTTTTCATTTGTGGCGTCGTTTGTGATCACGCCGCCGCCATCGTAGTCTGACCCCGTCGCCGCGAGCGTCAGCACGTCAAACACCGGGAGGTGCCCCTTCACGCGGTCCCGGTGAATCACGAGATCCCAGGGATCACCGTCATACTTCGCGCCAAGCGCGATCGCCTTGGAGCAGTCAAGGGTCGAGCCGCCGCCGATCGCGAGGATGAAGTCGATCCCCTCTTTCTTGCAGATCTCGACCCCGGCCCGCACGGACTCAATCTTCGGATTCGGCTCAATCCCGGAGAGCTCAAACACCGTGCAGCCTTCAGCCGCGAGCAGCGCCTTCACCTTGTCATAGAGACCGATTCGCTTAACCGAGCCGCCACCGTACGTGAGAAGCACTTTCTTTCCGTACCCGGCAATCAGCTTCGGAAGCTCGGCGATGCGGCCCCGTCCAAACACGAGGTGAACCGGCATATAGAGGTCATACGACTGAATCATGAGACTGTCTCCAATAGAGGTCTGAAGGGAAGTGAGAAAACGGCTGGCGCTCCTGAAGCCCGCCAATCCGATTCCTTCTCCCCTCTTCAGACCGGGAATTCGCCCGAAGGAACACGGGAACCCAGAAGGACATCGATTCCCTCTAGGGGCAAAGCGTGGAACCCCGTGTTCCCGCACGACTGAGATTTTACGAAGGATAGAAAGAGAAAGTTTCTTATTTCTCTATTCTTCTTGCCTCTTTGGATCACGGGGGAGGAGAGCCGGGCGAGAAAAACCGAGGTCCGGCCCCCGGGAACCGGAGAGTAAAAAAATGCCCTGGGAGCACCGAAGGCGCACTCAGGGCTGAGAATGCGGCGTCTGAATCGAGTTCAGAAAGATGAGCCGCAATGAACGGAATGATGAGAATTCTTTTTGTTGTCTAGAGGCTTGAAGTCAGAATCTCAATAATCCCGGCGCGGTCAATCGGGGCGAAGGACTTCGAATAGTCCCCAAACCACGCGGTGAGGACGTGATCCGCCATCTCACCGAAATGCGTGTCATCGATCCCGAAATCACGAAGCGTCTGCGTGATGCCGAGTGACCGGAAGAAGTCCGCGGTCTGCTCGATCGCCTTTTCGGCGTTCACGTCCACGCCATCCGCGGGGTTGAGACCCAAAACGTTGACACCGTACTGCGCGAATTTCGGGGCGACTGCGGCGTGGTTGTGTTCGAGGCAGTAGCGCATCCAGTGCGGCGTGATGATCGCGAGACCAACGCCGTGGGTGATGTCGTACCAGGCGGAGAGCTCATGCTCGATCCCATGGCAGGGCCAGGCGGACTTCGTGCGGCCGAGCGCGAGAAGCCCGCAGCACCCGAACGACGACGCCGCGAAGATTTCGCCCCGAGCCTCAAAGTTATCCGGCTCCCGGAGCGCGATGGGGCCGTAGTGCATCACGGTTTTCAGCATCGATTCGCAGATGCCGTCAGAGAGCATCGACCCCTCCGCCACAAAATACTGCTCAAAGGTGTGGGAAATGATGTCCGACACCCCGGCCGCGGTCTGCTTCGCGGGGACGGTCATGGTGTATGTGGGGTCGAGGATGGAGGCCACGGGGAAGCAGCCGCCGACCGAGAGCTTCTCCTTCGTTTCGTCGTTCGTGATCACGCCCGCGCCGTCGTACTCAGAGCCCGTCGCCGCCATCGTCATCACGTCAAACACCGGGAGCTTCTTCCCGATCCGGTCGCGGTGAATCACGAGATCCCAGGGGTCGCCATCGTACCCCGCGCCGCAGGCGATTGCTTTGGAGCAGTCGAGGACCGAGCCGCCTCCGATCGCGACGATAAAGTCGATCCCGTTTTCCTTTACGATCCGGACACCCTCGCGCACCGACTCAATCTTCGGGTTTGGGGCGATCCCGGAGAGTTCAAAGACAGTGCAGCCTTCCTGATGCAGGATCTCCCGCACGGTGTCATAGAGCCCGATCCGTTTCACGGAGCCGCCGCCGTAGGTGAGCAGTACCTTGCTCCCGTACCCCTTGATGAGACGCGCGAGTTCCGTCACACGGCCCTTCCCGAAAATAAGATGCGTGGGAAGATAAAGATCATAAGACTGAATCATTTTTCATTTCCTCTCAAAGAAGAGAGTGAGGCGGGATGATGAATCTCCATCCGATCACTCCATTCCTATTTGGTTTTCATTCTGCGCAGGAGAGCGGGTTCTCACGGTGATCCGGTGACTCACCGCTCTCCGTCCTGATGAAGGAAATTCTAGGAAGGGAAAGAAAACGCACCGTCCTAAACTGATCGGATTTCTGCGAAATCCAATCAAACGGGTGACGAATCCATAAAAAATGAGGAAACCGGCCGGCTGATCCGAAAGACAAAGAAAACCCCGCGTACCAGGTGAGGCGCCGCGGGGGATGGTATGAAGGGAGGAAAGCGGGATCCGGCTGAACCGGATCCCAGGATTCTGTTTCTCAGAGGCTCATCCGGAGCACCGTGAGGATGGCGTCCCGGTCCATAGGGACGAAGGCTTTCCCGAGGTCACCCCAGCGGGCCTGGATGTGGTCCGCCATTTCGCCGAAGTGGGTGTCATCGATCCCGAGCGCCGCAAGCGTATTCGGGATACCGATCGAGTCAAAGAACTTCCGGGTGTTCGCAATCGCGTCCTTCGCGTTCTCCATCGGGTCGTGGCGGGGATTGAGCTTCCAGACGTTCACCCCGTACTGCGCGAAGCGGGTCACCGTTGTGGGATCGGTCTCAAGGCACCAGCGCATCCAGTTGGGGGTGAGGATCGCGAGCCCGACGCCATGCGTGATGTCGTACCAGGCGGAGAGCTCATGCTCCATCCCGTGGCAGGGCCAGGGGGACGGGGTACGGCCGAGCGACAGAAGCCCGCAGCAGCCGAACGAGCTCGCGGCCAGAATCTCGGCCCGGGCTTCATAATTTGTGGGGTCTTTGACCGCGATCGGGCCGAAGTGCGTCACCGTGCGGAGCATCGATTCGCAGAAGCCGTCAGAGAGCATATTGCCGTCCCGCACGATGTACTGCTCGAACGTGTGCGACATGATGTCCGCGATCCCGGCCGCCGTCTGGTTCGCGGGCACCGTCATCGTGTACTCGGGGTCGAGGATCGAGGTCACGGGGAAGTTCCCCCAGATCGTGAGCTTCTCTTTTGTCTCTTCGTTTGAGATCACGCCGGTGCGGTCATACTCAGACCCGGTCGCCGCGAGCGTAATGACGTCAAAAAGCGGGAGATAGGCTTTGATTTTCGAGGCGTCAAGCACCAGGTCCCACGGATCCCCCGGGTACATCGCGCCGCAGCAGATCGCTTTTGAGGCATCCAAAACAGAACCGCCCCCGACCGCCACGACGAAATCGATCCCTTCGTCCTTACAGAGGCTAACGCCTTCACGGACCGAGGTGATCTTCGGGTTTGGCTCAATCCCCCCGAATTCCGAAACCGAGCAGCCCGCGCTTTCGAGCAGCTCCTTCACCCGGGTGAAGAGCCCTGAGCGCTTCACGGAGCCGCCGCCGTACGTAATCAGCGCCTTCTTTCCGGCTCCCGCCACCGCGTCCTTCAGTTCCGAAATCCGGCCCTTTCCGAAGATCAGGTGGGTCGGCATGTAGAGATCGTAAGACTGGATCATGTTTCGCCTCTTCCGCTGTAGTTGCTGAATTTTGAATCACGGGAATTACTCTAACACATTGATATACCGTAAACCCGTGAGTCAGGATAAAAACCTCCGTTGATTGCTCCTTCGTCATGTTAAACGCTTTATCAGAAGAGCGGGGCTATAGGGGCGGAGGCGGACGGGAACCGTCTGATCGAGGCATAAAAAAACCGGGGCTCTATCCCCGGGAACGAAGCTAAAAGTATGCCACAGAGCATTTGTTTTAAAAAGAGAATTTTCACTGAGGCAGAAAATTTTGGGGACAGGCAAAATAGATCCCGTAACAGGAAGACTGCAAGGCAAAGTTCACAGCAACATGCCAGCCTTCCATCCCAAAAGCCCCGGTGAAGAAACGGCCATGTCGGTACGTTGTAAGAACACCGGGGCTTTTTCATGTCTTCCGTTTTTTGGGAAAGTGTCGGTTTTATCCGCTTTAACGTATCACAGTAATACGAAAACCGGTGCACCGTTTTTCCCGCTCTAGAACGTGTTCCTGACGCGGTTTCAACGCCTCCTATACCGATTCCTCTTTCTCGCCCTGCCCTGCTCCTCCCCTCTCCTGATGCCGGTTTTGATCCGCGGTTCGCTTTTTTCTTTTTTAGGGATAAAATGGTTAGATATCTAACTAATTCAGTCTGAAAATAGACCGTCAGAAAGGACACACAGAGTCATGATGAGAAATCTGCTGTTTTCCGCGATGATCGCGGGACTGGCTTTTGGATCCGGCGCCGCGAACGCCGCGGTGTCGGCTTTCCCCGCCGCTCCATCTCAAACGTCCGTCTCCGCGGCTCACGCCGGCACCCGGGGACCGCTTCGTTGGTTCACGGAGCAGCCAGGCGCTGCCGCAAGCAAAACCCCGTATGGCAATAATCCGTCGGTTGGTCACACCGTGCAGGCCGGTGACGCGAAGATCTATTACGAAATCTACGGAACGCCAGAGACTGGAACACCGGTGTTTGTTTTCCACGGGGGCGGTGTCGGCGCGCCCTACGAGATGGGAACGATGATCGACCATCTGCGCCCGAACCACGAGGTGATTGTGGTGTCGACGCGCGGCCACGGGCGCTCTGAAATCGGACACTCGCCTCTCACGTACGAGCAGAAGGGGCGCGACATGCTTGCCGTGATGCACGCGGTCCCCCGGAAGCCCGCGATGATTATCGGGTTCAGCGACGGGGCGTACACCGCGTATGAAGCGGCTAAATTGGAGCCGAAGGCCGTGGACCGGATCGTCGCGATCGGCGCGGGGACACTCAAACCCGGGTACTTCAAGCCGGGCCTCAAGGTCTCGGATCTCCGGAAGATCGATAACGCCTTTGTTGAGCAGCAGCTGAAACTGATGCCGGAACCGGGCCGCTGGCAGGAGTTCCTCACGAACTACATGAATTTCTGGAGCCGGATGTCGGTCGGAGCCGAAACCTTCAAAGCGGTGAAGGCACCGGTGCTTCTGATCGTAGGGGATGAAGATGACCACGCGCCGGTGATCACGGTGCTCGAAGCGCATCAGATGCTCCCGAATTCGAGACTCTGTGTGGTCCCGAAGGCCTGGCACACCGCCTTTATCGATAATTTCCCCGTGACCTGGGCCGCGATCCACCCGTTTATCGAGGCGGACCATAAGGCGCTCGTCTCGAGCAAGAAGCTCCCGTATAACAACCGGTAAGCGATAAAGGGGTTCAGAAACCGAAATGCCGGTCTCAATAAAGAGATCGGCATTTTTATGGGGCGATGAAGAGTAAAAGACCGTGTTCTTCTTAAGAGCGGATCTCAGGTCCCGTTCTCCTGAAACTCTCGCGGAACGCCTTCGCCGTAAGACCGGACTCATAGTAAGCGCCTCGGATATCGGCGAAGACCACGTCTAGCTTTGACTGATCTTTCCAATCAATAGGCTTCGGAAGGACGACGACGTCAGCAAGCCCCGACTTCTCCCTTGACCGCCAGACATGAAGGGAGGCTTTAAGCCGCAGTCCTTTATCCATCGCGGGTCCAAGGAACCGGGATACAAAGGGCGGGAGGTAACCGATTGTCTTTCCCCCCCAGACGCAGGCAATCGCAAAGGGATCTGTCGGGCGATTGGGGTCACGGACAAGTTCCGCCTCCCTTACCACCTCGCGGTCACTCATCAGAAACGCTTCCCGATCCCCCTCTTTCCAGCCTTCCGCCTTGAAGTGCCCGTTTTCGAGCTCCTGGAGAAGGAGGATCTTCGAAGCCACTTTATTCGCCTCTTCCAAAGCCGCCTTGGGGTTCCGGCGAAAGTCAGGGCTGCCGGCCGCGTCCCGAACGAACCTGAGATACCCCGGAATCACGTAGAAAATCAGCGCGCCGAGGATGAAAGTGATCCCCATATCACTGTAAGGCGGTTGCTTACAGATAATGAGGATGAGAGAAACGACGAGAAACGGTTTCCAGGCCGCCTTCCCGAACGCCGGAAGCGCGACGCCGAGCGTGATCTTGTTATAGAGTTCGATCGATCGCCAGCCTGTCGGTTCACTCGGTTTCGTCATGGAGCCCCCTCCTGAATCGCTTATTTATCCGCGTCGGGCTCGCTGCCAGTCTTAGTCTCAGCAGCGGCGCTTCCAGACACAATCCCCCGCTTCCGGTTCAGTTCCTTCAGCCGATTGATCGTCTCCCGGTCTTCAGGCGTTTCTTCAGTCCCGAGTCCCCAGGTTTTAAGAAGGTGAACGCCTGCCGGGCTGTTCCAGATCTTCCGTCCTTCATCACTCATCGTCATAAAAGGAACTCCTTGTCTTTTGGGGTCAGGGTTTGTCGGTTGTGGAAGCCTTCTCTTTCTCAGCCGTGTCAGAAGTCTTTTCTTTTGAATCCTCGAGAAACGCTTCTTTCGCGGACTCCCACTCCTTTTCGATCTTGGTTTTCTGCCTTTTCTTCATCCGGGCCGGATTCCATAAGAAACCGATCACAAAGAACGCGGCGACACCGATATAGCCGCCCGGGTACTGCGGCTGCCCGAGGAAGAACGCGGCAAACGCGTCTACCCCGCCCCAGAGGCAGTTCGCAGCAAAGGGGTTTGAGGATTCAGCCGGTTTCGGGGGTTCAGTCGGTTTTTTATCAGTGTCAGCCATACGGACGCCTGGAAAAAGGATGCAGCGGGAATAGGGAGCTTCTATAGCTTACCTGTCTCTCCCCGGACCGAGTCACTCTGAATAGTCGGAGATCTGCTTTATAACCCTCTCAAGCATCCGCCAATCCTTATCCGTTTTTCCACTAAATTTGAGATAGACGCGGAGCGCCTCCCCATCAGGCGATGTCCAGACGTCACACGTAGCGGTGATCCGCATGCCGTTATCGAGCGCCGGGGCAAGGAACTGTGCGCTGCCGGATGGGATATAGCCGATATGGGTGCCTTTCCAGAGACAGCCGACAGCGTTCCGGTCGTAACGGTTATCGGGTTCCCGGACGAGATCAATCACATTGTCGCTGTCGATCTCCTGATGATGCTCGCGGATAAATTTCTCACGGCCGCCGTGTTTCAGCCCGGTCACCATGATCTCATCGGTCCCATTCCACCCGGTCGGGAGGCGATCATCATCACTGTCGCTGCGGGATCGGGATCGGCTCTTTCTCCTTGTTTTTCTTTTTTCCTTATCCTCTTTTTCGTTCTCTTCAGCGTCCTTATACATCGCGACGCAGAAAGAAAAAATCCAAACAACTATAAAAAGCAGAGCGGATGAAAGCCAGGATTCTGTCTTGATTATCGAAACGGCTATGACCGCCATGACCAAGCCGAAGATGACCTCCCAGCAAAACTGTCGGATGACCCGTTTATCGTCAGGTGCCATCCTCCGGTACTGTTCGAGAAGGGACTCGTTTTTCTGGGGAGTGTTTTTATTCAGTTCGGTATCAGCCATATCAAACGTCAGTAATCGGGCTTATCTGCGCGGCCCATAAAAATAACGTTAATTATTACTTCTAAGTGCGCCGTTCTGCAGAAAATTGTTCATCAGGGACTGAAGAAAATCCATCGCGGCTCAGATTTTCCCGAAATCACACGTCTTAGCAAATAATTCGTAATCTATGAAAATCCTGTAACGATTGCTTGCATACTCCGGGGATCCGTTTTTCCGATTAGTTCTTAAAATTCCTCTATTCAAGGAATCATCCGCTCTGCCGCAGCCCGCTTCAGGCTGCCTGATCTATGGAGTTCTTATGCTTCGCCGCACTCTGATCCAAACCGCTCTTTCAGCTGCCGCGCTCTACACATTCGCACCGACCGCGTTCGCTTTTGACTGGTGAATTATCAAATCAAGTGCAAAGTTACTGAATAAAAGACTTCAGCCGGACACTTCCAATTGAGACGTTTTCT
>ENA-UERW01001925-UERW01001925.1-human-gut-metagenome-genome-assembly--contig:-NODE-1925-length-12259-cov-25.720325_pt1 | contig 12259 bp, 12 predicted proteins | sample MGYA00242994_ERZ507995 | MGnify/ENA primary metagenome ERZ507995 (study PRJEB26167, sample SAMN06115492) | human gut metagenome | host: Homo sapiens | place: China:Chongqing | collected 2015-04-26...
GACCACGCCGCGGGTTAAAAGTCGTAATTCTTCGATCAGGAACCCGTATTTTTTCCCGAAATCTGTTTCTTTATAGTTTCTTCTACAATCATTCTTGCCGCTGGCAGTATGTTTATAATGTGGCTGGGTGAACGTATTACCGACAAGGGTATCGGTAATGGTATTTCATTCATTATCTTGGTCGGAATTATAGCACGTCTTCCGCAAGCTCTTACGCAAGAATTTATCATGCGTACAGCTACTACATCCGGAGGTTTGGTGATGTTCTTGGCCGAGATCGTTTTCCTTTTGTTTGTGATTTCAGCATCTATCCTGTTAGTACAAGGTACTCGTAAAGTTCCTGTACAGTATGCAAAACGAGTGGTTGGAAATAAGCAATATGGAGGTGCAAGGCAGTATATTCCTTTGAAAGTTAATACTGCAGGTGTTATGCCTATTATTTTTGCACAGGCTATCATGTTTATTCCTATAACCTTGGTAGGCTTTTCTACTTCGAATGCAACTAGTGCATTCATGCGTTCTTTCATGACGAATACAGGATTTTGGTATAATTTCGTGTTTGCGTTTTTAATTATAGTATTTACATATTTCTATACTGCTATCACGGTGCAGCCGAATCAGATGGCAGAAGATATGAAGCGTAATAACGGATTTATTCCGGGAGTAAAACCGGGGAAAAGAACGGCAGAATATTTAGACTCTATCATGTCTCGTATTACATTGCCAGGTTCTATATTTTTAGCGATTGTCGCTATTATGCCGGCTTTTGCTCAGATCATCGGAATCAGTGCTGAATTCTCTCAATTCTTTGGAGGTACATCTTTGCTTATCCTTGTTGGTGTCGTTCTCGATACTTTGCAACAAATCGAAAGCCATTTGATGATGCGTCATTATGATGGACTTTTGAAATCGGGTAAGATTAAAGGTCGTTCGGGCTCGATTGCCGCATATTAAAGATTAGGAGTTTAAGACTAAAATGATTTATCTTAAAACAGACGAAGAAATAGAGTTGTTGCGTGAAAGTAATCTCTTGGTAGGAATGACATTGGGCGAATTGGCCAAATGGATTGCTCCGGGGATTACAACGCTGAAACTCGATAAGATTGCAGAAGAATTTATTCGTGATCATGGTGCTGTTCCCGGCTTTTTGGGGTATGGTGGCTTTCCGAATACGTTATGTGTTTCTGTTAATGAACAGATTGTTCATGGAATTCCGTCGAATTATGAACTTAAAGACGGAGATATCGTTTCTATAGATTGTGGAACGGTAAAGAACGGCTTTAACGGAGATTCTGCTTACACTTTTTGCGTAGGGGAGGTCGCTTATGATGTGAGACGTTTATTGAAAACGACTAAAGAGTCTCTTTATTTGGGTATAGAGCAGGCTGTCGAAGGTAAACGTGTCGGAGATATAAGCAACGCTGTACAAACATATTGCGAGAAAAAAGGTTATTCGGTTGTCAGAGAGCTTTGTGGACATGGTGTCGGAAAGCGATTGCATGAAGATCCTGAAGTCCCTAATTATGGACGACGAGGATGTGGCCCTTTATTAAAAAGTGGTATGGTCATTGCTATTGAACCGATGATCAATCTTGGATCGCGTAATATTGTTATCGAAAGAGATGGGTGGACTACTCGTACGCGGGACAGAAAACCTTCGGCTCATTTTGAGCATACGGTTGCTGTTCGGGAGGGGAAAGCTGATATTCTGTCGTCTTTTAAATATGTCGAAGAAGTTTTAGGCGAAAAATCAATTTAAAGTTAATATATGGCAAAACAGGCAGCAATAGAACAAGATGGAGTAATTGTAGAGGCATTGTCAAATGCAATGTTCAGAGTAGAATTGGAAAACGGACATGAGATTACGGCTCACATCTCAGGGAAAATGAGAATGCATTATATAAAAATCCTTCCCGGAGATAAAGTGAGAGTAGAAATGTCGCCCTATGATTTGTCAAAAGGAAGAATTGCTTTTAGATATAAATAATACAAAAAGATATGAAAGTAAGAGCATCATTGAAAAAGCGTACGCCAGATTGCAAGATCGTAAGAAGAAATGGCCGCTTGTATATTATTAACAAGAAAAATCCTAAGTATAAACAACGTCAAGGATAATTTATTATTTTTGCAAAATAATTTTTCTATTATATGGCTATAAGAATAGTTGGAGTAGACTTGCCGCAAAATAAAAGAGGCGAAATCGCGTTGACCTATATTTATGGAATAGGCCGTAGCGCGTCAAATACCATTTTGTCAAAAGCCGGTATTGATAAAGATATCAAAGTTAAAGATTGGACTGACGAACAGGCCGCTAAGGTTCGTGAAATTATCGGGACCGAATACAAAGTTGAAGGAGATCTTCGTTCTGAAGTGCAGTTGAACATTAAACGTCTCATGGATATCGGGTGTTATCGTGGTATTCGTCATCGTAACGGCTTGCCTGTGAGAGGTCAAAGTACAAAGAATAATGCCCGTACACGTAAGGGTAGAAAGAAAACAGTTGCTAGCAAGAAAAAAGCTACTAAATAATAAGTAAGTATGGCAAAAAAGACAGTCGCAGCAAAGAAGAGAAATGTAAAGGTCGATGCAGTCGGTCAAGCACATATTCATTCTTCGTTCAACAACATTATTGTATCGCTTGCCAATGGAGAAGGTCAAGTTATCTCTTGGTCGTCTGCCGGCAAGATGGGATTCAGGGGATCAAAGAAGAACACTCCTTATGCAGCTCAAATGGCCGCTCAGGATTGTGCTAAAGTCGCTTTTGACCTCGGATTAAGAAAAGTAAAAGCTTATGTGAAAGGACCGGGTAACGGTCGTGAATCTGCTATTCGTACTATTCACGGAGCAGGTATTGAAGTAACAGAGATCATCGATGTTACTCCGCTTCCGCATAATGGATGTCGTCCTCCTAAAAGAAGAAGAGTTTAATCTCTTTTTTTAATTGAATTTGAATCTCGAATGGTGAATAGATTGCATTTTTCTCCTCTCTGCAATCGCGGCTGCACCAATCCGGGTTCGTTAAATTATAAATTTTAAAAGATTTAGAAATGGCAAGATATACCGGACCTAAAACAAGAATTGCCCGTAAATTTGGTGAGGCTATTTTTGGACCAGACAAAGTATTGTCTAAAAAGAATTATCCTCCCGGACAACATGGCGCAAATAAGAGAAGAAAAACTTCTGAATATGGTATCCAGCTTCGTGAGAAGCAAAAAGCTAAATATACTTATGGAGTATTGGAAAAACAATTCCGTAATTTATTTGAAAAGGCTTCTCGTACCAAAGGTATTAAAGGTGAAGTGTTGTTACAATTGCTCGAGGCAAGATTAGACAACGTTGTGTACCGTTTGGGTATGGCTCCTACAAGAGCTGCAGCTCGTCAGTTGGTGTCTCACAAGCACATTATTGTCGATGGTAAAGTAGTAAATATTCCATCTTTCTCGGTAAAACCGGGTCAGATCGTTGGTGTTCGTGAAAAAGCAAAATCTTTGGAAGTAATTGCTGACGCATTATCAGGATTTAATCACAGCAAATATCCTTGGATAGAGTGGGATGAAGCTTCAAAGAGCGGTAAATTCTTACATTTACCTGAGAGAGCAGATATTCCTGAAAACATCAAAGAACAGTTGATCGTAGAATTGTATTCTAAATAATAATTGATTCCATGGCGATATTAGCATTTCAAAAACCCGATAAAGTATTAATGTTGGAGGCGGACGCATTCTTCGGCAAGTTTGAATTTCGTCCGTTGGAGCCCGGTTACGGTGTTACGGTCGGTAACGCCTTGCGCCGTATTCTCCTTTCTTCACTTGAAGGCTTTGCAATAACATCGATTCGTATCGATGGTGTTGAACATGAGTTTTCAACAGTTCCTGGAGTAATCGAGGATGTAACCAATATCATCCTTAACCTGAAGAAGGTGAGATTTAAACAGATAGTGGAAGAAATCGAGAATGAAAAAGTAACGATTACTGTTTCGGGTTCGGAAGTGTTCAAAGCTGGAGACATTGGTAAATACCTTACTGGATTTGAAGTTCTCAATCCTGATTTGGTAATTTGTCACATGGATTCAAACGCGAGTTTCCAGATAGACATTACTATTAACAAAGGACGTGGTTATGTTCCTGCTGAAGAAAATCGTAACCCGAATGATGAAGTTAATGTAATTCCTATCGATTCTATTTTTACCCCGATCCGGAATGTAAAATATACGATAGAGAACTTCCGCGTAGAACAAAAGACGGACTACGAGAAACTGGTATTGGAAATTACGACCGATGGATCGATCCATCCGAAAGATGCTTTGAAAGAAGCCGCTAAAATCCTTATTTATCATTTCATGTTATTCTCTGATGAGAAGATCACTTTGGAGACTACCGATGTTGATGGAAATGAAGAGTTTGATGAAGAAGTTCTGCACATGCGCCAGTTACTGAAGACCAAACTCGTCGATATGGATTTGTCGGTTCGTGCATTGAATTGCCTTAAATCCGCCGATGTTGAAACTTTAGGCGAATTGGTAGTATTCAATAAGACCGATTTATTGAAATTCAGAAATTTCGGGAAGAAATCTCTTACCGAATTGGACGAATTGTTGGCTAATCTGAACCTTTCGTTCGGAATGGACATCTCGAAGTATAAATTAGATAAAGAGTAAAACGATGAGACATAATAAAAAATTTAATCATTTAGGTCGTACGAAATCTCATAGAGACGCGTTATTGTCTAACATGGCCTGTTCTTTGATTAGCCATAAGAGAATTTTCACTACTTTGGCTAAGGCAAAAGCTTTGAGAATGTACGTCGAACCCCTTATCAATAGAGCAAAAGACGATACAACTGCTTCAAGACGAGTTGTATTCAGCTATCTTCAAAATAAAGAAGCTGTTACTGAGTTGTTTAAAGAAATCTCAACGAAGATTGCCGATCGTCCAGGTGGATATACTCGTATATTGAAGACCGGTAATCGTATTGGTGATAACGCCAAGATGTGTTTTATTGAACTCGTTGATTACAACGAAAATATGTTGAAAGAAAAAGCAGCCAAGAAAACTACGCGTACTCGTCGCTCTAAGAAAAGTGCGGCTGCAGCTCCTGCGACTGCTGAGACTCCAGCTGAAACACCTGCGGCAGAAACTGCTGCAACTGAAACTCCAGCTGCTGAATAATAGAAATTCGATATTTTATATTGTAAAGCTCTGTGCATTTTCTGTACAGAGCTTTTTTTATGGGTGTTTTTTGAAATATTTTTTTTGTGTGCTTTATAATGGCATATTCGGTTCTGATTTTTGTAGTTAAAGATAAAATAACCCGGATTTAGGTATTGGGGATATTTATTGTGTTGGGTTAAGAACCAGTCTAAATTTTTCGTGAAAATGATACTTTCAGCTTTTGGGATTCTCTTTTCAGTTTGTTTTTTGTTCCAGTATGCCTTTATCTGGGTAAAAAGATGATCTTGAAAATAGTTTTGAAAGAAGTCTGTGCAAAATTTAGACAAGTTTTATGGAATGTTTTGAGAATGTATTATCGCTCCTTGTAATTATTATTTGCAGTAATTTGAGTATAACTTCTAGAGTAAAATAATCTGCGATAATAGGGGAGGTAATAGTATAATTTCTTAAAGCATTCCTTTTTTTTATGTTTTTCAAAAACATATTATGAAAAAAAATTGTTTAATTGCATGGTATAATTATATAACCTCAAAACATTAAGTATATGAAAATTATTAAAATTACGGGTCGCGAGATCCTTGATTCTCGTGGAAATCCTACGGTGGAAGTAGATGTGTTGCTCGAGTCAGGAGTAATGGGACGTGCAGCGGTCCCTTCTGGTGCATCAACCGGTATCCATGAGGCATTAGAACTTCGTGATGCAGACAATAAAAGATATATGGGTAAGGGCGTATTGAAGGCCGTCGAAAATGTCAATAAAAAAATCGCTCCTGCTCTTGTCGGTATGAGCGCATTAAATCAAATAGAGATTGACCAAAAGCTAATAGAACTGGATGGTACGGAGACTAAATCGAAACTGGGAGCTAATGCGATTTTAGGGGTATCTTTGGCAGTTGCTAAGGCTGGGGCAGCCTATCTGGATTTACCTTTGTATCGGTATATAGGCGGAGTAAACAGCTATGTGTTGCCTGTTCCTATGATGAATATTATTAATGGGGGTTCACATTCTGATGCCCCGATCGCTTTTCAAGAGTTTATGATCCGTCCTGTCGGAGCTAATAGCTTTAGAGAAGGGTTGAGAATGGGGGCAGAAGTTTTCCATTCGCTAAAGAAAGTATTACATGATAGAGGTTTGAGTACGGCTGTCGGGGATGAAGGAGGTTTTGCTCCGGCATTGAATGGCACGGAAGATGCTATAGAGAGTATTTTGCAAGCGATAACAAAAGCTGGTTATCAGCCCGGTAAAGACGTTACGATTGCATTAGATTGTGCTTCTTCAGAGTTTTATCATGATGGAATTTATGACTATACCAAATTTGAGGGGGCTAATGGTGCGAAACGTACTTCTCAACAACAGGCCGATTATTTACAGGATTTGGTTGCTAAATATCCGATCGATTCCATTGAAGACGGGATGGCCGAAGAAGATTGGGACGGATGGCGCATTTTGACGGACGTGATCGGAGGAAATTGTCAATTAGTGGGGGATGACCTTTTCGTGACCAATGTTGCATATTTGGAGAAAGGTATCCGTTTAGGCTGTGCTAATTCTATTTTAGTAAAAGTGAATCAGATCGGGACATTGACCGAGACATTAAGAGCGGTAGAGATGGCTCAACGTAATGGTTACACTGCGGTAATTTCACATCGTTCGGGAGAGACTGAAGATGCGACAATTGCAGATATTGCTGTTGCGATGAATGCCGGGCAGATCAAAACCGGCTCTTTAAGTCGTTCTGACCGTATGGCAAAATATAATCAGTTACTTCGTATAGAAGAAGAATTGGGAGATTGTGCTGTTTATGGATATAAGAGAATAAAAGCTTAAGGGATATGATTGAATATAAAAAGTCGATAAGATCTTTTCTTATCGGCTTTTTGTATTTTCTATGATGCGCAGAACTCTTATGCCGGATTGGGATTTGTGTTGCTGTAATTGCTCATTTAGAGGGATATTTTCAATAATTACTTGTTTTTTGTTCAGGGATGCATGCAAAAGGTGGAGTTTGCCATTTACCCAATAAGCAAATCCTACGTGCGAAATATCTAATCCTTTTATCGATGTTGTAATAGCGATAATATCTCCATTATGTATTTGGCTGATGTTATGTAAATTCAAACTGTCTTTAGGAATATATCGTACAGTCATATTGCTTAATAGTTTTTCAGTATTTTTGATTTCTTTCAGAAAAAATGCATTTTCTGTTAATGGAGCATATTTGTCGGCATGAGAAGACATGAAGTTTATCGACTGTTTTTGTATAAAACTTCCTTTTTGGGGAGTTACTTCTTTAATAATGCCTTTTTGTATATTGTTTTGTATCCAATCACTAAAGTAGTGTAGTCTTGAGGGATATTCATTAATAATACCATTTCGGTAGCGAATTTTTTGAAGGTTGGAACAATAATCTCTGAAAGAGTATGTGTTATTTTGTACAGAAAGAATCAATGCTGTTACAGTTTCTACAAATGTCGTACAATCCATTTCTCTTAAATTTACGACAAGTTGCTCTTTTCCCTTCTTTTCCAATGTCTTGCTTACGTAAGGTGTTCCTATAAATAAATTCCCGATTTGTATAACCTGCTTTTCAACAGAAGATAAAGATCGTTTATCTGTGAATTGTTTTAAAAGACTTTCTGTTAGAATACTGTCTTTTGTAGTGTATAAGGTGTTTATTTCTTGGGCTTGCAGATAAAAAATGGAATATCCTGTAAAAAAAATATATAAAAGGAATTTATTCATAATTGAGTGTTGTTTCATTTTTTACAAATATACTTCTTTCTTGTCATATAACATTTGAATTATTTATTCATTTGCGCTTGATTGGACGTGAAGATGATCTACCGTTTTAAAAGAAGGTGTTTATTCAAAAAAAAGTTTTGTATATAAGTAGGCTATCTACAGATAGTTATAGAAATGTTTGTTGTGGGCATATAAAAAAAGGCTAAAAAAAATTTGGAGGTAAAAGGAAAAGGCCTTACTTTTGCACACGCTTTTCGAGAGAGAGGGGGCATTAAAGGAAAAAAGAGGGAATTTTTTTGGGAGAATGAGAAAAAGTTCTTAGATTTGCAGTCCGTTTTCGAAAGAGAAAAGCAAGCGATCCTTGAAGAAATTACAATAGACAAAAAAAAGTAGTACGAGACGAGTAAAAGTCTCCGTCACGAGCCAGCAGGTTGTGAAAAAGAAGTAAAAAGAAATCATACAACGAAGAGTTTGATCCTGGCTCAGGATGAACGCTAGCGACAGGCCTAACACATGCAAGTCGAGGGGCAACATGGTATCAGCTTGCTGATACTGATGGCGACCGGCGCACGGGTGAGTAACGCGTATGTAATCTACCTGTAACAGAGGGATAACCCGGAGAAATCCGGACTAATACCTCATAGCACATATTATTCGCATGAATTTTATGTTAAAGAGACTCGGTTACAGATGAACATGCGTTCCATTAGCTAGTTGGCGGGGTAACGGCCCACCAAGGCGACGATGGATAGGGGTTCTGAGAGGAAGGTCCCCCACACTGGTACTGAGACACGGACCAGACTCCTACGGGAGGCAGCAGTGAGGAATATTGGTCAATGGGCGGAAGCCTGAACCAGCCAAGTCGCGTGGAGGAAGACTGCCCTACGGGTTGTAAACTCCTTTTACCTGGGAATAACGGGCGCTACGTGTAGCGCTGTGCATGTACCGGGAGAATAAGCATCGGCTAATTCCGTGCCAGCAGCCGCGGTAATACGGAAGATGCGAGCGTTATCCGGATTTATTGGGTTTAAAGGGTGCGTAGGCGGAAGAATAAGTCAGCGGTGAAATGCTTCAGCTCAACTGGAGAATTGCCGATGAAACTGTTTTTCTAGAGTATAAAAGAGGTATGCGGAATGCGTGGTGTAGCGGTGAAATGCATAGATATCACGCAGAACCCCGATTGCGAAGGCAGCATACTGGGCTATAACTGACGCTGAAGCACGAAAGCGTGGGTATCGAACAGGATTAGATACCCTGGTAGTCCACGCCGTAAACGATGAATACTAACTGTTTGCGATATAATGTAAGCGGTACAGCGAAAGCGTTAAGTATTCCACCTGGGGAGTACGCCGGCAACGGTGAAACTCAAAGGAATTGACGGGGGCCCGCACAAGCGGAGGAACATGTGGTTTAATTCGATGATACGCGAGGAACCTTACCCGGGCTCAAACGACAGGGGAATAATCCCGAAAAGGATTAGCCAGCAATGGTCGCTGTCGAGGTGCTGCATGGTTGTCGTCAGCTCGTGCCGTGAGGTGTCGGCTTAAGTGCCATAACGAGCGCAACCCTTACCGGTAGTTACTAACAGGTCAAGCTGAGGACTCTACCGGGACTGCCAGCGCAAGCTGTGAGGAAGGTGGGGATGACGTCAAATCAGCACGGCCCTTACGTCCGGGGCGACACACGTGTTACAATGGCAGGTACAAAGAGTCGCGACGTAGCAATACGTAGCCAATCCCAAAAACCTGTCTCAGTTCGGATCGGAGTCTGCAACTCGACTCCGTGAAGCTGGATTCGCTAGTAATCGCGCATCAGCCATGGCGCGGTGAATACGTTCCCGGGCCTTGTACACACCGCCCGTCAAGCCATGGGAGCCGGGAGTACCTGAAGTATGCAACCGCAAGGAGCGTCCTAGGGTAATACTGGTGACTGGGGCTAAGTCGTAACAAGGTAGCCGTACCGGAAGGTGCGGCTGGAACACCTCCTTTCTGGAGCGACCTGCACAAAGGGCTAGAAGAGGAGACATCGGTCTCGTACTACGAAGGTCTATTGAACAAAATAAGATAAAAAAGAGACAGCCACCGTTCCGGCAGGCGATTTGCCAGTCCTATAGCTCAGTAGGTTAGAGCGCTACACTGATAATGTAGAGGTCGGCAGTTCAAATCTGCCTGGGACTACCTGACATAAGGTTAGGGGGGATTAGCTCAGCTGGCTAGAGCACCTGCTTTGCAAGCAGGGGGTCAACGGTTCGAATCCGTTATTCTCCACGCAAAAGAGATCATTGACATGTTGAAACGAAAGTAAATCGAATTAAAAAAACGAACGAGCATAACGCCGGTATATACGATACCGCGCGTGAGATCAGAAAAGATTTCACGAGCACGGCGAAGAAAGTAAAGAAGGGCGTATGGCGGATGCCTAGGCTCTCGGAGGCGAAGAAGGACGTGATAAGCTGCGATAAGCTGCGGCGAGGAGCAAATATCCTGCGACCCGCAGATCTCCGAATGGGGCAACCCGGCAGGACAACCTGTCATCCCGGGAAACGGGAAGCAAACGTGGGGAACTGAAACATCTCATTACCCACAGGAAAAGAAAATAACAATGATTCCGTCAGTAGTGGCGAGCGAAAGCGGAAGAGCCCAAACCGTCTCTGTTTCGGCAGAGTCGGGGTAGAAGGACTGCATAAGACAAAGAAGCAGGTAGCCGAACGGTCTGGAAAGGCCGGTCAAAGACGGTGATAACCCGGTAGGCGAAACCAGCGACAGCGACAGCAGTATCCTGAGTAGTGCGGGACACGAGAAATCCTGTATGAATCAGCGGGGACCATCCCGTAAGGCTAAATACTCCCGAGAGACCGATAGCGAACCAGTACTGTGAAGGAAAGGTGAAAAGAACCTCGAACAGAGGAGTGAAAAAGACCCTGAAACCATACGCCTACAAGCGGTCGGAGCCCCTACGTGGGGTGACGGCGTGCCTTTTGCATAATGAACCTACGAGTTACTTTTGCCAGCCAGGTTAATCGATTCAGTCGAGGAGCCGAAGCGAAAGCGAGTCTTAATAGGGCGGTATAAGTTGGCAGGAGTAGACGCGAAACCAAGTGATCTACCCATGAGCAGGTTGAAGGTTAGGTAACACTAACTGGAGGACCGCACCGGTAAACGTTGAAAAGTTTTCGGATGACTTGTGGGTAGGGGTGAAAGGCTAATCAAACTTGGAGATAGCTCGTACTCCCCGAAATGCATTTAGGTGCAGCCTTCTGACTATATTTAAGAGGTAGAGCGACTGATAAGATGCGAGGGCTTCACCGCCTATCAAGTCTTGATAAACTCCGAATGCTTAAATAAGAATCAGAGGAGTGAGGGCATGGGTGCTAAGGTCCATGTCCGAGAGGGAAATAACCCAGACCACCGGCTAAGGTCCCGAAATAACGGCTAAGTTGAATTAACGAAGTAGAATTGCAAAGACAGCTAGGATGTTGGCTTGGAAGCAGCCATTCATTTAAAGAGTGCGTAACAGCTCACTAGTCGAGGAGTTCTGCGTGGATAATAATCGGGCATAAGCCGTTTACCGAAGCTGTGGAATTGGCAACAATTGGTAGGGGAGCATTCCATGAGCCGCAGAAGGTTTTCCTTGAGGAATGCTGGAGGTGATGGAAAAGCAAATGTAGGTATAAGTAACGATAAAGAGGGCGAGAACCCCTCTCGCCGAAAGACCAAGGGTTCCTGATCAACGCTAATCGGATCAGGGTAAGTCGGGCCCTAAGGCGCAGCCGAACGGCGCAGCCGATGGCAGAAACGGTTAATATTCCGTTACTATGATACGGAGTGACGAGGAGACGGAGAAGTGACACTCTCGCCTGCTGACGGAATAGCAGGTTGAACGGTGTAGATAATGACATGGTAGGCAAATCCGCCGTGACAGTCGAACCGGATAGTACTGGGCGCCCCCGGGCAACCAGATAGTAGAGGTAATCAGGCTCCCGAGAAAATCCCCTAAACATATGCGTATCATACCCGTACCCTAAACGGACACACGTGGTTGAGTAGAAAATACTAAGGCGCTCGAGCGACTCACGGTTAAGGAACTAGGCAAATTGACCCTGTAACTTCGGGACAAAGGGTCCCTCCCTCCGGGGAGGGCGCAGAGAATAGGTCCAGGCAACTGTTTAACAAAAACACAGGGCTGTGCGAAATTGAAAGATGAAGTATACAGCCTGACACCTGCCCGGTGCTGGAAGGTTAAGAGGAGATGTCATCGCAAGAGAAGCATTGAATTGAAGCCCCAGTAAACGGCGGCCGTAACTATAACGGTCCTAAGGTAGCGAAATTCCTTGTCGGGTAAGTTC
>ENA-UERW01001931-UERW01001931.1-human-gut-metagenome-genome-assembly--contig:-NODE-1931-length-12215-cov-4.150519_pt1 | contig 12215 bp, 14 predicted proteins | sample MGYA00242994_ERZ507995 | MGnify/ENA primary metagenome ERZ507995 (study PRJEB26167, sample SAMN06115492) | human gut metagenome | host: Homo sapiens | place: China:Chongqing | collected 2015-04-26...
TTTCTATGTAAAACGGTGTCTGTTCGGAAGTCCTAACCCCTGCCATAGAACCGATGTGTCATGTAAGATTGTTGTTTGGATAAAACTGGAAGATTTTGCACAATAAATACCGTTGAAATCCAGCTTTTGGGGCTGTGCGAAACAGCCTGTTTTGCCGGGCTGATTTTGGCGCTGCACACTTTTGCACATTTTCTGCACATCGCAAGGATGGATAACAGGTGCAAAGACGTGCAAGCAATGCAAAGGATGCAACAGAATAACAACGGCAAAATAACGGTGATTCGATTAAAATGACGCTTTAGCGTTAAATGATGAAATGGACAAAATGTGCCATTCGGTTCCTACGAATCAGTAGGCCGGGGGTTCGAGTCCCTTCCATCGCACCAAACCATGAAAATCCGAACCTTTTCTCGATAGGAGAAGGGTTCGGATTTTTTGTTTTCTTCGGAAACGAGAACAATGGCTCTTCCCTTACGGCTGTGTGTTCAAAACCTTATCAGAAGAAAGACCGTATCACGAAGGTCACAACAGTAAGAGTGCCGTAAGGCAGAAGGGACGCAAGATTATGAAGTACGATGCAAGAGCCTGTCAGTTTAACATGGGCACCGGCTGTGTGGAGCTGCTGCTCCGGGATGGGCGCAAAATTTCCATCAACTGCACCGGTGTCGAGGATGCACTGGATGTTACCATGGCGCAGAGGTCTGAACTGGACTACCTCATCTACAATGACCCGCTGGCGTATGCAGAGCTAATTTTGAACGGTGAGCCAGAGGAGTATCTGAGAAATGCGGCTGGAAGTCACGGATTAGAGGACTGAACGCAAAAACAGGGTGCGCCCTGCCGGACGCACCCTGCAAAAATCCACACACGATAAGTAAGGCAGGGAGTTCCCCGACGGGAACTTCCTGTTTTTCTTTGGTTGCGATATGAGCCTGTTCCGCCTGCCATGCAGCAAATTCCCGTTGACCTTCCTCGCTGTTCCAGCAGGCAAGGATCGCCGGATAGAATGCCCGTGCCAGTCGTTCGATGGCTTCATCGGGGTAAGGGGAAATATTTGTGGACTTTTTCTTTTTGTTCAAACGCACACTCCTTTGGATTTCTGTTGACAGCATACAATGTGCCTGTTGTTATGCTGTCTGCTCATCCTCTGCGAGCGCAGATTCCAGCGAAGCAAGGTACTCCTTGTGCTTGTGGATGATTTCGAGAATGACTTCTCGCTGTGCTGTGTCTGGCATAGTTCTCAGAAGATAGTCAAACTCTGTGCGGAAACGTGTTGTAACGTGTTCCAGTGCGACATAATCATGCCGCACTTCTTCCGGGTAAGCATCGCTGTCGTAAACCGATTCGATTTTCTGAAACGGCAATACAGGTGCCTTTCCCGGTTCCCGGATGATGCCATCGGCATCCGGTTTCGGTTCAACTTTCAGTTCCGGGTGCAGGATTTCCTGCAAGGTCTGTGCGCGGGCATCATAGTTGGCTCGTGCAAGGCGGTGCATATCAGCCTTGCTGACTTTTACCTGTTTGTTCAGAATCTTCTCCCGCATACCGGGAATCAGGGATTCAGCAATTTCAACACCTTTCATGTACTTCGATGCGCGAAGTACAGTTGCCTTGCTTACACCATTTTCCTCTGCGATTCGTTCGCAGGTTTTCATGGCTTCACCGGAGTTATCAGTTTGAGAACTCCGGTGAAATCGGCCATTTTCATCATGCGATTCTTTGCGGGCTTCGCCATGAGAGGATTTTTCCGCTTCATATTGCTTCCCGATGAGGAACAGCTTCTGCTCCGGGGTGAGGTTGCGCCGCCCCAACTGATTCTTGCAGATCCATGCGAGGACTTCTTCTCTGCTTTCAAATCGGAGCGGCATGGTGGAAAAGCAAATCTCCGGGTGCTTCTGGAGAATTGCATAACGATTGTGGCCGTCAACGAGGGTGTTGTTCCAGACGATCAAAGGAGAGAGCAGCTTGCCTTCCTTGAGGATGTTTTCTTCAAGCTGCTTGTACTCATCGTCCGTCAGCGGCGGGATCTGATTCTGGAACTCCGGGTCGATTTTCAGATTGATCATACGCACAACTCCTTATCTCTCGTGATGTTGCGTCCGTTCGTCCTCCCGGAAGAACAGGGCAACATTCTGTTTTGCATCTTTCAGCTTGAGCAGTTCGATCTTGGCTTCCTTGTACTGCTCATAGAACTGGGCCTTTTCGGAAGCAAGAGCGCAGTATTCCGCTTCCAGCTTGTTCGGACTTGGCAGTTTAGTGATGTTGTTTGCCTTGAGATAGGCTGCTGCTGTCCGGTATGCTGTCAGCTCTGCACGATGCTGTTCTTCAAAGGTTGCGGGGGATTTGGCAGCGTTCCGTTTCTGCGCGAGCGGTCGGTACTGCTTGTAGGAAGCAGCATAACGGCGCAGTGTTTGGTTGTTTGCCATGCGGGTTTCGAGGTCTTTCACTACGGCCAGCGATTCATGGAACTTGGTGTCAAGCTCTGCAATTCTCTGGTCGAGTGCGTCCTCGTTGAGCAGACCTTTCTCCTGCAAAAGAATCAAGGTCTGCGCCATGGCTTTGAGGTTGTGCTTCTTCGCCCAACGCTCATAGCCGATGCCCTTGCCCTGCTTCAGTTTTGCCTGAATGTCCACCAGCTTCTTGATTCGGTCGGGTTTTTCCTCAAGATTGCTGTGGAGGATAATGGGCTGGCTCTTGGCATTTTCTTTCAAGGTGGCAAGCACGAGTTCTTTCTCAAACTTGTCACCGAGGCTGTGCGCCCGGATAAACTTCTTTCTTCCGGCTGGCAGGTAGCTGAGCCGCCCACGGCTTTTCTTGACCGTGATGCCGTACTGCTGCAAGAGCCTGTCCGAGAAATCTTCAAAGCTCGCTGCATTGTCCAGCACATCCGAGATCTGTTTCCGCAAAGTCTCCTTTGCGGTTTCAAACTCCGTTTGTGTAGGCTGCTGTCCGGCGGCAAGCAGGGCAGCGTTTTCACGGTCGAGTTTCATTTGACTGCGCCGTTTCATCCAGTATTCACGCTCGCTCACACGCTTTTTCGAGCTGAGCAGGTCGATCTGGTACAGCTTGGCATCCTGACACATTTCCATGACTGCGACACGCAGGTGCCGCATGGTCTGGGCTGTGCTGGAATGCTTCATGCCCTCACGCCAGTCACGGGGCTTTTGCATATAGGGCTTGCGCTCCACTTCTCGTGTCCGGACGCTGCCGATCACGATGTGAACATGGATATTTCCCGAATGGTTGTGTCCGTCCGGGTGGGTGCAGACGATAGCAGGATGACCGGGAAAGTTCTCTTTGCAGAAGTTCAGGCCGAGGGCCTGTGCCTTTTCCATCGTCAGCCCATTTTCGGCTGCATCCCGCGGGTCGAAGCTGATGATATACTGGTGACTCTTGATGTCATCCGGGTGGTTGTTCTTGTCGTACTTCCGGTTTGCCAGCAGGCAGGCCATTGCAAACGAGGCTTCGCCGCATTCAAGGGTGTCCAGAATGTACGATTCCCGCAGCTTGGGTCTGCTCTGTTCATCCAGAATTTTCTTGCCGGAAAATTCATCGTGCTGGTAAACCAGATAGGTCTCAGCGGCAGAGTAGTCCGAATTTTTAGAGGCGATATGCTTCAGCGTTGCCATACAGTTTACCCAGAACTTTCTCGGCGTTGAGCCGGAAGGCAGTCAGGTCTGCAAGTTCGTCCAGAAGTTTCGCCCGGAGCTGTTCGGTGTCTGCTCCGCCGGAGTTGAAGTGTCGTGCGAGTTGGTTCAGGTTGCCGCCCACCCTGCTGCACTGGGCAAGCAGAGTGGAAACGGCAGTCAGGGTTTCTTCTCCGCCGCCGGCAACGACAACGGTGCGCTCGATCTTCGCATTGTGCAGCGCACGGCGGATGAGGGTGGACAGGGAGAGATGAAGGAGTTTTGCTGTGCATTGGAGTTCCATCTTTTCAGTTTCCGTCACACGGAACTTGATGATGTGCGTTTTGTTGTTCGGCGTGTCGTGGCGGTGGGTCGTGCTGGGTTTCGTTTTGACATTCGTTTTGTTCATTGAACCTCCTGTCGTTTCGCTAGCTCCTCGGTGGAGCTATGTAAGCACGACACGCCGTTCTTTCGCACCGCAAGGTGCGAATATGAGCAGGGTTTGGGGCAGGTACGCCCCAACAAGATCACATCAAAACTCGCAAGAGTTGCAGATGTGAAGTCCCGGTGGAGCACAACATTTTCAAGAATTGAAAATTTGTGGCCACGGGACGGTTCTTGCTCTCCACCGCTGCGCTCAAAACGCATTTCCGAAAGTTGTTTCCGAATTGTTAAGACGCAAAAATAAGTAGAGAGTTCCGCTGCTCGTGTATGTTGATCGCCGTTTGCTCCGAACGAAGTTCCTGCCCCTGTTTTGCAGCGGCGTTGGCCGAAAAGCCGGTATCACGCTCGGACGGCTCATGAAATTCTCAAGGTACGGCTTCCCCAAAAAGAAAATACCGCCCACGCAGTACAGGCGAAGGATTTTGTCGGGTGAAACAGACGGCAAAATGATCGGGTGTGTTGCGGGGCGGTAAATCTTCGCAGGAAATAAAACCGCACAGAATCGTTTCTTTACAGAAATCGCTGTGGATTTGTTGGGAATGATAACATAAGTATTGATGTGTGTCAACACTTCAGGATAATGAATACATCAGATGAATGAAACACACAAAGTACAAGCAAAAGCAAAGCAATGTTTTAGGAGAATGTTTTAATTTTCGCAGTTCAGGCGGACTTGGACGGTAAACACACCGTCTTTCTTTTTCGTATAGAAGTCACCATGGTTCTCCTGAACGATACGATTTATATTTTTTAGTCCGTAACCGTGATACTCTCCGATGCGGATTCCGCGAGAAGTATCACTGTATGGATTCTCAAGCCGATAGAAGAGGCTTCGATACTGCTTGCGCAGCTGTAGATGAATGATTCTCTGTTCCGCTGGCAGGTCGCAACAGGCTTCGATGGCATTGTCAAATGTGTTTCCGATAATGATGCTCAAAGACAACGATGAGATCGTCAGGACTTCAGGAATCGTCACATCCAGTTTGACGTTGATGTTATTCCTTTCCGCAATTCGTAAGTAATAATTCAAAAGAGCATCAACAACAGGATTTCCGACCGCAGAAATATTTGTGGAACGCTCGAAAACATCCGTGGCAGCCTGCGCAATCTTGTGAAGTTCTTCGGTATCACCGTGTTCTGCAACTGCCTGCATCGCCAGGATGTATTTCTTCACATCATGCCGCAGAGAACGGACTTCTTCCTGGCGTTCTTTGAGCTGCTGGTAGTATTCCATTTGAAGATTGTACTGCTGTTCGTTGAACTTAACTTTGAATTTTTCCAGTTCATTTTCCCGGAGAGCTTCCACATAGAACACGATCAGGATGTTTATAAGGAGAAGCACCGCCATAAGACCGACCATATAATCCGGGAAATACTCATCCGCAGCATGATACTGTGCCACATAACAGACAGCAATACTTGCGATTTGAATCGCAATGATCGGCAGCAGCCATAGGATACGCAGAGCATTTCCTTTTCGGCTGAAAAAATGTGAGATCAGGACTACGAGTGGAATTTGAATCAGGTTTGAAAAAACAACATAGACCAACCGTGCTGCCCCAGCCTGCATTAGAATGTCGGTATCCGGGATACGCAGCCCAATCAGAAGCATTGCAAGCACTTCCACCAAAGCAATCAGTGTGAAGAAAGCTCCGCTTGCAAAAACCGCCTGCCACGGTCGAACCTCATAGAACAGCAATGCAAGGAAAAATCCGCCAACTAAAAGATAGATCGTGCGCTGCGTCACCCAATCCGGGAATAAACTCAAAGCACACTGCCCAGCAATCAAGAGTGCAACATAGGCATAGAACCACCTTGAGACGGGCTCCTTTTTGGTAAACAGCCGACCGATAAAAAGCAGCAACAGGGCAATGTTGGCAAAGCTCCCTGCAAACTCAACGAAATAATAAAGCATCATCTTCCCAAATAAGCGTTGAAGATCTGATTGAACTCCTGACGCTTCCTCCTGCTGATCGGCAGCTGATGTCCGCTGGAAAGAAAAACAGCGGTTCCCGTAGCGTAAACAATGTGTTCCATGTTGACGAGATAACTTTTGTGTGGTGACACAAAGCACCGTTTGGGAAGCTGCTCCAAGGCTTCAGGAATGCTCATTCGCAATGTAAGGTCTTGCTCCTTGCAGTGAATCAGAACTTTATGTCCGTGGCTTTCCAGAAAGTAAATGTCCGATGTTTCCAAGGACATGGTAACACCATCGTATTCGATCGTGAAATGTTTGGAGTTCAGTTCCTGAAGGACGGCATCCATTGCCGCAGCGAACAGCGTCTGATCCAAAGGTTTGACAAGGTAGCGGAATGCAATGCCATATCCCTGCACAGCGTACTCATGCCGCTTCGTGACAAATACCACCAAAGGATGCTTCTCCATCTGAATCAAAGACTGCGCCAGCTGAAAACCGTTGGATGGCATCTCGATATCGAGAAGAAGCAGATCAAAGGATTTCTTCTGCATTTGCAATTCGCTCAGAAGTTCGTTTCCATCCATGTAAGTTTCAATGTCAAAGCAGCCTTGCACATCGTACTGCTGGACGCTTTGAACAATGCCATCAAGGTCTGATTTCTCATCATCGCAGACTGCAACGTGGTACTTCAGCATTTCGACAACCTCCACAAAATAATGTCCTGCTACTATTATAGACTGTGCAAAGGCTCCTTACAAGTAGCCTGACCTACCACTTTTGTCACCAGAACGACCAGTTTTGCCAAACCTCTTGATTTTGCTGAAATTTATGATACAGTGAAGCAAAAATCAGAAGATAAGGTGGCGCAACTGCAATGTGGGAACGCACGCTGTCTCAAAAATCAGTCCGTCTTTTCTGCGAGCAAAAAGTGATAGATGAAGCAAAGGCGGATGCGTATGTCTATGGGTACGAGTTGCTCATATCATCTGTTGTGAGCGTTCTGCTTGTTGTTTTAATCGCTGTTGTGTGTGGTGATGTGCGGTACGCACTTTCATTTTTGATTGGGTTTATCCCACAGCGAATCTACATTGGCGGATACCATGCAACATCGCACACCAGATGCTATTTGGCATTCTCCGGACTGGCACTTATCTGCATTTTGCTAAGTAAGGCAATCGCAGCAAATCACCTTTTCCGTATCCTGACAACAGTAGCTCTTTTGGGCATCTCTATCTTTCTCTCACCTATCGAAGCAAAGAATAAGCCTTTAAGTGAAAAGAAGCGGTCAAGTTACAAGATGGTCGCATCTGTTCTTTCGTCAATAGATTTCCTGCTTGCCATTTTTAATGTGCTTCCGTATACACGTCATGTAGTTTGCTACTATCTCTCCAAATGGGTATTGATTGTATTCTCAACAATTCCTTTGGTTCAACAAAAATTTAATGCCAACTTTTGTAGATAGGGAGGTGATAACATGAAAAAAAACAAATGGGTGCTGCTTCTTATCGCTTTTGTTGCATTTTTGGTATTGGTTTATTTTATTGGTGCTTGCCTTAATGCAACGGCAGAGGCATTGACAATTATTTCGCTCTGCATCGGCATACTGGTCATTTATTTAGTCGTAAAAGCAATCAAATCAAAATAAGGAAAGGAAAATGTGATCATGAGTACAAGAAAATTCATCAAAAAACTTACGGCGATAGAATATGAAAGATGTATCTCGAAGAGAATTCTTGAAAACTTTATGTTTAGGCATAACAGTAGCCGCTTTACAAAATTTGCCAATGACAACGGCTTTTGCAGACAGTGCAATCAGTAAAACAAAAATTATTTCTAAAAGCGACCGTGAAAATTTGGTGGCTACTGTTGCAAGAACTGTGCAAGTGTCCTACAAAATAGATAAAAATACGATCATTGAAGTAACTCGCTTTACTGATATTGATGGACAAAATGTTACCTTGAACCGGAGCGTTAAAGAAGATGGTACAGGTGAACTTGTCTATACGAAAGCCCAAAAAACGAAAAAAAGCAAATTGACCAATCAAAGCTATGATGTCTTTTTGAAATTAGCAACTTCAAAATCTATGCCTCAAACAAGGGGAGCCACTGTTGGAAGTGATGTTACAGGATCACAGTATAAGCATATATTTGTATCAAATCTCAGCTATACAATTGACAATACGGCGATTGCGCAAATTGAGATTGGTGGAGTTGAAACTGCAGCAAGCCTTTTAATTACTGGGTTGCACTTGCCGGGAAGCACTGCTGTTACGGTTGGATCCTTTTTGGTTAGTGTGGTTCTAGCTACTTCTCCATCGAAAGTTGTTATAAATCAATCGCTGTATGAAGTCCATTTCGCATATGATAATAGCTACTATACCCATTGCTATCATGATATTTTGTATTCGTATGATTCCGGTGGACACCTTATGGATACTACAAAATCGTACCATCAAGCTGTGGGAGGCTAAGAATGAAAAAAGGCAAAAGCAACTTTTTTCTTATTGCTCCTTTTGCCCTTTGGGGCTGCATTTCAGTATGGACTAGTAATCTTGTCCGATTGACAGATAAAAGCGCAGTACCTTATGCTTGGGCTTCTTTGTTTTTCTCATATGGAATCGTAGCAGTGCATTATATCCAAGTGGCAGTATCCTCCAAAGGCTGTAACAATGCCGAAAACGAAAAAATTGCATGGGTTCAGCTTGGGCTTTCAACTTTGTTCTTGATAGTAGCTGTTGTTCTAGCTATTCAATGAAGGAAAGCAACGTAATCACCCAAAGCAGTGTAAGGTCACAATATTTTCTATTCCAACAGTATTCTAGTAGTTTCAGCATTTGTATGGTTCACATTTATTTGCCGAGGAGTATACACCTGAAGGGGAAAATTTAATGAAGGTGATTCCAATGGAGCTTTAGTGTATTGAGTGAAGAAAAAAATAAATTAGGAGGCAGTATACTGTGACTAACAAAATCAAACGGCTGATTTCCATTCTATTGGTCACGGTTTTATTTCTCCTGACCATTCAGCCAGCATTTGCAACTGGAAATAAGAGAAAGATCGATGATTATTCGATAGAAGAACTTCTCAATCTTTCTGTGCAAGAACAAGAGAATCTCGGATTTTATGTTTTGGCCGAGGTTCCAATGCGCGTTCCTGTTTCTAATACAGACGGCTCAAGAGTTGTATCGTATATTGATGGAACATGGAGAGTTCTTTATACAAAGGCCAATGGATTGGGCTTTTATATGAGTGGAACTACCGTCGGTATTGGCCCGGATTTAATAAAAAATGTTTCAGGAACGGATTACTACACGAGCTATTCCGATAACATCGAACGAAGCTGCCCATTTTCAACGACAGCACTAGTTCCAGAACAAAGTATATATAATACAACCTATACATATGACTTCTATGATGTTGGAACTTATCTTGATTGCAGCGTTGGGTGTTATTTTGGAGTGGTTGGCTCAAGCAAACCAATCTATTGGAGTGCAACTACACAAGTTACCATCCCGAAATTATGATTTTGACCAGCTATGGATGAAATTGTTTTTGAACCCAGTGATGTCAATATGTTAGCAGCTTTAGGCATCGTCGAAAGTGTAAAGTTGTTTCCGTTTATGTTATCAATGGGAGAACTTCAATATGCTTGCGATTCAGAATATCGTTGCAAACAATTCGTGAATTGCCTTTCAGAATATTATCCTGACAGCCAAATTGAAGCTAGACAACTGTGGTCGAAATATCATGGTACAGCGAATGCGGTTCAATGTGATATGATAAATCATAAGCCACTGCGTGTTTGGGTCAGGAGTTCTGCCGATTGTTGGTGCGGCATTTATTATATTTGTTACTATGCAGCAAAGTATGGTACAAATAGAATTTTGCTTGCATCCAGAGAAGGTCTGAAAGAATTTATGGAAGGGAAAACCGATAAGATCTCACAAAAGTATTTGACGGAAGAAACTATTACTGAGTATGCCAAAAGATGGGGAAAGCTATTAAACGAAAACACCTCCATGCGTATTTGGCATGCGAACGATGTTAAAAGCGTTAACATAGATTATTTCGACCAGAGAATTATTAGTTTAGTATCGAGAATTCCTATTTCGGTTGGTGAACTTACCGCAGACGTATTAAAAGCGATTTCTGCTCCGGTAAGTGACTGGTATGTCATGAAACGCATAGAAGCACTTTTGAAAAAGGGTGTTCTTCAAGTCGTTATTCCAAACAAAATCTTTTATAATACCATCGTCCAGCTAAACGAAGAATAAAGGAATCCGAGCAAGTCGGCCCAACAGTCACCTCATTTCAACGAGAGGGGTGGCTGTTGGGTCAATTGTTCAAAAAGAAAAACTGAAGATAATAAAAAGTCTTGATTTCTCCATCAAAACATGGTATATACATTATACGAAACAGTGCTTTGAAAGAACGCTCCACCGTTCAATGACGTGTAAAGAGAGGTGCTTGCCATGACCGCTGTGATCTACGCCCGCTATTCCAGTGATAACCAGCGCGAAGAATCCATCGAAGGCCAGATTCGTGAATGCACGGCCTATGCCGAAAAGAATGACATCACTATCGTCAAGCACTACATTGACCGCGCCATCTCTGCCAAGACGGATAATCGCCCTCAATTCCAACAGATGATAAAGGACAGCGACAAGAAGCTGTTTGATATTGTTCTGGTCTGGAAACTTGACCGCTTTGCCCGGAACCGCTACGACAGTGCCCGGTATAAGACCCAGCTGAAGAAGAACGGTGTCAAGCTCATGTCGGCTACGGAGATCATCTCCGAGGGGCCAGAGGGTATCATTCTGGAATCGGTTCTGGAGGGCTATGCAGAATACTACTCTGCCGACCTTGCCGAAAAGGTTGTCCGTGGACAGACAGAGAACATCCTGAAAGGCCGCTGCAACGGTGGTCGTGGAACGTTTGGATATACGCTGGATTCCGAGCGGAAATTTCACATCGACCCGCTTGCCTCCCCTTTCGTGCTGGAATCGTTCACGAAGTATCGGGATGGCCTCACGATGAAAGAGATTCGGGACTGGCTGAATGAAAACGGCATCAAGAACCCGGTCGGAGGCGAATTTACTTACAACAGCGTGGAGCACATGCTCAAAAACCGGCGTTATATCGGAGAACTGAAATTCCGGGATGTGGTCGTGCCGGATGCGATTCCGCCCATCGTGCCGCTGGAACTGTTCGATGATGTGCAGGAAAAGATTGCCAAAAACAAGAAAGCCCCTGCCCGAAGAAAGGCAGAGGACGATTACCTGCTGACAACCAAGCTGCACTGTGGTTGCTGCGGTGCGCTGATGTTTGGCGAAAGCGGCACAAGCCGGACGGGAGAAGTCCACCGCTACTATAAATGTGCCACGGCCAAAAAGAAGAAGGGCTGCAAGAAGAAAACTGTCCGCAAACAGTGGCTGGAAGATCTGGTGGTGAACCAGACCATGCAGCTTGTCCGGGACGATGCCGCCATGGAATCCATTATCGCCAAGGTCATGGAGCTGCAAGACCGAGAGAACACCAACCTTCCTCTCTATGAGAAACAGCTCCGGGATGCAGAATCGGGTATCCAGAATATGCTCAACGCAATTCAAGCCGGAATCCTCACCAGTTCCACCAAGGAACGGTTGGAACAGCTCGAAGAAACCAAGCGTGAGCTTGAAGCCCGCATTGCGGAAGAAAAGCTGGCAAAGCCAAAAATCAAAGAGGAATTTATCCGTTTCTGGCTGATGCGCTTCCGTAAACTGGACATGAGCCTGAAAGACCAGAGGCAAGCGTTGGTGGATACGTTCATCAATTCGATTTATCTGTACGATGATAAGGTTTTGATAACCTTTAACTATAAAGAAGGTACACAGACCATCACGTTTGAGGAAGCGGCCCAAGCCGCATCAAAGGAAAATGGTTCGGATTTGGATTGCTTTACTGCACCAGAAAATGCCGTGAAATCGAAAGATTTCATGGCTTTTTTGTTTTGTGAGCCATGGCTGCACGGTTTCTGCACGGTTTTTGCACGGTCGGTGTTATCCATGTCCGATTATGTAGGGCGCTGTATTGCATTGCAATCAGTGCCCTTTTTTGCATCAGGTGAGCAGTGCCAAGCGGAGCTTTGCCTTCATTTCCGGGTCGGCATGTTCGATCTGCTTCTGGCGTTTCACCGCCTCCTCTTTGGTGGGAAAGCTCTCCCATTTGTCGCAGCTCTTGCCGTGCTC
>ENA-UERW01001945-UERW01001945.1-human-gut-metagenome-genome-assembly--contig:-NODE-1945-length-12123-cov-3.008800_pt1 | contig 12123 bp, 9 predicted proteins | sample MGYA00242994_ERZ507995 | MGnify/ENA primary metagenome ERZ507995 (study PRJEB26167, sample SAMN06115492) | human gut metagenome | host: Homo sapiens | place: China:Chongqing | collected 2015-04-26...
CAAAATATGGCTATTTCCCGACAGACCTGATAAAAGCTGAATCTGTATCTTCTACTTTAGAGTCGGTATATGATGATTATGCTGCTGCCGATATGGCACGTCGTATGGGTAAAGAGGAAGATGCGGCATATTTTGCAAAGCGTGCTGATTATTATAAAAATTTGTTCGATCCGCAGACGAAGTTCATGCGTCCCCGTAAGGCTGACGGAACTTGGAAGGCTCCATTTAATCCAAGTGCGTTAGGACATTCTGAAAGTATCGGTGGAGATTATACAGAAGGAAATGCATGGCAATATACTTGGCATGTACAACATGATGTGCCGGGACTGATCAGTTTGTTGGGTGGTGAAGGACCTTTCCTGAATAAGTTAGATTCAGGGCTTTGTAGGCTGGGGGAATCCAGACAGCCGTAATTCCGATCGCATGTAAATGAGAGGCATCCCGTTTCAACTGATTCCACAAATCCCCATCGTTGGGCATATTCCACTCGAAATATTGCATCATGACTCCGTTTTCCATATTTTTTTGTATTGGTTTCCTGTTTAAAACGAAATTTTACGCCATAAAGTTCTTATGATAAGATTATTTAGAAACTTCTGATCTTTTCTGACGTTAAAAGAGTATCGAACGGCGTGTCATTCGACAGTTTCATACCGGACTCCATGATCGGCCATTTGGTGGCCGTAAAAAAGTGTTCGTAGGGTATATAACTTTATAAATTAATTTAACCCGTTCGTTTTAACCGAAACAGATATGGAACAGAATAACAGAATTTGGTGGAAAGAAGCGGTGGTTTATCAGATATATCCCCGTAGTTTTAAAGACAGTAATGGTGATGGAATCGGAGATTTATGCGGAATCATTTCCTGTTTGGATTACATCAAAAGCCTGGGAGTCGATGTGATTTGGCTGAATCCGATTTATGCTTCGCCTAATGATGATAATGGATACGATATCAGTGATTACCGGGCTATTATGAAAGAGTTCGGAACGATGGAAGATTTCGATTTGTTACTTCGGGAAGTGCATGCCCGGAATTTAAAACTGATACTGGATTTGGTCGTAAATCATACCAGTGACGAGCATCCCTGGTTTCAGGAAGCCCGCAAGTCGCGGAAGAATCCGTATTATACCTATTATCACTGGTGGCCGGTGGAACAGGAAACTCCTCCCTTGCGTCCGAGTTATTTCGAGGAGTCGGCCTGGACTTACGACCCTCATACCCGGGCCTGGTATTTACACTATTTTTCGCGGAAACAGCCCGATCTCAATTGGGAAAACCGGGAGGTGAGAGAAGCGGTGTATGATATGATGCGTTTTTGGTCCGATAAAGGAATCGATGGTTTTCGGATGGATTCTATTCCTTTGATCGCTAAAGATCCGGCTTTCCCGCCTATCGACCGGAAGAAGTATCCGGATTTGTTTTCTTCTTATGCACATGGACCTCATTTGCACGAATATTTGCACGAAATGAACCGCGAAGTATTGAGTAAATACGATATAATGACCGTTGGAGAAGGTTCGGCCGTTACTTATAAAGAAGTGGAAAAATTTGTCGGGCCCGAGCGGCAGGAATTGGATATGTTATATGGATTCGGCCCTTCGGAAGTCCGGAATTATACAACGGCCGATTGTCCCGATTCAGGTATCGGCTATAGCCTGATCGCTTTGAAAAAAATGTTCTCCGGTTGGGATAAAGCGGTCGGGAAGGGATGGCCTGCCATTTATCTGGGAAATCACGATCAGCCCCGGATGTTGAGTCGTTTTGGAGATGACCGCCCGCAATTCAGAGTATATGCCGCTAAGATGCTGGCGACTTTTTTACTGACGATGCGGGGCACTCCTTATTGGTTGGCAGGTGATGAAATCGGGATGTGTAATCCGAAGTTCGACCGGATCGGGGATTATCGGGATATTGCGACTTTGAACCAATATAAACAGATAGAAAAACGCAAAGGAGATACGCAATGGTTTCTTCAGATGCAGCAACAGACTTCCCGGGATAATGCGCGGACACCCTTTCAATGGGATAACTCGGGACAAGCCGGGTTTACAACCGGAATGCCCTGGATCGGAGTGAACCCCGACTATCGGAAAATCAATGTAGCGGCCCAGGAAAAAGATCCCTGGTCGGTATTGAACTATTTCCGGCAATTGATCGCTTTACGGAAAAGTTCTCCGGATCTTGTTTATGCCGGCTATACCTTGTTGGATGCAAAAAATCCCCGGACCTATACTTATCTCCGTAAAGGAGAAAAATATCACTATCTTGTTGTACTGAATTTCTCTTCCAAACAGGCTGAGGCTTATCCGGGAATCGATATGCAGGGAGCGGAAATTTTGATGTGCAACTATGGCGATCTGCCTCAGTTAGATAAGGTATTGTCTTTACGGCCATACGAAGCGGTGGTGATGCGGTCGGAAGAATTCGGCGGTTGACGGGAGTATGGTTTGGCACATAATTTTGTATCTTTGCGCTCTCTTTTTTAAGCGATGGAGCGGATTATTTTTATCTTATCATATGAGAAGCGTTGGGATTGCTGGATGGTGTATGCCAACCGGGCAATAGATGCCGGTGATTTTTTTCAAAGTATAGGTCGGTATATCGGGGATGAAGACCTGGAAGTATGGCCTGTAGTCAGAAAGATTACGGAAACGATCCGTAAGTACGATACCCCTATGCTTTTCAAACAGTTTGGCCGGAAAAAATTTAAGGATGAACGTATGTTTCTGCAAAAAGTGGAGGAAGCGTATATCCGTGAAGATATCCGGCCTTATATCGATAAGTATGTCGCACAGGTACTGGATGAACTGACCGAAGCGGGTTGTCCTTTGTTTTTGAAAACCAGTCGTTTAGATAATTTTTATAAGAATCAGCGCCTGATGCTTAAATCCGTTCCTTTGCGGGCATTGTTGAAATTCGAAAGGACAGGGGAGTTTACCCGTTATATTTTGCGTTTGACAGATGGAGAAAAGACCTTTTATCCCAGTGATTACGCGTTGAAGGTGCTGACCCGGCGGCCTTGCCGGGTGGTTTCAGGCAGGCAGCTATTCCGTTTCCCGGAAGATTTCGACGGGCAGCGTTTGCAACCTTTTTTGCAGAAAAGGGAGATTATGATCCCCAAGGCAAACGAAGGCATCTATTTCCGGCGTTTTATACTGAAAAATGTACGGCATGAAGAGATCGAGGTACAAGGTTTCGACGTGATCGTCCGGGAAGTGGAAAAACAGGCCTTCCTGTCACTTGAACGCGATATACTCGGCATGCCGGTCCTGGTGATGGAATATAAATACGGTAATCAATATATTCCCGGCTGGTCGTCCCGGAAAGCTTTGGTGGAATTATATACGGAAGGGGACCGCTATGCTTTCTATAAGGTCAGCCGGGATCCGGAATGGGAACAGCTGCAAGCCCGGCAATTGGTTGCTTTGGGGATCAGGAACGATACGGAAGGGTATTTCCATTTGCCGGAAGTTACTGTGATGACCTGGAAGACTGAAAAAGAAACCGAAGATCGGGACAAAGTGAGCGGGGAGGTTATTGCCGATGCCTGGCAGAAGACCGTGACCTGGGTACAGACACATGGGGATGAGTTGAAAGCGATGGGGATCGGCTTCACTCAGAAAACATTGCGCCGGGCCTATTATATCGGAGCCTGGCAGATCGATAGTTCGGTATCGGAAACGATGGATTGGTTCGAATTGAAAGCAGAAGTTATTCTGGCTGATGGGCGCCGGATTCCTTTGCTTCGTTTCCGGGACCATATTCTGACGGGTAAACGTGAGTTTTTACTCGATGACGGCACCTTATTCCTGATTCCTGAAGAATGGTTCGCTACCTATACCGAGTTGCTTTTATTTGCCCAAGGAAAGGGGACTTCCTTATTTTTTCACCGCAGCCAGTATGTTTTATTAAAAAACTGGGCGGAGACGACCTGTCATTTTTCATTGCCGGAGAATTTGCAGGAAGAGGTGACTCTGCCCTTTGATTTTCAGGTGACTTTACGTCCGTACCAGCGTTTCGGTTATGAATGGATGTACCGTTTGTACCGATGTGGCTTGGGAGGTTGTCTGGCCGACGATATGGGATTGGGAAAAACACTTCAGGCCATTGCCCTGATCTTGAAATACAGGCAGGAAGGAGTAAAAAAGCCTGTTGTAAACCGATGGCCTGACAGCGGAAAACAACTGAGTTTGTTCGATGCCCCGGAAGAGGTAAGCAGGCCGGATGAGGGAGATCGTTCATTGGTATACCATACCTGTCTGGTGGTTGTACCGGCTTCTTTGATCCATAATTGGCGGAATGAACTTCGGAAATTCGCTCCTCAGCTGACTGTGACTATCTATGCCGGAACTAACCGTATCGATTTGCGTTCATACCTGCAACGTTCGGATGTCGTATTGATCACTTATCATACTTTGCGGAACGATATCGATATTTTGTCCCGCCTGACTTTCGGTATCGTCGTTGCCGACGAAGCACAAATGTTAAAGAATCCGGGGTCTCAGCTCCATCAGGCTATGATGCGTATTCAGGGAAGGTGTTTTTGGGCTTTGTCGGGTACACCGATAGAAAATTCACTGACCGATTTGTGGGCTGTGATGAATTGGGTGAACCGGGGATTACTCGGATCACAGCGTTTTTTCCGCGATCATTTTATCCGTCCTATATTGGCCGATGTAGAAGGGCGGATGAGCGAAGCTTTGCGTAAACTGATCGCTCCGTATATTTTACGCCGTACCAAAGAAGAAGTGTTGGCCGATTTGCCGGATCTCACAGCCGAGTTGGTCGTTTGTGAACCCGAAGAGGAACAGCGGAAGGTATATGAAGAGGAACAGTCCCGGGTGAGAAATTATATCTTGAGTGAGAGAGAGAATCAAGGGGAATTACGAAGTGATTTTATGGTTTTAAAAGCTCTGATCCGATTACGTCAGATCGCCAATCACCCCCGTTTGGTCGAAACTGGGTATGAAGGAAATTCCGGAAAGTTTAGTGAGGTATTCCGTATGTTGGGAGAAGTGATTGCTTCCGGACACAAGGTGTTGGTTTTTTCTTCTTTTGTAAAATATCTTAAAATGGTAGCTGAAGAAACAATGGTCCGGGGATGGAAATATGCGATGCTGACAGGCTTGACTGCCGACCGGGAACAGACTATCCGGCATTTTCAGGCCGACCCGGAATGCCGGATCTTCCTGATTTCTTTGAAAGCCGGTGGAGTAGGCTTGAATCTCACCGAGGCCGATTATGTATTTATTCTCGATCCTTGGTGGAATGTCGCTGCTGAAAATCAAGCCGTTAGCCGGGCTCACCGGATCGGGCAAAAACGGGCGGTATTCGTCTATCGTTTTATTACTGCCGGAACACTCGAGGAAAAAATTCTGGCTATCCAGGAACGTAAACAACGCCTTGCCGATTCTGTCATAACAGCAGCTACTTCCATCCCTTTGACAGATGAAGAATTATTGGAAGTGCTCTGAAGGGAACCTTGAATTTGGAGAAAAGAGTACGGGAGAATCAAAGTTGACTCTTCATTTCTATATTGTTTCTTCAAAAAAAGTTGAATTATAGGAGTTTATAAAGTTCATGAGGTTCATAAAGTCGATGGATCTCCTGCGAGCGCATTTTTGTACGGCACTGGGGCGGCCGGCCGGCACCGGAAGTTACGTTAATGAAAGTGCCCGCAGGGTTCAGGACTTTACGAACTTTAACGATTAATTATTCCTGCTTATTTGAAAGCCCCCAAGCCGAAAAGAGCGAAATCATACCGGATCGGATCGACCGGATCGAATTCACGAAGACGCCGGGTAAGCTCTTCGACAGCTTTGGCATCGTTTTGTTTACGGGTAAGCAGACCGAGTTCGCGGCTTACATGGCCCGTATGCAGATCTAAAGGGATCAATAGGGCGGAGGCCGGGATACCTTTCCATAGTCCGAAATCGATACCGCTGTGGTCGTGTCTCACCATCCAGCGAATAAACATATTCACTCTTTTGGCGGCTGAGCCTTTGTCTACACACGCGATGTGGCGGAGTACCCGGGGCTCGGCCGGAAGGGTAGTGAAAATCCGATACCAATGGCGTAATACCTCGAACATATCCCCGTGTATTTGCCAGGCGGTGGTGAAGACATTTTCCAACCCTCCTTCATGGCGGTAGATATGGGCTAAGGAACGTAAAAAATAACTACAGTCATAACCGTTGAAAGTGCGGTGTTTGAAATGTTCGAAACGGGCGAAATCGCTTTCCCGGGCATGCAGGACGAAGTCATAAGGAGCATAATCCAGGAGCTGCATGAGTTCCTTACACTTTTTTATGATGGTCGGACGTTGCCCCCAAGCCAGGGAGGCTGCCAGAAAACCGGCTATTTCGATGTCTTCTTTCTCTTCGAATAATTTAGGAATTTGAATGGGATCGGTATGGATAAAAAAATCGGAATGGCAATATTCCTGATATTTTTCATCGAGTAGTTGTTTTATTTCTAGTGATGTCATATTCGGTCGGGTTTGGTGGCTCTGAGCATTTCTCTTTTTCCGGGAGGTCCGGGCAGGCGTTTTAAGGTGAAACCGACTTCGCGTAAGGCTTGCTTGACTATCCCCTTGACACAATAAGTCACCAGGATTCCTCCCGGTTTCAATGCTTGGGCGAACCGGCTGAATACTTCCGGAGTCCAGAGATGGGGTTGCACTTCCGGGTTGAAGGCATCGAAATAGACGATATCGAATCGGGCCTGAAATTGTATAGACCGGAAATCTGCCCGGTATTTGTGTAAATGAAATAAAGGGGTAATCTGCTCTCCGCAATCCCAGGGGGCGTCGTGCAACATGGCGAATGATCCGGGATCGGCAGCGGGAAGTTGATCCGGATAATGAAGACGATTTATTTCTTCGGGCGGTAACGGATATTTTTCCACACTGTGATAATCGAGCGGGAGCTGGAGTTCTTCGCTCCGCAATAAGCTTAAATAAGCATTCAGCCCGGTTCCGAAACCGGCTTCCAGAATAGACAACGGGACTTCGGTGGGCGGCCGATGTTCCGGGGAGGTCAGATAAAAATCCAGTCCGGCCCGGATAAAAATATGAATAGATTCCTGAATCGCTCCGTGTACCGAATGATAATGTTCATTCAGTTCAGGAACATATAAGGTTATACTACCGTCTTCTGTTTGAATCAATTGATGTGGCATCCTTTCAACAGATTTCTGCTCTGAGTAAATTGACGAATTCGATAATATCACTTTCTGTCGTGTCGAAGGAGCAGACCCAACGTACTTCCGAGGCATTTTCATCCCAAATGTAAAAGAAGCATTCCGACTGTAATTTGGTTATTTTATCGCGGGGGATGATAGCGAATACTTCATTGCCTTGCACCTCTTGAGTGATGCGGATTCCCGGGATTTTAGCCGCTTCGTTGGCTAACATCCGGGCCATCCGGTTGGCATGTCCGGCGGTCTTTAGCCAAAGGTTGTGTTTCAGGACTGCCGAAAATTGGGCGGCGATGAAACGGGTCTTCGAGTGAAGTTGCATCAGTTGCTTACGGATATATTGTACCTCTTTGGCGACTTCCGGGTTGAAAAAGACGACAGCTTCTCCAAACATCATCCCGTTTTTAGTACCTCCGAAACTCAATACATCGATACCGACCCGGGAGGTGATGTCGCGGGGATCACATCCCAGATAGGCGACGGCATTCGAAAGACGTGCTCCGTCCATGTGTACATACATCCGATGGGCATGGGCATAATCGCAAATTTCTTTTAATTCGGCAGGAGTATAAACCGTCCCTAATTCGGTACATTGAGTCAGGGAAATCATTTTAGGTTGTGAGTGATGTTGTTCTCCGAAACCGTGCATGTGGTTTTGGATAAGACCGGTTGTCAGTTTCCCGTCGAAAGTTGGGACGGTCAGTAGTTTACAGCCCGATTGTTTCTCGATCGCTCCGCATTCGTCCACATTGATATGGGCGGTTTCGGCACATATAACGGCGTTATAGGAATGGGTGAAGGCAGATAGGCTGAGTATGTTTGCCCCTGTACCGTTATAGACGAAAAATACACGGATATTTTCTCCAAAAACATTTTTGAAATCCTGTATGGCTTTTTCAGAATAAACATCTTCTCCATAAGAATGCTGATGCCCATAGGCTGCCTCTTCCAGTGCTTTGAATACTTCCGGTAATACGCCTGAAAAATTATCGCTTCCAAAACCTCGAATCATGATAAAAATTAGAATTAAAGATAAAACGATTCAAAGATAATGAAATTAATCCCTAATCTCCAATCTTTCCCTTCTAATCCCTTTTTTTCCGGAGTATCCATTTTAGCATAACGATGAAAATTAAAAAAGAGGATACAAAGAGTAGAAAATGGCCGTATTTCAGGTCGGGGCGTTTATCGAGTATTCCGATCGCTCCGATAAACAGGCCGACCAGAAGTATCGCATAAGCGAGCCGTGAGGCTCCGTTCCGGAGCATTTTCCGGAATTCAGGAACATCCGTGATTTGTAACTCGTGTTTGATTTCGCCTTGTTTGAGTTTGTATAATATCTCGCTGATATCTCCCGGAGCGGTTTGCAGGAGGGTGGCATATCCTTTTAAGGTTTGGAAAAGCGAGGCGGCCATCTTTCGCGGAGAAAATTGAGTCATGACAACCTCTTTGGCGTAAGGGATGATGAGCTTGGCAAAGGGGATGTCCGGGTCCAGACGTTCGGCCACTTTCTGGATTGTGGCCAACGCTTTGGCCAGCATAAAAATACCGGTAGGCAGACAAAGTCCGTATTTGGTGATCAGGTCGATACAATCCTGGATCATCTTGGCGTAATTGAATTTCTCGATCGGGAGTTGGGAGAAGCGTTTAATCATTTGTTGCAGGCTGAAAATCAAATCGTCCCGTTGGTCGAAAAAACGTTGATCACAAAGCCGGATCATGGAGTCGGCCAGGCCGATAGGATCCCGGCGGGCGAAACCGATGGAAAGGTTGGCCAGAAAATCCATTTCCCGGGGACGGAGAGCTCCGACCATCCCGAAGTCGATAAAGGCAACCCGATTGCCCGGCAGGATGAATAAATTACCCGCATGAGGGTCGGCATGGAAAAAACCTTCCTTGAAGACCATGATCAGCAAGGCTTCCGCTCCGTTGAGGGCTATTTGTACCGGATCGAGTCCGGCAGCCTTCAGCTGAAGCGGATCGTCCGGCGACATACCGAAGATCCGTTCCATAATGAGCATCCGGTGGGTCGTATGTTTCATGTCGACATGGGGAATGTAGATCCGGGGATTGTCTTTGAATATATCCCGGAAACGCAGGATGTTCGTGGCTTCGTTATAATAATTCAATTCCTTGAATATGCTTTCGCCGAACTCGTCGACGACTCCTACGATATTGATGGCAGCCATTTCGGGGTATTCCAGGGCTAATTTCTTGGCCAGATAGCGCATGAGGTATAAGTCTAGTTTGATTTTCTGGTCGATATTCGGGCGTCGGATTTTGATCACGACGTCTTTCCCGTTTTTCAGACGTCCGGTGTACACCTGGCCGATAGAAGCCGAAGCGATACAATGTGGATTGAATTCTGAAAAAACATCCTTGATTTCGGCCCCTAATTCATCTTCAATCAGGCGGATCGCCAGATGGTCGTCGAAAGGGAGGGCATTGGTCTGTAATTTCTTCAATTCTTTTCTGAACCGTTCGGAGAGTATATCCGGCCGGTCGGCCAGGATCTGACCGAATTTGATATAAGTTGGTCCCAGATCCTCTATGGTCAGCCGCAGCCGTTCCTGGGTGGTATATACTGGTTTATGTTGGCGGATACGGCGCTTTCGGATACGACGCCCCAGAAAAGTATGGGAAATCATTTCCTTAAAACCGTGTTTGACCAGAATACTACCGATTTGAATGATTCTGGTGATCTTCAGATACCCTACGTATACATCTGTAATTCTCATTGCTCTTCGGGTTTAGAAGGTTGGGGAGGAAACGAAGAATCTTCCAGTAAAGCATTCAGCTTTTCTACAGCTGTTGTGAGTTGATCGAGGGTTTGAGTAAGCTTTTTATCCCGGCGGGGAGTGAATAACTGACGCAATAATAAAGTGCTGTTCAGCCCTTCCATAGCTCCTGCTATATGATCACTGAGCCGACGGGCTGCTTCCGGATCTTTATGAGTCTGTTGTTCGATAATTTTGGATACCTTTTCGATAAAAGCATCCCGGTCACTGAGCGAGGCATTGATGGAAGCCCGTAAAAGCAAGTATAATAAGTCATTTGTCATACCGATTACTTTAAGCATTGTCGATTGCAAAATATTAAACGAAAAAAGATGTGTTTAGTTGCAAAGAAGAAATTTTGCAGATTATTTTCTATTTTTGTAGGCTCTTAGAAATTTAAGATGATTTGTATATGGAGTGGATACATACTTTATTTTTCGGATCGGGAATCGGGCATTCGATTTTATTGGTAGCTATCGTTATCTTTATCGGGATATATCTGGGAAAAGTAAAAATAGCAGGTGTTTCTTTAGGAATTACCTGGATTCTGTTCGTCGGTATTATTTTCAGCCATTGGGGAATGCGGATGGATGCGCATGCTTTGCACTTCCTGAAAGAATTCGGACTGATTTTGTTTGTTTATTCAGTTGGTTTACAGGTAGGACCCGGTTTCTTCGCTTCTTTTAAAAAAGGCGGGCTTACCCTGAATTTACTAGCGGTATTGGTGATTGTATTGGGTGTTGCAATTACCTGTGTTTTATATGTCGTTACCGGTTTGCCCGTCACTACGATGGTGGGTATTCTCTCCGGGGCGGTGACGAATACGCCGGGCCTGGGGGCTGCGCAACAGGCTTATTTCGATATGACCGGTAAGGAAGGTACCGAAATCGCTATGGGCTATGCAGTGGCTTATCCTTTGGGTGTGGTGGGGATTATCGCAGCACTCATCCTGATTCGTTATATTTTCCGGATTTCTTTCGATAAAGAGACTGAATCTGCCCAAAGTCAGCTGGAAGAAAAGGAAGCACGGGCGACCCATGTTTCCGTCCGGGTGAAAAATCCGGCTCTGTTCGGTAAAGAAGTGGAGGCCGTCGCTACGTTGATCGATAAGAAATTTGTGATTTCCAGGGTGTTGCACGAGAACAATGATTTGGAGATCGCTTATTCACGCACACATCTACAGGCCGGAGATAAATTATTTATCATTGCTGCCAAGCAAGATATGGATGCGATAATCGCTTTTATCGGTGAAAAAATAGAGATGCATCGTTCTGAGTGGGAGAAGCTGGATTCCAAATTGGTTTCGAAACGTATCATGATTACCCGTTCGGAAATCAATGGAAAAATGCTGGCTCAACTTCATTTACGCGGAGGATTCGGTGTCAATATCACCCGGGTAAACCGGGCCGGAGTGGATTTGGTGGCTAGTCCGGGGTTGGAATTGCAGATCGGTGACCGGGTTACGGTTGTCGGAACGGAAGATAGTGTGAAAAGTGTAGAGAAAATATTGGGTAATTCACTCCGGAGGTTGCGGGAACCCAATCTGGTACCTATTTTTCTGGGGATCGCTTTGGGTATTTTGTTAGGGAGTATACCTTTTACTTTTCCGGGAATTCCGCAACCGGTGAAATTGGGATTGGCAGGAGGACCTTTGATTATCGCTATTTTGATCAGTAAGTTCGGACCCCATTATAAATTGGTTACTTATACGACGATGAGTGCCAACCTGATGTTGCGCGAAATCGGTATCTCTTTGTTTCTGGCCTGTGTCGGTTTGGATGCAGGGGTCGGATTTGTGGATACGGTGGTGAACCAAGGTGGTTTTGCATGGATCGGATATGGGTTTATCATTACCTTCGTGCCTCTGATGATAGTCGGCAGTATTGCCCGTTGGTGTTATAAGATAAACTACTTCACTTTGATGGGATTGATTGCCGGGAGTACCACCGATCCGCCTGCATTGGCTTATTCGAATGGTGTTGCCGGAAATGATATGCCGGCAGTGGGATATGCTACCGTTTATCCTTTAACGATGTTTTTACGCGTTTTAACAGCCCAGTTATTGATACTTATTTTGTGTATTTGAGAATAAAATTGACAATGGGTGTCGGATCTGTCAAACTGTGTGGATGGTGTCCGCAACCG
>ENA-UERW01001950-UERW01001950.1-human-gut-metagenome-genome-assembly--contig:-NODE-1950-length-12069-cov-2.460557_pt1 | contig 12069 bp, 10 predicted proteins | sample MGYA00242994_ERZ507995 | MGnify/ENA primary metagenome ERZ507995 (study PRJEB26167, sample SAMN06115492) | human gut metagenome | host: Homo sapiens | place: China:Chongqing | collected 2015-04-26...
CGTCCAGGAGGCCTACGACTCCCGGGAGGTGGGCCAGCCCGAGATCATTGAGAAGGCCCGGGCCTGCGAGGCCATGGGGGCCGAGGTGGTGCAGATCACCGTGGGCCCCGAGCTCTTCTATGAGTCCCTCTCCCTGCTGGAGGACACCGGCTTCTTCAACGCTTCCCTCTATTCCCCCTTCGGCATCGCCGGCATTGAAACGCTGGGCCATGAGATTGCCCTTCAGTGCCGCGCCCAGTTCGGCAGGGATCCCGACATGGTTGTGTGCACCAATGCCGGCGGCGGCATGGTTACCGGCACCGCCCGGGGCCTGCGGAAGGCGGGGGCCGGCCATACGCAGATCGTAGCCGCCTCAATTGATCTGACCGGCCTGCACATGGCCTCCGACACCCAGTTCAACCGGAAGTCCTGTACCACCGGCCATACTGGCTTCGGCGTCCCGTTTGCCAACTGGCCGGATCGCTCCGACGTGCCCCGTTCTGCCGCCCGTCCCCTGCGCTATATGGATCGCTATGTCACCGTGACGCAGGGCGAGGTTATGTGCATCACCGAGCTGCTGGCAAACCTGGAGGGCCTGGAGCGCGGCCCCGCCGGAAATACCTCTCTGGCCGCGGCCTTCTGCCTGGCTCAGGAGCTGCCGGAGGATCAGATCCTGGTAGTCAGCGAGACCGAGTACACCGGCGCGGGCAAGCATGTGCAGCCCCAGCTGGACTTTGCCCGGGAGAACGGCATCGAGGTGCGCTTTGGCAAGCCCGGCGAGGAGGTGCCCGGCTTCAGCGTGATCCTGCCCGCCGATCCCTATCAGTTCCAGGTCAGGGATCTGGATCTGGACAAAATGCGCCATTCCCTCATCAAAACGGCCCTAAAGACCTATACGGCCACCCCCACCGAGGCGGACTATGAGTTCCTGGCCCAGGAGACCAACAAGAGCGTGGATTGGGTCAGGGAGCAGGTGGCCGCCATCGTGCCCACACTTTGAGAGAGGAGCGTGAGATCCATGAAGCGTGCCGATGATTTTGCTGAGAGAAGAAAGCATATCGCCAATCTGACCGACCAGGAGCTGTATGACCGCTTCTGGGCGCTGACCGAGCAGGTGGTTGCCCCGCTGCTGGAGCTGGGCCGCAGGAATACCACCCCCTCGGTAGAGCGTGCCGTGCTGCTGCGGATGGGTATCTCCTCTCTGGAAACCCAGAAGATTGTGGAGGGCTGTATGGATCACAGCCTGATGAGCCACGGCGCCGGCCATGTAGTCTACAAGCTGTCCAGGGAGAAGAATCTCTCCATTCCGGAGGCCGGACACCTGCTGGCCCAGGGGAAGTACTGGGATGAAGCCGCCGCGCTGTTCAAGGAGGGGAAGTAAGTATGTCTGAGATGACCCTGAAGCCCAACGAAAAGCTGGATGTACGCAACATCCTCAAGGATCTGGACAAGTACGAGCCCAAGCGCCGGGGATGGACCTGGCGCAAGCCCGCCCCCAACCTGGAGATGGGCCCCTTTACCTACCACGATGTGTCCGAGCCGCTGAAGCAGAGCGTCGGCCTTCCCCCGGCCAAGTACTTCGGCGATATCGACCCCCAGCCGCTTCCGGTCATCACGACCGAGATTGCCTCCGGCCGCTTTGAGGACGATATCCGCCGCATGCGCATGGCCGCCTGGCACGGCGCCGACCACATCATGGTCATCCGGCATATGGGCCAGTCCCACATCGACGGCCTGATGGAGGGCACCCCCCAGGGAATCGGCGGCGTTCCCATCACCCGCAAGCAGGTCCGCGCACAGCGTAAGGCGCTGGATCTCATCGAGGAGGAGGTGGGCCGCCCCATCAACTATCACTCCTATGTCTCCGGTGTAGCTGGCCCCGATGTGGCCGTCATGTTTGCCGAGGAAGGCATCAATGGCGCCCACCAGGATCCCCAGTACAACGTCCTCTACCGCGACATCAACTGCGTGCGCTCCTTCGTGGACGCCTGCGAGTCCAAGTCCATTATGGCCTGGGCCGGGATGCTGCAGATTGATGGCGCCCACAACGCAAACGCCACCGCCCGGGAGGCGTGGAAGGTCATGCCTGAGCTGATCGTGCAGCATGCCATCAATTCCCTGTTCTCCGAGCGGGTGGGCATGAAGCCGGAGAACATCAGCCTGTCCACCGTGCCCCCCACGGCCACTCCAGCCCCCTGCGTCTATACCGACCTGCCCTACGCCGTGGCGCTGCGGGACATCTGCGGGCGCTACAAGATGCGGGCCCAGCAGAACACGAAGTACATCTGCTCCTCCACCCGCGAGGCGACGGTGACCCACGTGCTGAACATGCTCATTTCAAAGCTGACCAGCGCGGACATCCAGTCCACCATCACCCCTGACGAGGGCCGCAACGTCCCCTGGCACATCTACAATATCGAGGCCATCGACAACGCCAAGCAGACCCTCATCGGTCTGGACGGCCTGATGGAGATGGTGGAGCTCAAAAAGGATGGCCCTCTGCGCGAGATGGCCCGTGAGCTCAAGGAGCGCGCCTGCCTGTTCATGGAGGAGATCGTGGAGGTCGGCGGCTACTTCAACGCTGTTCAGGAGGGCTTCTTCGTGGACTCCGCCAAGTACCCCGAGCGCAACGGCGACGGCATCGCCCGCAAGATTGAGGGCGGCGTGGGCTACGGCTACATCTTTGAGCGGGCCGAGGACTACATGGCCCCCGTCACTGCCCACTACGGCTACAACAACGTGGAGCAGTACGGCGGCGATCCAGCCAACCCCTCCGCCCTGATTGGCGGCTGCACGTTTGAGGACCGCAGCAAGATCGTCTACATCGACGAGCTGGATGAGGAGGACAACGTAAACGTCCGTCTGGACAAGGTAAAGAAGTATCTGGACGGAGAGGCCATCAAGCCCGAGGTGGAGTGGTGCGCCGACGGCACCATCCTGCTGACCATGTGTATCCCCGCTGAGAAGCGTGTGGCTGAGGCGGCGGCCCTGGAGATCGGCAAGCGGCTGGGTCTGGATCACCCTGAGGTGATCAGCAAGGAGGTTCTTCAGGAGGCGGAGGGTACCCGCATCGAGATGAAGGGCAAGCTGACCTTCGACGTGGATCCCACCAAGCTGGAGGTCCCCCCCGAGCCCCACCATTTGAGTGACGCCGTGCTTTACAAAGAGTTCGAGGAGCACCCCATGGTGGTGGTCTGCGGCACGGTAGGCGAGGATGAGCACTCTGTGGGCCTGCGGGAGATTATCAATATCAAGCACGGCGGCATTGAAAAGTGGGGGGTCAAGGTTCACTACCTGGGCACCTCCGTCCCGGTGGAAAAGCTGGTGGACGCGGCGGTGGAGCTGAACGCCAACGCCATTCTGGCCTCCACCATCATCTCCCACGATAACGTCCACTACAAGAATATGAAGCGCATCAACGAGCTGGCGGTGGAAAAGGGCATTCGTGACCGGGTAATCATCGCCGCCGGCGGCACCCAGGTCATCCCGGATGAGGCCGTCAAGACCGGCATTGACCAGGGCTTCGGCCGGGATTCCCACGGGATCGACGTGGCCACCTTCCTGGCAGAGGAGGCCATGCGCCGGAGAGGTGAGCTGTAAGCTCAAAGCAATCCCCGAACGGCTGGATTGCTCCATATCTATCCATGCCCCGGCGAAGGCCTGAAGGGGAGCCGGGGCAGGATAGGTTTCAGGTTCGTCTAAAATGCAGTCAAATGAAATGAACGGACCCCAACCCCATTCCCCAACCTGATTTTGGATTTAGGAGGAGCCTTCATGAGTCAAGAAACGACGAACAAAGCAGGCGGCGTTTCCTTTATCGGATTGCTTGGCCTGGTCATCGGCGCAACAATCGCAAGTGCGGTATTTGCATTCCCGGGCGACTTTGCTGCGGCTGGGGCCGGTTCCGGCGCTGTTCTGGTGGGCTGGCTGATAACCGGCATCGGTATGCTGGGGCTCTGCCTGGCCTTTTATTACTTAAACAAACTGAAGCCCGAGCTGAAGGGCGGCGTTTACAGCTATGCCCGCGCCGGCTTTGGTTCTTATGTGGGATTTAACTCCGCATGGGGTTATTGGTTAAGTGAGCTGCTCTCAAACATCTCGTTTTTGACACTTCTGTTCGCCTCGGTAGGACAATTTCTGCCCCTGTTCGGTGTAGGAAACAACATCCCGTCGGTCATTGGCATGTCCGTGGTATGGTGGATTGCCATTATCCTGGTGCTCCGCGGCACAAAGGAATCCACTGCGGTCAACCTGGTTTCCACCATCGCAAAAATTATCCCCATTCTGGTGCTGATCGTCGTCATTATTTTTGCCCGCGCCTTCTCCTTCGAGACCTTTATGCAGAACTTCTCGGGCAGCGAGGGCGGAATGAGCTTTGGCAAGCAGGTCATGGCGACCACCACCACCACAGTGTGGGCGTTTACCGGCATTGAAGGAGCCGTGGTAATCTCCGGCCGCGCCAAGCGTTCCAGCGACGTGGGCCGCGCCACGGTGATCGGCTTCCTTTCCGTACTGATTCTCTATATTATCATTTCCTTCCTGAGCGCCGGCGTGATGACCAATGAGGAGCTGGCCGCCCTGGGCAATCCCCCCATGGCCGGTATCCTGGAGCACGTGGTGGGCCCCTGGGGCGCTGCCCTGGTGAATATCGCCGTTATTATCTCCCTGCTGGGGGCCACGCTGGGCCACACCATCATGTGCACGGAGTGCCCATATGAGGCGGCCAAGAGCGGCGCGTTCTGCAAGGCGTTTACCCGAACCAATAAAAATGGCGCGCCTGTCTTCGCCATTGTCCTCACCAGCATCATTGCGCAGGTATTCCTGGTTCTGCTCTATTTCAATGAATCGACCTATCAGGTATTTTACTTCTTTGCCACCGGCATGATCATGGTGCCGTACTTCCTCAGCGCAATGTATTTCTGCAAGGTGGCGCTGAAGCAGGAGAACGGGCTGATCAAAGGAATTGGTATTTTCAACGCTGTTTACGCGGTCTGGATGGTCTTTGCCGCCGGCATCAGCGTCATGCTGGCAACCGTCCTGCTTTATGTGCCCGGTATCTTTGTCTATGCCAAGGGACAAAAGGAAAAGGGACTAAAAGTATTCGAGACAAAGGTTGATAAGGCCGTTTTTGTCGCCCTTCTGGCCCTTCTGGTTATTTGTATCTACTTTGTGGCCACCGGCAGGATCAATCCGCTCGGCTGATTCGGCTGAATGTCGTCCTGTCCCGCGCAACAGCGCGCCGAACGAAACGAGTCGGGCAAACAGGCAAACCGAGGGGCAGAGGCACTGCGGCCTTCTGCCCTGGTTTGCCTGTTTGCAAAGCAAATCTGTAGTATGTTTGCTGCCTTCCAATGCAGCAGAAAGGCGGTGACAGTAATGAAAGTAGATGTCCTTGTAGCGGAGATCGGCTCCACCACAACAGTGGTAAACGCTTTCCACGGCCTGGACGGCGGTCGTCCGGTCTATCTCGGCCAAGGCCAGGCCCCCACTTCTGTACTGGACGGAGATGTACGTATCGGCCTGCAGAGCGCAGTCTCCGACCTGTGCGGCAAGCTGGGAACGGAGTCCCTGGAGTACCGCGAGATGCTGGCCACATCCTCTGCCGCCGGCGGCCTCAAGATGACGGTACACGGCCTGGTATACGACATGACGGCCAAGGCCGCCAGGGAGGCGGCCCTGGGCGCGGGAGGGATTCTCCACTACGTTACGGCGGGACGGCTGCGCCGGACTGATTTGGCCAAGATCAAGGAAATACGCCCCAACCTCATTCTGATCGCAGGCGGCGTGGACTACGGCGAACGGGACACGGCGATCGCCAATGCGGAGATGATCCGCTCCATGAACCTGAAAATCCCCGTCGTCTACGCCGGAAATGTGGAGAATCAGGAGGAGATGCGCCTGATTTTTCCGGAGGAGGAGGGGGAGCAGCTCTACATTGTGGAGAATGTCTACCCCAAGATCGACGCGCTGAACGTAGAGCCCTGCCGGAAGGTCATTCAGGATGCGTTTGAACAAAACATCACCCATGCTCCAGGCATGGAGCACGTCCGGGAGATGGTGACAGGCCCCATCATCCCCACGCCGGGCGCGGTGATGGAATGTACCAAGCTGTTGTATGAATACCTGGGCGACCTCATTGTTTTGGACGTGGGCGGAGCGACAACAGATCTGCATTCCGTCACGGTGGAGTCCGACCAGGTGGCCCGCCTCATGATTTCACCCGAGCCGAAGGCCAAGCGCACGGTTGAAGGGGATCTGGGCGTGTATGTCAACCGCTGGAAGGTGGTGGAGTCCATCGGCGAGGAGAAGCTCCGGGAGCAGTGCCGGGAGCAGGGCTTTTCCATGGAGCATGCCCTGGAGACCTATCGGGCCATCCCCAAAACGGAGGAAGAAGTGAAGCTGGTGGAGCTGCTTACCCGAGAGGCCGTGGTAAAGGCGGCGGAGCGGCACGCCGGCAGGCTGCGGTATATCTACGGCCCCTCCGGACGCAGCACGGTGGCCGAGGGCAAGGATTTGACGCAGGTCAAATACATCGTGGGCACCGGAGGCGCCCTCACCCGGCTGCCCCACCGTGAGGAGATCATGCGGGAGATCACCCGCTGTAATGAGTCGGGCATGCTGCTGCTTCCCGGGGAGCACGCCCAGATCCTGGTGGATCACGGCGGCATTCGGGCCTCGCAGGGCGTGCTGTCCAAGCGGTACCCCCAGGCGGCCGCCCGGCTGCTGGAGCAGAGCCTGGGCATCACCTTTCCGGAGCGGAAAGCGGAGGAGCCGGTACCCGTCTGCAACAAGGAGCTCTCCCGGCTTGAGACCCAGCGGCAGCAGCGGGAAGAGGAGCTACAGCGGCACATTGAGGAGTGCGAGGCCATGGGCTATGATATGAGCGCCTACCGGGAGAACAAGCCGAAAGCAGGGGATTGCAGCCATGAGTGCAGCCGCTGTACCCGCCTCCACTGCCCCAACCGCACTACACAGGAAGGAGCGAGTTCGTAAGCCATGTACCCCAGAGTGCGTATTCACATGGACAGACTGCGCCGGAACCTGGACGCCTGCGCCGGCATAATCCAAAAGGTTCCCGGCTGCACCCTTATGATCGTGACCAAGGGCGTGTGCGCCTATCCCCCCATCGTCCGCATGCTCACGGGGCATCCGGGGGTTGATTTTCTGGCCGACTCCCGCATCCAGAACCTGAAATCCTATGCCGCACAGGCGCGTCAGGCCGGTAAGCAGACGGTTCTGCTCCGCCTGTCCATGCCCAGCGAGGTATCCGAAGTGGTGGAGTATGCGGATGTCAGCTTCCAGTCGGAGCTGTCCACCATCCGGCTGCTGGACGAAGCCACCGGGCGGGCGGGCAAGCGCCATAATGTGGTGCTGATGATCGACCTGGGCGATCTCCGAGAGGGAATCTTTTACGAAAAGGAAGAGGAGATCTTTTCCACGGTGGCAGAGATCCTTTTGCTCAAGCACATACGCCTGTATGGGCTTGGCACCAACCTCACCTGCTACGGGGCCATCATTCCGAAGTATGAGAATCTCTCCCTGCTGGTGGGGCTTGCACGAAAGCTGGAGCAGCGTTTCCACATCCGGCTCCCCATGGTCTCCGGCGGGAATTCCAGCTCCATTTATCTGATTGAACAGGGGAATCTGCCGGAGGGCATCAATAATCTGCGCCTGGGCGAGTCCTTCCTGCTGGGCAATGACACTGCTTATGGCACAAGAATCCCGGGAACCGTGGGGGACGCACTGGAGCTGGAGGCGGAAGTCATTGAAATCAAGGAAAAGCCCTCCCTCCCGGTAGGCGAGATCGGCGTGGATGCTTTCGGACACCGGCCCACCTATGAGGATAAGGGGATCATGCGCCGGGCCATCGTGGCGGTGGGCCGGCAGGATGTGGACACAGACAGCCTGCAGCCCAGGGATCCGCAGATAGAAATCCTGGGCGGAAGCTCGGATCACCTGCTGCTGGATCTGACCCACTGCACCACTGTATACCAAGTGGGGGACCGGATACAGTTTACCCTTGGTTACGGCAGCATGCTCAAGGCATTTACCAGCCCCTATGTGGAAAAAGTCATCTGAGCCGCAGATCTCTGCGGAGAGGGAGTGGCGGATATGTTACGGAAACTCGACCTGATCGGCGTTCAGTCGGATTGGGGTGCCTCGCAGCGGGGGGCCAGCATGGGACCAGCCGCCATCCGGTTTGGAGGGCTTGTGGAGGGTCTGGAGCGGCAGGGCCACCACGTACGGGACAGGGGAGATATCCTCGCTCCCCGGACAGGGGCCAGCCGGGAAAAGCTGCTGCACTATGAACAGGTGTCAGAGGTGAACCGGCGGGTGTACCTCTCCGTTACGGGAACCCTGGAGGAGGGGCGTTTCCCCGTTATCCTGGGCGGCGACCACAGTATCGCCGCCGGCAGCATCGCGGCGGTCTCGAAGAGGCACAGCGGCAACATCGGCGTCATCTGGATCGATGCCCACGGCGACTGGAACAGCGAGGAGAGCACATGCACCGGCAATATGCACAGGATGCCCTTTTCCGCTGTCTGTGGTTACGGACCTGACTGTATGGTGGAGTTCGGCCAGGGAGCGGCGCCGGTTAACGTGGCTCACGGCGTGCAGGTCGGCGGACGGGACATTGACGATTTGGAGCGGCAGCGTATGGCGCAAGCGGGGGTCACTGTGTTTCCGATCAATATGATCGACAAGCTCGGGATGGGCGCGGTAATTGAGCGGGCCATCCAGATCGCCGGAGAGGGCACCGATGGCATCCACCTCAGCTTTGATGTGGATGCCATCACTCCGGAGGCTGTGCCAGGCACGGGAGTGATTGTTTACAACGGCCTGACCCCCCGTGAAGCCTTTCTGGCGGCAGAGGCCATTGCGGAGAGCAGGAAGCTGATCTCCATGGACATGGTGGAGGTCAATCCCTTCCTGGATACCGCCAATAAGAGCGGCATTCTTGCCTCTGAGTTGATCCAGTCGGCTCTGGGAAAAAGCGTATATTGAGCACGGAGGGAGACCTGTGGAGGAGCCTTTGGAACAGACCATTTCCGCACGCCAGCTTGGGGCTGCCTTTTCGGGGTGTTTTCTGGGGGCCGGCTATGTCTCCGGCAGGGAGATGTGGCAGTTTTTCGGCCGGTTTGGCCCGGTGGGCTGGCTGGGGCTGTGCCTGAGCATCGCGCTGCTGGGTGGGGCGGGGCTGCTTCTGCTTACCATGGTCCGGCGGACCGGCCGGCATGAGTTGTCCTTCCTGATGGTCCCCTGGCAATGCCCGGCGCTCAGACATCTCCTGGTTCTTTTCTCTGTCCTGCTCCTGTTCGGGGTGGTAACCATCATGACAGCGGGGACGGGGGCGGCGCTTCATCAGGCCTTTGGACTGCCCCCCTGGCTATGCGGATTGCTCTTTGCTCTGCTGATCGCAGCCCTCTCTCTGTCGGGGCTGCGGGGGATGATCTCTATCTTTTCCTTTGCGGCCCCCGCGCTGGTTCTCTGTACGGTGGGGTTAGGGGCGGGGGCCCTGCTCCTGCTGCCTGCCTGTCCGCCGCCTGCGTTCCAGGGCGGTGTTGGGTGGCTTCCCTCCGCTATGGCATTTTCGGCCTATAACATGTTCAGCGCTGTGGCAATCCTGGCCCCCCTGGGGCGGCAGGTCCCGCCAAGGTGCACTCCAAGGGGAATTGGCCTGGGCTGTACCATGCTTTTCATGGTGGCCGCGCCGATTCTGCTTGTCCTGAACCACTATCCCGGGGCGGCCGAGACGGAATTTCCCATGCTGACGGTGGTCACAGCCATCTCCCCAGGACTCGGCATTCCCTATCTTTTGCTCCTGCTGATCGCCATGGTGGTCACCGCCTTTTCCTGCTTTCTGGCTGGTATGGAGCGGCTCTCCGCCGGAACAGAGCTGCACGGCCGGGAGAGGGTCCTCCGGTTTTTCGCTGTCTCCCTGGTGGCCTGGGGCGCGTCTCTGCTGGGCTTCGGTGAACTCATCAGTCTGATCTACCCGGTGTTCGGCGCAGTCAGTGCGGTTTTCCTAACAGGTATGGCTGTCCATTTTTGCAGGGTGAACTGGGGGAATCCGAATGAAAAAGCAGACGGAAAGTGACCTGGTGGCAGAGGCGGTCGCCTACATGAGGCTCCATTTCGCCAGACCACTCAAACTGACAAAGGTTGCAAGGCACGTGGGCTGCTCTCCCGCCTACTTGAGCAGGAAATTTCAGGCCGAACGCTCCTGCACGTTTACTTACTGTCTGAACCAGATCCGGGTAGAACAGAGCAAGCCGCTTCTCCTCAACCCTGCCCTCACGGTAGGGGATGTGGGCTACCTGGTGGGATTTTGTGAGCAGAGTTATTTTGTTAAGGTATTTCGCAGATATACCGGTATGACACCGAGGCAGTACCAGCAGTCGGAAAAGCGGGGTCTTTCGCCCTGAAAGGAGCGCAGTACGATGTATTTTTGCAGACCAGGGCTGGACACAGCGCTGCTTCCCGGATCATTCAAACAGACGATCAGGGGGGAAACGCCGGTTGGCGTTTCCCCCCTGTGTTGCTCTCCGCGCCTCTGCGTCATAGTCTAAGGCAGGGCCATTGCGCCCAATCCAGTATGGAGTGTACCCTTATGAACTATTATGGATGTTATTACACAGGAAGGGGCTGCCCCTGCTCCTGTGATACCTCAGATGACGAACTGTTTCAGCGCGGGCCGCAGGGCCCCCAAGGGATCCCCGGTGAGCGGGGTCCGCAGGGCCCACGTGGTCCAAAGGGCGATCCAGGCTGTCCTGGGCCTGTCGGGCCCCGCGGTATGGCCGGGCTGCCCGGCACCCGCGGACCGCAGGGCGTGCGGGGCGACGCCGGGCCGAAAGGAGATCCGGGGCCCATGGGTCCCCAGGGAATCCGTGGAGTTCCAGGTCCTATGGGCCCGCAAGGCGACCGCGGTCCGGTTGGTCCGAAGGGTGATCCCGGTCCGGCCGGCCCCATGGGTCCGAAAGGGGAACAGGGTGATCCCGGAGCCCGCGGTCCGGTTGGTGAACAAGGTCCTATGGGAGAACAGGGTCTACAGGGTGAAACCGGCCCACAGGGTCCTCAGGGAGAGCGCGGCTGCCCCGGTCCTATGGGGGAGCAGGGACCAATGGGACCAACCGGCCCTGCCGGAGAAGTCGGCCCCACCGGCCCCCAAGGGTTGACCGGTCTTACCGGGCCGACCGGGCCGACTGGACCTAAAGGCATCCAGGGTGTCACCGGGCCGACCGGACCTCAGGGCATCCAGGGCGTCACCGGGCCGACCGGACCTCAGGGCAGCCAGGGTGTCACCGGGCCGACCGGACCTCAGGGCAGCCAGGGTGTCACCGGGCCGACCGGAGCCACCCCATCCGTCACGGTGCGGAATGTAACCTCGGGCTCTACCGCCGCTGTCACCGCCACCCCCTCCGACACCGGCGTGGCGCTGGACTTTGTGCTGCCCCAGGGGCCATCCGGACCGACGGGAAGTACCGGCGTCAAGGGTGACATCGGCGCTACCGGACCCGCGCCCACCATCACGGTGGAGGAGAGCACTCCCACCACCTACCGCGTCCGCTTCCACAGCAGCGGCGCCGACGTAATCTCCCCCAACCTCCGGGCCGCGCCCGAGGTCTACAACATGGATCTCTCGGCTACGGGGAGCACCAGGGACATCCCCCTGGGCAAGCTGATTCTCAACGTACAGAACGGCAGCTCCAGCTCTATTCGCCTGAGCCTCCGGGCCGCCAACACCGCCGCCCCCGTGCTGGTGGATCTGAGGCGGACGACCATCTACGACGGGAGCACGATCGAATCCCAAACCTGGAACAGCGTCCCCTTCTCTACCAGCCAGATCATTGACGACGTTCTCTACGACAACTCTCAGGAGACCCACTGGATGCGGCTGCGCCAGCAGGACCCGGCCACCAGCCTCTGGTCGATGTGCCAGATCACCACCTTTGCCTCTGCGGCGGGGGCCCGCGTCTCCATCATCGTGGACTGGTACTACACCGGTGCCACCTTTACCGTTCCCACGGTCTGAACGCAGAGGGGCGCGCCCGCGGTTGCGGGTGCGCCCCTCTCTTCTACGTGGGCGGC
>ENA-UERW01001960-UERW01001960.1-human-gut-metagenome-genome-assembly--contig:-NODE-1960-length-12022-cov-3.977564_pt1 | contig 12022 bp, 18 predicted proteins | sample MGYA00242994_ERZ507995 | MGnify/ENA primary metagenome ERZ507995 (study PRJEB26167, sample SAMN06115492) | human gut metagenome | host: Homo sapiens | place: China:Chongqing | collected 2015-04-26...
TGCATAGCAAAATAAGAAATGTGCCATTTCCTCGCCCCTGCGGGGCAACCGGAAATGATGCACGAAAACTTCATGCATTGGCATTTGTGCATTTTCGTGGTGCGCATGCTCATGCATGAAGTTTTATATCCCGAAACGGAATTGACAGGGAAATCTCCTACCGTTATACTCTGCGTATAAAACTGCTTGTGAAACGGGTATGTGCATATGGAAGAACATGAAGCCATCGTAAAAAATCGGAGCGCCGCTCTGCGGGCCGCTTTACCTGCCACCGTCCCGGTGATGACGGGGTATCTCTGTCTGGGCGCGGCCTTCGGCATCCTGCTGCGGACCGCTGGATATGGGATCGGCTGGTCTATCGCCATGAGCATGATCTGCTACTGCGGCAGCATGCAGTTTGTAGGCGTCTCACTGCTGACGGCGGCTTTTGACCCCTTTCAGACGCTGTTGATGTCCGTGATGGTTAACGCCCGCCACGCCTTTTATGGCCTGTCCATGCTGGAAAAGTACCGGGGCACCGGCCCGGTTCGCCCTGTTTTGATCTGTACCCTGACGGACGAGACCTTTTCTCTGGTATCCACACTGGAGCCGCCGGAGGGCGTAGCCCGGAGGGACTTCTACTTCTGGATCTCACTGCTGGACTACCTTTACTGGCAGGTGGGCTGCACACTGGGGAACGCTGTGGGCGGGCTGCTTACCTTTGACACAACCGGTTTGGATTTTACGCTGACGGCGCTGTTCATCGTGCTGCTGCTGGAACAGGTGAAGAAAAAGGAAAACCGGGCCGCCGGGATCATCGGCCTGGTCTGCACCGCAGCAAGTCTGGCGGTGTTTGGCCCGGATAATTTCCTGATCCCCGCCATGATCTTGCTGCTGGCTGTTTTGCTGGGAGGGAGGAAAAAACTGTGCAAATGACAAGCGTTCAGGCCCTCATCACCATTCTGGCCATCGCTGCCGGAACTCAGTTTACCCGCTGGCTTCCTTTCTGGCTCTTCCCGGAGAAGAAGGACCCGCCGGCGGTGGTGCTGTATCTGGGCAAGGTGCTGCCGCCCGCCATGATGGGCCTGCTGACGGTGTACTGCTTCAAAAACGTCTCCTGGCTCTCCGGGACCCATGGCGCGCCGGAGCTGCTGGCCTCTGCCGCCGTGGTGGGGCTGCATCTGTGGAAACGGAACGTGCTGTTCTCTATCGCCGGGGGCACGGTACTGTACATGGTTCTGGTGCAGGCCGTTTTTGCATAAAATAAGATAAATCGCATAAAATGGAAGCACAGTCAAATACTGTGCTTCCATTTTTTCGGGCGGGAGGTCATTATGGGGAGACGGTGGCGGTTCTGGCCCCTGGCGGGCTTTCTTACGGCGGCGGTGCTGGGCACCTTGGCCCACTTCGCGTACAGGTGGAGCGGCGGGGCGCTGCTGGCGGGGGTGTTCTGCGCTGTGAATGAATCCGTATGGGAGCACATGAAGCTGCTGTTTTTCCCGGTGCTCCTCTTTACGGCGGCGCAATTCTGCATGGGAGAGCGGGACGGCCTGCTGGCAGCCCGGGCGGTCAGCATTACGGCGGGACTGGCCCTGATCCCTACATTGTATTATACCTACACCGGCGTTTGGGGAGAGCACGTGCTCTGGGCAGACGTAGCTATCTTTTATTTGTCGGCGGCGGTCACATTTTGGCTGGATAGCCTGCTCCGCCGTCAGCGGCGGCTCTGGAAGATGGGATGCCAGGTGGCGGGACTGGTGTGGCTGTGGGTGCTGGCATTTCTGTTTGTCTGGTGGACCTTTTCACCGCCCCACATCGCCCTGTTCCGGGATCCGCTGACGGGACTTTATGGAATACCGTAGAAAAACGGCGCTGTCCTTTTGGGACAGCGCCGTCTCTGTTATTTCTTGTAGAAGTGGAAATCGCAGCAATCCCCGCCGGTCCCCAATGTCTGGGTGCGTCGGAAACCGACTTTTTTCAGATCACCGAAGGCGTAATTGTCACATTCGCAGAAAAAACGGCAGACTTCCGGACAGCCGCATGATACGCAGGTATCATGCCAGAGACACTGGTGGATGGTCAGGTCAAATTCCTCCGGCTGCTCCTCAAAGGTGCTGACCCAAGCGTCGCTGGAGGAGGTCGTTTTCCGGAAGGCCCAGCGAAATACCGAGAAGAAACGGGGAACCCATTCCAGACCGGCGTACCGGTCATGGGAGGCGGGCCCCTGTACCTCCCGTACATATTTTTCCATGAGCTTTTCAGCATCCAGCCCCCGGCGCTTCAATACAGTGTAGACTGCGACCCGCGGCAGGATCGTGCTTTGCATAAGGGCACGCCGGGAGGGGGAGGTCTCCTGAGAGCCGGCTAAAAACGTTGCGGATTGTTCCCGGCTTTCCGCCATGACCGCCGTTCCCTCTTTCTCCCCCAGAACCCGGAGAAAGAAACGGTCCAGCATTTCCCACGTGGCTTTTTCTTTCTTTTGTACGGACATAGGACTTCCTTTATTCGCCGGCAGGCCGATCATCGAACTGAGCGGCCCGGGAGCGGATGTATTGTTCCAGAATATCCACGGTGCCGGGGATGTCCAGCCGGGCGCTGTTGATCACCAGATCGTAACATTTGGCATCGCCCCAGTCACCTTTGCAGTGCTGGTCATGGTAGATCCGCCGCTGCCGGTCCTGATGCTTGATGAAGTCCAAGGCTTCCTCCTCCGGCAGAGGGGTGCGCTTGACCCGGAAATCCAGATCCGCCCGGACGAAGATGGATATCAGCCCTTCCCGGTCCGCCAGCACCTCTTCAGCGCAGCGGCCCAGTACCACGAAGGATTCTCCGGCGTTAGCGTGCTGGCGCAGCAGCTCAAACTGCATCTGGGCCACGCAGTCCTCCGGGGCGCTGCTGATGCCCCGGACAGAGCGGCAGAACAGGGGGGAGTAAGGGCGCTCATCGTAGCGCTCCAGCGTTTCGGCGCTGACGCCCTTGTCCTCTGCGGCTTTTTGCAGAATGCTCTTGTCGAACAGGGGGAGCTGAAGCCGCTCCGCCAGCGCATGGGCGATATCCAGTCCGCCGCTGCCGGATTCCCGGCCGATGGCTACGATCAGTTGATGGGACATAGGAAGGACCTCCTTACAAAATGGTGGGCAGCAGCACCAGCGCGGCGTACAGCACCGGCTGATGCAGCAGATAGAGCAGCAGAGAGTGACGGCTTATAACGGACAGCCCCGGCAGGCGAATATCCGGCAGGGCGGGGATCTCCGGCCGCAGCCGGTAGAGATAAAACCCGGTCCAGAACAGAAAGAGCCACGGCAGCAGGGAGAAATAGTCCGAGGATGCAAAGGCGGGGGCGGGAAAACCCAGACCGGTGGTGGCGAGATTTGTGTACCAGCCACGGGGCAGCCGCAGCAGCGGCACCCAAGCAAAGCCGAGATAGCCGTGATTCACATCCCGCGCCAGCAGAAACAGGGAAAAGCTGAGGACAAGCCCCAGCCGGGGCGGAATCCGGGCCAACAGAGGACGGAGAGGGACGGTCAGCAGGGCGGCAGTCCCTAAAAAAGTCAGCACGCCGAACCGGATCGGCTCCTCCGGCGTTACCAGAGCTGTTGCCAGAGACACGGCGGCACCGCCGAAGAAGCTGATCGCTCCCCGGCGGATAGGGTGGCGGCTGGCCTGACAGCAATACCCGGAGAGCAGAATGAAGGTACAGCAGATGCTCTGCTGCCAGATATACGCCCAAAAGCCGTTATACCAGGCCCACGGCAGGCCCCGGAGATACACCAGATCCCAGCAGAGGTGATAGGCGATCATGCTGAACAGGGTCAGTCCCCGAAGGGAATCTAAGGTGCCGCTGCGGAGGCGGATCGCGTTTGCGTTCATAGCACATCCATCCTTGCGGAAGAAGTTTCTGCCTTAAAAATACCACAATTCGACGGATTTTTCAAGATTTACCGGTCCTGTAAAACGGCGATACTGCCCAAAGCCAGACCCAGCTGGACGCCGGCCTGAAAAAAGAAGTGCTTGTGGCGGCAGTTGATGAGACCGTGGAGGTCCGCCAGCCCCAAAAGCTCTTTTCGCAAAGGCTGATCGTCGGCAAAGCGGTCCATCAGGGCATGGAACCGGCGGGCGTAGTCCTGACTGTCCGGCTGAAACTGATCCAGCCGCCGCTGCTCCTTCTCCACCAGATCCACCAGCAGTTGAATGGTATCGTCCTGTAAATTCATAAAAACACCCCTATATGGTACTTAGTATATTACTATATATATACCATGAGGTAACGACTTGTCAAGAAAAAATGGGCATGATATAGTGCATATATAGTGCAATGGAGGTTACTACATGGGTGAAGCTGTATTAGTAAACCGTAAAAAGTTCGTTTCCTCGCTGGCCAATGAATTGGTGGAGCCGTTCAATGAACTTTCTAAAAAGACACGCCTGACTAAAACAAAGCTTTTGGACGAGGCCATCGAGGACCTTTTGAAGAAATATGCGGCAAAGGGCCTCTGACGATGGGGGAAACCGGGCAATTTCGCCTGTTTTCCCCGTTTTTCCCTTGCGCGAGCAGGGGAGATGTGTTAGAGTAGCTAAGTCTGTGTATATGAATTCAGGAGGAATATCATGCCAACATTAGAAGAAGAAATTTCCCGGCGGCGGACATTCGCTATCATTTCTCACCCGGACGCCGGTAAGACCACTTTGACGGAAAAGTTCCTGCTCTACGGCGGCGCCATCGCGCAGGCCGGTGAGGTCAAGGGCAAGCGGGCCAAGGCTGCCACCTCTGACTGGATGGAGATCGAAAAACAGCGCGGCATTTCCGTCACCAGCTCCGTGATGCAGTTCCAGCACAACGGCTTCTGCATCAACATTCTGGATACCCCCGGCCATCAGGACTTCTCCGAGGACACCTACCGGACCCTGATGGCTGCTGACAGCGCCGTCATGGTCATTGACGGCGCCAAGGGCGTGGAGCCTCAGACCCGGAAGCTGTTCAAGGTCTGCGCCCTGCGGCACATCCCCATCTTCACCTTTATCAACAAGATGGACCGTGAGACCCGCGACCCCTTGGAGCTGTGCGAGGAGGTAGAGCGGGAGCTGGGCATCGACACCTACGCCGTCAACTGGCCCATCGGCTGCGGCAAGGAGTTTGCCGGTGTCTACGACCGGGAAAAGCAGCGGATCCTGTTCTTCTCCGGCGAGACCAAGGGCAAGAAGGTCAACTCTATGGAGGTGGCCTTGGAGGATCCCGTGCTGGACGAGATGCTGGGGGTGGAAAAGGCCGCCAAGCTGCGGGACGAGGTAGAGCTGCTGGGAGCCGGCCGGGACTTTGACGTGAAGGCTGTGCGGAACGGAACGCTGTCCCCGGTGTTCTTCGGCTCCGCCCTGACCACCTTCGGCGTGGAGCCGTTTTTGGAGGAATTCCTGCGGATGACCACCGCTCCGCTGTCTCGCGTCAGCGATCAGGGCGAGGTGGATGTGTTCTCCCCGGACTTCTCCGCCTTTGTGTTTAAGATTCAGGCCAACATGAATAAGGCCCACCGGGACCGGCTGGCCTTCATGCGCATCTGCTCCGGCAAGTTTGAGCGGGACACGGAATATTACCACGTCCAGAGCGGCAAAAAGCTGCGGCTCAGCCAGCCCCAGACCATGATGGCGGCGGAGCGTGAGATCGTGGAGGAGGCCTACGCCGGGGATATCATCGGCGTGTTCGACCCCGGCCTGTTCGCCATCGGCGATACCATCACCGTGCCGGGGAAGAAGTTCCGGTATTCCGGTATCCCTACGTTTGAGCCGGAGCATTTCATGCGGGTCTCCCCCAAGGACACCATGAAGCGCAAGCAGTTCATCAAGGGAACGGAGCAGATCGCCCAGGAGGGCGCCATCCAGATTTTCAAGATTCCCGGCGCGGGCCTGGAAGAAGTCATCGTAGGCGTGGTGGGCACCCTGCAATTTGACGTGTTCGAGTACCGTATGAAAAACGAGTACAATGTGGATCTGCGGATGAGCAGCCTGCCCTATGACCATCTGCGGCTCATCGAGTCCATGGACTGCCATCCCGACGAGATCGTGCTGTGTACCGGCTCCGCCGTGCTGCAGGACTTCCGGGACCGCTATCTGCTGGCCTTTGACGGCGAGTGGAGCATTGGCTTCTTCACCAAGCACAATCCCGGTCTGGTACTGGCGGACACCCTGTCTGTGTAATAAAATCAAGGAGGTAGGAGCATGCTGACCATCCGGCGCTTCCAAAAAGGCGATGAGGAGACCCTTTCTGTTATGATCCGCCGCACTCTGCGGGAGGTCAATTACACCAGCCCCAAATCCGAACTGGATTACCTGATCCCCCACTATTCTCCGGAGACCATGGTTGAGCTGTCTGAGACCGGCCATACCTATGTATTGGAAGAGGACGGACAGATCATCGGCTCCGGCACAATCCTGCCGGATGGCGAGACAGAGGCGGAGATCGTGGCGGCCTTCCTGAGCCCGGAGAGCATCGGCAAGGGCTATGGCCGGAAGCTGTTTGAAACACTGGAGGCCGACGAGCTGGCAGCGAAGGCCACGCGGGTCTGGCTGACCTCCTCGGATATGGCGCTGGGCTTTTACGAGCACATGGGCTGGGTGAATCCCAACGGCCCCCGTGCCCGGGCGGGAGAGGACAACCTGCTCTATATGGAAAAACGGAAATAAACAAAACGGACCGATTTTCCGGTCCGTTTTTTCCTTGACAAAACCGCTGGCAAGCAGTATGTTAAGGCTAACAGGGAACCGTCCCTGACTTTGAAAGGAGAAAATGCCAATGGGTTGTTTCTATTGCGATGAGCACCACGAGGGCCGGGAGGCCATTATGTTCAAGGTTGGGGAGATGAAGGCCGGTGTGCTGTATCTCTTCAAGGATCAGGCCCACAAGGGCCGCTGCGCGCTGGCTCTGAAGGCCCACAAAAAGGAACTGTGCGAGTGCACGGATCAGGAGCGGGCGGATTTTGCCGAGGATCTGGCTAAGGCCAGCGGCGCCATCAAGGAGCTGTGGGGCTGCACGAAGCTGAACTTGGGCTCCTTCGGCGACACGAATCCCCATCTGCATTTCCATATCGTCCCCAAGTATGAGGGCGGCTTTGAGTTCGGCGGGGCTTTTGCCATCACCAACCCGGAGCCGGTATACCTGACGGATGGAGAGTACCAGGAGATGATCTCCGCACTGAAGGCCAAGCTGGGTATCTGAGGACATATATAATAAGGAACACCGGGGTGCATAGCATCCCGGTGTTCTTTGTGCCGGATCGATACACCATATAATATGCGGAGGCGGCCTGATCGGGAATGAGATACCGGAGCGGGAAATGGCCCGGAGGGGGACATTTGCCCCGCTGCCGTGTGCATCCGCGTACTGCCAAAAAAATTTCAAAAAAACTATGAAAAACAGAGAAAAAGGTCTTGACATTCCGCTGAATATCCGATATGATAATCAAGTCCGCGTGGTGGAAGCCTTTCTGCGCGCAGACACTGCGATGAACCGGGAGATTGCTCCGCAAGGAGGTAACTTCCGGGGAGTATGTCCGATAATCGGGCGGCTGAGAAGTCCTGTATGCGGCGTAGATCGCCATACCATGGGACAAGTACCGGCCACAGTGCCGGTCTTTTTCATGAGTAGGAATGATACGCACGGTTAAGCGTACAGAAAATTTCTCGCCGTAGGTCGTCGAGACCCGTACAACAACCTACGAAACATTTGGAGGAAATCAACATGGCACAGAAAGAAATGATCCGCATTCGCCTGAAGGCTTACGATCATCAGGTCATCGACCAGAGCGCTGAGAAGATCGTGGAGACCGCCAAGCGCACCGGCGCCCAGGTGTCCGGCCCCATCCCCCTGCCCACCAAGAAGGAGGTTGTTACCATCCTCCGCGCTGTTCATAAGTATAAGGACAGCCGTGAGCAGTTCGAGCGCCGCACCCACAAGCGCCTGATCGACATCACCAACTCCAGCCCCAAGACCGTTGAGGCTCTGATGGCTCTGGAGCTGCCCGCTGGCGTGGAGATCGAGATCAAGCTGTAATCCTCACGATTACAAAACTTCCCAAGCTCAAAGAAGTGTAAACACTTTTTTGAATATGTTGCTCACCCAATCGCCTGTCAACTTGCGTGAGACAGGCAGGGTCATGTCGGCAGAGCAATGCGGATTCCGTATCTAAGCCGACCAATAACCTAACAGGAGGAAATACACATGAAGGCAATCATCGGCAAAAAAGTGGGCATGTCCCAGATTTTTGACGAGAACGGCCACGTGATCCCCGTCACCGTCATTGAGGCGGGACCCTGCACGGTCGTTCAGAAGAAGACTTCCGAGAAGGAAGGCTACAATGCGGTTCAGCTGGGCTACGAGGACGTGGCTGAGAAGAAGCTGACCAAGGGCGAGATGGGCCACCTGAACAAGGCTGGCGTGTCTCCCAAGAAGCACCTGCGCGAATTCGACCTGGACAACGCTGCCGAGCTGAACATCGGCGACATTGTGAAGGCTGACACCTTCCAGGCTGGCGACTTCGTTGATATCACCGGTATCAGCAAGGGCCACGGTTATCAGGGCGTCATCAAGCGCTGGGGTGCACAGCGCACCCCCACCAGCCACGGCGGCGGCCCCGTCCATCGTCACGCTGGTTCCATGGGCTCCTCTACCGATCCCTCCCGTATCTTCAAGGGCAAAATCGGCGCCGGCCACATGGGCGTGGATCAGGTGACTGTCCAGAACCTGTCCGTTGTGAAGGTTGACCCCGAGCTGAACATGCTGGTCGTCTGCGGCGCCGTTCCCGGCCCCAAGGGCGGTCTGGTGACCATCAAGAGCACCGTTAAGGTCCACAAGGTCAAGCAGGCCGGCGCTGACATCAGCAAGAACCCGCAGAAGGCTTCCGGCCGCAACCCGCAGAAGGCTTCCGCGAGAAACAAGTAAGAAAGGGGTGCTTAAAGAATGTCTTCCATGAAAGTTTTGAACATGGCCGGCGCAGAAGTCGGTACTGTGGAACTCAACGACGAGATCTTTGGCATCACGCCCAATCCCGTCGCTGTGCATGAGGTTGTGAAGAACCACCTCGCCAATTGCAGACAGGGCACTCAGAGCGCCCTCACCCGTGCTGAGGTTTCCGGCGGTGGCCGTAAGCCCTGGCGCCAGAAGGGTACCGGCCACGCCCGTCAGGGCTCTACCCGTGCTCCTCAGTGGACGCACGGCGGTATCGTGTTCGCTCCCAAGCCCCGCGATTACAGCTATGTGCTGAACAAGAAGGTCAAGCGCCTGGCGCTGAAGTCCGTCCTGTCCGCCAAGGCTGCCGAGGGCAAGCTGGTGGTCATCGACTCCATCAAGATGGACGCCATCAAGACCGCTGACTTCCGTAAGTTCCTGAGCGCTGTCAAGGTGGACGGCAAGGCCGTCGTTGTCACCCCCGAGGTGGACAACGTCATCGTCAAGAGCGCCCGCAATATCCCCGGCGTGCTGACTACCGTCGCCAACATCCTGAGCGTCTATGACATCATCAACGCCCAGTATCTGGTGGTGGATCAGGCCGCCCTCGCCAAGATCGAGGAGGTGTACGCATGATGACCGCTTACGATATCGTCATTCGCCCCATTATCACCGAGCGTGCCATGGCTGGTGCCGCTGACAAGAAGTATGTCTTCGAGGTGGCCAAGTCCGCCGGCAAGGTGGAGATCAAGAAGGCTGTTGAGGAGATCTTCGGCGTGAAGGTCGCTTCCGTCAACACCCTGAACGTCCCGGCTAAGGCCAAGCGCATGGGCGCCGGCCGTCCCGGCACCACCCGTGCCTGGAAGAAGGCTTACGTGACCCTGACCGCTGATTCTAAGACCATCGAGTTCTTCGAAGGCATGGTCTAAGGAAGGAGTAAAGCAGAATGTCTATTAAAACTTTTAAGCCGACGACTCCTTCCCGCCGTCAGATGACGGTTTCCGGTTTCGACGGCATCGACAAGAAGGCCCGTCCCGAGCCCAGCCTCACCGAGCCTCTGAAGAAGAGCTCCGGCCGCAACAGCTATGGCCGCATCACCGTCCGTCATCGCGGCGGCGGCAACAAGCGCAAGTATCGTATCATCGACTTCAAGCGCGACAAGATGGGTTCCGCCACCGTGCTGCGTCTGGAGTATGACCCCAACCGCAGCGCCAATATCGCTCTCATCGAGTATGAGGATGGCGAGAAGCGCTACATCCTGGCTCCTGTCGGCCTGAAGGCTGGTCACAAGATCATGACCGGTCCCGACGCCGATATCCTGCCCGGCAACGCTCTGCCCATCGCCAACATCCCCGTTGGTACCGTGATCCACAACATCGAGCTGCATCCCGGCAACGGCGCTCAGCTGGTGCGTGCCGCCGGTACCTCCGCTCAGCTGATGGCTAAGGAAGGCGATGACGCTCAGATCCGTATGCCCTCCGGCGAGGTCCGCATCGTGCGTACCAACTGCTATGCCACCATTGGCCAGGTCGGCAACATCGAGCACGAGAACATCAACATCGGTAAGGCTGGCCGTAAGCGTCACATGGGTTGGCGTCCCACCGTCCGCGGTTCCGTCATGAACCCCAATGACCACCCCCACGGCGGCGGCGAGGGCCGTGCCCCTGTCGGTCGTTCCGGGCCTGTGACGCCTTGGGGCAAGCCCGCCCTGGGCTACAAGACCCGCAAGGGCAAGAACCCCACCAGCAAGTTCATCGTCAAGCGGCGTAACGAGAAGTAAGGAGGCAAGGTAATATGAGCAGATCTATTAAGAAAGGCCCTTATGTTGCCCCTGAGCTCCTCAAGAGAGTCGAGGCAATGAACGAGAAGAACGAGAAGAAGGTCCTCAAGACCTGGAGCCGTAGCTCCACCATCTTCCCCGCTTTCGTTGGCCACACCATCGCTGTCCATGACGGCCGGAAGCATGTGCCCGTGTATATCCAGGAGGATATGGTCGGTCACAAGCTGGGTGAGTTTGCTCCCACCCGCACCTTCCGTGGCCACACCAAGGATAAATAATTGAAGGAGGATGCTGAACATGGAAAACAAAACTGCTAAAGCGTATCTGCGCTATGTCCGCATCTCTCCCCGCAAGATCCAGATCGTCTGCGATCTGATCCGCGGCAAGGATGCCGGAACCGCTATGGCCATTCTGGCACAGACCCCCAAGGCTGCTTCCGAGCCCCTGACGAAGCTGCTGAAGTCCGCCGTGGCCAATGCCGAGAACAACTTCGGCATGGACCCCGCCAAGCTGGTGGTGTCTGAGGTGTTCGCCACCCCCGGCCCCATCCTCAAGCGTATGATGCCCCGGGCTCAGGGCCGCGCTTACCGCATTAACAAGCGCACTTCTCACGTCACCCTGGCTGTGACGGAAAAGGCATAAGAAAGGGAGGAGACAGTTTATGGGACAGAAAGTTAATCCCCATGGCCTGCGGGTCGGCGTCATCAAAGACTGGGATTCCCGTTGGTATGCCAGTGAAGAGAAGGTCGGCGACCTGATCGTCGAGGATCAGAAGATCCGCAAGTATCTCAAGAAGACTCTGTACGGTGCCGGCGTTCCCAAGATCGAGATCGAGCGCAGCAACGACATCGTTACCATCTATCTGCACTGCGCCCGTCCCGGTGTTGTCATTGGCAAGGGTGGCGAGCAGATCGAGCAGTATCGTCTGGCTGTGGAAAAGATGATCGGCAAGAAGGTCAAGCTGAACATCGTGGAAGTCCGCAACCCCGATATGAACGCTCAGCTGGTGGCTGAGAACATCGCCCAGCAGCTGGAGAAGCGTATTTCTCACCGCCGCGCCATGAAGAACTCCATGGCCCGCGCCATGCGTGCCGGCGCCAAGGGCATCAAGGTTTGCTGCTCTGGCCGTCTGGGCGGCCGCGAGATCGCTGGCGTTGAGCACTATCACGAGGGCACCATCCCCCTGCAGACCATCCGCGCCGACATTGAGTACGGCTTCGCGGAGGCTGCCACGACCTTCGGCCGCATCGGCGTGAAGGTGTGGATCTACAAGGGCGAGGTCCTCTCTCAGACCCTGCGCACCACTCCCCGCACCATGGACACCTCCA
>ENA-UERW01001964-UERW01001964.1-human-gut-metagenome-genome-assembly--contig:-NODE-1964-length-12006-cov-5.156593_pt1 | contig 12006 bp, 9 predicted proteins | sample MGYA00242994_ERZ507995 | MGnify/ENA primary metagenome ERZ507995 (study PRJEB26167, sample SAMN06115492) | human gut metagenome | host: Homo sapiens | place: China:Chongqing | collected 2015-04-26...
GATGCGATTGCTACACTGAATAAGAGTTTTAACGACTGGTCGGTCAATGTCAACCTTGGTGTGTCACTGAGTGACAGCCGTTATGAAATGATCGGATATGAAGGCGGATTGAAACTTATCAATTTCTTTGCCGTCCACAATATCGATTTCAATAAAGCATGGAAAGCAAAACAGTCCGGCTGGCATGATCAGACACGCGCTATCTTTGCCAATGCGGAAATTGGTTGGAAATCGATGATCTATCTGACTGCTACCGGACGTAACGACTGGGATTCAAGACTGGCTTTCTCCGATTACAAGTCTTTCTTCTACCCGTCAATAGGACTTTCCGCCATTCTGACGAGTATGTTTAATGCTCCTGATTGGCTGACATACCTGAAAGTTCGCGGTTCGTACACTGAGGTAGGTAACTCTTACGGCCGCTTCATGACTACCGTTACTTACCCTTACGATGAACAGACACAGAGCTGGACCAGTACCTCTTCTTATCCGAACACGAAACTGAAACCGGAACGTACCAAGTCATGGGAAGTAGGTTTGGACGCACGTATCCTCAATGACATCAGTCTTAACTTGACTTATTATCGTTCCAATACTTATAATCAGACATTCTATGCGGACTTGTCGCTTTCTTCGGGATATTCTAATATTCCTATCCAAAGTGGAAACATCATGAACGAAGGTCTGGAAATGTCATTGGGTTATAACAAGCAGTGGAAAGATTTCTCTTTCAATACGAACTATACATTGACATGGAATAAGAACCGGGTAAAACGGTTGGCTGACGGTGTGTATAACTATGCCACCGGACAACCTATCCAGATGCCGGAACTGTCTCCGCTTACTTATGGACATACGGATGCCCGCCTGATTTTGCGTGTCGGAGGATCAATGGGAGACGTATACGGACAACGCTTGCTCAAACGTGACTTGAATGGCTACATTCTTAATGAAGAAGGTGTCGGACTGGCTATGGAGAACAAAGAAACCTACTTAGGTTCTATTCTGCCTAAGATGAATATGGGCTGGAGTTTAGGATTCGGTTATAAGGGAGTTAATCTTGGCATGACTTTCACCGGACGTTTCGGAGGTATTGTTATCAGTGAGACGCAGTACTTGACGCTGCCGGTGTTTCCAAAGTCAGCGCGGACGTACGTGACGCAGGAGGCGTGCAGATTAATCAGAGCAAAGTCTCTGCACAGACTTACTATCAGACCATTCAGGGAACTGCGGCTTACTACACGTATAGCGCTACCAATGTACGACTCGGCGAACTTTCACTTAGCTATACATTGCCTAAAAAATGGTTTGACAATAAGGTCGGAATGACTGTTGGGCTGGTAGGAAAGAATTTATGGATGATTTATTGCAAGGCTCCTTTCGATCCGGAACTGACCACTTCAGCTGCATCTAACTTCTATCAGGGATTTGATGCCTATATGCTTCCGAGTACAAGAAATTTCGGATTCAATGTTAAATTTCAGTTTTAAATAATAAATAGGTATGAACAAGATAATAAAATATATCGGAGCAAGCGCAGTCGTATGTATGATGGCGGGGTGTACTACTAACTTTGAAGATTTTAATACCAACCCTTATCAGCCTTCAAAAGTACCGGCAAGTAACTTACTGTCTACGATGTTTAACGTGTATGCTTGTCCGCAACAGAATGCTTGTCAGGAGATTAATTGTATGTGGGCCAGCTTTAGCGGTCAAGTGACTGCGACAGCTAACTGGAGCTTTGGAAAGAATATCTTTGCTTATTATAATGCGTCCGAAGGGCACAATGACAGTTCATGGGGAAGACTCTACGGCTATATCTATCCTTCTTTCTTTCTGGTCGAGAACTCTACGGAAAAGAAAGGTGTCATTTATGCCATGGCTCAGTTAACCCGTGTTTATGGTATGCAGTTGCTCGCATCTTTGCAAGGTCCCATTCCTTACACACAGATGAAGGCCGGCGAAACGGAAGCCCCTTATGATAATGAGCAGACTGTATGGCATGCCATGTTTGACGATCTGGATAATGCGATCACCATTCTGAAGTCGGCGGCAACGTTCGGCGTAAATCAAGATTTGGCTGTGGTAGACCAGTTCTATAAAGGTGACTGCTCGAAGTGGCTGAAGTTTGCCAATACGCTGAAACTTCGGATGGCTATCCGCATCTCGGGAGTAGAACCGGAATATGCTCAGACCAAGGCTCAGGAAGCTGTACTTGGAGGTGTGATGGAAAGTGTGGGCGACAGTTCTTATGATACGACTAATGGCGGAATCAATGAAAATGGATATGCTATTGTCAGCGGATGGCCCGAAGTAAGAGCCAATGCCTGCCTCGTGTCGTACATGAACGGATATAACGATCCTCGCCGTCCTGCTTATTTTACTCCGCAGACTCAGACTGCTGCCGGTGGGTATGTAGGTGTCCGTTCGGGTTCGGCAGAAATACCTGAACCTACGGTATACGCCAACTATAGCAAACTCTTTATCGCTACCGACAAAACATTGCCACAACCGGTAATGTACGCTGCCGAAGCTGCTTTCCTGCGTGCGGAAGGAGCACTGAAAGGCTGGAATATGGGTGGAGATGCCAAGACTTTCTATGAAAAGGGAGTTCGATTGTCTTTTGAGGAATTTGGGGTATCGGGTGCCGATGATTATTTGGCTGACGCTACATCTATACCGGGAAATTATGTGGATAATTTAATTGCCGGACATACCGGAAACAATTATACGAACCAGTCGTCCATTACGATCAAGTGGGAGGATGGAGCTGATGACGCGAAGAAACTGGAAAGAGTACTTACCCAGAAATGGATTGCCTGTTATCCCGACCCGATGAACGGATGGGCAGATTTCCGTCGGACAGGCTATCCTAGAATCTTCCCGGCAACTGAATCTATGAATGCCGATTGTAATACGGGGCGCGGACAACGCCGTCTTCGTTTTACACGAAGTGAATACAATAACAATAAGGCGAATGTGGAAGCGGCCGTCAGTATGCTTAGCAATGGAAAAGATTCTAATGGAACTGATCTTTGGTGGGCAATGAAAGAAAATGGTACTTATTAATAGCTTAAATTAGGAATAACAATATGAAGAAATTATTATATATCATATTTGGAGTAATGGGTGCACTGATGTTTATACAGTGCAGCGACTGGACTGAAATGGAACCGAAGTTCACCGAACCGGTGAATATCAATGGCGAAGACTATTATAAGGCACTGAGAGAGTATAAGAAATCCGATCATCCGATTGTTTTCGGCTGGTACAGTGAATGGACCGGAACCGGAACGAATATGAACAACCAGTTGAGAGGTATTCCCGATTCAATGGATATCGTCTCTCTTTGGGGAGGGGCTTTCAACCTGACTGAAGCACAAAAAAGTGACCTTAAGGAAGTGAGAGAGAAGAAAGGTCTCAGAGTTTTGTATTGTCAGCATATCACAGATATAGGCAGAAGTCATACGCCTGCTTCTGTTGAGAATGATTTCATCGTGGATGGCGTACAGTACAACTCTAAGGATGAAGCGATGGCTGCTTATTGGGGGTGGTATGGCAATTATGGTGACACTTCGGAAGAAGGACAAGAAAAAGCTATCCGTAAATATGCGCGGGTGATTATTGATTCAATCAATAAGTATAACTATGATGGATTCGATATCGACTTTGAACCGAATTTTGGCTATTCCGGAAATCTGAGTGGAAATTCGGACCGTATGCATATTTTTTTGGATGAATTATCGAAAGAATTCGGACCGAAATCGGGAACTGGACGTATATTGATGGTCGACGGAGAACCGCAGACACTGAACAAGGAGTCGGGCCCTTTATTAGATTATTATGTGGTTCAAGCCTATTACTGTAGGTCGGATGAGGGATATAGTGATGCTTTGGATGGTCGTTTTGACAGATTATTAAATAAATTCGGTTCGATAGAGGATGAAGCTACGATTCTTAGTAAAACAGTTTGGTGTGAGGACTTTGAAAAGCATAAAGGGGATGGCGGACCGGAATTTACAACTCGTGATGGTATTGTGACTTATTCATTGAAGGGAATGGCGATGTACTATCGTCCGGGAGTAGATGCCCGCATTGGCGGAGTGGGTGCCTACCGTTTTAATCTTTGTCGTCCGGTGAATGACTATTTCTTTATGCGTGTGGTTATTCAGGTTCTGAATCCCGCTAATCATTTATTGCAAGAACATAACTAAAAAAGGATAATTATGAAGATGATTAAATTTTCAAGATATGTTGTGCTGGGGGCAGCTTTGGCTGTTGTCACCGGATGCAACGATGCAAAACTGTCAACTATCGATAATGGAGTATATATTGCGGAAGCGGCTCCTTCCAATACGTTTGGTCAGCAGATAGAGGCACAATTGGTGGACGAGGGAGATGTGATAAAGACATTGACTGTTCGTCTGGTCCGTGCTATTAATCAGGATGTGACTGTAACACTGGACATCGACCAGCAGCTCATTGATGAGTATAACCAACAGCATGAAGCAACTTATGAACTTCTGCCGGAAGAGTTTAGAAGTTTTGATCGCACAGTTACAATCCCCGCAGGCGAAGTGTCTGCACCAGTCATTAATCTTACTATAAAGCCGTTTACCACCCCCAATAACGAGGCTTATGCGATTCCGGTACGGATCACTTCCGTAACCGGACCGATAGGACTTGTTGGTAACGCAAACCATATTCTTTATCTGCTTACTTCTCCTAATAAGCAGAAAGCGGTGGTTTTAAAATCAGCAAATAAAACCAGTCTGAACTTTAAAAACGAAATTCCTGTCACTCAGTGGACTATAGAGTACTGGATCAAGTTCGACAATACAACGGGCAAACCGACCGGAGATTGGGTTGGTCCTGCCAATATCGCTTTCAGACGAAATATTTTCGCAGACAATTCGGCTCCTATCTCTTTCAATGGCATCTTACTGCGTTATTGGGCGGATGGAGCAAAGAAGATTGCGCCTTGTTTGCAGTGCCAGTTGGATGGTAACTATTTTGATAGTGAAGAATTTTGGTATCCGGATACATGGTATCATATTGCTTACACTTATGACGGATCTACTATCTCCCTCTATAAAGATGGTACATTGAATAATAGTAAAGCAGATTCAAGAGACTTCACATTCAATAATATCACTTTGGCGCAGAGTTTTGGCTGGAGAATGCAGGTGGAACTTGCCCAGATTCGTCTTTGGAGCAAATGTCTGACAGAGAACGCCATTCAGGAAGGAATGTCACGCCAGATATCCGGAGAGTCGGATGGTTTGATTGGGTATTGGAAGTGTGATGAAGGAGAAGGAAATGTATTGAAGGATAATAGTCCGAACGGTAATGATATAACGCTTGCCGGAACTCCTGCATGGAGTGAACAATACAATTTCTATCATCCTAATGATTAAGCGGATGGTCGGAGCTTTATCAATTGATTAGAGAATCCGATACTTACAGATAGTGAAAAGAAAAGCCGGCTGCAAAGGATTACAGCCGGCTTTTTGATAAATGGGTTTTATGCCTTATTTCTCATCATTCTCGCGAATCTCCACGCGACGAATCTTGCCGCTGATAGTCTTGGGCAGTTCGTCAACGAACTCGATCACACGCGGATATTTATAAGGAGCAGTCACCTTCTTGACGTGGTTCTGCAATTCCTTGATCAGTTCTTCTCCGGCACGTGCTTTATAGTCTTTGGACAATACGATAGTAGCTTTTACTACCTGTCCGCGAATCTCATCGGGTACTCCGGTGATGGCACATTCTATGACGGCAGGGTGCGTCATCAAAGCGCTTTCCACTTCGAACGGGCCGATACGGTAACCGGAACTCTTGATTACGTCGTCTGCACGTCCTACAAACCAAAGGTATCCGTCTTCGTCTTTCCACGCTACATCACCTGTGTAGTAAATGCCGTCGTGCCAAGCCTCGTGTGTACGTTCCGCATCCCGATAGTACTCTTTGAAAAGTCCGAGAGGTTTGCCTTTGCTGGTACGGATCACAATTTGTCCTTGCTCTCCGGCTTCCACGGAGCGGCCTTCACTGTCGATCAGGTCTACGTCATACTGCGGATTGGGCAGTCCCATGCTTCCCGGTTTCGGTTCCATCCAAGGCATGGTGGCAACTGTCAGTGTCGTCTCCGTCTGTCCGAAACCTTCCATCAGCTTGATGCCTGTCAGTTTCTTGAACGTTTCGAATACGGCAGGGTTCAGCGCTTCTCCGGCAATGGTGCAGTAACGCAGTGAAGACAAGTCATATTTAGTCAGGTCTTCATGAATCAGAAAGCGGAAGATGGTTGGAGGTGCGCAAAGGGAAGTCACCTGATACTCCTGTATCTTTTCTAGAATAGCTGCAGGCGTGAACTTTTCGTGGTCATAGACGAAGATGTTGGCTCCGGCAATCCATTGTCCGTAGAGTTTTCCCCATACGGCTTTTCCCCAGCCGGTATCAGCGATGGTGAGGTGGAGGCTGTTTTCGTCCAGATTGTGCCAGAAGCTACCTGTAACGATATGGCCTAACGGATACGTAAAGTCATGTGCTACCATTTTAGGTTCGCCGGTAGTGCCGGAAGTGAAGTACATCAGTGAGATGTCGTCATTCGTATTGGCATGTCTCGGGCGGATGAAAGGGGCAGCGTTATCGATTCCCTGATGGAAATCTTCGAATCCTTCCGGAACTTCCGGACCTACACTGACCAGCTTTTCCACGCTCGGACACTCGGGAAGAGCATCTTTGATGTGTTGCAGTATGATTCCTTCGCCGGCAGCCACAATCATTTTGATGTCGGCAGCGTTGCAGCGATAGATAATATCCTTCTTTGTCAGCAGGTGAGTGGCGGGGATTACCGTTGCTCCCAGCTTATGCAGGGCGATGGTGCTGTACCAGAACTCATAGCGGCGCTTCAGAATCAGCATCACCATGTCTCCGCGACCGATGCCGAGGCTCTGGAAGTAAGAGGCCGTCATGTCCGTATAGCGTTTCATATCGGCAAAGGAGAACTGACGGCTTTCGCCCTGGTCATTGGTCCAGAGCAGAGCGTTCTTGTCGGGTTGTTCGGCAGCCCAGGCGTCTACTACATCGTAGCCGAAGTTGAAATTCTCCGGTACGTTTATTTTCAGGTTCTTGATGAAATCCTCTTGTGAGGCAAAGCTAGTCTGTGCTAAAAATCTTTCTACCATAACGTTATTACATAATTACGGCCAGAAAACGTACCGTTTTGCCATCGAGCGCTTTCATGCCATGTGGAAGTTTTGAATTAAAATAAATACTGTCTCCTTGGTTCAGGATGATTTCTTTGCCCTCGATGTTGATCAGCATACGGCCTTCAACCACCAGGTTGAATTCCTGTCCGTTGTGGTGATTATAATGGATCGGCTCATCGTCTCCTTTCGGTTCGACTGTGACGATGAAAGGATCGGCGGTGCGGTTCATGAAGCCCGACGCCAGTGACTGGTATTTGTAAGCCCTGGTACGTTCGATGCTGACTCCTTTGCCGGCACGGGTCACGAAGTAGCTGCTCATTTTCGGCTCTTCGCCAAACATCAAAGCATCCAGTGCGATATTGTAGGTACGGGCTATCTTTTGTAGCATACTAACGGAAATGTCGTATTGTCCTGTCTCTGCGAGCTGGTATTCTTCGGCAGATATGTCGCAGTCGCGGGCGATATCTTCAGACGTTAGTTCCAGTACGTCACGTAATCCGCGAAGGCGTTCTGCGATCTGTTTAATTTGGTCATTCATACAAGTGGTTGTTTTTTGATTATTAATAATTTTGCGGTATTATTTGGATGCTTTCATCGCTTTGATGACGGCGGAGGTAAATCCGTTGTGTTCCAGTTCGTTGATTCCCTTGATCGTAATTCCGCCCGGAGTAGTCACTTTGTCGATTTCTACGCTGGGGTGGGTGTCATTGTTCAGAATTAATGCGGCGGCTCCCTTGACGGACTGGGCCACCATTTCCATCGCATCTTTGGGACGGATGCCCATTTCGATGCCGGCCTGCATGGCTGCCTGGATGTATTTCAATACGTAAGCGATGCCGCAGGAAGTCAGTGCCGTGGTGGCGGCTATCTTATCTTCGGGGATGAGCATGGCCATTCCCATTTCGTTGAACAGACGGAGCATAAACTGGTTCTGTTCATCGTTCGTGTTGCGTGCCGCGATAAGCGTCATACTTTCCAGTTCGCTGATGGCAGTGTTCGGAATCAGGCGGAACATCGGCATCTCCGGAGCTATCACAAAGTGTGCGAGTTCTTCAAAACTGATACCAGCCGCTACGGATACGAGCGTCTGTTTGCTCTTCAGCTTCAGCTCGCGCATGACGGACTCCACAAACCAGGGCTTCACGGCGAGAATGACAACATCCGCTCCCGTTGCCGCTTCTGTATTGCTCAGAGTGGTGGAAATGCCCGGAAATTCTTCTTTCAGTTTCTCCAGTTTGCCTGCGCTGGGGTTGGATACAATGATATCTGAGTCTGCTATCAGACTTCCTTTTGCCAGGCCGCGGGCTATAGAACCACCCATGTTTCCTGCACCGATAATAGCTATTTTCATATGCGCTTCTTTTTTAATGTATTCTTACAGACAAAGGTAACGGTAAATTGCGAAAAAACAAAAAGCAGCCTGAATAAGAACTGTTTTTCTGTTCGAGGCTGCTTTTTTGTTCGCTGTTTATTAATCAAATATCAGTTAGAGTACTCTTTTGAAACGGGCAAGGAACTCGTCCGCTTCCTCCATGCTGAGGCAGAGAGGGGGCAATAAGCGGAGTACATTTGTCCCGCTGGCTCCCGTAAATACGTGTTCGTCGTAGATGAGGCGGCTGCGCAATTCCTTGATCGGTTCTTCAAATTCGAGTCCGATCATCAGTCCGCGTCCGCGCACTTCTTTGATTTGCGGGAATTTCTTGAGTTCTTCCAGCAGGTAGTCGCCGACTGCTTTTGCATTTTCTACCAGATTGTCCTGTTCGATGACGTCCATTACGGCAAGGGCTGCCGAGCAGGCCAGGTGATTTCCGCCGAATGTAGTTCCCAGTTGTCCGTAGACGGGCTTGAACATCGGGCTGATCAGTACACCTGCCATCGGGAATCCGTTTCCGATGCCTTTGGCTACGGTGATGATGTCCGGCTGGATATGGTTGTATTGATGGGCAAAGAATTTTCCGCTACGGCCGTATCCACTCTGGATTTCGTCCAGAATCAGAATCGTTCCGGTTTCGGTACAAACCTTGCGAAGTTCCTGCATAAATTCGGTAGTCGGTATTTTGATACCGCCCACTCCTTGTATTCCTTCGATGATAACAGCGCATACGTCACCTTTCGCCAGTTCCTGCTTCATCGCTTCGATGTCATTCAGAGGGAGATAGGTCACATGACCGTTGTTGTTGATCGGAGCAATGATGGTGGGGTTGTTCGTAGCCTCCACTGCAAGGGATGTACGTCCGTGGAAGGCTTTGCTGAAAGAAATGACTTTGGTGCGTCTGTTATAGAAAGAAGCCAGCTTCAGCGCGTTTTCATTGGCTTCGGCTCCGCTGTTGATCAGAAACAGCGAGTAGTCTTCATAACCGGAAATCTTTCCCAATCGTTCGGCTACTTGTTGCTGCAGCTTATTGATCACCGAGTTTGAATAGAAACCAAGGGTTGCTACCTGATTGCTGATCATCTCCACATAGTGGGGATGCGCGTGTCCGATGGAGATGACGGCATGGCCTCCGTAGAGGTCCAGATATTCCGTACCGTTCTCATCCCATACTTTACAGCCTTGTCCTTTGACTATATTGATGTCATATAAAGGATATACGTCGAATAATTTCATAATTCTTCTGTTTTTAGAAAGCGGAAGGTTTCAGCCGTAATCCTACGGTTTCTTCTAGGTTGAACATCAGGTTCATGTTATGAACTGCTTGTCCGCTGGCACCCTTCAGCAAGTTGTCGATACAGGAGATAATCAGTAATTTGTCACCATGTTTCTCCAGATGTATCAGACATTTATTGGTATTTACGACTTGTTTCAAGTCTATATTCTTATCTACAATATGCACGAAGGAGTCTTTTGCATAATATTCCTCATACATGCGAACGATCTCTTCGAGTGCAACTTTCGTTTTTACGACAAGGGTGGCAAAGATGCCGCGCGGGAAATCTCCCCGATAAGGAATAAAGTCGATCTCTGAATCGAAGCTGTTCTGCAACTGCTTCAGTGATTGCTTGATTTCCGGCACGTGCTGATGATCGAAGGCCTTGTATATACTGATGTTATTGTTACGCCAGCTGAAATGACTGGTAGCGCCGGGCTTCACGCCGGCACCGGTACTTCCGGTGATGGCATTGACCGAAACATCGCCTGTCAACATCAGATTCTTGGCTAGCGGAAGCAAACCTAACTGGATGCAGGTAGCAAAACAACCGGGGTTGGCTACGTGCTTCGCCGTACAGGTAGCACGACGGTTCAGTTCCGGCAGACCGTAGATGAAGTCATGATCGTCACTCTTGATGCGATAATCCATCGAGAGGTCGATGATTTTCAAATCTTCCGGCACGTTGTGGCTTTCCATGAATTTCTTCGTGTCACCGTGGGCGGTACAGAAGAATAGTACATCTATTGCGTCCAGAGGTAACTGGTCGGTAAATCTCAGGTCGGTTTCTCCGTATAGTCCTTCGTGTACGTCGGTGATTCGGTTTCCGGCATTACTGCTGCTGTTGATGAATACGATTTCAGTTTCCGGATGGTTGAGCAGCAGACGGATTAATTCGCCTGCTGTATATCCTGCGCCACCAATGATTCCTGCTTTAATCATATCTCTTCGTCTTTATGGTTATTGTAGTAAACACGCAGCGGAGTAGAAGTTACCTTAATAAAGCCCTTAGCATCTTCGGCTGTCCAGCCCTTCTGCATTTCACCATATTCGCCGAACTTCGTTTTCACGAGGTCGTCTTCCGATTCTACACCGACGGTAGAGAAAGAAAGCGGGCGGAGCTCGAGGATTGCCGTACCGTTAACGTTACGCTGGCTTTCCTGAAGCATGGCTTCGATGTCACGCATCACCGGTTCGAGATACTGGCTTTCGTGGAGGAACATTCCGTACCAGTTGGCCACCTGATCTTTCCAGTATTGCTGCCATTTGCTCAATGTGTATTTTTCGAGGAAGCGGTGAGCACCGATAATCAACATCGGAGCGGCAGCCTCGAAACCCACACGGCCTTTGATGCCGATAATCGTATCGCCCACGTGCATATCACGTCCGATACCGTATGCGGCACCGATCTCTTCTACCTTCTGGATAGCTTGGATCGGATCATCGAATGTTTCGTCATTGACAGCTTTCAGTTCTCCCTTTTCGAAAGTGAGACGGAGTTGTTCGCTGCCTTCTTTTTCCACATGTTTCAGGTAGGCTGTTTCCGGTAATCCCTGTGCGGAGTCGAGGATTTCGCCACCACAGATGGATGTACCCCACAAACCTACGTTATAAGAGTATTTCAGCTTGGTAAAGTCTGCACTGAAACCATGTTTGTTCAGATAGTCGATTTCTTCCTGACGGCTTAATGCCATATCACGGGTCAGCGTGATGATTTCTACATTCGGAGCCAGTACAAGGAAAGTCATGTCAAAACGAATCTGGTCGTTACCTGCTCCGGTAGAACCGTGGGCAATGGCATCCGCACCGATTTCGTTGGCATAACGTGCGATGGCCAATGCCTGGAAGATACGTTCCGAGCTGACAGAGATCGGGTAAGTACCATTACGCAGCACATTTCCGAAAACCATATATTTCAGACTCTTTTCGTAGTATTCCTGAGTAACGTCCAATGTTACATATTTCACTGCTCCCAGTTTGTAGGCGTTTTCTTCGTTTGTCTTCAGCTGTTCTTCGCTGAAACCGCCCGTATTGGCACAAGCTGCATATACTTCGTAACCTTTTTCTTTAGCGAGGTACATGACGGTGAACGATGTGTCCAGTCCGCCGCTGAATGCCACCACTACTTTTTTCTTCTTTTCTTCCAT
>ENA-UERW01001993-UERW01001993.1-human-gut-metagenome-genome-assembly--contig:-NODE-1993-length-11824-cov-2.756448_pt1 | contig 11824 bp, 11 predicted proteins | sample MGYA00242994_ERZ507995 | MGnify/ENA primary metagenome ERZ507995 (study PRJEB26167, sample SAMN06115492) | human gut metagenome | host: Homo sapiens | place: China:Chongqing | collected 2015-04-26...
TGTCGGACACACTCCGTGAGTGTCCAAACGTGGCCAAGACACGGAATGGGATGCCAGCCACGGCATGGAAGAAATACGTGAATTTTGCTTCAAAGAATTTGCCGCCGTCTGTTTATTCTGGAACTTTTTTGTTCTCTGGTATTCCTGTAATATTACTTATCAACGCAAAGCATGATATGCTTATTGCGGCAGTTCCTTTTTGCTTCATGGAAAATTATGTTAGATAAGGAGAGACGAGATGATACAGGATATTTTACCACTGCATCTGCAGAATCAGTACGAAAAAAAACAGCCGGACGATACCAGCTATATGATGATCTACAGGGAGAACAAGATCCTTGTAAGGGAGGGAGAGACGCTTGCCTTCCTTACTTACCGGGAACTCCGGGAGATCTGTGAGACGGCGGGAGAAATGGCGCCGCAGAGCATCTATCTGTTTTCCGTTGATGCGGAGACGTACTTTTTGACGGAACTGCCGGAGCACCTCACACTGGAGGGGTATTGTTTTGAAAAAATGTTTGCGGTGCGGTCCGGAAAGCCGAAGGAGCACATCTTTGCGGCTGCCACGGCATGGCATCTGTACGAGTGGTACCGGGATAACCGGTTCTGCGGAAGATGCGGACAGAAACTGATGCATGACGGAACGCTGCGGATGTTATTCTGTCCTGCATGCGGCAGCCAGGTGTTTCCGAAAATCGCACCGGCGGTGATCGTCGGGGTGACGGACGGAGAGTACATTCTGATGACAACCTACGCCAACAGGGAGTACAAACGTCCAAACCTCCCCCCCACCCTCTCCAAAGACTTTCGCGCTTATCGAATCCCTGTCCGCAGTTTTCCCGGGAATCGAAGAAGGGAAGATCCCCTTTACCATTATTGTTGCATTGTATGAGGAATCATTATGGAACTGCTGCTCGTCACGCCTCGCCCCGAAGTCTGGAATGAATGCCTGCCGGTGTTTCAGCGCGGGGGCAACACGCTCCAACAGGCCGCATCGCTGGAAGATGCCGCGCCGATCATCCGCCACACGCCGCCCGTTCTCGCTATCCTCGATCTGGAGCTTGAAGGAAAGGCTCTCCGTCAGGCCGTCATCGACATCATGATGATCAACGCCAGCGTCCACACCGCCGTCGTCAGCGACATGGACCCCGACGAATTCCACGAAGCCACGGAAGGGCTCGGCATCCTCATGCCCCTGCCCACTTCCCCCAAGGCCGACGATGCCGAACGCCTCCTCAAGGCTCTTGCCGGGGTCATGTAGGGTCGCCGTACCGCGCCCCCTATGGCGAAACGCCTTGTGAGGGGCATGCGCCTTCGGCTCCGCTGGAGCGGAGGGCGCTTCTCCGTTGGGAAGAGTACGAACATCAGCTTATTGCCGTTTCCGCTCCGACCAGACGGGACCTCTTTGAACCCGATTCATATCCGCCTTGAATACCAAAGGGATGGACAGCACGCCCACGTGCTGGTAACCAAAGGGGAAACTCCGTATCCGGGCGGGAGGGCACATGCGTTCCATCGTATTCAGCACGGTTTCCCATCTAGATATGTACACCGGCGAAGATCGGAAAGACCGCTGGCGCCCTCTGCTGGAGCTGCTGCGCATTCACGACTTCAAGGTGGACAGGCTGTATTTCTTCATCAGCCACCTGTACCGGCACATCGTCCCCACGCTGGTCAAGGACATGAACAACGTCTGCCCGGAGACCGAGATTGTCCCCGTGATCACCAACCTCAACGGCGTGCTCACCTACGAGGACATCGCCCCGGCCTACAAGGTGTTCAGCGCCTACTTTGAACAATACCGCTTCGATCTGAGCAACGAGCGGTATTTTTTTCATCTGGGGCCGGGCAACCTGTTCCAACATGCGCTCATGCTGATCATGCTGTTCCACTTCAAGCGCCTGCCCTTCCAGATGCTCCGTCTGGCCCCCAACCCGGAAAAGCCGGGCGACATCATCATGGAGATCTACGAGGGGGATATCCGCAAGTGGATCGCCAGCATCGCGGATTCGGAAAAACGCAATGTCGCGGCCCAGACATTCCTCAAGTCGTGCATCGAAACCCGAAACCCCGTATTCAACAAGCTGATCGAAGAAATGGAGCATGTGGCCACCCACTCCACCGCGCCCGTCCTGCTTTCCGGCCCCACCGGCTCCGGCAAATCCCATCTTGCCAGAAAAATTTACGAACTCCGCTACAATAAAGGACTAGTCCCGGGTTCCTTCGTCGAAGTGAACTGCGCGACACTGCAGGGCGAAAGCGTGCTTTCCAACCTGTTCGGCCATGTGCGCGGCTCCTTTACCGGCGCGACGACAGTGCGTCAGGGGCTGCTCAAGACGGCGCATGAAGGCATCCTCTTCCTTGACGAAATCGCGGAGATCCCGCTCCAGATACAGGTGATCCTCCTCAAGGCCATCGAAGAGAAAAAATTCTACCCCTTCGGATCGGATACGCCGGTACACAGCGACTTTCAGCTTATCTGCGGCACGAACCGGGATCTTGCCGAAGAAGTCCGGCAGGGGCGCTTCCGCCTCGACTTGTTGTCACGCATCAACATGTGGCATTTCCGGCTTCCCGCACTCAGGGAACGGTTGGAGGACATCGAGCCGAACATCAACTACGAACTTGACCGCCACACGCGGCTGAAAGGCTTCAAGGCGGATTTCCTGCCCGAAGCGCGGGAACGCTATCTGAACTTCGCCATGTCGCCCGAAGCCATCTGGCCGGGGAACTTCCGCGACTTGTCCTCGTCCATCGAACGGATGCAGAGCTACGCCCTCGGCGGCATCATCAACGAGGAGCTTGTGGAGGAGGAGATCATCCGGCTGCGTGCGATATGGCATACCCCGGCCCTCGCCGAGCTTCCCGCCCCGAAACAGGGGGCCTCGCTGCTGTCAAGGCTGTTCACCCCCTCCCAGCTTGATCAGATGGATCTGTTCGACAAGATACAGCTGGAAAACGTCATCAGGGTATGCTGTGACTGCTCCACACGCACGGAGGCCGGACGTAAACTGTTCGGCGTTTCGCGTGGCCGAAAAAAACATGCCGACGATACGACCAGGCTCAACAAGTATCTCAAATCGCAAGGCGTCACATGGGAGCAGATCCAGTCGTTGCGGTACCGCTGACCCGGACGGCTTGCGCGGGCATTGTTCCCGAGGCCTAAAAAAGTTGCGGCAAGGCACGGGAACCGCTTCCGTGATGCGGGGATACCTTCCATGACACGAGCGGCAAGGCAATCAGGGCGGGAGGCAATCTTCTCAGCAGGAGGATGCTTCCCGCCTTTTGGCTGGAACGGGGAAGTTGCCCGGCGGCCCTCCATGAAAGGGGTCTTTGTAGCGGAAGGGGTATCTTCCTTTACGGAAGGCCGTCGGGGTATAGGGGGGAAGTATCGGGGGAGCGATCAACGGGAAGAGACAAGCAGCATGACCGCCAGCCCGGTGAAAACGCAACCGGCGGCACGGTTCAGGAACAGCTGCCCCTTGACGGAACTGTTGAAACGCCCGGCGACCCGCCCCGCAAGCAGTGACACGCAACCAAAGACCAGCAGCGTGGCAAGCTGGAACAGCGCGCCAAGGACAATGATCTGCGCCGTAAGGCCGCCCCGCGCGGGATCGGCGAACTGAGGCAGGAAAGCAAGGAAGAACAGCGTCACCTTGGGGTTGGTGATGTTCATGATCACCCCTCTCCGGTACAGCGTGCTGTATCCGGGGAATTGCGCCTTCTGGAGCGAAGCCTTTGAGGTTCCGCTGCGGAAAGAGAGCCACGCCAGATACAGCAGATAGGCGGCCCCCGCGAATTTCAGCACATTGAACGCCGTTTCCGAACTCTGGAACAGAGCGGCGACCCCAAGCGATACGGCGGTGATATGTACGAACAGACCGGTGATCAGCCCGCAGGTCGTGGCGAACCCCGCACGCGCGCCGTACAGCGCCGATTGCGTCAGCACAAAAAGGATGTCCGGTCCGGGGGCGAGCCCCATGACCACCGATGCAACAAAAAAAGCCCCTAGCGTTTCAACTGGCGGCATAGCCTTTCCTTTACTTGCTCAGGCGGGAAAAATTCCGCCCTCTTCTCTTCAGGCGAGGTGTTGCAGGATTCTAGGGTTCCAGTCTTTTCCGGCCCGTGCCGGCCGCGCAATATCCACATCAAGGATACCGGACCCGTAAAGCCGGGAGGTTCCCGGCTTGTGCCGATCGCCCCGTGTAATGCCGGACAGCGAACCTTCAGGCGGAAAACGCAGCCGGACGATCAAAGACCACCCGCAACACATCTCGTGAAAGCCGGGAGGAGAGCCTCCCCCCGGCGGATTTTACAGAGCGGATCAGTCCTTCGCCGTTTCCTCGGAAGCGGCCTTGAACCCGCGCTCGAAACAATTCAGGTTGCTTTCCACAAAGGCGGGCTTGCCGTTCTTGCGGATCGCCTCCATCTGGCTCTCCTTCGTAAGCGGCATGTCCGCGGCCCCGTACAGCGCACCGAGCATGACCATGTTCAGGCCGAGCGGGTTGCCCGCTTCCAGCGATTCCTTGCGGGCGTCGAACGCGATCACGCGGCCCACTTTGGCGCGCAGGCAGGCAAGCAGCTCATCGACGGGGGGATATGCCGCCGAACCGCCGGGAATGAACGGCACCACAGGCGCGGTGTTGGTGATCACGATGGTGTCGGCATTGGCCTTGCTCAGGGCGCGCACGGCTTCCATCGGCTCGAAGGCCAGCAGGATGTCCGCGCAGTTGTCGGAAATGGTGGGGCTCTGCGCGCCGCCGAGCACGACCGTGGATTCCACCACGCCGCCTCGCTGGGCCATGCCGTGGGTTTCGCTCATGAGGACGGGCACGCCCATACTCAGAGCGGCCTCGCCGATCATTTTGGAGGCCCGCACGTTGCCTTGCCCTCCCACGCCCACAATATAGATTCTCAAGGTATTCATGACGGCTCCTTACTTATTTTTGGGGACGGATCGCATTGTTCGGGCAAACTTGGGCACATACGGCGCAGCCGATGCACTGGACGGGATCGATGGACACCTTGCCGTCCCGAAGCTGGAAGGCCGGACAGCCGAACGTGTCCACACAGGTATGGCAGTTGACGCAGCGTTCCCCGTCGATGCCGAACACGGGTTTCTTAGCCTTGGACAGGCGGCGCATGTGCAGCGGGCAGGGTTCGCGGCAGATGATCACGGAAACGCCGTCGTGATCCAGCGCGGCGCGGGTCGCTTCCGCCACCTTCTTAAGGTTGGTGGGCCGGACGGTCTGGATGTGCTCCACGCCGAGCGCCCTGATGACGGCTTCCATGTCGATGCTGGTCAGCGGAGGCGTGCCCGGAGCCTGCGGCAGGGACGCGTCGCGGCCCGGAGAGGGCTGATGCCCGGTCATGGCCGTAACCATGTTGTCGAGGACGACCAGCACGAAACGGTGGTGGTTGTAGACGGCGTTGGCGATCCCGGTCAAACCGGAGTGGAACAGCGTGCTGTCGCCGATGAAGCCGACGATGCGCTGTTCCGGCCCCACCGCCAGTTCCAGACCGGCGGGCATGGAGGCCGCCGCGCCCATGCACACGCCGATGTCGGCCATGCGCAAGGGCGGCATGAATCCGAGGGAGTAACACCCGATGTCCGTGGCGAAGATGACGTCCCGGCCTTCGCAGCCGAGTTTCACGCCATAGTAGGACATGCGGTGCGGGCAGCCCGCGCACAGGGACGGAGGGCGGTTGACCAGCTGCGGGGCATCCGTGAGATCCAGCGGCGCGGGGGTCACGTCGGCGACGCCGAAGGCTTCGGCTACGGCGGCGCTCACACGGGCGGGGGTATATTCGTACAGCGTGGAAAGGTCGGCGGTCCCCTTGCCGAGGATGGTCAGGGTTAGGCCGTTCTTCTGCGCCATCGCGCGGAGGGCTTCCTCAACCAGCGGCTCCAGCTCCTCAAGCACAAGCACCGTATCCTTGCCGCGCAGGAATTCCAGCAGGGCGTTTTCAGGCAGAGGCCACGCCATGCCGAGGCGGAACACGCCCACGGTATCCGAAAGGCCGCATTCCTTCACGGCATCAAGCACATAGTTGACCGCAGCACTGCTGGCGACCACGCCGAGGCGCGTATCCGCCGGGCCTTCCACACGGTTGAACGGGCTGGCGTCGCTCACCGGAACCAGGCTGCGCATACGCTCGACCAGACGCTTGTGATGGCGCACGGCATTGCCCGGCAGCGGCACGAACGCGTAATCCTTTTCATAGTGGCGCGGCCCGGCCTTGGGGCGGATGTCGCCAAGCTCCACCACGCCGCGGCTGTGCGCCACGCGGGTGGTCGCCCGAACCATCACGGGCATCCCCATTTGCGCCGAAAGTGCGAACGCCGCCACGGTCATATCCTTCATTTCCTGCGCGGTGGCGGGTTCGAAGCAGGGAAGCCCGAACAGGCGGGCATACTGCCGATTATCCTGCTCGTTCTGGCTGGAGAACATGCTCGGGTCGTCGGCGCTGTACACCACGAGGCTCCCACGGACGCCGAGATACGTCAGCGTGCCGAGCGGATCGGAGGCGACGTTGAGGCCGACGTGCTTCATGGCGGTCAGACAGTTCAGGCCGCCCATGGACGCGCCCGCAACGGCTTCCATCGCCACTTTCTCGTTGGTGGCGAAATCCATGCGGAAACCGCCCGCGCCCTGCAATTCGTACAGCAGGTTGCTCACTTCCGAGGAAGGGGTGCCGGGATAGCAGCTCGCGTAGTCGAGCCCGGCTTCATACGCGCCCCGCACGAGCGCCTCGTTGCCCATGAGCAACGCCTTTTTGCCGATTTCACGTTCGAGAAGCACTGACATAACGTCTCCTTTATCGTGTTGATTCCATACATAGTGTTATGGGGTTCCGCCTGCGGCTGCCTGCGCCCTTTCGAGGCGCGGAGGCCTTCGCCGCCGACCTCCTTCCACCCATCAACCATTCTGAGAAGAAAGGGAGGCGGGGGAAGGGCAGCCCTCCCGTGCAACCGATTCTCTCTTATGGGCCTTTTCCCTGAGCACAACCGCCGGGGCGACGCCCAGCAGGGTTATGGCCGCAGCCACATAAAGGGCCACGAGGTAATCTCCGGACCATGCCCGGATCAGGCCGCCGATGAACGGCCCGCACACCGAGGCGACCATGAGCGGGCTCGTGCTGAACCCGTAGTTCACCCCGAAGTGGCGCGGCCCGAAAAAGGCCATGATCAAGGCCGCAAGCTGGGGAATGGTCCCGCCGAACGCCAGTGCCACCGGAACCGCCGCAATCAGGAAGCCCGCCATGCCGAACCGGGACGGCAGCGCCGCCAGCAGCACCAGCCCGCATCCCATGAACACGGCGTCCAGCCCCATGCCCCACGCCCGGCCGAACCGATCGTGGACGTATCCGAAGAACAACCGGCCCACGCCGTTCGCTATCGCGTACACGCCCATGCCGAGCCCGGCCTGAGCCGCGGTCAGCCCGCATTCCAGCGCATAGGGAACGATGTGCCCGATGATCATCAGCCCGCCGATCTGGATCGTCAGCATCCAGCCCCAGATCATCCAGTAGGACGGCGTATGGAGCATGTCCCGCAGGCCGACGCCGTCGCCCTCTTACTTGCCGGGAGCCGCTTCGGGCATACGCAGGAACAGCGAGCCGAGCACAATGATGCCAAGGAAGAGCACCGCCAGCGCCATGAACGTGCTGGAAACGCCCACCTTGCCGATGAGCCAGCCCGCGCCGACCGTCCCGAACAGGAGCGTGCCGAGCGCAAGGGCCATCGTCAGCAGGCCGCTCACCAGCCCCTTGCGCTCAGGATACCAGCGCAGGCATACGGCGGCGGGGACAAGGTTCACGATGCCGATGCCGAACCCGGACACCACCCCGTAGCTGAGGTAGAGGCCGATCACGGAGTCGATGCGCGACGCCCACAGCAGCCCGACGCACAGCAACGCGCCGCCGATCTGTACCGCACGGGCGGGCCCGAACCGGAGAAGCTTTCCCCCGGCGAACATGCCGAGTGAGAAGAAGGTGATCATGAAAGTGAAGGTCAGGGACGTCTCGGGACGCTGCCAACCAAAAGCCTGTTCCAACGGGACCACGAAAATCGACCACGCATACAGAACGCCGCAGACCGTGCACAGCACAAGCCCCGCCAACAGGATGATCAGACGGCTCGGCGTTTTCATGATGCCTCCGTCCGCTCCGCAAAGGTATGCGCTTCTTCTTCGCCGCGCAGGACGCGCAGCACGCCGAGGGCGAGGGATTCCATCTCGTTTTCGCCGGGCAGCACATGTACCGGAGCGAGGAAGGACACACGCTCCGCCACCCAGTCCGTGAGCATCCGGGAGCGGGCGACGCCGCCCGTAAGCAGAATGGCGTCGAGGCGGCCCCGTGTCACCACGGCGAGCTTGCCGATATTTTTCGCCAGATTGTGGGCCATGGCCTCGTAAACCAGCGCGGCCTTCCCGTCACCCTCGTGGATGCGGCGCTCGATTTCCCGCGCGTCGGACGTCCCGAACCAGTCCATCAGCCCCCCCTTCCGCTGCATCCGGCGCATCATCTCGGGGAAGGTGACGCCATCCTGCGTCGCCATTTCCGCAAGCTGGAAGCACGGCAAGCCACCGGAACGCTCGGGCGCGAACGGCCCTTCATCGTCGGAAATCATATCCACGACACGCCCGCCCACATGCAGGGAAAGGGTGATCCCCCCGCCCATGTGCGCGACAATCAAGGATAGCTCGGGGTATTTCGCATTGTTCTGCGTGGCGTAGCGCAACGCGCAGGCCCGCATGTTGAGCATGTGCCCCACGCTCTTGCGCTCTATGGACGAAAACCCGGTGATGCGGGCGATGGGATCCATTTCGTCCACGGTGACGGGATCATAGATGAACGCCGGGATGCCGAGCGGCCTCGCCACAGCGTCCGCAAGCACGGCCCCAAGGTTCGAGGCATGTTGCATGACCGGACGGTGGCGCAGCACGTCGAGCATGGCATCATTGACACGATACGCCCCGGAACGCACCGGCGGCAGCAGCCCACCCCGCCCCACACAGGCGTGCAGGGATGCGGGATCAATGCCTTTTTCCGTCAATACGTCGAGCAGCAGACGGTGGCGCAGCTCAAACTGCTCCATGACCGCCGGGGACAGTTTGGCGGTATCGTGGTCGCGGCTTTCCACAAACAGCGGGGCCTCGTCCTCGTACATGGCGATTTTGGTCGAGGTGGACCCCGGGTTGATCACAAGAATGCGAAACATGCTGACCTCACAGGCAATTAGGCGTTCCGGGCGGCGAGGCATCCCAACGCGGTGGCATACAGTTTGGCGGACGGCGGCTCCGAGCGCGAAGTCATGACCACGGGCGCGGCTGCCCCGAGGATGAGCCCGGCCACCTGACTGCCCTTGAGGAAGTGCAGCAGCCCCTTGATCGCCACGTTGCCCACTTCCATGATCGGCATGAGGAAAATATCGGCGTCGCCGGAAACCCGGCTTTCGATGCCCTTGTGCAGGGCGGATTCGCGGTTCAGGGCCACGTCCATGGCAATGGGGCCTTCAACGATGCATTGCGTGGGGAACTCGCCCCGTTCCCATGCCTCGACCAGCCCGGCGGCGTCGATGGTCGCGGGATTGTGCGGATCGACGCGCTCGTTGGCGGCGAGGCAGGCGACCTTAGGGCATTCGTAGCCCCACGAGCGCAGAGCCAGCAGCGCGTTGGCGAGGATGTCCTTCTTGGCGGCAAGGTCGGGATTGATGTTCATCCCGCCGTCGGTACTGTAAATGAGCTTGTGATAGCCCGGCAGTTCCACGGCGGCGATGTGCGACAGCCTCCGGCCCGTGCGCAGCCCTTCTTCCTTGTTCAGCACACCGCGCAGGAAGTCCGAAGAGTTGAGCATACCCTTCATGAGTACCCCGGATTCCCCGCCGCGCACCGAGCGCACGGCCTCCCGCAGCGCCGTCGCGGGATCGGCGGCATGGCGGAGTTCGGCCCGGCCTTCGATGCCCGCCTGTTCAACCAACGGGCGTACAACCGCCTCATCACCGTACAGGATAACGTCGGCCAGCCCTTTATCCAGAGCCATGCGCGCGGCTTCCACGGTTTCACTGTCCGCGTTCGCCACGCACACCACTGTCCGGGGCATGGCCTTCACCTTGTCGATCAGTTCCGAAAAATGTTGCAGCATGAAAAGGCTCCTGTGGAAGAAAGCGGGAATACGGGAAAAGGAATGCTCTTTGAGAACGGCGTTCCGCCCTCCTCCCTGCGTCCCTTCCCCCACCGTCCAAAACGATTCGGGCGACGGGGCCTGGACAAAAACTTTCTTTGTAATTTATTGTTTTTATTAATTATTTTATCTTAACAAAGGGTACAAAGCTCCTACCCTCCCCAAAAAGGAGGGAACAAACAGCGAGACACCGGCCCACAAAGGGGACGTCAGCCGCGCAAGGCTAATCGGAATAGTCGGCCAACACGCCGTTCACCACGAAACGGGGCGGCTGGCCATGAACGAGCACACGCTCCAAGTTTTCAAGCGCCTGAGAGAGCATCCTTCCGAACGCGGCGCGGGTTACGCCCGCGAGATGCGGCGTCAGCAGGACGCGTTCGGCGGGAATGGACAAGAAAGGATTTTCGGCGCGCCCGTCGTCCGCAAAGCAGTCGAGCGCCGCGCCGCGTATCCGCCCTTCCGCGAGGATACGGGCCAGATCCGCTTCCACCACCACACCGCTCCGGGCCGCGTTGATCAACAGGGCATGGGGCTTCATGGACGAAAGCAGGTTGTAATCCACAAGGTTGCGGGTACTGCCGTTGAGCGGGCAATGCAGGGAAACCACGTCGCACTCGGCGAACAGCTCCGCCACATCCATACGCTCGACCCCGTTTTCAGCCGCGAACTCTTCAGGCCAGAAGGCGTCGCAAGCGGCCACGGAACACCCAAAAGCCTTGGCGAGCGGGACGACCGCGCGCCCGATATTGCCGAGCCCGAACAGCCCGATCCGGCATCCGCGCAGCTCAAGGCCGCCCTGCTCCAGAAGTTCGGCACGCGAAGCCGCATAGCGTCCGCGGCGGATTTCCCCGTCGGCCCATGCGAGGCCGCGCTGGAGGTTCACAATGGCGGCCATCACGTATTCCGCGACCGAGGACGCGTTCATGTTCGGCGAATTCGATACCGGAATACCGAGCTCCGCCGCCGTGAGGTGGTCAACGGAATCAAAGCCCGCGCCCGTGGTCTGGATGAAGCGGATGGACGGCATCCGTTCGAGGCAGAAGGCGTCCACATACGGCTGGGACGGCGGGAGCAGAAGCGCCTGCGCGCTCTCTGCCGCCGCGATCAGGACGTGGCTGCCGTTGGGAGGCAAAAAATGCAGAGAAAGGGTTTCCGGAAGGGTCATACCGGATTCCGTAAACCGGGAACGGGGGAGCAGGCTGAGGACCTTCATGGCGTTCTCCTTTTCGCCTCTTGAACGGCAACGTCTTTCGCGCTTCGCGACGACACGCTTTTTGTTTCGCTTCCGGGGAAAGCGCCGCAACGCCTCCCCGAAAGCATCCGGGGACGGGACCCCCGCCATGCGGGGATCCCTTTTTCACTTACCGCATCATGGCGGGCAGCCACGTGCTCAGCGGCTCAAAGGCGATGCAGAAGCCGAGGCACAGGAAGAACGCAAGGACGAAGGGTATCGAGGAGCGGTACACCAGCGAGAGCGGAACATCCGCCAGTTCCTTGGCGACGAACAGGCTGACGCCAAAGGGCGGGGTCATGCCGGCCATGGTCACGAGGATATTGATGATGACGCCGAACCAAATCAGGTTCCAGCCAAACAGCGTGGCGAGCGGCAGGAAGATGGGCACGCAGATGAGCATCAGCG
>ENA-UERW01002010-UERW01002010.1-human-gut-metagenome-genome-assembly--contig:-NODE-2010-length-11762-cov-2.488661_pt1 | contig 11762 bp, 7 predicted proteins | sample MGYA00242994_ERZ507995 | MGnify/ENA primary metagenome ERZ507995 (study PRJEB26167, sample SAMN06115492) | human gut metagenome | host: Homo sapiens | place: China:Chongqing | collected 2015-04-26...
CCGAAGCGCACCAGTTGGGAGACATTCACATCCACGACTTGGATTATTATCCGACAAAGACGACAACCTGCATCCAATATGATATGGATGACCTCTTTGAACGCGGTTTCCGCACAAAGAACGGTAGCATCCGCACCCCGCAAAGCATCCAAAGCTATGCTACGCTGGCTACCATCATCTTTCAGACCAACCAAAATGAGCAGCATGGCGGACAGGCGATTCCGGCTTTCGACTTCTTCATGGCAAAAGGAGTGGCCAAATCTTTCCGCAAGCATCTGGCATCGTTCATCAACTTCTATGTGGCTATGGAAAACGGAAATCAGGCCGATGAGAAATCCATCCGCACGTTGATTAAAGAATACCTTCCGTCTATCAAGTCCACCGAGGCCGAACGCGAAACATTGCGCATCGCTCTGGTCGCTTTACAGATCATTATAGATAAGGAACACCTTGCCCGCATCGTCGAAAAAGCCTACCAGCAGACCCGTAAAGATACACATCAGGCAATGGAAGGATTTATCCACAACCTGATGCATTCTCGTGGCGGTAACCAAGTGGTATTCAGTTCCATCAATTACGGAACGGACACTTCTGCCGAAGGCCGCATGGTGATCGAAGAATTGCTGAAAGCTACCATTGAAGGCCTCGGCACCAGAGGAGAAGTGCCCGTATTCCCTATCCAGATATTCAAGGTGAAAGACGGCGTTTCTTACTCGGAGAAAGACTTTGAGAAAGCAATGAAAGCGGAGAACATCGAAGCGGCAATGACCGACAGTTACGAGGCTCCCAACTTCGACTTGTTATTAAAGGCTTGCCAGACTACTGCGAAAGCGTTGTTCCCGAACTTCATGTTCCTCGACACACCTTTCAACAAGAACGAGAAATGGAAAGCCGACGATCCGCAGCGTTACATTTACGAACTGGCAACAATGGGTTGCCGTACCCGTGTTTTTGAAAATGTGGCCGGAGAAAAATCTTCTTTAGGACGTGGCAATCTTTCGTTCACCACACTGAATATGCCAAGACTGGCTATCGAAGCCCGTATCAAAGCGGAAAATCTGGTAGAAGATGAACGCAACAAGGACGCCATCGAACAAAAAGCAAAAGAAATTTTCATCGAATCTGTACACCAAATGTCTGCGCTCGTAGCCGACCAGCTTTACGAACGTTATCAGTATCAGCGTACGGCCCTGGCACGCCAGTTCCCGTTCATGATGGGAAATAATGTGTGGAAAGGCGGTGGCGAACTGAATCCGAACGAACAGGTAGGAGACGCCTTGCGCAGCGGTACACTGGGGATCGGATTTATCGGCGGGCATAACGCGATGGTGGCTCTCTACGGACAAGGTCACGGACACAGCCAGAAAGCATGGGACACGCTGTATGAAGCGGTGATGGAAATGAATAAAGTGGTAGACGAATATAAAGAGAAATATAACCTGAACTACTCCGTTCTGGCTACTCCTGCCGAAGGACTTTCGGGACGTTTCACGAAAATGGACCGCCGGAAATATGGAAAAATCCCCGGAGTGACAGATCGCGACTATTATGTCAACTCTTTCCACGTAGACGTGAAAGAACCGATCAGCATCGTTGAGAAAAGCAAGCGTGAAGCTCCGTTCCACGCTATTACGCGCGGCGGACACATCACGTATGTGGCGCTGGACGGTGAAGCACAGAAGAATGTACGTGCCATCGCCAAGATTGTGAAAGTGATGCACGACGAAGGAATTGGATACGGCTCTATCAATCACCCGGTAGATACTTGTCATAACTGTGGTTACAAGGGAGTTATCTTCGATAAATGCCCTGTATGCCAGAGTGAAAGTATTCTCCGTATGCGCCGTATCACCGGTTATCTGACGGGCGATTTAAGCTCTTGGAACTCTGCCAAGCGGGCAGAAGAGAAGGACCGTGTAAAACATTTGTAGAATAAATGTTTGATAATTGATGAATGGATAATGAACGGTGCTTGATGAAAGCGTTACGGTTCATTATCCATTATTCGGTTATTACTTGCAGCACGTTACTCTCATCTTGTACTGTTCTGTAACGAGTATTTATTCCACATTTATATGGTTATCATCCATTCTCAAATCTTCATTTTTCATTAGCTATTAAAGAAGTGAATTTACTAGGAACTTATTCTGAAACGATTGTTGACGGTGAAGGTATCAGGTTTTCTATTTATCTTGCCGGCTGCTCCCATCATTGTCCCGGTTGCCACAACCCGGAGAGTTGGAATCCGGGAGCAGGAGAAGAACTGACGGAGGAGAAAATACAGTCCATCATTCGTGAAATCAAAGCGAATCCTTTGTTGGACGGCGTTACTTTTTCCGGCGGTGATCCGTTTTTTCATCCGGAAGCGTTCCTGCTTTTACTGAAACGGGTGAAAGAGGAAACAGGGATGAACGTGTGGTGCTACACTGGTTATACTTACGAAGAGATTCAGGAACAACCCCGCTTGAAGGCAATACTAACCTATATCGACGTACTGGTGGACGGACGTTTTGAGCAGTCGCTTTTCTCTCCCTATCTGGAGTTCAGAGGAAGCAGTAATCAAAGGATTCTGAAGCTGAACCGTTAAATTTTAACATAGAGTCCGGCTTCTTGCGTGACAAGGCGGGAAGGGAAATGGAGAAAGGGCGGTTCTTGGTAGAGAGAAAAGGCGGTTCCTTGAATACAAAAAGGGCGTTTTAACACTGTGTTAAAACGCCCTTTTTGTATTCAAGAGAACAGGGATGTTAGTTTGTTGATTATAAGCTATTTGCTATACAAATACGCTCTTGCTTCCCTGTAATCGGAAGGTCTTTCTACTTTTATAAAGTTTCATGAAGTTGCTGAAATCGCAACTTCATGAAAACAGGATTTCCTTCAAGAGATTTAGAAGAAGAACCTCAAAATATCATTGAAATTCGCCCATATAAGAAGACCGAAGAGCAGGACCATACCGGTCATCTGGGCATACTCCATAAACTTGTCGCTCGGTTTGCGGCGGGCTATCATCTCGTAGAAGAGGAAGAGCACATGACCACCGTCCAATGCGGGAATAGGCAGTATATTCATGAAAGCCAGAATAATGGACAGGAAAGCTGTCATGTACCAGAACTGATGCCAATCCCACGTTGCGGGGAAAATACTGCCAATCGTTCCGAAGCCACCCAACTGTTTGGCTCCTTCTTTAGAAAAGAGGTACTTCATATTTCCGACATAGCCTTCCAACGTCTTGACACCGAGCGAGATACCTGCGGGGAAAGATTCGAGGAAAGCATACTCCTTTTTCACCATCGGCAACAAACGGTCGGTCAACACGCAAGCGGTCACACCCATCAGGTAAGCGGAATCCACACGCATACTCAGCGTGTCCTCCACGCCGCTACGTACATAAGTGAGGGTGATCAAACGCGGGTCGATACTGTCATTGAGAAGCGCAGCCTCGTTTTTCTTACGTTCCGCCATCATTTCCTTGAAATCGGAGAAAGAGATAGGCGTTCCGTTCAGGGCAATGATACTATCGCCCGGCAAAATACCCGCTTGCGCGGCAGGAGAGTTGACCATGACGCTATCTACAACGTACGGAAAACGATAGGAGGCAAAACGGACACTGTCCACCAGGAGGCGTTGCATAAAGTCTTCGGGAATGTAGACTGAGGCTTTCGCACCGTTGCGCAGTACGCTTACTTCGCGGGCGTCGGCAATCTGGCTCAACATATCACCGTCGTATCGCTCGAAAGGAACACCATCGGCAGAAAGCAGTATGTCACCGTCTTTGAAGCCGACAGACTTGGCGGTCTCGTTGAAGTCCATGCCGAGAGGAGCTTCCTGTACCTTTATATACTGGTCGCCCCATGCAAAAAGAATCATCGAATAGATGAACAGCGCCAACAGGAAGTTGAACAGCACCCCGCCAACCATAATGAGCAGGCGTTGCCAAGCGGGTTTGGAACGAAACTCCCACGGTTGCTCAGGCTGCTTCATCTGTTCGGTATCCATCGACTCGTCAATCATACCGGCAATCTTCACATAACCGCCCAACGGCAGCCAGCCTACGGCATATTCCGTTTCGCTTTTCTTGGGTTTGAACTTAAACAGAGTGAACCAGGGGTCGAAGAATAAGCAGAATTTTTCTACACGCACCTTAAACAGACGGGCAAAAAGGAAATGCCCGCCTTCATGAATGATAACGAGCAAAGACAAGCTCATAATCAATTGGAGGGCACGAATCAAAAATGTTTCCATGTTTATTATATTACAATTTATATTTTACGAATTACTATTTACTTTTTACTATCCACACGAATGAATAGTTTTTTTTGGGGGGAGGAACTAAAGACTTTGCCGACCCACCAGTCCGGAAGCAATTCGCCGCGCTTCCGCATCGGTAGCTACATAGTCATCGTACGTGGGGTTGGCTATAAACGTAGCCTGCTCCATCGTCTTCTCTATCACATCACTCATGCCGAGAAAGCTGATACCGTCTTTCAGGAAAGAAGCGACTACCACTTCGTTGGCCGCATTGACGATGCAAGGCATATTCCCTCCCCGATACATCGCTTCGTAAGCGAGAGCGAGGTTGCGAAACCGTTTCGTGTCGGGCTGTTCAAACGTCAGGTTCGTGCATTTGGAGAAATCAAGCCTGTCGAAAGAGGCACTGATACGGTCCGGATAGGAGAAGGCGTATTGGATAGGCAGACGCATATCAGGCATACCGAGCTGCGCTTTCACCGCCCCGTCTTCAAACTGCACCATAGAGTGGATCACGGATTGCGGATGCACCACGACTTCAATCTGGCTGGGCTGAACGCCAAACAACCACTTCGCCTCGATAACCTCAAAACCTTTGTTCATCATAGAAGCGGAGTCGATGGTAATCTTGGCCCCCATCTCCCAGTTGGGGTGTTTCAAGGCTTGCGTCTTGGTCACGGACTTAAGCTGCTCCAGCGTGCAGGTACGGAAAGGTCCCCCCGAAGCGGTCAGTATGACTTTCTCTATCGGATTGCCGACTTCTCCAGCCAAACACTGAAAAACAGCGGAATGTTCGGAGTCCACCGGCAAAATCGGTGTACGGTATTGCTGTGCCAGTTCATTAATCAGTTCTCCCGCCACGACCAACGTTTCCTTATTCGCCAATGCAATGGCTTTCTTTGCCCGAATCGCATTCATGGTAGGTTTCAGTCCGGCGTAGCCGACCATCGCCGTCAATACCATATCAATCGGCCCGGCCTCCACTATCTGGCAGATGGCGTCAGTTCCCGCGTATACCTTTATAGGCAGGTCGCTCAAAGCTTCTTTCAGTTCGGTATATTTCTCTTCGTTGGCTATCACGACAACTTCCGGCTGAAACTTCCGCGCCTGAGCTATCAGCAGCTCCACACGATTGTTGGCCGTCAGCGCGTATGCCTCGTACAGATCGGGATGTTCCTCTATCACCTGCAATGCCTGTGTGCCGATAGACCCGGTAGAGCCTAAAATATCATGGACGGCTACACCTCCGAAGACGGAAAAGTATATCCTTCTATAGAGCAACGCATGGCCAACGGCCGTCTGGCGATAGATGCACTGAAAACGTACAAACAAGCTGTTAAAGACAAAAACGATGCGCTGGCTAGCCAATCTTTACAGACACTACGGGCCAACTTCCGGGATTTCGGTTACGGCTATCTCAGTTCGCCTTACGACACGATCCCTCCTGTTCCTCTGGTATTCTATAGTTTCCGGCTGATGGTAGGTCTGGGCATGCTATTCGTTTTGTTGTTTATCTGCTCCTGGTGGTATGCCAAGAAAAGAAAATTCGAAAAATTCAAGTTCATCCCCTATCTGGCTATCGCGTGTGTTCCGTTGGCATATATCGCTTCGCAATGCGGATGGATCGTAGCTGAAGTAGGACGTCAACCTTGGGTGGTACAAAACCTGATGCCCACGAATGTGGCCATCACCCGCATCGCTTCGGGTTGGGTTGTCACCACCTTCTGGATGTTCGCCATTTTGTTCACCTTATTATTGATTGCCGAGATCGGAATCATGTTCACCCAGATCAGGAAAGGGGTAAAAGAGTAAAAAATGAAAAATGAGGAAACCATAACGGCCTGAAAAGTTATAGTCCTCACAAACGATAAATAATAATGGATTATGGATTTAAATATATTACAACATTACTGGTGGATCTTGATCTGTATATTAGGAGGTTTACTGGTATTCTTATTGTTTGTACAAGGAGGACAAAGTCTTCTTTATACCATAGGAAAAAATAAAGACGAACGGGATTTGATCGTCAATACCCTGGGACATAAATGGGAATATACGTTTACCACATTAGTGGTATTCGGCGGAGCTTTCTTCGCCAGTTTTCCCCTATTCTACTCAACCAGTTTCGGAGGAGCCTATGTCGTTTGGATGCTGATCCTCTTTTGTTTTGTCTTGCAAGCGGTATCTTATGAATACCGGAATAAAAAAAACAATTTTCTGGGCAGTCGGACTTACGAAGTATTCCTGATGATCAACGGATTCGCTGCGCCTCTTTTGTTGGGAGCCGCTGTAGCTACTTTCTTTACAGGTTCCCCTTTCCGTCTGGGTGTAATGCATGATGTCGAATGGATGACACCCTGGCGCGGTCTGGATGCCTTGTTCGTCATCACCAACTATTTCCTGGCTCTAGCCGTTTTCTTCCTGGCACGGACATTAGCAGCCCTTTATTTTATTCTTACTATCGATGATCCGAACATCCGCATACGCAGCCACCGGCAAGTGAAATTCAATGCCGTACCGTTCGTTCTCTTTTTCCTGTTGTTTATCGGTTTTATTTTTGCCGGTGAAGGGTATGCAATCACCCCGGAAGGAAACATTGCATTAGTACCCTATAAATATTTTTATAACCTGATAGAAATGCCGCTGAATGCCTTGATATTCATTATCGGAGTAGCAGGAGTACTCTACGGCATCATCCGAAACTGGATATTTCCCCGATGGACGAAAGGAATCTGGTTTGCAGGAGCCGGAACGATATTGACCGTTATCGCTCTGCTGATTCTGGCAGGTTTCAACCAAACCGCCTTTTATCCCTCATATGTCGATCCTGATTCCTCACTGACTATTTACAACGCTTCTTCGTCCTTATATACCCTGAAAGCGATGTCCTACGTATCTATTATCATACCTGTAGTAATCGCCTATATCTGGTATGCCTGGCGGACGATGACCCGGAAAGCCATCGACAAGCAGGAATTAGAAGAAAGTGAAAATAAATATTAATCCACCGATCCCTCCCAGGGAGGGATCGGCATTATGCCGCACAGGCAATGCAAAAACTTTTAAACCATATCCGGTGCCACGATCCTCGTTCCCCTAACTAACCGGATAATTCAGTACCGGTGATACCATCAAAGAACGGGAAATGAAAAGTATGAAAAACGATCTCACCCTTTTCTGATTTTCACTCAAAGCTTTATCTTTGCGCAACTGAAAAATTCATACGTTCATGAACAGAATTAAAGGTATCCTATATGCTATCGTCTCTTCTTCGACTTTCGGACTGGCACCTTTTTTTACGCTGACCCTACTAAGCTTCGGCTATTCATCTTTTGCAGTATTGACCTACCGTTGGGGGATCGCTTCCCTTTGCCTGATCGGATTAGGCCTATTGGCCGGGTGTAATTTCCGGTTAAGTAAAAAGGATTTCGGGGTCGTCTTTTTGTTAAGCCTGTTTCGGGCAACGACCTCATTCAGCCTGGTGATCGCCTATCAGAATATTGCCAGCGGTGTAGCTTCGACAATTCATTTTATGTATCCTTTAGCTGTAGCGCTGGCCATGATTTTTTTCTACCATGAGAAAAAATCCGGCTGGGTCATTTCGGCAGTACTCCTATCCATTCTCGGAGCAATCCTCTTATCTTCAGGCAATATAGCAGGTTATAACGCCAACGTGACAGTAGGTATTATTTGCGCCTGCATCTCTATTTTTCTCTTACGGAGGTTATATCATCGGAGTCCGGAAAACACGGGCTGTAGCGATCAACTCCACCGTACTCACTTGTTATGTCATGGGATTAGGGGCATTGTTTTTCATTATCGGCGGGTGCCTTACAGAAGGCATCCGGTTAGAAACCCAAGGAAAGGTATGGCTTTATATTCTAGGCCTGGCTTTACCGGCAACCGCTATTTCCAATATGGCCTTAGTCAAAGCAATCAAGCATATCGGTCCCACATTAACTTCGATCTTCGGAGCAATGGAACCGTTGACCGCTGTTTTTATCGGTATAGTTGTTTTCCATGAAACCTCCACGATAAGCGGTATTTTAGGCATGCTACTCATTATTATAGCAGTCTTCATCGTCGTCGTCAAAGAAAACCGGAAGTAAAAGGAAAATAACCTTAGGTATCCGGAATAAAATCGCAGATTTATACCTGTAATATGTATATCACTGCCTAAATTCGAATCAAGGCTTAAGGATTCTTTTAACAGAACTTTCAGTTTACCCGACAGTCGGGCAAACTGAAAGTTCCTAAACAACAAAATCCTATTTTTGAGTTCAGTATTTCCGAATCGGCGTAATCACCACCTGGAAAGTATAGTCCTGATAAGGCAACAGATAAGGTTGTAACGGCCAGGCACCCCAGCTATTGATACATCCCAATCCCATTTGTTTCAGGTCAAAAGACAAGGTGGTCAATCCACGTGGTTTCAATTCTCCGGAATGCCGCTGATCTTTGTCCCAACCGTCATCCAGGTCTTCCGGCAAATAATTCAAAGCAGAGGCTGAGAAAGGAACATCCGAACGAATAGCCAAACCACGCCCATCGATATCGGTCAGTTTCCACCAACGGATATCCGATTTCGTACCGGATTCCTGCGGACGGATATAAGGATAATACTGATCTTTCACCAACTGACGGTAACGGCCCAGACGCTGACTCTCATTCCGGTCGTCATAATTCTCAACAGGTCCCCGGCCATAATAATCAATCCGGTCGAATCTGCCCGGCATCACCAGTTGCATACCGAAACGGAACAGGTGGGGCATATCTTTCTTCTCCTTGTCGACAGCAAGCTGTTCACTGATCCGAATCTCCCCGTTTCCACCGATAAGATAAGTCATGGTCAATACAGCTGCCAATCGGGGTAATTCATAAGTTGTCACCACCTGAACCCGATTGCCTTGTTCCTCTGCCTCAAAGCTCTTCAATTTCAATCCGGGATTCTTCCAATCCACAAAGCGGCGGTGAAGATTCGCCCCGAAATCATTATCTGTCGGAGCCCGCCAGAAATTGGGCCGTAAAGCATATCCATATTCGATCATCTCATACCCATTCAGACTGATCCCCTCTATCCAGCCGGACCATTTTCCAAAAGTTACCTGTACTTCTCCGGCACTCACGACAGCATGTACCAAATCTTCATACAGAGAAGCCTTTTGCCCGGTTTCGGCCAATTCAACCTGAAACAAAGGATAAGGGGTAATCTCCAATTGTTCTTCCGCAACCGCATAACCTGCCGGAAGTAATTGCCGGGCTTGTTTCAGGCGATAGGTCACATTCAGCAGAATTTCACCTTCAGCAGGAAGATCCGTTTCTTTATACCCCAATACGACCGGTTGTGTTTGTTGCGGGGCGATCTGCAAATCCATCACAACACCCTGTCTCACCGGCTCTCCATTCTGTAACAATTGCCACTCCAGGTAATAATCCGAAAGATCGGTAAAAAAATACTCGTTGTACACGTCTACGATTCCTTTCCTAAGAGCTGCCGGCGTAGTCCATATCGACTGATACATCTTCCGCACTTCATACATATGGGGATTCGGCACCCGGTCCGGACTGATCAAACCGTTGCAGTTAAAATTCTTATCCGAAGCATCGTAGCGGTTGTAATCTCCCCCGTAAGCATAAATCATTGCGCCGTCTGCCGTATACTTCCGAAGTCCCTGATCTACAAAATCCCAGATAAAACCGCCCTGCAAATTCGAGTATTTCCGGATCAAATCCCAATATTCTTTAAAACCGCCCAAAGAATTTCCCATGGCATGCGCATATTCACACTGAATCAGTGGTCGTGAATCCCCACTCTTAGCGAAATTTTCCATCCAATTCAGGTCGGCATACATCGGGCAAACAATATCCGTATGGGCTCTGCGTCCTGCCTGTTCATATTGTACAGGACGGCTGCCATCTCTCTGTTTGATCCAGTCGTAACAAGCCACAAAGTTCGGTCCGTCACCGGCTTCATTTCCCAACGACCAGAAAATAATCGAAGGATGATTTTTAAAAGTCTCCACCATCCGCTGATTTCTTTCGAGGTGAGCCTTGGCATAAGCCGGTTCCTTGGCCAGTGTCCGTTCGCCATACCCCATTCCATGAGATTCGATATTGGCTTCACACACGACATACAACCCATATTCGTCACAAAGGTTATACCATTCGGGATCGTCCGGATAATGACACGTCCGCACGGCATTCAGATTATTCTCCTTCATCACCCGTATATCCTCGATCATTCTCTCCCGGGATACCTGATATCCGGTCAAAGGATCCAATTCATGGCGGTCGGCTCCTTTAAACAAGACCGGCTGCCCATTGACCCATACCTGCCCCAATTCTTTCTTCAGTTCGATTTTCCGGAATCCGACCCGTTGCGGAACAACTTCCAGCACTTTTCCGGCATTATTTTTTAAAGTCAGCAACAAAGTATACAGATTAGGCTCTTCAGCACTCCATTTTGCCGGATTTTTCACTGCCATTTCAGTACGCACAATTCCTTTTCCATCGGGCTTGACACTCGTTTTTTCTACGATATTTCCTGCTTTATCTTTCAATTCGAGTTCCACTGTCCCGCTGTTCCGGGACACTTGGGCCACGACATTCAAAGACCCGTCACGATACGCCTCATCCAAATCGGGAGTGATAAAAATATCCTTCAGATGTAACGGATTCCGGGCATACAACCAAGCTCCCCGGGCAATTCCGGATAAACGCCAAAAGTCCTGATCTTCAAGATAACTCCCGTCACACCAACGATATACCTGCATCGCGATCAGGTTCTTTCCCGGCCGTACATAACCGGTTATATCGAATTCGGCTGCCAGCTTACTATCTTCGCTATAACCGACAAATTTTCCATTCACCCATACATATAAGTTCGAAGTGGCAGAGCCTACATGCAGAAACACCTGCTGTCCTTTCCATGAAGCAGGAATTTCAACGGTTTTTCGATAAGAGCCCACATGATTATTCACCGTTTCTATTTTCGGAGGATCAGGTGTAAACTGATTCGACCAGGCATAACCCGAATTACGGTATAAGGGATCTCCGTATCCATTCATTTCCCAGATTCCGGGCACCGGAAAGTCCACCCAATATTGATCCTCGAAATCCAACCGATAAAAGTTTACAGGCCGTTCGGTTTGATCCTTTACCCAGTTAAACTTCCACATCCCGTTCAACGATAGAAAATTGGATGATTCTTCTCTTACTCCTTGCTCAGCCATTTCCCTGGAAGGATAAGCAAAATAATCCGCCCTTGCCGGTGCACGGTTGATCGCATTCAACTCCGGATCGAGCCATTCCTTCTTTTGAGCAAACGTTGTCACAGAAAGGCATAAGCCTAAACACAATAACAGTTTTTTCATAAATTATAATATTAAATGCCAATTTATTCTGCTCAAAAATAGTCAATATTACACCTATCGAGGTAGAAAAAGAATTAAAAAAGGAAGAAAAATATACGAATAGTCTGAAAGTGGTTGTATGAAACCCTCATTCCAGCGTCATTT
>ENA-UERW01002013-UERW01002013.1-human-gut-metagenome-genome-assembly--contig:-NODE-2013-length-11748-cov-2.930683_pt1 | contig 11748 bp, 7 predicted proteins | sample MGYA00242994_ERZ507995 | MGnify/ENA primary metagenome ERZ507995 (study PRJEB26167, sample SAMN06115492) | human gut metagenome | host: Homo sapiens | place: China:Chongqing | collected 2015-04-26...
GTGACCGGGCAGGTCCTCATGGAGGCTCTGGGCGGCGGCGGTCATCAGACCATGGCAGCGGCCCAGTTCATACACATACAGTCCCCGGAGAAGCGGAGCCAGTTCATCCCAGTGGTATGCCAGGGTCGTAAGTTTTCGTTCCTCATGGTCCAGGATCTCCACCTCAACGCTGGTGGTGAAGGTGCGGTAGTCCGCTATGTCGCCGGTCACAAGGTCCATCGTTTCCACGCGCCCGGAATACAGCTCAGATAACCGCTGGGCAATTTTAGTGTTGCCCTCGCCATCCCGCAGCCAGTGAGAAATATACTCCTTGTCGTGCCGGGTAAACAGGCCGGAAGTCAGCACTTCTCGCAGGTCCTGGTCCGCTTTCTCCGGGTCAACGTAAAGGAACTCGGTAACGGGGCCGTTTCGCAGGTCGTTTTGTAGAAGCTGCTCGAACCGCTCCCGGCTCTCAGCCCGGAAGATGGGATAGCTCATGCCGGTAGGCAGCAGCTGCACCGTATCCTCCCGCAGTTCGGTGATCTGGTATTCCTGATTGTCCAGATAGACCGTATCGCCCACATGGTAAGGGGGTGTTGCGGGGTCGTAGGCGATAGGCTCTTCTGTTTCCGGGATAGTCTGCCGGATAGCCTCATATTCCTCGTCAGAAACGGTGATGTCGATCTCATGGGTAGGTTCACCGCTGCCGATGGTGAGGGTGTCGCCCTCGCGGGTGATGGGCTGGCCGGATAAGTCAGGCACAGGCGGCTTTGCCGCTGCCTCGGCCTGTTCCTCGGCCGCGACGGCCTCCACATCCCGCATGACCTGCTGGATGAACGGATCGTTGTCCAGCTTTTCCGGTTCCACCACATGACCGTTCACAATGCCGCGCTGGGCCAGGGTCTCCCGGATGGCGATGGGGTCGACATCGTCCAGATTGTCCTGCTCGACCTGGGTATAGAAGCGATCCTCCTTAATGAGCTGGGCGATCCGGCGCTGCACCTTGGGCCAGAGAAGCGCCGTTCCTTCGGGGCTTTCCGGGCGGACCGCAAACGGAGTTTTGCCGTCGCCGCCGTCAAACTCATGGGCCAGCCACGCAGCGGTGTCTTTCTCCCTTGCATGGTCTTTCATGTAGCGGACAACGGCGTGTTTGCTCTCGATCCTGCCATTCCAGTCCTGGATAGCCCGGTCAATGTCATTGTCCGAAAGTGGGCGCAGCAGCTCATGGAGTTTGGGATAGGTTTCGTCTGCCACTTCCCGGTGCAGCCGCTGGCGAAACTCCGGCACATCGGAGAACAGACGGATCAGCTCTATATCGTGGGAAGCAAGAATAGCGCGGCGCACAGCAGCATTACACTCGATCATAGCGTTTTCATAATCGCTGTGACCGCAGGCGTTCCGGTATCTGATGTCCTGGGTAACAGCCTCCAGCACGATGGGCTTGTATTTCTCATGCAGCTCCCGGAGGGTGGGAATGGGCTGCTCCGGCACATCCTCCCGCAGAACATCGGCAGGTTCCGTGTCGGGCGGCTGGGCTTGCAGGGCATCTTCTTCGGCCAGAGCCTTTTCCGCCTGGATTTTGTCGAACTCCTCCTGTTCCTGTTCGGTGAGATAGCGGCCCTTCTGAATCAAATCGGTGATCCGCTTGGCAACCTTCTCCCATGTGAAATGCACATCCGGGCAGCCGCCTTTTTTGTAGTGCAGGCCCTTTCCGTCATGATCTTCCCAGCTGCCCCCAGCGCCTGACAGGGCATGGGAGTGGCCCCCCATGCCGTACCCGTGCCGGAGGAAATCCACCTTTTCTTTATCGGTGTGGGAATTTTGGAAATAGGCAAAAATGCGGCCTTTCCCACCAGAAACACCGCTGCCTCTGGTCAGGGCGGCCTCGATCTCGTCCTCGGTGATAAACTGCTTGACCGCAGGTACTTCCGTCATCTGAGAGGTAAAGGCGGTGCGGGGCAGGGACAGATCTTTCAGGTTTCCCCAAATCTCCTTTGGCTTGTGGTAGTGGAACCGCAGCAAGTCCCGGTCCTGCTGATAGGCCGTCCAGAATGCTGCATATTCTTCTGCAAGGGTCTGGCGGAACTCCGGGCTTTTCAACTGCTCGGTAAGCCACGCGGATTCTTCCGGGAAACCGCGCCCTGGATTGTTGGCAAGGCTGGGCAGATACCCGGATTCTCTGGCTTCATCGCTGAAATCGTGATACAGATTCCAGAACTTTTCCGCAAGGAGGGAACGTTCATAGCCCTCGGCCTCGGACAGCTCCACATTGGTGGCAAACTGGCCGGTCTGCAAAAGCTGGCCGATACGCTCGGCGGCGCTCTCCCAGGAAATGACCTGGGCGGACTTGTCATAACGGGCAGACTTTCCGTGAGACAGGTGGATGCCGTCCTCGGCATACCATACGGTAATGCTGCCAATCCCGTTGCCGCCGGTATAGAGGTTTTGCAGATAGGCTGCGATCTCGGCGGTGGACTTCTGCTTTTCAAAAGCTGCCACAATGCGTTCACGCTGCCGGTCCGTGTTGCCTCCCAGCCGCAGCACATGGTCGATGTCGGTCTGGGCAAAAGAAAAAGCAGAGGATGTTTGCACATTCTCTGCTTCGTCTATTCTTTGGATTTGTTCCGCTTCGGAGAGGAACAGGTTTAAGGTCAGCTGTTGATAAGTTTCGCCAGCAGAATCTCCTCCGCCTGGGCCTTGCAGGTGTTCATCAGGCCCACCCAGGCCATCGGGTCGCGAGCTTTCAGCGCCTCCGTCGCGCCCGCCGACTCTGCCAGCCGGGGCATCATCTGCTCCAGACGGCTGTTCGCGGTCTCGTCGATCTCCAGAAGGTGCGAGTACAGCTTCTCGGTCATCAGCAGCTGGTTGTAGAGGATGGGCCGGTGTTCCTTCAGATACGCTTTCCTCATCCTGCCGTACTTGCCCAGGGGCTTCTCCGGCTGTTCGGACAGCTTCAGGTCGGGGATCAGGTAATCGCCGTTCCTCGTGTAAGTCAGGTTGTTCTCCATGTGTGGCACTCCTTTCCGCGCTCTTGGCACGCTCATAGTTCTGGATGGTGACGCCGATCTGCCGCAGCACCTGCTGGTTTATCTGGCTGACCGCCGTGCCCAGCGCCCCCACGGTGGCAGGGGTGTTGAAGTCGAAGATCGCCATGAAATCCTCATGGCTGAAATACTGCTCCGGCTCCAGCCCACAGCGGGACATCAGGGCGTAGGTGATGCTGACCGTGGCGGCGGACTTGAACTGGACTTCGATGTTGTACTCATCGTACTCCTCCAAAAAGGAACCGTCAACGATATAGAGAATGTCCTGCCGGTGATCCGTCCAGTATTCTTCCGCCAGACCGGCGGCCACATCGGCCAGCTGCTGGGGCAGTTCTTCGCCGCCCACACCGTAGCTACTCTCCAGCATCGCCATGACCGGCGCGGCGTGTTCCTCGTTCATCGTCCACAGCCAGGGGGTGCGGGAGTGTTCACGGGTGCCGGTGTCAGAAATATCAAACACATACCGCAGCCGGGGCCGGTCCCCGGAATCGTCCACCAGCGCGATACCCTTGGACCCGCGCCGCACATACCGGCCCATGCGGTTGTTCCACAGGTCGTACTCGGCGCAGGCAGTGGCGTCCGGGCGCTGGGCGTAGATCATCATCTGCTCATGGAACGGATATTTGTAAAGTCGGGCGGCGGTGGTGAGAAAGCCCGCCCACTCCTGCCAGCTGCCGGTGAGCTGCCGCGCCACCTGGTCGGCCATCTGCGCATATTGTTCTGCTTTGGTTGGCATGGGGTTCTATCCTCCCTTCCTTCGGATATGAAAATGGGGCGGCACGGCGGCCGCCCCGGCTGGTTAAAACAGCGGGTTACTCGTCAAAATCCGGGTACAGTTCCAGCTCGTCAAACTCGGTGTCGGTCATGGCACGCAGCTTGGCGAGGGTGCTGTCCGTCAGGGCCAGCAGCTCGGTCTCGTCCGCCTGCAAGTGGCCGCGCATCTCGGTCAGGGCCTCGATGGCCCCCTGGCGGGTGCCGGGGTTGTAGATGCACAGCAGGTTGGTTTCCTCAAAGGTCAAAGCGTTCATATCAGATCTCCCTTTCCGCGCTCTTTTTGGGCGCTGTCTTTTTATGTTCGGGTTTGGGCTGGCTTTTCAGCTGCTCCACAACGGATTTCTTTTTATCCCGGTCCTCCCGGTGGGCGGCGGCAGCCAGGTCCATCAGGGAAATGGGCTGGCCGCTACGGGCCTGCTGTTCCAGCTGGGCCACCGTCTGCTCCTTGGGGCCGTTGTTGATGATACCGTCGATCATGCCGTAGTCATCCTCCACGGCCATCTCCGCATTTTTCAGCGGGTTGTCCGGCAGGAATCCGGGAATCTGCTCAAAGCCGAAGCTGTCGCAGTAATGACAGGATACCTTGCCGTCCCGCTTGATGGCAACGATGTCGCTGACGCTCATGGACGGGTGGCGGTAGTCGGCGGGGTGTTCATTGTTGAAGCGGTATTCAAGATTGTCCAGCACGCTGCCTTTCAGGTCGCCGGGGGTCAGCGGCGCGGTGTAGACCAGATCGTAGTTGTCTCGCTGCACCGTCTGCCCGATGGACTTGATCCATTCCAGCCCCTCATAGCGGATGTCCCGCAGCTCATCGGTGTGCTTCACCTGATAAATGGCAAAGCAGTCGCCCTTATGGTCGAGGAACGCCTGCTCCCGTTCCTGCTGGTGGTCCATACGCTCTTTGACCTGGGCATCGAAAGCCGTGCTTTCCTCCCATTCCTCGCGAGTAACGGCAAAGATACCGTCATGGGCATCCAGGTCAGTGGTATCAAAAGCCATCGCCGGATTCTCACTCTGCTGGATGATGTAAACGGTCAGGTCGCGCTCCATCAGCTCATAGGCGCGTTCTTTGGAAAGGGGCAGAAGGTCCCCGTCCAGATAGCCGCACTTTTCCAAATCGTCCTGGGTCAGCGTCGGGTCCGGCATGGGGTATTCGTCCAGATGCTGTTCCGGGGCGTCCGGCAGCTGGGTGGTGGCAGCTTCTGCGGTCTGCTGGTAGGCGGTCTCCTGCAAGGTCTCGATTATGGACAGCGGCGCATACCGAATGGTCTGGCCGCCCATCCCGTGCATCTCGCAGATTTTCAGCGCGGCGGTGGACAGGGGCAGCTCCGGCGCATCCAGCTGGCCGCCGTCCAGCTGCTTCCTGGTGGCGGCGTCGTAGAGCGTGTAGTCCCAGCCGGTGTCGCAGGGCTGAACATGAAGATAGGTGGTATCATCCAGCACCAGCAGGGCCTCGCGGTACTCGGTGCTGGGCGGAGTAGTTTCTACGCCCATCGCTATCGCTTCATCCGCCATTTTCACAAGATTGGGGTCAGGTTCCGGCACCAGTTGCTCCAGGCGATCCAACAGCTCGGCAGCTTTTGTGGCCGCTTCTCCAGGTTCATTTTCATCGGCAAATTCCTGGAGCCAGTCCCGAACACCGCTGGCATCCCCGCCGCGGAACGCAGCGGTCAATTCCCGCAGCGCATCCTCACGATTATCCACCTGATCCCGGTATTCATAGGTATCGTAGTCAAAAGAAAACTGGTCGATGTCGGCTGCCAGCTGCTCGATAGGGTCCCGCTGCGGTTCCGGGGCAGCAGTCAGGTCAATGCCGCGCTCCTTACAGATAACCTTATAATGCCGGTCAATGTCCGCGATCAGTTCCCCGGCTGCCTTGTTGATAGTTTCCAAACTGGCCCGCAGTTCCGGCAGCTCCTTACCCTGGCTCCAGTTGGCGATGTAGCCGAAGCTGTTCTCGCCGGTCTGGATTCCAAAATACTGGCAGACCGCATAGGAAATGCTCTCGGCCTCCACCTCCTCGGTGTTGCGGTCTTTCTTCTTGGGCGGCTCCTTGTCACCGGCCCTGGCCGCTTCCTCCTGGACCTGGGCGTAGTTATGCAGTTTACTGTGGGCGATCTCATGGACGGCGGCGGAAACGGTCTGCACCTCGCTCATGCCTGTCCGGATGGCGATGCGCTGCTGGTCCGGCGAGAAATACCCGTCCATGTTGGCGGCCATCGGCTCCACGGAGAGCGGCACCGGCGCGGACCGGCGCAGGGCTTCCATGAAAGCCTCATAGTTCTGGACACTCCCGGACAGGGTGGACGCCAGCTCCGGCAGCGGTTTCCCGTCCGTCTGGCTCACATCGAACACCTTCACCGGACGGAACATGGGGATCTCGACTTCCCGTTCCTCCATGATGACCTTACCGTCCTGATCCAACATGGGGGCTTTGGTGTCCGGGTCCAGCTTCTGTTCCTCAATCTTTTTCTTGAACGGCGTGGGCGCGATGATGGTAATACCGTGTTCGCCGCGCTTCACATGACGCTCAAACTGATTTTTCCACTTGTTGTACCCGGCCACCAGGGTGGCGTCCGGCTTCTGCATATAGATGAGCATGGTGTTGTTGACGGAGTAGCGGTGGAACCGGGACATCACAGACAAGTAACGCATATACTTTTCGCTCTCGAACAGCTCTTTGATACCCTGCTCGATGCCCGCCGTGATTTGCTGCAACCGTTCCCGGTTGGTGGGTTTGTCAGCCATGATTTTCACTCTCCCTTCTATGGCCGAAATTTCAGCGGTATGTTCTGCGATCCACTGGTCCTGTTCCTCGGTGCTGCTGTCGAGAAAGGTGTCCAGCAGATAGCCCATGTAATCTTTCTTTTGGATGGCCTCCAAAAAACGTGGGTGCGGGGCCTCGTCCGGCGTCTTGGGGGAATAGTCGGCCTCCCATTTTCGGAGCAAGTGATAGTAGCCCGTCAGGACGCGCCAGCCGTGTTCGCGCTTTTCTTTCCGCACCTGTGCCTCGGATTTTTGCCGAACATAGCTTCGCCGGGGCGGGGCCTTGCTGTCATAGGAAAGGCCAAAATCCTGGGCCAGCTTTTCGGCGGCCTCCTTGGGGGACAGGTCGTAGAACCTAGCGGTGAAGTCGATCACGTCGCCGTCTGCGCCGCAGCCAAAACAGTGGAAACGGGTGTCCACCTTCATGCTGGGGTGGCGGTCATCGTGGAAGGGGCAGCAGGCCATGCCGCCGCGCCCCACCGCGATGCCATAAAGCTCCGCCGCCTCTCTGGCGGTGACGGACTGTTTTACGACTTCAAAGACGCTCTCGCCCATGCTTACTTGCCGCCCGCTTTCGGGACGGGCGGTTTATACCCGGCAGCCTTGGCCCGTTCGCTGGCGGCCTTGCGGCGCTCGGCACTGTACGGCTCTCGCACCGACACGCAGCGTTTGGGCACCGTAAAGGTCTGGCGGTCCTTTTTCGCGATCTGATCTGGGTACTTCTCGGCCAGCCGCCGCAGCTTTTCCAGCAGGCGCGGGTCGTGGGAATAGACCTCGGCGGTGGCCTCGGCCTGGTTGTAGAGGATAATCGTTTCCTGTTCATACAAACTCAGTTTCATTTGCCGCCGCCTTTCTGCCGGTCAAAGTCCAGCTTGAAGTTGACGTACTGGCCGGTATCCTCCAGCACCACGGTGGCGTCGTAGGTCTTGCCGCTTTTCTCGGAATGCAGCCCCGTCACATGGGCGCGACCATCTTTCAGCAGCGCCGCCACGATGGCCTTGGTGGGCTGCTTGCGCTTGGCGGCCCACCACTTGCTGTTTTTCCAGATTGCAAATTTGCAAGATTTGTCCTGGCAGAAGAAGCCTTTTTGCATTTCTGCAATCTCGCCGCCGCAGCGGGGGCATCTGCCCACCACCTCGCGGGGCGGGGCAAACAGGTACTCGCTGCCCTTGATGACCTGATAAGTCCCCACCAGCTCCTTCAGCATGGCGGTGATCTCGGCCATGAATTCCTCCGGGGTCAGCTCGCCGCGCTCGATCTCGCCCAGCCGGTACTCCCACTCGGCGGTCAGCAGCGGGGATTGCAGCTGCTCCGGCAGGACGGTAATCAGGGAAATGGCGTCGTGGGACGGCAAAAGCTGCACGGTTTTCTTGCTCTTTTTGCGTTCCAGAAAGCCGGAGGAGACCAATTTCTCTAAAATCCCGGCGCGGGTGGCGGGGGTGCCCAGCCCTTTACGCTCGGCGTCCTCCGGCATATCGTCCTTCCCGGCAGTTTCCATCGCGGAGAGCAAGGTGTCCTCGGTGAAATGCTTGGGCGGGGTAGTCTTGCCCTCCTTGACGGCGGCACCGGCGACCGGCAGCTCCTGGCCCTCGGACAGTTCAGGCAACGCCTTATCTTCGGAATTGCCGTCCTGTTCCGGCGCACTTTTCATGCTGGCCCGGTAGGCGGCATCCAGCGCCCGCCAGCCGGGTTGCTTCACCGTGCGGCCCTTGGCGGTAAACTCCGCACCGGCGCACTCCACAACAACGGCAGTTTCCGCAAAGGTATAGGGCTGGGCCACAGCGCACAGCAGCCGCAGGGCCACCAGCTCCAGAATGGTCCGTTCGCCCACCGGCAGAGCGGACAGGTCAGCCTCCCGGATGTTGCGGGTAGGGATCACCGCATGGTGGTCGGTCACTTTCTTGTCGTTGATGACCGCCGCCGCATCGCAGGAAATGGCGATGCCTTTGCGGAACAGCATGGCGTTGGCGACCAGATTCACCAACACCGGCAGGCCCTCGGCCATGTCGGAGGTCAGGTAGCGGCTGTCCGTCCGGGGATAGGTGCATAGCTTCTTTTCATAGAGGTTTTGTAGATAGTCCAATGTCTGCTGGGCGGTGAACCCCAGCAGGCGGTTGGCGTCCCGCTGGAGGGTGGTGAGGTCATAGAGGGCGGGCGGCTTCTCAGATTTGTCCCTGCGCTCCACCTGTTTGACCGTCACCGTGCCGCCCTGGCAGGCGTTTTTCAGCTGTTCGGCATCGGCTTTCTTGTCCATGCGGGCGCTGGCAGCGGTAAAACCGAGCAAGTCCAGAGCCACGGTATAGAACGGCACCGGCTTGAAGGCGTCGATCTCGGCCTCCCGCTGGACGATGAGGGCCAGCGTTGGGGACATGACGCGCCCAATGTTGAGGGTGCGGTGGTACAGCACTGAAAACAGCCGGGTGGCATTGATGCCCACCAGCCAGTCCGCCTTGGCCCGGCAGAGGGCCGCCTGGTGCAGCCCGTCATAGTCCGTGCCGGGGCGCAGCTGTGCAAAGCCCTCCCGGATGGCGGAATCCTCCATGCTGGAAATCCACAGCCGTTTCATGGGCTTGGTACAGCCCGCCAGGCAGTAGACGGTGCGGAAAATCAGCTCGCCCTCCCGCCCGGCGTCGCAGGCGTTGACTACCTCGGTCACGTCCTCCCGCCGCAGCAGGGTGCGCAGCACGTCGAACTGGTCCCGCTTATCCTTGGCGATGGTAAAACGCCAGGTTTCCGGCAAAATGGGCAGGTCATCATAGCGCCACTTGGCATAGTCGGGATTATAGGTGGCGGCATCCGCCAGCCCGGCCAGGTGCCCCAGGCACCAGGACACCAGCCAGCCGTTGCCCTCCAGGTAGCCGTCTTTGCGAGTAGTGGCCCCCAGCACAGCGGCCAGGGATTTTGCCACCGAGGGCTTCTCAGCGATCACAAGGCGCATCTTCCTCAACCTCCATTTCTGCATTGGATTTTTTCAGCTTTCTGGAAACGCTGTTGCCATCGTCCAGAAGGCAGTCATAACCGACGTTGTAATCATAACGGTACAGCTTTCCCAGCAGGTCGTTGATGATGACCCGGCAGGCCAGCAGCACTCGCTCCTTGTCCACCTGCATGAGCTGGTAGCGGCGGTAATCGCTGAAATATTCCTCGCGCTGGCGGGTCCGGGCGGCGGTTTCCTCTATCAGAATGTCGATCACGTCCTTTTCGCCGTCCTCTTTCGCGCCCTCGGCATAGTTCAGCATCTCCATCACCATCGGGAAGCTCTGCTCATCCATCGGGGCTTCCTCTTTGAGATAGCCGATCAGAGCGCAGAACAGGAACCTGGCCGCTGTCTGCTCCGGCTCGGTCAGGGCGGAAAGCGTCTCCTGTCCGCTGGGCAGAAGTTTGTTTCGGACAAAATCGTGGACCTCGCCGCGGAATAGGTGGCGGATGGCGTCAATGGATAGAGGCGGTTCAGCGGGTTCGTCCTCCACCTCAAATTCATAAGGGCCTTTCTGGCCCGGTTTTTTGCGCACCTTGGCGAGCGCCGTGCAAACGATGTCGCCGCCAAAGTAGACGCCGAAGCAGATCAGGTCGAACACAATGAGAAATTGGATCAAATCATTCATTTTGCTTTTCTCCTTTCACGCAGCCAGGCAGTCAGCTCTTTGTGGCAAAAGCCCACGCAGGGCTGGCCGGGGCGGTAGTTTCCGCAGCCATAACAGGGGTGGCCGGGAGATAAAGAGGGAGGACGGGAAGCTGCCTTCCCGCCCTCCGGCCTGCGCGTCATCATGGGTTCAAAAGGGCTGTCGGTGAAGCGGGTCAATCCGTCTTGTCCTCGCTTTCCTCGTCGCCGCCCCCGTCGGCATCCTCCGGCTCAGTCTCCCAGGTCTCATCCTCCGGGAGTTCCTCGTCCTCGCCGTAGTCATAATCATCCAGGTTGTCGCTGCCCTTGGTCTTGGGCTTCTGCTTGATGAATTTGAAGTAGACCAGCGCACCGATGCCGCCCAGCGCGGCCAGCACCACCAGCAGCATCGCCGGGTTCAGTCCCGCCGGTTCCTGTTCCGGCTCGGTTTCTGCCTCCGGGTCAGGGGTGGGTTCCGGCTCCTGGCCCGTACACTCCGCCATATTCACGGCGCACACCGGGCAGGCCGTATTCACCGCACCGGCGGCGCATTTTTCCGTGCAGTTGCAGACTGCGGGCGTTTCCTCCGCCGTCTCGCCGTCCTCCATCAGCGCCATCAAGTCAGCCTCGTCCACCTGGTTCAAGAAGTGGACGGCAGTCTCCTTGTCCTCGTTGGCGCGGTCGATGAGGATGTAAAAATAGTTGCCCGCCTTGGTGGTGACGGTGATGAGCTGTTTATTGCCGCCAAAGTCATCCACCAGGGCCGCGTTGCCCTCCGGGGTCAGGGCGGGGCTGTCCTCGGTTTCCTCCACCACCACGTTGCTGTCGTTGGTGGCGTCCGCCGCAGGGGTAGCCGTCGGCGCAGGGTCAGCGCCCTGGGCAAAAGCGGTCACAGAGAAGCCGCCCATCAGCATCAGGCAGGTGCAAAGGGCGGCAAAGGTTCTGAAAATCTTCTTATTCTTCATGGGTCATTTCCTCCAGTTCAGAATCGGCGGGACCCGCCGCCCGGCCGGGCACCATGCCGCCGGACAGCATGGCGGACAGCTGGGCCGGGGTCATGCGCAGGGCGCGCACCATCTGGACGATCTCCAGATTCTCCGCCTCGGTTTTCTGCGCTTCCAGGTCTTTCAGCTTTTCCTGCTGTTCCGCGATCTTCTCGCGGGTCTTGGCGATCTCCTGGTCGATGCGCTCGATTTTGTTTTTAGCCATAGTCAAATCACTCCTATTCTTCATAAAAATTTGTCACCAGTTCATCAGGCCGTAACCCTTGATGCACTCGTAGGTTAGGGAATAACTCTTGATTTTACAGGCGTCGCCGGAATTGCCCTCCACAGTGTAGACCCGGCTGCCGTCGGTGCCGACAACAATGCCCACATGGTCGGCGCTGCCGTCCAAATCCCAATCGAAGAAGATGGCGTCGCCGGGGGCGATGTTGGCGTAATCCCGCCCGCCCCATTGTCCATGCGACTGGAACCAGGGAATGCCCTGGGACTGGCAGGCGGCAAAGCGCGGCTCGGAAAGGCCCATCTGGCCGTAGCACCAGGACACGAAGCAGGCGCACCATTGCACGCGGGAATTAAAGCC
>ENA-UERW01002026-UERW01002026.1-human-gut-metagenome-genome-assembly--contig:-NODE-2026-length-11659-cov-5.683906_pt1 | contig 11659 bp, 8 predicted proteins | sample MGYA00242994_ERZ507995 | MGnify/ENA primary metagenome ERZ507995 (study PRJEB26167, sample SAMN06115492) | human gut metagenome | host: Homo sapiens | place: China:Chongqing | collected 2015-04-26...
AATTTATCGCAGCGGACAACTGAACAACATGTCGTTGGTACTTAACGGGGCCATAGTAAAGACAGGCGGATACGGAGAGTACGTTGCCTTGATCGTTACGACCTCACCAACCTCCAGGGGGAAGCTGCTGCCGGCCTTTACGGTACGATTGGCTCGCACTTCCATATCAAACTTGCCCGTTGCGCGCACCACAGAAATGGTCTCCTCCGCGCCCAGACATTCTTCTGCGGCAGATACATTTACTCCAAAACAGGACAGCATCATGACCAGTGCCAGTATGACAGTCAAGCATTGGTTCTTCTTCATCTTTTTCACCCCCTTCCGTTTGCGGCTACCATTCCAGGTCAAATGCTTCTTCGACTTCTACCTCACTCCCCTCTATGTTATTCATTGAAACAGGATTCTCGTTCCTGTCCTGAAAAAACGTGGAACAGAGGATTACTGCCATGATCCCGATCCCGACCAGCATCAGTGCGAACCATTTTGGCTTTTTGTGATGCCCCACTTCTGTATTTTCCCCGGTTCTCCGTTCCACATGGGCGGGTCCTGGATCGTCCTCATTCAGCAAGTATTCCAGAGGAACATCGTATAGGGCCGCTAAAGTTTTCAAATTTTCCGTGGACGGTTTTGAGGCGCCCGCTTACCACTTGGAAACCGCCTGCCGGGAGACTCCCAATTGTTCCGCCAGATTGAATTGGGACAGCCCATTTGCTTTCCGCAGGGAGATCAGCTTTTCTTCCAATTTCATCTTCTACACCCCTAACATACAAAAAGATTTGACAAAAGTAAACCAACTTGGGTTTACATTTTAGGCAACTGCTGGTTGCATTTCGTGTTTTTCATATTTTTTCTGAAACCTGCGGCCCTGTTCCCGGGTGGTCTGGCCGCCCGCTGTCTCTGTTGTAATTTTCTGTATTGTATAATACGGCCAGTTGTTTAGCAAGTACTTCCGCTTGTTTTTGTGATAGTGGTACAAAAGAGCGGGAAAACAGCCCGCCGAAAAGCCGGACTGGGATCGGGCTTTTTCGGCGGGCTTCCGGCGGTTTGTGCTCAGCCGGGCGGCCGACAGATGGGGGTCCGTCGCCGTCATGGCAGTCTGACAGAACTGTGCTGCCACGGCGGAGAAATTTCACACGGACGGAGCCGGAAAAAAGCGTGGAGTTGCCTGCCGCCTATTGCTTTTTTGCCGCCCCCCCACTATAATAGCCAGTATAATCAGAGCAGTGCGCCCAAGAGCGCATTTGCGTCCCTTCGGCGGTCCGGCCAGAGGGAAGGACGGGCTTCCCGGCCCGATCTGAATGGATAGGGAGGGATCTCTGACGTGCGCCGAGCCGTGTTTCCCCTGCTTCTTTTTTTGTTTGGCTTTATTTTGGGACTGCTGTGTCTGTTTCCCATCCACACAGTGTCGCCTAAGATGGATGCGGCTCCGCTGACCGCCAGCCGCGCGGGGGAGGAGCCTGCGTCCACTTCAGAGGCGTCCACCAGCGGCCTGCTGCGGGCCGCGGCCCGCGCGGCGGAGGCGCTGAAGGCAGAGGATTATGGGACCCTGGGAGATCTGGTCCACCCGGAGCGGGGGCTGACCTTTACCGCCTGCTCCACCGTGGACCTGAGCGCTGACCGGAACTTTACCGCTGACGAGATCCGCAGCCTGACCGAGAACCCCAGGCAGTATCTGTGGGGATATGAGGACGGCCGGGGCAGTCCCATCCTTTTGACGATGGAAGAATTTGTGCGGCAGTATATCTTTGCTGTGGACTATACCCAGGCCCCCAAGGTGGGGGTGGACCAGGTGGTGCTCAGCGGGAACGCTCTGGAGAACGTGGCCCAGGCCTATCCGGACTGCCGCTTTGTGGACCTGTGCTATCCGGAGCTGGACCCGGACTTCGGGGGGCTGGACTGGTGTTCCCTCAAGCTGGTGTTTACCCCTCTGGAGGGACAATGGCGGCTGGTGGGTCTGATCCACAGCCAGTGGACCATCTGACCGGCGGACGGTCCGGCGAAGGATAAGAGAAATGAAGAGAGGTCGCTTGCCTTGAAAATCGTGATCGTAGGAAACGGCAAGGTCGGTTTTTCCCTGGCGGAACAGCTGGTCCGGGAAAAGTATGACGTTGTCATTGTGGATCTGCGGGAGGACACCCTCCGCCGGGCCGCGGACGCCCTGGATATTATGAGCGTGAAGGGAAACGGGATCTCCGCCGCCACCCTGATCGAGGCGGGGGCGCCGGACGCAGATCTGCTGGTGGCCGCCACCAACTCGGACGAGATCAATATGGTGTGCTGCCTGACTGCCAAGCATTTGGGGGCCAAGTATGCTATCGCCCGCATCCGCAACCCGGAGTATAACACGGGGCTGAGTGACTTGAAGCGGAACATGGGCATCGATATGGTCATCAATCCGGAGAACGCCACGGCGGTGGAGATTTCCCGCCTGCTCCGCTTTCCTCCTGCTGCCAATATCGAGACCTTCTGCCGCGGCCGGGTGGAGCTGATCGGGTTCCGCCTTTTGGAGGAGGACTTTCTGGTCAACCGCCCCCTCCACGCCCTGTCGGACCAGGTCAAGCAGCTCTCGCTGCTGTTCTGCGCCGTGGAGCGGCCTGGGGGCGAGGTGGTTATCCCAAATGGCTCCTTTGTGCCCCAGGCGGGAGATAAACTCTATCTCATCGGGCGTCCCTCCAGCCTGGACCAGTTTTTCCGCCTTCTGGGGCGGTACAGCCCAAAAGTGAAGAGCGTCTTTATCGTCGGCGGCGGAAAGATCTCCTTGTATCTGTCGGCCGTGCTGGAGAAGATGAAGATGCGGGTCAAGATCGTGGAGATCCAGAAGGACCGCTGCCGCTTCATCAGCGAGCGGCTCCCCCACACCACGGTGATCTGCGGCGACGGCACCGACCAGGAGCTGCTGGAGTCGGAGCGGATGACCGCCTCGGACGCCTTTGTGGCCCTCACGGACCGGGACGAGGACAACCTGATCCTCTCCCTGTATGCCATGCAGAAGGGGGTCCAGAAGGTCGTTACCAAATCCAACCGGCAGAACTATGCCGGCATCGCCCAGACCATCGGCCTGGACAGCGTGATCTCCCCTAAGCTGATCACTGCGGCCCAGATCCTCCAGGTGGTTCGGGGGATGCAGAACTCCCAGGGCAGCGTGATGAACACCCTGTACCGGATCGCTGACGGCTCCGCCGAAGCCATGGAGTTCACAGCCAGCGCCAATACCCGCCACCTGGGGGTTCCCCTGAAGGACCTCCAGCTGAGGAAGGGGATCCTGATCGCCGTGCTGGCCCGGGGAGGGGACATCATCATTCCGGAGGGCTCCTCCAGCATCCGGGAGGGAGATTCAGTGATCCTGATCTCCCGGGATCTGCGTATCCTGGACTTGAACGACATCTATGAGGATGAGGGCGCCTTCCCTGTCCCGGGAGGAAGCAATGAACATTAAGCTTGTCCTGAGACTGGTGGGGCGGGTAATGGCGGCGGAGTCCTTTGCCCTGTTCTTCCCGATGGCGGTCGCCCTGCTGTACCGGGAGAGCCCTGTGCCCTTCCTGTTGAGCATCCTGATCATCCTGGCCATCAGCCTGCCCCTGGCCTCCATGCGCACAGAAAAGCACTTTTTCCTTCGTGAGGGCTTTGTCTCTGTGGGGCTGATCTGGCTGGTCACCGGTGTGGTGGGCGGGCTGCCCTTCTACTTCTCCGGATATTTTGAGTCCTTTGTGGACTGTATCTTTGAGACCTGCTCCGGCTTTACCACAACAGGGGCCACCATCCTGGTGGACATCGAGGCGCTGCCCCGTGGGATCCTGTTCTGGCGCTCCTTCACCCACTGGCTGGGCGGCATGGGTGTGCTGGTGCTGGCCACGGCGATCCTCCCCTCTCTGGGGGTGCCATCCCACTATCTGACCCAGGCGGAGAGCCCTGGGCCGGTCTTTTCCAAGCTGGTCCCCAAGCAGTCTCAGACCTCCAAGATCCTGTATACCATTTACTTCGCCATGACCTCTCTGGAGGTGGTCCTCCTCAAGCTGGCGGGGATGCCCCTGTACGACGCATTTATCCACGCCTTTTCCACCGCGGGGACCGGCGGCTTCTCAAACCGGAACGCCAGCGTGGGAGCGTACGGCAGTCCGGTGATCGATATGATCATCGCGGTGTTTGCCCTGCTGTTCTCCGTCAATTTCAGCGTGTATTTTCTGGTGCTCCACCGCCGCTTGAAGGAGGCGCTGAAGAGCGATGAGCTGCGCTTCTTCCTGGGGGTGGTTGCAGCGGCTACTGTGGTGATCACGCTGGACCTGCTTCCCATATACCAGAACACCCTGGAGAGCCTGCGCTATGCCTTTTTCCAGGTGGCCTCTATCATTTCTACCACCGGTTTTGCCACGGCGGACTATGTCCTGTGGCCCCAGCTGTCCCGGCTGGTGCTGGTCCTGCTGATGTTCTGCGGCGCCTGCGCCGGCTCCACCGGCGGCGGCATCAAATGCTCCCGGGTGCTGATGCTGCTGCGGGCCATCCGCCGGGAGATCCACCAGATCGCCCATCCCCGGTCGGTGGAGGTGGTCAAGCTGGACGGCAAGGTGGCGGAGGAGTCCACCGTCCACTCCGTTCTGGTCTTTGTGGGGTGCTACGGCCTGATCCTGCTGGGGGCTGCCCTGGTGGTATCGCTGGACAAGATGCCATTTGACGTGTCCTTCTCTGCCGCGCTCACCTGCCTGAGCAATGTGGGCCCGGGCCTGGCAGCTATCGGCCCCACCGGGAACTTTTCCGGGTTCTCGGATCTGTCTAAGCTGGCGCTGTCCCTGTGTATGATCGTGGGACGGCTGGAGATCTTCCCCATCCTGGTCATGTTCAGCGCCCGTACCTGGCGGCGGGACTGAATTATACAGAAAAGCCTGTCAAAATGTCTGAACTGGCATTTTGACAGGCTTTTCTGCGTCTTAAACGGACTTGAACTTGTGCCGCTTGGTTGAATAGTGATGATGTCTATACAAATTTTAGATTGGAATTATACCTTAAAAATTTAGATTAAGAGAACAATAAAATGAAATTCTCTGTTGCGATTCCTGCAAAATGTGATAGAATAGAAATAAGAACGGAGCTATATGATTAAAGTTGTGCGTTACATCGAACTAATGTAATAGATCCGGAAAGAAGGAGCGTGGATTGATTTGGAGAACTTATATTGGATCGGTTTCCTGGGCGCGGCCGCGGCGATCCTGTTTGCGTGGCTGCAAAGCAGGCGGGTGCTGGCTTTTTCAGAGGGCAGCGACGCCATGAAAAAGATCGCCTCCGCCATCCGCTCGGGGGCAAACGCGTACCTGTCCCACCAGTATGCCACCGTGGCGAAGGTCTTTGTGGTGGTATTCATTCTGCTGCTGGTCATGGCCTTCGGCACAGGGGGAGCCATGCTCTCCAAGTTTACCCCCTTCGCCTTCCTGACCGGCGGGATCTGGTCCATGCTGGCCGGTCTGGTGGGGATGAAGATCGCCACCAACTCCAATGCCCGCACCGCTCAGGCCGCCAGTGAGAGCTTGAACAAGGGCCTGCGGGTGGCGTTCTCCTCCGGCTCGGTCATGGGCTTCACCGTGGTCGGACTGGGGATGCTGGACATCTCCATCTGGGTTGTGATCCTCCGTCTGGGGGCCGGGATCGACGATCCGGTGACCCTGGGCAACATTATGGTGATGAACGGCATGGGGGCCTCCTTCATGGCCCTGTTTGCCCGGGTGGGCGGCGGCATCTATACCAAGGCCGCCGACGTGGGCGCTGACCTGGTGGGCAAGGTGGAGGCCGGTATCCCCGAGGACGACCCCCGCAACCCCGCCACCATCGCGGACAATGTGGGGGACAACGTGGGCGACGTGGCCGGCATGGGCGCCGACCTGTATGAGTCCTATGTGGGCTCCATCCTGGCGACCTTCTCTCTGGGGGCCTGCGCCGGATATGGCTGGAAGGGCATGATTCTGCCCATCCTGCTGGCAGTGTGCGGCATCCTCTGTTCCATCGTGGGCACCTTCTTCGTCAAGACAGAGGAGAACGCCACCCAGAAGTCCCTGCTGCGCTCCCTGCGTACCGGGACCTATCTGGCGGCCGCCTTGTCCGCCCTGGCCGCCGCGCCGCTGACCTGGTTCGTCCTGGGCGACTGGGGCGTCTACGCCGCCATCCTCTGCGGGCTGGCGGGGGGCTGTGCCATTGGCTACTTCACGGAGTACTACACCTCGGACACCTATAAGCCCACCCAGAAGCTGGCCGCCGCCTCTGAGACCGGTTCGGCCACCGTCATCATCGGCGGGCTCTCCCTGGGCATGATGTCCACCATCGCCTCCATCCTCATCGTGGCCGCCGCCATCCTCATCAGCTTCTATGCAGCTGGCGGCGGGGCTTCCTTTGACCGGGGGCTCTACGGCATCGGCATCGCAGCCGTGGGGATGCTGTCCACCCTGGGCATCACCCTGGCTACCGACGCCTATGGACCTGTGGCGGACAACGCCGGCGGCATCGCTGAGATGTCCGGTCTGCCGGAGTCTGTTCGGGAGCGCACCGACGCCTTGGACTCTCTGGGCAACACCACCGCCGCCACCGGAAAGGGCTTCGCCATTGGCTCGGCCTCCCTCACCGCCCTGGCCCTGTTGGTCTCCTATGTGAATATCGTGGCGGAGAAGTCGGAGACGGCCCTGGACCTGTCCCTCACCAACCCCCTGATGCTGGTTGGACTATTCCTGGGCGCTATGCTCACCTTTGTGTTCTCCGCCCTGACCATGAGCGCCGTCCAGACTGCGGCCCAGTCCATCGTGGTGGAGGTCCGCCGCCAGTTCCGGGAGATCGCCGGCATCATGGAGTATCAGATGGATCCGGATTACGCCTCCTGTGTGGCCCTGTGCACCAAGGGCGCTCTGCGGGAGATGGTGGCCCCGGCGCTGCTGGCCATTATCGTCCCCATCCTCACCGGCCTGCTCCTGGGCCCGGAGGGTGTGGTGGGCCTGTTGGGCGGTGTGTCCGTCACCGGCTTTGCCATGGCGGTATTCATGTCCAACGCCGGCGGAGCCTGGGACAACGCCAAAAAGTACATCGAGGCTGGGCACCACGGAGGGAAGGGCTCCGACTGCCACAAGGCCGCCGTGGTGGGCGACACGGTGGGCGACCCCTTCAAGGACACCTCCGGCCCCTCTCTGAATATCCTAATCAAGCTGGTGTCCACCGTCTCCATCGTGTTCTCCGGCCTGATTGTCGCGTTTCATATTTTGTAAAATTCAGCCTGTGACTTAAAACGAGGTCCAGGCAGACACACAGTGCGCCCCGCGTCTCTCCAAACAGGAGGCGCGGGGCGGCTTCTGTTTGGCACGCCGTCAATAAAATCGAACAAACAGGACAAAATATTAACGACATCCGGTCTGAGTGGGCGGCATCCGTCCTTCAGTTTGAAAAAACTTCAGAATTTCCGATTTTTTTCCGGTGAGATCCTGGCCTTCCGCAGTTCGGAAGGGTTTCCAAAGTCTCACATGGAAACGGCGGGAGACTTCCCCTGGTTTGCCTCCGGCAGAGGCGGTCCATACTGGGAAAAGGCGGCCGGTGCTGGCTGCCGGAAACAGGATGGCCGCGGCAGTCCGCCTGGCCATCCGGGGGAGGGATGAGATTGGAACAGGAGAAAAAACAACGGCGGCGGCCCGGATGGGCGGCGGCAGGGGCGGCGGCCTTGGGTCTGCTGCTGGCCTGCCTTCTGCCTGGAAGGCCCGTCTGGGCCGCGCCGGCCAGACCGGACGCGGTGGCGGCAGCCGCGGTGGCAGGCGCCGGCGGGGAGGTGATCCCGCTGGGCCGTGCGGTGGGCATCAAGCTGTTCTCGGACGGTGTGCTGGTGGTGGGACTGTCCTCCATTGACACGGCGGAGGGCCCGGCCGCGCCAGGACGGACCAGCGGCCTGAAGGCGGGAGATGTGATCACCCACATCGACCAGACTGAGGTGAACACGATTGAGGAGGTCCAAAAGCTGGTGACGCAGAAGCGGGACGCACCCATGACGCTTCAGGTCCGGCGGGAGGGCTCGGCCCTCCAGCTGACGGCCCAGGCCGCCCGCTCCGAAGCGGGGGCATACCAGCTGGGCGTATGGCTTCGGGACTCTATGGCGGGGATCGGGACCATGACCTTCTACGATCCTCAAAGCGGCGTGTTTGCCGCCCTGGGTCACGGGATCAATGATGTGGACACGGCCAAGCTGATGCCTCTGGAGACGGGGAGCATTATGGAGGCCTCCGTGTCTGACGTGAAGCGGGGCCGGGCGGGGGAGCCTGGTGAGCTCCACGGAGAGTTCAACCTCACCGAGGATCTGGGGGAGCTGTATGCCAACACTGACCGGGGGATCTTCGGGCGTCTGGACGGGAAGCAGCTGACCCAGGGCCTGGAGCCGGTGGCAGTGGCCTCCCGGGAACAGGTGCATGAGGGGAAAGCTGTCATCCGCTCCAATATCTCCGGCGAGCGGGTAGAGGAGTACAGCATTGAGATTACCCGTCTCTACCCGGAGACGGAGGGGGAGACCCGAAACATGATGATCCGGGTGACTGACCAGCGTCTGCTGGACGCGACCGGCGGGATCGTGCAGGGGATGAGCGGCAGCCCCATCCTTCAGGACGGACGCCTGGTGGGCGCTGTCACCCACGTCCTGGTGAATGATGCCACCCGGGGGTACGGCATCCTGGCGGAGAATATGCTCCAAGCGGCGCAGGGCTTCCAGAGCAGCGCCGCGTAGCGGGCAGAAAACACAGAAATGCAGGGCGGGGCTTCGGCCCCGCCCTCGGCCTGTCAAAAACTCCGTACATAGTTTTGCATGGGCAAACACCTTCGGTGACAACCATCTATTTTATATATGGGTTCATTCACTTTTTGAATTGGACTTTTTGTGTAGTATTTGTATAATTATTTTATTCAATGCGATTTGTTTTGTTTGTTTTATACATTTTTGTATGATGCATGAAGGGAAGGTAGACACACATGAAATTTCACCGCCAGCTTCTCGCGCTGTCCCTCTCCGCTGCCCTGACTGCCGGGATGACCATCACAGCCTCCGCCCAGGGAACGGTGACCGTCTCCGTCAACGGGACAAAATCCAATGTCTCCGCATTCACCAACGCTGACTGGCGCACCATGGTGCCCGCAGAGATCGCGGATTCCTTGGGTCTGAGCTATACCGCCCAAGACAGCAGTGTCACGTTCACCGGAAACGGCATCTCCCAGACCTACACCGCCGGAGTCCCTGTGGGCGACACGACCCCCGCTATGGTGGCCGGGAAGCTGTATGTACCTTTCTACCATCTGGCCCAGACCTTCGGCTTTGAGGTCAGCTGGGACGGGGCCGCCAGAAATGCGGATGCCGCAGCCGGAAAAGCGGACACGGATTCCGTGGCACCCATCGATTTAAACGCCTATCTGCTGGATCATACTGAAAAAACAAATGACACGACGCGTGCGCTTCCCATTGACCGTACGGAGGTCAATGAACATCCCCTGACGGGATATTACGGCTATACCCTGAGCAATGGCCGTACAATCAAGCTGTATATGCCAGAACACGCCGCCCTGCGCAGCTATATTACCGTAATCGCCATTCCGAATGGAGTCACAGATACCTACGCTTTTTTGGAAGAACAGGGATGGATTGAGCAGGCCGATCAATATGGCGAGCTGCTCTTTGTTCTGGAACCTGCGAATGGCACCTGGGGTTCCGTCGAAGCCGAGCGTGATTATCTGAACATCTGTATCGGTGAGACCGTGGGCAATACGGCCTTTGATACCCGTTCTACCTCCAACAGCCTCCTCCAGTCCGGAACGGTTTCCCTCTCCGATGGGACTTCCTGCCCCGTTTTTACCGGACATTCCTGTAACTACTACGTGGGCTATGACGAGGGCTGCGCTGTTCTGGAATCCTGGACCTCCAACAACCCAATGTATGTAGCCGCACAGGCTCTGATCGCTGGGAAAAGTGCAGGCTCTGAGGTCCTGGATCACTCTGCCGCCCGCACATATAACGGCATCAATACTGGTTCCTACTATCCCGGCATTGATGATACTGCCTTTGCGGAGCAGCTGGGAAAAATGGCCGCTGAAAAGGCTGCCCCCAGCGCACAGTTCATTAAAAACTCAGATATTCCCGTTCCCACACTCCTGGCCGGATACAGCGAGCAGGACGAAAGTGTGGCTTATTGGAAGTCCGTCAACGACGCTGTGTCTACCAGTGAGGAAGGCGTTTACCGCCAGTCTCTCAACTCTGACGCCTGGCAGACTGCTTACGCCAACGACATTGCCAAACGCTGGGGCGCACAGTACGGGATCTCTCAGGTCAAGGTGACGCAGGAAACCTCCCTGTCCGCTGCGGAGGTTCATGACTTCATGGATGGCTACACCCGCTATACCAATCCGTTTGCATACAGCAATGCGCTGGGTGTACGCACCGACTATTATCAGACAACGAAGGCGGCCCGGGAGGCGGCTGAAAATGGAAAGGTCCTCTCTTCCTACGCCTTTGAAGCTGTGGACGGGCAGGAGAAAACCGTTGAGCTCAGAGCGCTGAAGTCCACCCGGCTTACCAACCCCGGCGGCAGCGCAGTTTCCGGTACCCTGTATTCCTGTATTTCCGCCTTTCACGACTATGATGGAAATGGCGTGATGGACCCCCGCGAGACCATTATGTATATTCCAGACACGGCCAAAAAATACGGCGAGGACGGGGCGCCCGTGGTCGTGGTGTTCCCCGGCAACACCCAAGCTGCGGCAACCTTCTTTGACTGCTCCATGTGGTGGTCCATCGCCAATGATGAGGGCTGTGCCGTCATCATCATCGGCGAATACTGCAAGAACAGCGCCGCCGGATTGACCTATGGAGACGAGGCCGACAACGCGGACTTCTCCCGCTCCGCATTGCAGCTGATGGACCGTGTGGTCAGTCAGGACGCTGGAGTAAAGATCAACATGGAGCGTGTATACGGCAGCGGCCACTCCCTTGGCTGCCGCACGGTCCAGACCTTGACCCACAATAGCGAGGCTGGCAGCTACGCCGCCGTGGGCGCGACCTCCTTCCCCAACGCACAGTTCACCGCCGACGACCGTATGCCCTCCTATCTTCTGGTCGGTCAGGCCGACATCAGCGAGGCACTGCCTGATCCCCGTGCGAATGACCTGGTCAAAGATCCGTGGACAGTCACCGCAGACAGTGCGATTTATAACTGGGTCCGCGGCGCTTGCCAGATGAACGGTCTGGACTTCAGCTTTACCCCCAATGACCACAACAGCTTCCTGTCCACCTGTTCGGAGTATGTCGAAGCTGGTCGCTATTATACCTATACTTGGGCCGATGAAGCTCAGATCCCCTTGGTTCAGTTTACCCGCACACTGGCCCGGGAACATAACTGTTACCCCGAGGAATTCCGGCTGGCCTGGGACTTCCTGGAGCATTACAGCCTTTCTGAAGACGGGACTCGCTATTACAGCCCCTCTGCCTTTGAGAAAGATGACGCAGTGGCCATTTCCTGACTTTTGCCCATCTCTGCCTTCCAATCATACAAGCGGCCGTCCTCAGTTTGGGGGCGGCTGCTTGTGCTTGTCAAAAAATTCAAGGTCGATTGTAAAATGAAGTTGGACACCTAAGAAAAAATCCATAGTGATTTTCCCCACATGGTAGAATGAAGTT
>ENA-UERW01002030-UERW01002030.1-human-gut-metagenome-genome-assembly--contig:-NODE-2030-length-11633-cov-3.370111_pt1 | contig 11633 bp, 6 predicted proteins | sample MGYA00242994_ERZ507995 | MGnify/ENA primary metagenome ERZ507995 (study PRJEB26167, sample SAMN06115492) | human gut metagenome | host: Homo sapiens | place: China:Chongqing | collected 2015-04-26...
AATAGGAGGAAGGAGACTTCTCCCGGTGATCCAGGGTTGCGATATCTTTCAATAAAACAATCCGATCCCCCAGTGTCTTGATCGGCATATTCAGCATATCGATCTCATGACTCAGCGGATTACCCCGGAAAATAATATAAGCATATTCTTTGGCAGGAACGGTATCGATCAATACTTTTCCCCCATCCCGGCGCATATAATAATTGTTCAAAGCCGAGCGGATATCGGAAGCACTGATACCGATATTTTCAAGCACTTGCTGATCGTAAAGCAGTACCCATTCCATGGGAACAGCCCCGGTTATCGTCACACTTTCTATCCCCGGCATGGTAGAGACGATGTTCGAGATATTGTCTTCCGCAAAACGGGAGACATCCTGAGTAGTACCAGGCCCTGAAATACCGTAAGTCAATAAAAGCTGCCGTTCTTTTTTAGCTTCTTTACCGGAACTGTATTCTCCTCCACGTACTTCCGACACCTGTACCCCTTCCGGGAATCCGCTTTTCACCGAACGGACCACAGACCCCAGATACAGTTTAATGGCATCAATATTTTCTTCTTTATCGATAGAAAGCCTGATTGTTCCCCAGCCATTCCCGGTCTCCGAAACAATTTCCCGTAACCCTCTCGTCCGCGCCAAAGCCCCTTCCAATTTGGTCGTCACCTCCATTTCCAGTAATTCGGGGCCGGCATTATCCCAAGAGAAAGATACCGACAAATCGTTCGAACGGGAAGAAGGGAGCAACTGCAAAGACAACACAGGAATCAGACTGATCCCTAAAAGCATCAGTACGACAAAAATAGTATTGACAGAAAAAGCAGATAATTTCACCTTCCAAGTGTTTTCAGGAACTACTACTCCTTTTTATTTATCAGCGTCACCTCACACTCGTGCGACAACCCCAGATTATTCTCGTAAATAGCCTCTTCCCCCTCTTTTAATCCCGATTCGATACACACTTCCCGGCTATTTTCAAATCCTGTTTCGACATATTTCCATATAGCCCGGCCGTTTTCGTAGACAAACACGACTTTTCTCCCCTGCCGCGGCAACACCGCTGTTTTCGGAACGATCAATTTATCGGCGATTTGCCGTTTAGCCAATATACTGACATTCATTCCATCCACCAACACTGCTTTGGGATTATCGGTTGTAGCCCTGACTTTCACCATACCGTTTTCATCGATTTTCGGATTCACTTCAGTCACCGTGCCTTTCAGGGTAACTTTATCGTTTGCATAAGGCGTAATCTCTACTTCCATCCCTGCCTTCAAATGGGCGATCTCGGTTTCCAGTACGTTAAACACAATCTCCATGGTAGCATCGTCGATTACCGAACAAACCTCTTTATAGGCAGAGGACTGATTGTATTCCTTCACCTCCAGATCGGCGATCACGCCGTCAAAAGGAGCATACACCGTGATGTTCGAATAATCGTACACCGCTTTTTCATATTCTTTAACCGCAGAGGTATAACCGATCTGTAATTTGATATTTTCCAGCCGGGTTTTAGAGATTACACGCTCGTCCAGCGTATCTTCCAATGAATTTATCCCCTCATTCATCAGCCGTCCCCTCAATTCCAGCTTCGCCTTTTCCCAGCTCAGGCGGGCAGCTTCCAACTGCTGACCGGCTTTCAGTTCGTCCACGCTCACGATGGGATCTCCTTTTTTCACCCTTTCTCCATTTTTCACATGTACTTTCCTGACCACATCATTCGTGATAAAAGCCAAAACCGCTTTCCGACGGGCATTAACTTTGCCATTACTGACCAATTCCATTTCAAAGGGAGCCAGCCGGGCTTTTGCAGCTTTCACCTCGATTTGGTCCTGTTTCTGGCTGATCCGGGCCAAATCTTTTTCTTCTTTTTTCTCCTCCTTCTTATTTCCACAACCACCGACAAGCCCCAAGGCAAGCATTAATGCAAAAAAAGCGATTTTATTCATATCTTTTCTTTAAAATATTGCGAAAGTATAATTAGTTGTAAATATATTAAAACTTTACAATCTCCCTTCACTTTTCCCCTTCTTTTTCAATCCGAACGGTACTTTTTAACAAATTCTCTCTTTTTCCTATGGTTTCAGTCTTTCTTCCAATTCTGCTTTCATTTCTTTTACGGCATCCGACATCACTTTGGGTTCTTTCTGAATCACCTGCCGGGCCATATCACGGCCTTTCTCCGATTGTCCGCTTTCGAAATACATTTTCGCCAATAAATAGAGGGGATATAAACGATGAGGCACCATATAGGAAGCCTGCTTAAAACAGGCTTCAGCCTGTCCGAAATGCTTCAAGGCTTCGGCGTCTTTCCCCATAATATTATAGAACATCGGATCGGCACTGAGCCGTGTACCTTCTGTCAGAATCCGAATCCCTTCCTCATATTGCCCGGTTTTCGACAAACACTGTCCATACTCGAAAAGAAATTTCGGCTGGTCTTTCAAAAAAGGATATAAATCCCGGTAATGATCTACCGTTTCCTCAAAAATATCCATGCTGAAATAACGTTGTTCCTCTCCCCAACGGATATAAGCCTGCTTCCATTCCTCCTTATGCTCCGTCAATCGCCAGGTAATACCTGCCATCAAGAGAGAAGCTCCCATGACAAACCATGCACCCACAGTCCTTTTTCGTTCCTCCGCAGGCAGTTTCCGGTCATCCAGCGTACCGGCAAGCGCCATAAACAGAACGAATACAATCACCAAAGGAATCACACTCAACGGATAAGAAAAACAGGCGAACACCGAAAAGGCTGTCAGCCCTCCCAACACCGCTCCTTTCTCGGGGCGGGAAGAATAGAGCAATTGCCGGACTGCCAACCCGACAGCCAATAAGAAAAGGATACTCCCGACAATCCCCAATTCCACCCCCAACTGCAGATATTCATTAAACCCGTATTCCGGCGAGCCGGCCACCCACTCTTCTTGTTCCGTAGCTTCCTCCGTGGCAAAATAAGCAGCCTGCGCTTTCCCGAATGCACCGCCAAAATAACCCAATCCACATCCCCCCCAAGGATTTTCGGCTATCGCCCGACCAGCGATTTTCCACATTAAACGGCGTCCATCGGCCGAATCTTTTTTCATCAGATAAAGTCCACTGAACAACAGCAACAGACACACCACACCGATACCCGCTACCCACCAAGCCTTTTTTCCCAGTTTTCGTCCCAGCTCTTTCAGCTGTTTCCTGATCCGGTAATAAAATGCCGTTACCACCCCGCATCCGGCAACCGCCGCCAACCAGCTGCTCCGGCTCATTCCGGCCGGCAAAATAGACAAAATCAACAACAGTATCCCCCAGACAAAGCCGGACTCCAACTTGTACCTCCACTCACCGACACTCTTTTGCCGACCGGGATACACCGATAAACAATAGAACAAAACGACCGGCAATACCATCACTAAAAATCCCGAATAAGGCCCCGGGTTAAAAAAAGATCCTGTCAGCCGGTAAAGCGAATGCCCCGAGGCGAACCAACCATACAATTGTCCGAACCCATAAATCGTCTCTACCAATCCCGCTCCCATGAGCGTCCACAACATCACCGTGACGGCATTCCGGAAAAGCGAAGAAAGCAGACGCAATAAAAAATAAAGGATCACAAACAAAATCCATAATTCTGTCCGATAACCGACCATCCCATCCCCATAAACCGAACGCAGCAGGACATATCCCCCCAACAACAATACCCCCGCATCCGGCAGGCGAAAACGAAATTTTTTCCGAACGCACCAAGCCACTGTAATACCACACAAAACTTCTATCCAAATCACCCGATAGAAACCGAAACGCACGGCCGTTACATGGCTTTCTGCCAGCTCACGATCACGATCGTACCAAAATACAAACAACAGTGCAGTCAACAAAAACACCACGATCCCTTTAGTTGTGGCAACCCACCGATTATCCGAAACCATCCGATTCTTTTAAAAATTAATATAGTGATCCCATATTCTGTTTCATCAAATAATCATAACGAATCAGAAAATAAGACAAATTTAAAGATTTTTCCGATATAAGCCGTTTTAATACACCATATATATATAAAAAAATCGGAAATTATAATAGAATTCGGAGATACCCGTTGGGGAAATATTCCACAAACCGGGGAATTATTACTCAGCTATCGCTTGTGTAATTAAAATGTAAATAATTGTTTATCAGTTGTAAAATCTTGCAAAATCCGGTTGGCATGTGTTTTATTGGATGCTATAGTATATTCAAAAAATGGAAAATATGCACAATCTGAAAAAATTTAATATGAATAGAAAGTATAGAGTCCGGATACGATGCCTGACCTTTCTGGTAACTTTGTTCTGGCTGCCGCTTCATGCTCAGGAGGCCGGAAAAGAATTCCGGCCGGCCGGTGAACCGATTTCTTATGCAGAAAAGGATAACCGGAAAAAATCTCCGGAACCGTTGGAAGACCAAAAGGATAAGTTGAAAAAACAGCGTATCATTACAGTCAAGGGACGAGTGACCGACGCTGCCGGAGAACCTTTGATCGGTGTAAATGTACTGATCAAAGAAAGCGGCACAGGGCAAGTGACCGATCTTAACGGCGAATTCAAATTACCGGATATCCGGTTCGGTTCCCCGTTACGCATCTCCTTTATCGGATACAAACCCCTCGAGGTCAATGCGCGGGAAAATATGCGCCTTACCTTGTATGAAGACCGGACAAAATTGGATGAAGTAGTTATAGTAGGATATGGTTCACAGAAAAAGGCAAATCTCTCCGGAGCTGTTTCCTCGGTTAACATCGATGCCTTGGCCGAGCGGCCAGTCACCAATGCCGAGAATGCCCTGGCCGGATTGGCCTCAGGACTGACCGTAACCAATTCGGGGGGGAATACCCCGGGTTTCGAGACTTCTACGATCCGGATCCGGGGTGTCGGTACATTGAACAATGCCGATCCGCTCGTGGTGATCGATGGCGTAGCCGGTTGTGCTATCAGTGATATCAATCCCCAGGATATAAAAAACATTTCGATACTGAAAGATGCCGCTTCGTCGGCCATCTACGGTTCGCGGGCTGCCAACGGAGTGATCCTGATTACCACAAAAACCGGATACGAAGGCAGTGCCAAAATTACGTACAGCGGCAATTTCTCGTTTGAAAAGGTAGCTAAACGTTTGAATCTGGTCACCGACTATGCCGATTTTATGGAGATTCAGAATGCGGCTCTGAGTGCTAACGGGCAAGCCCCCCGTTTCTCCCAGACCTCCATCGACGCCTGGCGCAATGACAACGGAGCTAACCCCACCGTTTATCCCAATACCGACTGGCAGGATCATATTTACCGGAATCCGTCGGTGGTACAGAATCATAATCTTTCGGCTATCGGAGGAACGAAAACGGTACGTTATAACCTGTCTCTGGGCTATGTGAAAAATCCGGGTATCGTTTATAATACCGATTATGAGCGTTATCAATTGCGTTCGAATGTCGAAGTCGACATCAAACCCTGGATCACTGCCGGAATGAACATCTTCGGTTATATGGATTCCAATAATCCGAATGCCGAAAATGCTACCAACGGAGGAGACGTGATATTCGGTTCGGGAGCATTGAATACAGTTCCCGGCATGACGCTCTATGACCCTGAAACGGGTCTGTACGGAGGTGTGCAAAATCCGGAGGAAGAGAACGTCAGCAATTTTAATCCTTACCGGCGTATGTGGTTTTACAAAGAGGATTTTCCGATAAAAACCCGTCGTATTGTCCCCAAACTGTTTGCCCGTTTGTCACCGGTAGAAGGTTTGACCCTGAGTGCTTCGTTCACCTATAACTCCTGGGAACGGAATGAAGAATATCAATTATGCGACAAAAATTTATATCGCTTTACACTGGATGGACCTGTACTGCTGCGGGAAGGTACGGTCCGTACTTATATCAACCGGTATAATCGTCGGAATACGTTCCGGACTTCGGATGTGACGGCACGCTATGAATGGAATGTCAGCAAACTGAATGCTTCTGCACTGGTTGGTATCAGTCAGGAATACAATAAACGGGAAGACGAACGGTTCAGGAAATACGATCTGGCCGACGATGCTCTGACCAGTATCAACGGGGGGAGTACCAACGGTGAGATTGAAGGAAACTATACAGAATGGGCCATGCGTTCATATTTCGGCCGGATAAACCTGTCGTGGGACGATAAATATCTACTGGAAGTAAACCTGCGGGCAGACGGTTCCTCCCGTTTTGCCCCCGATAAGCGCTGGGGATGGTTTCCTTCCGTATCCGCCGGTTGGAGCATTTCGGAAGAACCCTTCCTGAAAAAAGCTGCCGGTTGGCTGGATATGCTGAAACTGCGGGTTTCTTACGGTACACTCGGCAACAACGCCACATCGACTTTCTATATGTATCAGCCCCTCTATGCTTCAGCCAATTACGTACTGGGCAATGCGGTGGCCAGTGGCCTGGCACAGACCACCCTCGCCAATCCCAATCTCACCTGGGAGACGACGCACATGACCAATATCGGTCTGGATTACGGGTTGTTTGCCCATCGTTTAAGTGGTTCTGTGGATGTATTCAACAGGCTGACGACAGATATCCTGATTTCATTGCCGGCACCGTTAGAGCACGGCACTTCTGCTGTCCCCAACCAAAATGCCGGCAAGGTACGCAACCGGGGTATCGATTTCGATATCAGCTGGTTCGATCATATCGGCAGTATGACCTATTCTCTTGGCTTCCACATGGGATATGTCCGCAATAAAGTGACCAAATTTCAGGGGGAAGTCCCTTCTATTAACGGCGTTTATAAATTGCAGGAAGGAAAACCCATCAATCAGTTATATGTCATGTCTGTGGACCGTATTGTCCGCGATCAGTCCGATCTGGACTATGTACAGTCTCTGGTCGATAAAAATCCGGACTATTTCGCCACTTATCAAAGACCGGAATTGGGCGACTTCCTGTATGCAGATGCGAATCATGACGGGAATCTGGATGCCAACGACCGGATCGAGATCGGTAACGGCAACTCCCCCGCATTTACTTTCGGCGGTAATATCGGTATTTCCTGGAAAGGATTCGATTTCAGTATGTTGCTCCAAGGGGTAGGAAAACACAAAGTCTATTATAACAACCAGGCATTCCGGTTTGTCACTGTCATGGGGCAATCCTTGAATAAAGATATTACCGACCATGCCTGGACACCTGAAAATCCTTACAATTCCAAATATCCCCGGCTCCGGAACAATGCCAACAGTAAAAACAACATTGCCAGCGATGCCTTGGTGTTTAACGCCTCTTATTTACGGTGTAAGAACATACAGTTAGGATACACGCTTCCCAGGCATATTTCGGAGAAATTTTTTGTCGAAAATCTCAAAATATATACCAGCATCGACAACTTGTTTACCTTAACGGATTTCCCCGGCCTGGACCCGGAAATAGCCGCCGGCGTAGGTTATCCTCAGTTAAGGCAATATTCGGTTGGAATCAATGTTACATTTTAAAATTCAGCACTAATGAAAGGACACTATATTTTTTCCGCTCTTTTAGGTATAGGTTTATTGCTCCAAGGGTGTGAAACGCTCGATTATACTCCTGCCGACCAGTTGAACGACAAAACGTTCTGGCGGACAGAGCAACATGCCAATCAGGCGGCCGTCGCTCTGTATGCTGCCATGAAAGCTGGCTGGGCTTTCGGACGCGACTTTACTTTCGATATGATATCCGATATTGCGGACGGTACGTCTCCCCATGCCGGAATTGCCCGGGGCACCTCTTTTTCATCCGGTGACGCTTCTGTCCAGAACACCTGGCAATATCTCTACGAAGTGGTACACCGTTCGAATACGGTCATCCGGAATGTCTCCGCCATGGATATCGATGAAACAGTGAAAACACGTGTCATAGGCGAAGCCAAATTCCTGCGTGCCATGGCCTATTTCAGAATGCTCAATTGCTGGGGAGGAGTACCTTATTACGATGAGAGCTGTATCATCGAAGAGGAATTCGCCACCTTGTCCAACCCGCGCGAATCGGCAGAAACCATCCGCGGTCACATTCTCGACGACCTGACGGATGCCATCTCCAAACTTCCCGTAGCCTGGGAAACATCCGATTACGGGCGTGCCACGAAAGGGGCTGCCTACGCTTTGCGCGGGAAGGTATATCTTTACAACCGGGAGTGGAGCAAGGCCATTGCCGATTTTGAAGAAATCGTCTACAACAAAACGAATAATTACGGCTATGAACTGCATCCGGATTACAATGAACTGTTCCGCTTGTACAACGGCAAACGCAGCAAAGAGATGATTTTCTCCATCCAGTCTCTGGACGGTAACGTGGCAGGGCACGGGCTGGAATTGTGCAGTTTTCTGGGCAATAAATCCACTATGCGCCTCATTGCCAGCAATTGTATCGTACCTTCGACCCACCTGGTGGATATGTACGAGAACCTCGATGGCAGTCCGTTTAACTGGGACGATATCTTTCCGGGATTCAACGACGGTAGTCCGGAATTCCGGCGTGATGTCCTGAGTGTTGCGATAGATGACGGGAGTACAAAGATTACCGACTTATTGAATTGTGACACAACTAAAGTCCTCGACGCATACCGCAAGCGGGATCCCCGCCTGTGCCTGAATGTCATTACGCCTTATTCCCATTATCTGGGAACAGACGCCGGTTCGGTGCCGATGGATAAGCAGTTTGTGCTTCACAATCCCCAAAAAGGCGGTTCACCGATGGAAGCACAGGCCTTTATCCGGAATTCCGAAGGCTGGAATTCTTATTTCTGGCGTAAATTTATTCCCACCGGTAATCTTGACGGTTATTGGGGAGAATATACGCGGGTACCTTATGAATTTCCGTTGATCCGCCTGGGGGATGTACTGTTGATGCTGGCAGAGGCATATAACGAAGATAACAGTTTAGACAAAGCCGTTACAGAACTCAACAAAGTACGCGACCGGGTGGGGATGCCGTGGTTGAACAATGGCAGCCCCTGGCTGGCTGTCAACAGCCAGGAAGAAATGCGGCAACGTATTCGTAACGAGCGGGCATATGAATTGCCGGCTGAGGGCCACCGTTATTGGGACCTGAGGCGTTGGGGTATCTATGGCCCGACAGTCAAAAATGCAACCGATATCTACGGCGATTTGATGTTTACACGTGAGTACCAGCCACGGCATGAGTTATGGCCTATCCCGCAGGTAGAACTGGAACGGAATCCTAATCTTCAGCACGATCAGAATCCCGGATGGTAAAATGAATGTAGGATTAAATGTTTGTATGAAAGGAGCTATCGTCTTTCATACAAACATTTAATCCGGCACACCGGCAGGAGAGAATAAATTACAGTTTAAAACGATAGATTATCGATTCATCGTCGATATACCTGACTCCATAAATGAAGTGTTTATCGACACAAAAAGTGCTTATTGGAAAAGGTAATAAATATTTTTTTATTTTCTCACCTTTCCAATTAAAACAAAGAATTTCATTTGAAATAAATCCGGCTTTATTAGCTTTCGCATAACTTTCTGCAGAATAAGTAAAACAAATCATTTCATCAGAAACAGCCATCTTCATCAGGCCGGCTATACTTTCATTTATTCTGATTCCATAGCGTCCTGCTCTTTCACGAATAAGAGGGATGTGATTATATGGATTAAGAAATATACGATGGATATCTTTTCCTTCAATTTGATAAATCTCAAAAACATCGGATGCTAAGGTTAAAATAACAAATTTATTCTGAATATCATTTGAACTAATTTTTGTTTGGTATACACTCCCTCTATATATTCCTTCCACTCCTTCATAAGCAAAAGGATAATCGAAAAAACAACCGAGTATATTATTACTTGAATCAAGCAAACCAAAGTACCCTTCTTTAAACGATCCAACTGCAACTTTTACGTGATTGATTACCTCCATATGCCTGGGCCTAAAATCCACCGTATATGGATAAGCTTCTTTCTCTATATGGTAAGGAATTTTATTCTCAATCACATCAGAAATCGAAACATAATTTATTTCTTTCTGCATAGCATCCAAAAAAACCAATTTTGACCCACAAACCGTAAATCCAGTTCCTATTTGAAGATATTCACCAGGACCTCGTCCTCTTTTTCCTAATCTTTTTATGATCTTCTTCCCATTGACATCAATAAATGAAAAATGATATGTGTCATTCATATGCTTAGTTATCAAGACACTGTCCAAAATCGCCATATCAGTTATTCTATTAAAAACGTCACTACTGTCCCGTAAAAGTGGATGAATAGTTCTTTGAAATTATTGAAATATAGCCAATTACATGGTTTTTTGAAATGAAACGGACTTGATTTTGCAACTTTGCAGTCTAATACAAATGGCTGCTATGTTCCAAGACAAATACGTATTCTCTCAATTAACCGCTTTTCTGAACAGGACTCAGTTCAACAACTATGTTCGCAAGTATGATGGCAACCGATATGTGAAACATTTCACTTGTTGGAATCAGATGCTCGCAATGATGTTTGGACAACTGAGTAACCGTGAGAGCCTGCGAGACTTAATCGTTGCTTTCGAGGCGCATAGGGCCAAGCAATATCATCTTGGGTTAGGTCGTGAACCGATAGCCAAGACAACTCTTGCGACAGCCAACCAGAACCGTGATTACAGAATTTTTGAAGAATTTGCATTCTATATGATGAAAGAAGCCTGCGAGAAGCGGACGACCAACATCCTTGACATTTCCGGAAAGAAATATGCGTTTGATTCAACAACGATTCCGTTATGCCTTGCAACATTCCCTTGGGCAAAATTCCGAAGCAAGAAAGGAGGAGTGAAGGCTCATGTCTTATATGACATTGAAGCACAAGTTCCTGCCTTCTATACTGTAACCACTGCATCAAAGCATGATTCTACAGCAATGTCTTCAATCCATTATGAACCGAACGCTTATTATATATTCGACAGGGCTTATGATTCTTTTAAAGAGCTCTATAGGATACATCTTACAGACTCTTTCTTTGTTGTCAGAGCCAAAACGAATTTAAAGTATAAGACAGTCAAATGGAAACGAAGGATGCCAAAGAATATAATGACTGATGCGGAAGTGAAACTGACCGGTTATCTCTCCGGGAAGAAATATCCTGAGTCATTCAGACTCGTCCGATATTACGATGAAGAAGATGACCGTGAGTTCACTTTTCTGACGAATGCGAAACAACTTTCTGCACTGGATGTTGCCAATCTTTACACGAAAAGATGGTTGATTGAACTGTTCTTCAAATGGCTCAAGCAGCACCTCAAGATTAAGAAATTCTGGGGCACAACAGAGAACGCCGTCCGCATACAAATCAGTGTGGCTATTATCACATACTGTCTTGTGGCTATTGTCCAACATGACATGAAGTTGAAACGCTCAACTTATGAAGTTTTGCAAATTCTCAGCATATCATTGACTGACAAAACCCACTTGCGTGACCTGTTCGACAAGACTAATTTCAATGATGCCAAAGATCTAAATGATCCCCTGATTCCGGGGCTATTTGATTAATTATTATTTAACTCGTCCCATTTTAACGGGACACTAATGGTCGGGCGTATAGAGAAAATAGAGGCTGCAATCGCCTCTCTCCCTGAAAAGGGGCGTGCATGGAATAAGGAGTATAT
>ENA-UERW01002034-UERW01002034.1-human-gut-metagenome-genome-assembly--contig:-NODE-2034-length-11613-cov-3.229369_pt1 | contig 11613 bp, 11 predicted proteins | sample MGYA00242994_ERZ507995 | MGnify/ENA primary metagenome ERZ507995 (study PRJEB26167, sample SAMN06115492) | human gut metagenome | host: Homo sapiens | place: China:Chongqing | collected 2015-04-26...
ATCTGTCGGCTTTGGGTGGATGCTTTTGATTTGAGGTAGCTGTGCACAGGCGTGACACCCCCCCAGCTCCTCTGAAGTGCACCCCAAAAGTTGGACGGGTTATACATTATCCGGTAATGGAAAGAGTCCGGTATTGTACCGGGCTCTTTCCCTTTAACCGGGATTTTATTCTCCTATGGTTATAATAATCGATATATTCCTCCAAAGCTCTCGTGAAGGCTTCAGGGGATTCGAAGTTTTCGGCATAGAGCAGCTCGGACTTCATGATGGCGAAGAAGCTCTCGGCCATGGCGTTGTCCAGACAATTGCCCTTGCGTGACATGCTTTGGACCACGTTGCGCTCTTCGAGCCGTTGGCGGTAGCCGTAATGCTGGTATTGCCAGCCTTGGTCGGAGTGCAGGATTAGTCCTTCCAGGTCGTCATTCCGGGAAAAGGCTTTGTCCAACATATCGTAAATCTGTTCCATGTTGGGGGTTTCGGAGAGGTTATATGAGATGATTTCTCCATTGAACATGTCTATTATCGGCGAAAGGTACAGCTTGGCCGGACCGATGTTTATCTGCGTCACGTCCGTGGCCCATTTGCGGTTGGGGGCTTCGGCCCTGAAGTTCCTGGCGATGATGTTGGGGGCTGTCTTGCCGGCCTGGTGCCTGTATGAGCGGTAACGGACTTTGCGGATTCTGCTCTTGAGCTCCATTTCATCCATCAGCCGCCGTACGGTCTTATGGTTGGTCGTGAAGCCTCTGTTGCGCATCTCGGCCGTCACCCGACGGTAACCGTATCGGCCCTTATGTTCATGGTAAATGGATTTGATAAGTTCCTTTTCGTGTACATACTTGTCATTGTCTTTCAGATGTTTAAGATGATAGTAGAACACTGAACGGGCCATCCTTTTTAACTTTAGCAATAAGTCAAGGGGGTATTCCGGCCTTAGTTCGTCGATGGCTTTTGCCCATTCTCTCGTGCCCGGGCTTTCTTTTCCTCGACTAAGGCCTTCACTTTTTTTAGCAGCGCATTCTCGGCTTTGAGCCGCAGGTTTTCTGCCTGGAGTTTCTCCAGTTCTGTCTGTGGTTCTTTTTTCTTGGGTCTTGCCATGGGGCTCGGCTGTTTTATCCGGTAAAGGGAACCTCCTGTGCGGGCCTTTCTCAGCCAGGATTTTATGGTACTGCGGTCTACATCGTAACGGAGGCTCAGTTCTTGCAAAGATATTCTTTTTTTTGTATGTTCCCATATTATTCTTTCTTTTTCTTGGGTGTTGAAGTGGTATTTTGGGGTACGTATTCGGAGGCCTTGGTCTCCGTACTTTTCGTATCTCAGCAGCCAGTCTCTGACCATATGGTGGTCGAGATGTAGGGCCTTGCACAGGCTCGAGAGGGGACGGCCTCTCTTGATTTGCCTGACTATGTCCCGCTTTTCTTCTAAGGTGTGTTTCATTATTGCACTGTTTTTATTGGTTTTTTTGTCCAACTTTTTGGGCGGCTTTCTTAAAATTTCTAACTGATTTCTAACAGGCGGGATTTTTCTGTCAGTAACGTGGCAGTAACCCTTACTTTAAAGCTGCATCAATGGAATCCGCCATATCCCGCTTTGCTGAGTAGAGAAAGTGCGAATAGATGTTGGCGGTGGTGGAGATGTCACTGTGGCCCAGCCATCCCTGAATATCCTGGATGTCCCGTCCAGCGCTATGGAGCAGTGTGGCTACGCTGTGACGCAGCCCGTGGAAGAGAATGTAAGGCAGGCCGCAGACTTCGGGCCAATCCCCGCAGCGCGACGTTCTGAAATGCCGGGAATATTGAAATCACGTTGCGGAACACCGCCTTATATTGCTCCAAGGTCGTAACGCGGATGGAATACCTCTCCACCTCGTTCAGCCACTGCTCCATAAAGGGCAGGAAGGGCTGATCTGTCCCGGTCAAGTGGTGGTCCTGGATCTTCTCCGGCTTGTCCATCTCCTGCTTCAAAAAGGCTTCCGCTCTGCGCTTATTGTCCTTTTTCTCCTTCATGCCAAGATAGGACGGCACAATATTTATTCTTTTTGATTTGCAGGCTTCCTGTCATAAAAACTCTTTTCCAACAGGATAGAGTACCCGCTGTTACAAACCCATTATATCACATCCGGCGTTCGGATGCGATATAATGGCACTTGATTTCTAGGGCTACTCAGTTCTTTTTCAAAAACCTTAGAACCTCCGCTTTGTGGATACAGATTCTTCTGCCGATTCTAACACTTCTGATCTGTCCGGAATGTATCAGCTCATAGGCCGTATTCCTGCCGACGGAGAGTATTGGCATCAGTTCTCTCACCGACAGCGTCAGGGGAAGGTCATCATAGGAGGTAGGACGTCTATCCATCCCCATCGCCTCCCTTCTTCTTCAGCGAAGCGAGGTAGATATGGGTCACATCATCCCGGCCATGTCCCAGCAGCTTAGCAACCTCTTTCCTGGCCTGATAGGGGCTCCTCCCCTTTTGGATGCGTTCCTGATACCACTCCGCTCCGACGCCCGGGTGTGCCACAGCCCGTGAAAGGTCATAGGCCGGTCGGAGTCCGGGTCCTGGGCCAATGGCCGGTTGTCTGCCAGGAATCGCTGAAAGTCCTTGATCGCCTCGTGGGTCAAACGGTTGTCGGGAACGAACAGCTTATGCCCGCGGGCTGTATTACGCAAATGGAATCTGAGCCGGTCCAGAAGAGCGGTACCGCTCCGCCAGAAAGCGGCAAAAGCGTTTCACCGCCTCATATATCGCTCCCTGGGTTTGAAGCTGCCCTGCCGGTTGTGGCGGTGGAGTTTGTCCAGATGGAGCAAAAGGTTTTCATATTGTTTTAACATTGAAGTACATCTTTTCTAAAAAATATATTCTACCTCTATTTACTTCCAGGTCAAACCGGTCCGGCGGCACCCACAAGGGGTACGCCACGGCTCTAAGCGGCAAAGCCGCCAAGAGCCGTGCAGAGGGCATACTACGCCCCTGGTCCTCTCCATTCCTCCCTAACTTACTCCGCCCTGAAATACAAGCCCATTTTACCCCTTTACACCTGGCTTTTATAGTTGAAGTTTCTTCACCTAAGTCAAGTTTGTTATAAAATAGCGGCGATAGATTTTCTATCGCCGCCTTGCCTTGCTAGGGAAACCCCTCTTTTTCATTTTTTCAATCCACTCTAACTGCTGTATCTGTCAGAGACCAATTTAGTATATCACGTAATTTTTTTTTTTGCAAATACCATTTTATATTCAATGAAAAAGATGTGTTAAAACATTGACAAAAACGAGGCCCTATGGTAAAGTTTTGCCATCAAGGCAATCTCCAATTATCTAAAATTTGCTTCCGAGGCAAAAGATTGTCCAGTTTATTGGACAGCAGGTGTTGTATTTTATCTCTAAAATCACGTATTTGGAAGTGGGACCAATGGAAAGCTACCTGGCACACATTCAGAGGGATCCATCTGACAAAATAATCGCCGTCCAATCGGTCAGTAAACACTGCCATAATACCGCAAGATATGCGGCAGCGGCGCTGGAGCCCGTTGGCCTCTCCGCCGCTGGGGAGGCGGTGGGGCTGCTGCATGATCTCGGAAAATACTCAGAGCAGTTCCAGGACTACATAACGGATGGAGCTGGCACACGCGGCTCGGTGAATCACACCTTCGCTGGAGTACGTCTTCTTCTGGAGCGATATCACCATGAGCCGCCAGAGGATCTGGCAGACATCGCCGCTGAACTGTTGGCCTTAGCCGTCGGCGGGCATCATGGCGGTCTGTTTGATTGTGTGGATGACCAACAAAAAAACGGTTTTCGGCACCGACTGACTAAGAAAGAGATCGGCTATGAAGAGGCAAGGGATAACTTTTTCCGTTTCTGCATCAACCAAGAGGAGCTTGACCAGCAGTTTCAAGCTGCCCTAAACGAGTTGACGCCAGTTCTGGAACACATCTGCGCTATGACTGGTGAGGAAGTCAGCGATGAGCGTTATGACCAGGAAACAGCGTTTTACTCCGGGCTCCTCGCCCGCCTGCTGCTCTCCGCAGTGATTGAGGGAGACCGACGGGATACGGCAATCTCCATGAATGGTGCCGCGTTCCCTCCTGCCCGAAGCGGCGAGGAGCTGGAACAGATGTGGTTCACTCTTTTGACAAGGACGGAAGAAAAGCTAAATGCGTTCTCCTCAAAAACTCCCATTGACCAGGCCCGGCGCATGATCTCGAACCAATGCGGACAGGCGGCGGAACAGGCCGGCGGCGTATTCCGCCTCAGTGTGCCGACCGGCGGTGGCAAGACCTTGTCCGGTCTCCGGTTTGCTCTCGCTCACGCCCGCAAATATCGAAAGCAGCGTATCATCTTCACCTCTCCCCTGCTCAGCATCTTGGATCAGAACGCAAAGGAGATTAGAAAATATATTCAGGACGACAGCCTGATTTTGGAGCATCACTCCAATCTGGTTCGCACAGAGGAAAACAGTGAGCAACTGGACGAGCGAGAACTTCTTACCGAGACTTGGGAGGCCCCTGTCATCATCACTACTCTGGTTCAACTGCTGAATATCCTATTCTCTGGAAAAACCACTTGTATCCGGCGGTTTCATTCTCTTTGTAACAGCGTTATCGTCATCGATGAGGTGCAGACAGTTCCCAGCAAAATGTTGTCTATGTTTTCTCTGGCGGTTAACTTTTTAGCGGAGATTTGCGGAGTTACAGTGGTTCTCTGTTCCGCTACCCAGCCCTGTACGGAGCAGATCGAGCATCCAATCCATGGTCCTATTCGTGATATTGTTCCATACGATCCCGCTCTTTGGCAGGTATTCCAGCGAACAGATATTCAAAGTGTCGGATCAATGTCCTTGGAACAGATCGCTGATTTTGCCGTAAAAAAGCTGGAGCATGTCGATAGTTTGCTGATTGTCTGCAACAAGAAGAATCAATCAGAACATCTGTATAGTCTCCTGAAGGACAAGAGCTTCGCTCTGTTTTCCCTTTCTGCCGCTATGTGCGTGACCCATCGGAGGGACACGCTGAACAAGCTGAAAAGCGCTCTGGGGCAGAGTAGTCAAAAAACAGTCTGTGTCTCTACCCAGGTCATTGAGGCCGGGGTGGACATCTCCTTCGGTTGTGTGATCCGCCTGTCCGCCGGGATGGACAGCGTGGTCCAGGCAGCGGGCCGCTGCAACCGCAGCGGCGAGGCCGGGCCCGGTGTCCTGGCTCCGGTCTATCTGGTAGAGTGCCAGCAGGAGAACCTCTCCCATTTGCCAGACATCCAGCTGGGCAAAGACGCCACCCAAGAACTCATCGCGGAATTTGCAGCTCGCCCGGAACAGTTTCAGCACCGTTTGGATTCTGATGCTTCCATTGAATACTATTACCGGGCGCTGTATCGCCGGGAACCGGCGGGGCACCATGACTACTGTGTAAAAGACCGCCCCTCACTGTTTTCCCTTCTGTCGCTGAACGGCCAATACGCTCAGGAGCACCCTTATTATTTCAATCAGGCATTCCGGCTGGCCGGAACCCTTTTTGAAGTTTTTGAGGAGAACACCACGGACGTGGTAGTCCCCTACAAAGAAAGCGAAGCGCTCATTGCCGGTTTATGCAGTGAAAAAGCCCAACGGGACCCGTTTTATCTGCGCTCTCTTTTGGAGGCGGCAAAGCCCTATACCGTCTCACTGTACCAATATCAAATTGACCGTCTGAACGAGGAGCACAGCCTGATTCCCCTCCAGGGCGGTGCGCTGGGACTCAGCGGACATTACAGTGCGGAGACCGGCTTTTCTATGGGTGAATCAAATCTTGAATTCTTGTGGAGGTGATACGATGCGGCACCCAAATATTGTGGAGTTTCAGGTCACAGGGGATTACGGCCTCTTCTCCGACCCGATCATGCGGGTGGGCGGGGAGAAATGCAGCTATCAGGTGCCTACCTATGAAGCATTGAAAGGCATTTTGTCCTCTGTGTACTGGAAACCAACACTGATCTGGTACATTGACGCGGTCCGGGTCATGAACCAGATTCAAACCGAGGTAAAGGGTATCCGGCCCATCCACTACCAGGACGGCAAAAACGACCTGTCCTACTACACCTATTTGAAAAACTGCCGTTATCAGATACGGGCCCATTTTGAGTGGAACGAGAACCGCCCGGAGCTTGCTCAGGACCGCAGTGAGAACAAGCACCACAATATCGCCAAACGGATGATCGAAAAAGGCGGCCGTCGGGATATCTTCCTGGGGGCCAGGGAGTGCCAGGGATATGTGGAGCCCTGTGTATTTGGAGAAGAGCCAAGCGCCTATGACAAGCTGCCGGAGTTGAGTTTCGGTCTGATGTATCACGGTATCACCTATGCTGACGAGGCCTACTCCACCGAGACCCAGGGAAAAATGACTGCACGGTTTTGGTATCCGGTGATGAAGCAGGGAGTTATCACCTTCCCCCGTCCGGAGGACTGTCCGCTCACCAAGCCTCTGCGCAAGATGGAAATGAAGCCCTTTGGGATTGATATGGAAAACTTCTCCGGTCTGCGGGAATTTGGGGAGGTGGAGTGATGGGGCTTTTGCAAAAGGCCTGTGAGACCTACGATGCGATGGCCGGCCGGGTTGGAATCATGTATGAGAAAGAAAAGGAGCCGCTGGCACCAATCTCCCACATGATGGCGCGGCCGCAAATCAAAATCACTTTGGATCAGAACGGAAACTTTATCACCGCTCAGGCGTTAGAGAAGGACGTCCCCAAAATTATCATTCCCGCAACGGAAGAATCAGCAGGACGAACGGTCAAGGCTGCTGAACTTCCCCACCCCTTATGCGATTACCTGCGGTATCTGCTGCCCCAAAACCAAGTGGAGTACAGCCACTATGTGTCACAGCTGTCCGCATGGGTCAATTCACCCTTTTCCCATCCAAAACTGCACGCCATCTTAAATTATGTGCAGGATAGAACCATTTTGGCAGATTTGAGTCAGGCGGGTATTACTGCCGAAGAGAAAGCGATGGTCTGCTGGGAGGTCAACGGCTTAGGGGAAAAACTCAACGGACCTTGCTGGACAGACCAGACGCTTATGAAAGCATTTATCGACTACACCGCCGCGAAACGGGCGGACACGCCGCCCGCACTGTGCATGGTTTCCGGCGAAATGGAAGCTCCCGCCGGACAGCATCCAAAAGGGATTATCCCCATCAACGGAAACGCCAAGCTGATCTCCGCCAATGACTCCAGCGGCTTCACATACCGGGGACGGTTCGACGATGCGGCGCAGGCCGCGACGGTAGGCTATACCGCATCCCAGAAGGCCCACAACGCCTTGCGGTGGCTGGTGGCCAACCAGAGCGTCTCTTTTGGCGGGCGGACCTTTGTTTGCTGGAGTCCCCAGGGCATCCAAATTCCCAAGGTGACAGGCCCCATGGGCCGCAAAGGTGGAGGAAACGTTCAGCGGGCGGCCACTCCCAGCCAGTATCAAAAGCAACTGTGGGAGGCTCTCTCCGGTTGGAAAGAGGACCTGCGCCCGCCTGCGGGCGTAGTGATCGCCGCTTTCGACGCGGCCACCACAGGCCGTCTGGCCGTCACCTACTACAACGAACTGCTGGCCTCCGATTTTCTGGACCGGCTGCACGACTGGGAGGTCTCCTGCTGTTGGGAAAACGGTCCCTATGGGATCCAATCACCCTCGTTGTTCCAAATTGTCAGCTGGGCCTTCGGGACACCCCGAAACGGAAAAGCAGAAATTGATGACCGCATCTTGAAGCAGCAGATGCAGCGGCTGGTGGCCTGCAGGGTGGACAAAGCGCCATTCCCACTGGATATTGAGCGGGCCCTGGTAGAAAAAGCCTCCCATCTCCTGCTCTATGAAGGAGAGAACCGCCAAAAACTGCTGTTCACAGCCTGCGCGGCCATTCGAAAATACCATTCAAAGGAGAAGTGGGATATGGCTTTAGACAAAAATTGTTCCGACCGGAGCTATCTGTTCGGTCGCCTGCTAGCCATCGCGGACGCAATAGAAAACAGCACCTATACCGACGAGGACCGGCGGGAGACCAACGCCATAAGAATGCAGAAAGTCTTTACGCTGCGCCCAATGGCAACATGGTCCGCCCTATGGGACAAGTTAGCGCCCTACAACAAGCGTCTGGCACAGTCCAAACCAAAACTTTACCGATATTACCAGAGTATGATTGATGATATTCTGGACAGCTTTTCTCCTTCCGACAGCACACTGAACCAGCAGTTGGATGATATCTATCTGTTGGGATATTCCCATCAGCGGGCCTACCGCAACGAAAAAACGGATCAACAAGAGACAGAGGAGGAGTCTTAAATGGGTATCTTACAGAACAAAATCGACTTTGTGGCCTTTGTATCCGCCACCATGGCAAACCCCAACGGCGACCCTCTCAACGGCAACAGCCCCCGCACCGACTACAACGGTTTAGGGGAAATGAGCGACGTGTGCATCAAGCGCAAGCTGCGCAACCGGATGCAGGATCTGGGACAGGCCGTGTTTGTCCAGTCCGCTGACCGGTGTGACGACGGATGCGGAAGTCTCAGCGACCGGGCCTCCGCCGTTCTGGGAAAAGCAAAGGAGTTCAAGGATTCAGAAGACTATGCACAAAAGGCCTGTGAAACATGGCTGGACGTGCGTTCTTTCGGCCAGGTATTTGCGTTTAAGGACACAAAAGGCATGTCCATCGGTGTGAGGGGCCCGGTCTCTGTACATCAGGGTGTCAGCGTCTCCCCCGTGCAGATAGAGGATATGCAGATCACCAAGAGTGTAAACGGTGAGAGCAACGACAAAGGCCGTTCCTCCGACACCATGGGCATGAAGCACTTTGTCCGCTTCGGTCTCTATAAGATCAAGGGCTCTATCAATGTTCAGCTTGCGGAAAAAACCGGCTTCACTGAGAAGGACGCCGATATTTTGAAGGAGTGTCTGCGCACCCTCTTCGTCAATGACGCCTCTTCCGCCCGGCCGGAGGGCTCCATGGAGGTGGTCAGACTCTACTGGTTCCACCACAACTGCAAGGATGGGCAGTATTCCTCCGCCAAGGTCCACCGTTCGGTCCAGGCTGAGTTGATTGCTTCTGACGCCATCCCCGCCTGCGCGGAGGATTACAAGATTACATTGGAGCCTTTGGCCGGACTGGAGCCGGAGATTCTGAATGGGATTTAAGGAAGAGGATTATCTCCAGCTTTCGGGTTTGCAGCACTTTGTCTTTTGCCGCCGCCAGTGGGCGCTGATCCACATTGAAGGTCAGTGGGCGGAGAATTACCGCACGGTGGACGGCCATCTCATGCACGAGCGCGTCCACGACCAGGAGTTTCGGGAGAGCCGGGGGGACTGTCTGACCGTCAGGGGGCTGGCCATCCACTCGACGGAGTTGGGTGTTTCCGGCCAGTGCGACGCGGTAGAGTTCCGCAGAGCCCCTGCCGGAATTGCTTTGCAAAATCGTGAAGGTTTGTGGCTGCCTTATCCGGTGGAGTACAAACGGGGCAAGCCCAAGAAACACAGTGCGGACGAGCTTCAGCTGTGCGCCCAGGCTATGTGCCTGGAGGAGATGCTCTGCTGTGCCGTCCCGGAGGGGGCACTCTATTACGGAGAGCCCCGCCGCCGGACGGTGGTCCCCTTTACGCCTGAACTGCGCGGGCAGGTTCAAGATAACCTGAAGGAGATGCATGAGCTGTATAAAAGGCGCCACACACCCAAGGTCAAGCCATCCAAGGCCTGTAACGCCTGCTCTTTGAAAGTCCTGTGCCTTCCAAAGCTGATGGGCCGCAAAAGAGTTGCGGACTATTTGGCCGCTGCCATGGAGGAGCTGAAATGAAACATCTGCTCAATACCCTCTACATCCTCTCAGAGGATATTTACCTGTCCCTGGACGGGGAGAATGTGGTGGCCAATCGGGACAAGCAGGTTGTCGCCCGCTATCCTCTACATACCTTGCAGAATATCATTACCTTTTCCTATGCCGGGGCGTCCCCCGCGCTGATGGGCGTCTGCGCCCAGCGTCAGATCGGCTTATCTTTCTGTACCCCCAGAGGAAAATTTCTGGCCCGGGTGTGCGGCGAGGGGAACGGAAACGTCCTGCTCCGCCGGACACAATATCGGACCGGGGATGATCCCACTCAATGCTGTCAGATCAGCCGCACTATGATCTTCGGCAAGCTGTTCAACGCCCGCTGGAGCATCGAGCGCACCCGCCGGGACCACGGTTTGCGGGTGGACGGCGAAAAACTGGTCTCCGCCTCCAAGCAAATCTACGGACTGCTGTCTCAGGTCAAGGAGGTAAGCGCTCCGGAGGAATTGCGGGGCCTGGAGGGGGTGGGGGCCTCCGCCTATTTCAGCGTTTTTGACGAGATGATCCTGGGGGATAAAGAGACGTTTTCCTTCCAGGGGCGCAGCCGTCGCCCTCCGCTGGACGCCGTCAACGCCATGCTCTCCTTCGCCTACAGCCTGCTGGCCCACGACTGCGCCTCCGCCTTGGAGAGTGTGGGGCTGGATTCCTATGTGGGATTCCTGCACCGGGACCGCCCGGGTCGGACTTCCTTGGCCCTGGACCTGATGGAGGAACTGCGTCCCTGCATGGCGGACCGCTTTGTGCTCACGCTCATCAACAACCGCCAGGTCAAGGCGGGAGACTTTCAATATATGGAGAGCGGCGCGGTGCTGCTGGCCGACGGCGGCAGGAAAACATTTCTGAAACATTGGCAGGAAAAGAAAAAAGAGACACTGACCCACCCCTATCTGGAGGAAAAGCTCCCATGGGGGATGATCCCCTATACGCAGGCACTTCTGCTGGCCCGTTATCTCCGGGGAGACTTGGACGCTTACCCACCTTTTTTGTGGAAGTGATAGTATGCTGGTTTTAATCACCTATGATGTGAACACCGAGGACGCCGCTGGCCGCAAACGTCTGCGGCAAATCGCGAAGCAGTGCGTCAACTACGGACAGCGGGTGCAGAACTCTGTCTTTGAATGTCTGCTGGATGCGGCCCAGTGCCGCATGTTACAGGCAAAGCTGTGTAAGATCATGGACCCGGAAAAGGACAGTCTTCGTTTTTATTACTTGGGAAACCGCTATGAAAACAAGATCGAGCATTTTGGAGTAAAGGCATCCTACAACCCAGAAGATGTATTGATGCTTTAGGTGCGAAACGTAAGCGCGCAGAAAATCGCCGAGGTCTCGCACCAGATTTTGCAGTATTATCTGTAAGGAGGCAACCTTATTTTTCAAAATCGGATAAGAGTTAGAAGAGGATATTTGTAAGAATTGTCTATTTTTCACGAGAACAGCTTGAATTTTTAGCTGTTTTTGCCGTCGCCCCCCACACGGGGGGCGTGGATTGAAATAATTTGGCCTCCTATATTCCAAATTTAGAAACCAGTCGCCCCCCACACGGGGGGCGTGGATTGAAATGTGTTTGATATAATTTTAAGAGGGGGGGGGAGAAGGTCGCCCCCCACACGGGGGGCGTGGATTGAAATATCTCCATCCCTTTCAGGATCGCCCTTGCCCTTGTCGCCCCCCACACGGGGGGCGTGGATTGAAATAAACAGAAATGGGAATCACTGGAACCACGGCGCTGGGTCGCCCCCCACACGGGGGGCGTGGATTGAAATGCCATCTAAGGTATTTGCAC
>ENA-UERW01002048-UERW01002048.1-human-gut-metagenome-genome-assembly--contig:-NODE-2048-length-11543-cov-5.672423_pt1 | contig 11543 bp, 10 predicted proteins | sample MGYA00242994_ERZ507995 | MGnify/ENA primary metagenome ERZ507995 (study PRJEB26167, sample SAMN06115492) | human gut metagenome | host: Homo sapiens | place: China:Chongqing | collected 2015-04-26...
CCGTCTTTTCCAGGCATATCCACATCAAGAACGATCAGATCGGGTTTACAGGCAATAAATTTTTCCAGGGCTTCATTGCCATCGTAGGCGACAATAACTTCATAACCATTATTCTCCAGTTTTTCCTGAACTTCCATGACTGTCATAGAATCATCTTCTGCATACAAAATTGTCATTTTCCGTTTTTATTGTGGTAATACGACGATAAAGCTGCTGCCTACTCCAACTTTGCTTTCCACCTGAATATCTCCCCCATAGGTATCCACCACCTTCCGGACAAAGGTCAATCCTAAGCCAAAGCCCGTCGTTCTACGCACGCACCTAGTATTCATCCGATAAAATGCCCGGAAAATACGCTTCTGTTCTCGTTTTGGAATGCCGATCCCATTATCTCTGACAGCGATTACAAAATTATCATTTTCTTTCCAACAATCAATGGTTACACAAGGATGATCACCACTATATTTTATAGCATTATCTACAAGGTTGACCACCATATAAAAGAAATAGACCTGATCCAGACAGGCCGAAGCAGCCTCGGGAGTGATATGAAAACTCACTTTGGCATAGGGTTTGAGTATCTCGAAAAGTTCGAGTACCATGTCCATTTCTTGTCTGACATTCAAATCGGCACACTTGAATTGGGGCGTGGAATTACCACAAATCATGAGTAAAGTATCTGTCATATCAGCCATTTTGATCAATCTTACCCGCATCATTTTCAATTTCAGCTGCTCCCGTGCGGTCAGGATATCTTTGTTACTTTCCATCAGATCCTCTACTGCATTCAATAAAATCGCTATCGGTTTTTTCAGCTCATGTTCTAGATGAGCAGCCCCCATCATCTTTACTTCCGAAGTTTTCCAAAAAGTGTGAATGTAATGCCATTGCCACAATAAACTCAATATAAAACCGAGTAAAAAAATAACTTCCACCAGCAAGATACCCATAAAAGCGTTGAATACAAAAGGGAGTTCGAAGGAAGCGATCAGGTGATGCTGAAATCCGCATCCCAAATTTGCCGGCACTGCCTGAATTAACTTATCGGAGCCGGAAACTTTCCCGCAAGTGAGTAAGATATGACCTGTATTCCGGTCTGAGATGGCCCAACAAACCAACGGAGGCATAGAACGTTCGGTCAAGGCATTCCGCAATAAAGAATCGAGTCGTCTCACATCGAGCTCCCGATTCTCGTACAAATCATCATATACCAAGTGGATTTTATCCTCAGAAAACACATAGAAATGATTTACCGGAAAACATTTTTCATCTTTATTTTCTCTTAATCTCCCATTACGGAAAGAAGAATCTCTACCATAAGCCAAATACTTAAGCCCCTCGTCTGCAATATATTCCTCCGCCACTTCCGAAAGAAGATAACCTGCCCGCATTTTGAATTCTTTAACTTTCAATTCACGCACATGATAGATCCAGACTCCTTGTCCTAAGAGAAACAAGAATAACATAAGGAGCGTTAATACATTGATAATCTTTATATTATTATTCACCACATAAAAGTTTTGTAAAAAGAATATTATAGAATACTTGTTTTAGCACAAAAATATAAATCTTTTATAATTTTGCTTTTGAAAAAACAAAAAACAATATTCAAAAAAGAGAAAAAACTGACATTTATAAATAATGATATAATTATATCAGTTTTCTTATTTCAGTAAAGAAATTAATTAATTTAAAAATAATATATAAAAAATAAATACAAACAAGTAATATTTACGTGCCTACAGTTCATAAACCGACTTAACCTATTAGAAAAAGAAAAACAACATCAGAATATTTTGTAGAATTACCCATATTTCAAAATATAATGAGGTATTGAAATAGCCAGACCGGCAAGAACAAACGCTATATTTGAGTTACCTAGGATTGCCGACCTCACTATAAAGACGTTGCAAAGCGTTCTTGTTTATTCCGTAACGAAAAAAGCAAGCATTATCGCTCTTGCCCGGTCTGAGCTAATTTGAAAGTTTTATATAATGAATCAAGCAATAGAAAGCATAACTAGATGATCACTGCCGACTCATCTACATGGGAGGAAAAGAAACCAAGGAAAGTATTCCCAAGTTAATCCTTACAGGTTCTACCTCCCTTTCTTTTTGTCACTATTTCAACATATTCTTCACTTCTCCCTTCTGACATACACAGGCATACCGACCAGTTCTTTTTCATATTTTTCCTTTAAACTCTCTTCAAATTTAAACATTTTTTGCCAGCGGTCACCTCAGGCTGTAACTCACGGGGAAGGGAGAAAGCGGGCTATTGTTAAAAAAATAGTGGAAAGTGATATATTCTTAAAATTATCGTTAACTTCAACCGTTCAATAAAACGGTGTTTCCGATCAGATTATAATGAAAAAAATTATCAAAAATATACTTCAATATATTGCAGTCATCGTTATTTCGTTAGTGATAGCAATCTTGTTACGACTGTTTGTCGTCGATTTTTATTCCATCCCCAGCGACTCCATGCAACCGACGATAGAACCGGGCGATTTTATTATGGTAAATAAATTGAGTTTCGGTGCGCGGATGTATAAAAATTTCGATTTTCTGAAAGACCGAACAGAACCGGAAACTTACCGGATCAAAGGCTTCTCGAAAATTCATAATGGGGATGTGCTGGTTTTTAATTTTCCCTATTCAGGAGGATGGGACAGGATCAGTATGCACCTTTCCCGTTTCTATGTCAAACGCTGCATCGGTATACCGGGCGATAGTCTGCAAATCAAAGGGGGATTTTATGAAATCAACGGTAGGCGGGGAATAGGCAATCTGAACGATCATTTTGGTTCATTTGGGGGTGTTTTGGGTCATTTCAGGGTGGTTTTGAGTTGTTTTGGGTTGTTTTGGGTCATTTTGGCGCGGGATGAGTTTTATTTTATGGTCAAATGGCTTTGCGCTCCGCGCGGGCCAGAGGTAGGGAGGGGTGTTTCGATTCCCCCCTCCCTACCTCTGGACTCCACTCTCCCCGCAACGAGTTAAGGGCTGCTCGCCCTTAACAATTCCGAAGAAGTGGGCTCCAAGCAAAAATGCTGGAGATTCACGCCATTCGGCGTGAAGATCTCTTAACCGCATTTTAGCTCTCCGCCGTTTTACGGCTTCGCCGAAGATTTCAGGCTTTCGCAGAACTTTACCGTCAGCAGAGAGGTAACACCAGCTGCGAAGCAGCAAATCGGAGAAGTGAGAAAAATGCGTTTAGCGAAGCGGCTAGCATTTTTCCACTTCGACTTCCCCTTCGGGGTCTGAAAGGGGCGAGCAGCCCCTTTCTCGTGGGTCCAGCGCGTCGAAATCGCTGGTGGTTTTCTGGTTCTCTTTTGACATCAAAAGAGAACAATTAGCCTTAATGTAAAAGCGCTCTGCCCCGCGCACAGGCGCGCGAACCCTTTCTGGTTCTCTTTTGGCACGCAAAAGAGAACTTAGCCCAGCGAAAAAGCGCTCTACCCCCGCGCCACCGGCGCGAGAACCATTTCTGGTTCTCTTTTGGCGCACAAAAGAGAACTAACCGTCCTCTTCCACTCGCCGAATCGCTTCTTTGATAACCGGATACGCAAACCCCCGCCGGGCCAGCGCAGCAACCACAAGGTCTTTCCGCCCTGCGGCCAGCTTGCTGCGGTACCGCCCTTCCACGAGGGCGGCGGCGGCTTCCAGCTCCGGGTCTCCGCCCGCTTCGTCCGAGGCGTAGGCCTCTTCCAGCGCAGCAGAGATCTGCTGGGCGTCCAGCCCCTTCTGCCGCAGATCCTGCGCGGCCGCGCGGCGGCTCTTGCGGGCGGCCAGCAGGCCGTGCGCCCGGGTCCGGGCGTAGCGCTCGTCGTCCACATACTGCCGCTCCACCATCTCCGCCACCACAGCGGCGGCGGTGGGCTGGGTGAACTTCCGCCCCAAGCGCTCATAGAGCTGCCCGGAGGAAAGCTCCTGCCCGGCCAGAAGCTCCATGGCCCGGGCGCGGGCCTTGGCGGCGTCGGTGGACTTTTCTTCTTCAGCCAGCGGACGGCCTCTTCTCGAAAAGGACATTTAGTCCTCCACCATGATGTCCAGCTCGCTCTCGCTGCTGCGGGCCGGGGCCTTGACGACAGGCTCCTTGGAGGCAGAAGCGGTCTCGCCGCCCTCTTCCTTCTCTGCCGCAGCGGCAGCAGCTTTGCCCGCCGGGCGGCGGGTGGCGTAGAGCTTGTCCGCGTTGGCGCGGATCTGGCCCTCGATGTCGTTGGCGATCTCGGGGTTGTCCTTGAGGAACTGCTTGGCGTTGTCACGGCCCTGACCCAGACGGATGTCGCCGTAGTTGAACCATGCGCCGCTCTTCTGGACGATGCCCAGCTTGACACCCACGTCGATGAGCTCGCTCATCTTGGAGATGCCCTCACCGAACATGATGTCAAATTCAGCCTCACGGAACGGAGGAGCCACCTTGTTCTTGACGATCTTGGCGCGGGTGTGGTTGCCGATGAACTGGCCGGAAGAGTCCTTCAGGCCCTCGACGCGGCGGATGTCGATGCGGACAGAAGAATAATACTTCAGGGCGCGGCCGCCGGTAGTGACTTCGGGGTTGCCGTAGACGATGCCCACCTTCTCGCGCAGCTGGTTGATGAAAACACAGACCGTATTGGTCTTGCCGATGACGCTGGTCAGCTTGCGCATAGCCTGACTCATCAGACGGGCCTGCAGGCCGACGTGGCTGTCACCCATCTCGCCCTCGATTTCGGCACGAGGCACCATAGCAGCGACGGAGTCCACGACGATGGCGTCGATGGCACCGGAGCGCACCAGCGCCTCGCAGATCTCCATGGCCTGCTCGCCGGTATCCGGCTGGCTGACCAGCAGCTCGTCGATGTTCACGCCCAGTGCGGAGGCATAGGCCGGGTCGAGGGCGTGCTCGACGTCGATGAAGGCCACCTCGCCGCCCTTTTTCTGGGCCTCGGCGAGGATGTGGAGGGCCAGCGTGGTCTTACCGCTGGATTCCGGTCCGAACACCTCGATGATACGGCCGCGCGGCACACCGCCCACGCCCAGCGCCAGGTCGAGGCCGAGGCTGCCGGTAGAGATGGCGTCCACCTGCATGGCGGTGTTATCGCCCAGCTTCATGATGGCGCCCTTGCCGAACTGCTTTTCGATCTGGGCCAGCGCAGTTGCCAGCGCATCCTTCTTTGCGCCCGGCTCCGTCTTCTGGGTGGCGGGGGCGACGTTGTTGTTCTGATTCTTTGCCATAGCGTGCTGCTCCTTTATCACATGGCCTGCGGGGTGCAGGCGGTACGATACAGATTCTTTCCTCTATAGTATATCACAGATTTCAAATATTACAACAGATAGTTGTAGATATTTTTACTTTTTCTCCCGCTTATTGGGGTCTCCGGGCCGTCACGCAGCGGTCATTGCCGCCGAAGTCCTTCCGGCAGGCAATGTCCGCCCAGCCGTTTGCTTCCAGCAGGGCGGTCACGGCCTCCCGCTGCTGCCAGCCGATCTCCAGCGCCAGCGCACCGCCGGGGCGCAGAGCTTTCTGGTAGTGTTCCGCGATGGCCTTATAAAATACGAGGCCGTCTTCCCCGGCTTCCAGTGCCATGACCGGCTCTTTCGCCACTTCGGGCTGCAATTCGCCCATCTCCTGCGCTGTCAGGTAGGGCGGGTTCGAGACGATGAGGTCGAGCTGACCCTCGGGCAGGGTCTCCCAGTAGGTGAAGAGGTCACCCTCCACCGGCTCTGCGGCGCGGGTAGGCTTCATGCCCCAGTCGAAGGCCGGCTCTTCAAAAGGCGAGGCATCCAGCACGTTTTCGGTGCTGCCGCCCCGGCCTTTCAGGGCCAGACGGGTATTTTTCTCGAGATAGATGTAGGCTTCCGGGCTCTTTTCCACGCAGACGACCTGCGCCGCCGGGCAGAGCCGCTTGACGCCAAGGCCCAGACAGCCGGTACCGGCGCAGAGGTCCAGCACCCGGGGCGCTTCCACCCCCGCCAGCATCTCGGCAGCCGTCTCAGCCACCACCTCGGTATCAGCACGGGGGCAGAGCACGCCCGGCCCCACGGCCAGTTCAAAGTCGAGGAAAGGCCAGCTGCCGCAGAGGTATTGCAGCGGCTCCCGGGCCGCGCGGCGAACAGTAAGTTCTTCGAGCTTTGCCGCTTCGGCGGCGTCCAATGGACGGTCAGAAAGGCGGACGTCCCGGCCTGTCGCCAGCCGGAACAGCTCCCGGGCGTCGAAATCTGCGTCCAGACAGCCCGCCGCCGTCAGCCGCGCTTCCACTTCTTTGACCGCTGCCCGGGGCAGCATCCCTTCGCTCACCATTTGCCGTCCTCCGGGTCTTCGGGCAGCACCGGCGTCACGGCGGCGATGGCCACCTCGATCATGCTGTCGTCGGGTTCAAAGACAGTCAGCCGCTGCACCCAGAGGCCGGGCTGGCGGATGATGCGGGTGGCGATGTTGTCCGAGCGGCCGCACCACTTGAGCAGCTCGTAGCTGATGCCCATGACCACCGGCAGGAGCAGCAGCTTGAACAGGACGCGGAGGCTGGTGCTGCTCCAGGGCAACACGCTGTAGAGGAAAACGCTGACGATGACCACCAGAATGAGGAAGCTGGTGCCGCAGCGGGGGTGGAAACGGGTGTACTTGCGGACATTCTCCACGGTCAGCTCGTCGCCGGCCTCGTAGCAGGCGATGGTCTTGTGCTCTGCGCCGTGATACTCGAAAACGCGGTGGATCTCCTTCATCTTGGAGATGGCCACCATGTAGCTGAGGAAGATGGCCACTTTCAGCACCGCCTCGAGGATGACTCTCGGCCAGCGGGTCAGGGTGACCACCTTGCCGAGGCCGCCCACCAGCACCGTCGGCAGAACGGTGAACAGCAGGATAGCGAACAGGCCGCCCACGAGGGCCGCACCGGCCATCAGGATGTCCTCGGCCTTCTTGCCCAGATGGTCGCCCACCCATTTTTCAAAGGCGGACTCTTCCTCTTCGGCGTCGTACTCGTCGCCCATGCTCACCTGGGCAGAGTACATCATGTAGTGGTAGCCGGTGATGAGGCTCTCTATCATCGCGATGGCTCCCCGCACGAGAGGGATCTTGGCCCAGATGCCGTGTTTCGGGGTGTCGTCTATCTTCGTTTCGATGGTGCCGTCGGGCTTGCGCACAGCGCAGCAGATGTGCTCCGGGCCGCGCATCATGATGCCTTCCATCAGGGCCTGACCGCCCACACTGGTCTTGAAGCATTCCTTCTTGGGTTCGTGATTCATAAAATGGATTTCTCCTGTCCGTTTTTTGGCTTCTATCTTACCACATAAATGTGACAAAATCTTATTTTTTGTAGAGCGGCAGGCCCAGTGTCACCACTGTACCCCGGCCCAGAGTGCTCTTGATGTCCATCGTGCCGTCGAGGGCGGTCATGATGGAGTCCACCAGCGCCAGACCGATGCCGCTGCCGCGCACCGAGTTGCTGCCCTTGTAGAACTTGGTCTTGACGTTCTCGAGGTCTTCGGGCGGGATGCCGCGGCCCTGGTCGATCAATTCGATAAAGGCTTTGTACTCGCCTGCCCAGAGCTTGACTGTGATGCGCCCGCCGGGGGCGGAATACTTGATGGCGTTGTCCAGGATGTTGATGAACACCTGCCGCAGACGGTCGGGGTCGGCGTAGACCGGGATCATCTCCTCCGGCTCATTGTACACCAGCACAAGCCCCTCCCGCTGGATGCGGGCCTCGCAGAAAAGCACCGCATCGGTCAGCTCGGCCACAAGGTCGAGGGGGCGGCAGGTCATCTTGAGACGGCCATTCTGCAGGCGGCTGAAATCCAGCAGCTCCTCCACCATGTTGTAGAGGCGGGCCGTCTCGTTGTTGATGATCTCGAGGCCCTTGCGGTAGTTCTCGTCGGAGGGGTCGTCCAGTGTGCGCAGCGTCTCCACCCAGCCCCGGATGGAGGTGAGGGGGGTGCGCAGCTCGTGGGAGACGGAGCTGATGAACTCATTTTTCATCTTTTCCGTCTCTTCGAGGCCCTCGGCCATCCGGTTGATGGTGCCGCGCAGGCGGTCCACCTCATCCCGCTCGTCGCCGGTGACGGGCAGACGGACGTCCAGCTCACCCCGGGCGATGCCGGCGGCGGTGCGCTCCACCTGTCCCAGCGGCACCACGATGCTCCGCACGAAGTACAGGCCCGACATGATGGTAAAGGCCAGCACCGCCGCACCCATGATGAGGGCCACCACCACGGTGCGTTTGAGCTGTTCTTCCACCAGCGTCAGACTGGTGACGAGACGCATGGCGGCCACATCTTCGGCTGCATAGGGTACAAGACAGCAGGCCGCCATGACCATCTCTCCGCTCTGGGTGCGGTAGATGGCGATGCCCTGCCCGTCCACGGCGTCCTGCGCCTGCTCAAAGTCGGTGTGGGTGACGATGCCCTCGGCATCGGTGCCGCTGGACGAGGCGATAACGCCGCCGTAGCTGTCCAGCAGCATGAACTCATATTTGTCCTTATCGGAGAACTGCTCCACCATCCGGCGCAGGGCCACGCTGCGGCTGGCGGCGGTCTTCTGGCTCGTTTCGCCGGTGTACATTTTGAGCTGACCGGTGATGGACGAAAAGCGGCGGTACATGGTCTGCTGGACGCCGTTATAGTAGCTGCGGGTGGCGCTGTAGAGGAACATGACCTCCACCAGCAGCACCAGCAGTACCGTAATGAGCAGACTGCCCCGCAGCCATCGCCGGGTGATACCGCTTCGCATAGCGTTTTCTCCTTTCCTGTCAATTTTACTTTGCCCTCACCGCGTCCCCGTCGCATAGCGACTCCAAATCGGAGAAACGAGAAAAAAGCGCAACAGCGACGACCGCCGCCAGTGGCGGAAACAGGGAGGAGCTGTTGGGACAGCGGCCAGCAGGATGCGAGCGGCAGCGAAGCAGACGCTGGGAGCCGCAACCCGTCTTAGCGAAGCGGCTAGCTTTTTCCGTTTCGACAACTCCTTCGGGGTCTGAAAGGGGCGAGCAGCCCCTTTCTCGTGGATCCAGCGCGTCGAAATCGCTGGTGATTTTCTGGTTCTCTTTTGACACCAAAAGAGAACATATTCTTCGTTATTCCTCCCACCGATAACCATATCCCCACACGGTGAGGATATGTGCCGGATGGCTGGGCTCATCCTCCACCTTCATCCGCAGACGGCGGATGTTCACATCCACGATCTTGACGTCGCCGAAGTAGTTTTCACCCCAGACACCTTTGAGGATGCGCTCGCGCACCAGCGCCACACCGGGGTTGCGGAAGAACAGCTCCATGATCTGGAACTCCACCTGAGTCAGCTCGATGGGCTTGCCCGCCTTGAGCAGGACGCGGCGGTTCTCGTCCAGCACGAAACTGCCGCTCACCAGTGAGGCCGGAGCCTGCTCCCCTGCCTCGGCGCCGGCCGAACGGCCCACGCGGCGGCAGAGCGCCTCCACACGGGCCAGCAGCTCACTGACGCTGAAGGGCTTGGTCATATAGTCGTCGGCACCGATGGACAGGCCGCGGATCTTATCCTGCTCCTGCCCCTTGGCACTCAGGATGATGATGCCGATCTTCTGGTCGGTGCGGCGGATGGTCTCGCAGAGCGAGAAGCCATTCATGCCCGGCAGCATCACGTCCAGGATGGCCGCGTCACAGCCCGGCCGCTGCTCCAGAAGAGGCAGGGCCGCTTCGGCGCTGTCCGCCTCCACAGCCTCCATCCCGGCCAGACGCAGGTTCAGCGCTATCATCTCGCGAATGCTGGCCTCATCTTCCACTACCAGAACCTTGACCATTTATCGTTCCTCCGTTTCTATCCGGTTTGCCTTATGCGCAAGGCCCGGCATGTTACGAAAAATCATTTTTATTCAGTCCGCTCAGACTCACCCTGCTTGCCAATGGCTCTCCCCTTGGGAGCAACGGCGACGACCGCCGCCAGTGGCGGAAACAGGGAGGAACTGTTGAGGCAGCGGCCAGCAGGATGCGAGCGAGAGCAAAGCAGATGCTGGGAGCCGCAACCCGACCTTGGCGCGAAGCGCCTGAGAGAGCTAATTCAGCCGGTACAGCGACCGGGAGAGCCGGTAATCCGGGTCCTCTATGGTCACATCCGGGCCGAGCTTTGCCTGCATCTGGCGGGACGCCACCACACCAAGGCGGGTCCATCCCACAGCGTTCTCGCTGGACGAAGCCAGCCGCAGGGTAAGCACCAGCTTGTTCTCATCTACCGTCCGCAGCTCCACGGCGTCTTCCTCGTCCGTGCTGTCCGTCAGCATCAGGTTGCCCTCCCACTCGATGGGCAGGGCGATATAGCAGCCGGTCTCCTCATCCAGCAGGCCGAAGCTCTTTTCCGGCGCTGACGCCGTGTAGTCCATCCAGACGATAAAATCCATCCGTCGGCTCTGGCTCATGTTCAGCAGACCCGCTTCGTCGGGCTGGGTCGGGATCTCCACGGTGCCGTCGCCGTCCAGATCGCGGCTCACGAGGCTTGGGACATTGCGCAGCGAGGCATTGTACAGCTCCTCGCTGCTGATTTGAGAGGCCGGCACCATCTGCTGGCTCTCATCGTCGAACCGCAGCAGCACCGAGGCCAGATTATTGCCCGAGATGCCCGTCCAGCCGTCCAGCACCAGATAGTGCTTTCCGTCCGCGCCGAGGCCCGCCGCCACCGAGGCGCAGCCCGAGAACTTATCGCCCGACAGTGCCATAACGGCCACCTGCTGAAACCTTCCGTCCTTATCGACGGTCAGCAGCTCGATTTGGACGCCGCTGTCTTCCAGCGTGGACATCAGGATAAGGTCTTCGCTGCCGCCGCCGGTGATGTCCTCCACGAGGTACTGCTCATAAGCCTGCTCGAGGATGGCCGACACCTCGCCGTTCTCGTAGGAGTAAACGGCCAGATAGTGGTCATCCTGCGAAGCCGCATAGCCCACGACGAGCTGGGACGTGCCGCCCGCCTGAAGCTGAGCCAGCCGGACATTGTCCACCGAATCGGCCAGGCCCTCCACGGTCTGGCTCACCTGCCAGACACCCCCGCTGTTCTTGCGTAAGAAAGCAACGCATACATTGGAGGTGAGGGCCGTGGTGTAGAACACCGCTGCGTCCTGTTTGCCGTCGCCGTCGAAATCCTGCAGCACAAAGGGCGACAGCAGGTCGCCCTGCAGCGGATATTTCAGCTGGGCGCTCTCCCCCAGCCAGTCGTTCAGGGCGGTCTGCAATGCGCCGTAATCGCCCGCAAGGCGGGGCGCACGCAGCAGTTCCTCCACCTGCACCGTTTCTTCCGGCATGGGGATGCTGCACCCGGTCAGCAGCAGGCAGAACGCCACGCACAGCGCAGCCGCCCGCAGCCATCCTTTGATTTTCAACATATTCCCTCCTGCTCGTGGAAATCTGCATACCATAACAGTATCAGTATATCACGCAAGGAGGGCTCTGCCAAGCGGCGAAAACAGAAAAAGCCCTCTCCCGGACGGGAAAGGGCTTTTTGATACTGATCTATTCAGTCAGAGTCGATCAGACGAGCTCCAGAACTGCCATCTCAGCAGCGTCGCCGCGGCGAGCGCCGATCTTGATGATGCGGGTGTAGCC